>UINC01001116.1_pt1 | contig 78842 bp, 73 predicted proteins | sample 5385821 | NCBI WGS metagenome assembly UINC01 (sample SAMEA4666929, study PRJEB26691) | marine metagenome | isolation source: Pacific Ocean | place: Pacific Ocean | collected 2011-10-13 | reverse complement strand
GTTTGTAGAAGATCTTGCAGCTTTCCTAGAACGAGTCGACTAGACCTCGCCCTTTAAATGCTGAGATGCATAGGTCTGTATCTATACATGTGAACACGATGCTGGGGGCACCCCCACAGGGGGAGGGAGCCGCGAGGCTGTAACAAACCTACTTTTGTCCGAGACGAGCCGGTCGATCATGCAATGGCTAGAATCCTGTCCCAGCAGGTGGGAATTAACAGTTGAAGTTGGAGGATTACAGCTATGCCTAGATTCGTAATAGAACGAGATATACCCGAAATCGGTTCCTCGGAGCGCGAGCAATTGAGAGGTGCAGCAGCCGCGTCGAATGACGTACTGGTCGCAATGCGCTCAGAAGGCAAGAACATTTCTTGGGAACAGTCCTATGTGGTTCAAGACAAGACGTTCTGCATTTATCACGCCGATGAGTCTGAATTGATCGACGAGCACGCGGAGCGCAGCGGGTTCCCTGCTTCCATCGTCACTGAAGTAAGAGCCCGAATCGATCCAATTACTGCAGAGGGTTAATCGCCCTTGATGTAGATGTGGGTAGATATTTAGGGGCACCCCCACAGGGGGTAGGGGCGTTACTGGCTCGCTCCTTTGATTACGATCTTTTCATGAGTGATAGCCCAAGCCCGCCCGAGCGGTTCCTGTTTGATCGAGCGCTCGCCAAGTTTGATGCGGTGGTTCAGCAAGTGCCAAGCGACGCCTGGATGAACCAATCGCCATGCGAGGCATGGAATGCGGCGAACATCGTTGGCCATGTCGCGGCAACCACACAGTTGCCTGTGCTCTTGGGTCGAAGAATCCCACTGGGAGTTCCAGAAGGGCCCGATGCCTCCGAGGTTCCGACAAGAGGTAACGACGACTTGTTTATAAGCAAGACGATGCTGGCGATGATTCGAGGTCTCCCAGAAGAGGCCGTGACCGATCCCTTGGGCGTTTGGAATCGCTGTTACACCGAAATGAACGAAGTTTTGTCTGGCGATGTCTGGGGCCAGTCGCCCATTGGCACCCAGCGGGGCACGATGACACTTGAAGAGTGGCTGGAACCCGCCTTTTACGATTCCACGGTGCACACCTGGGATTTGTCTCAAGCCACTGGTGTGCCTCACAACCTGGACGACGAGCTCTGCAAGGCCGCATTAGCCACCCTTAAGAGCATTGAAGAGTCAGCGAATATGAGATCCAGCAATGTGTTTGGGGCGGCGCTCAATGCTCAAACCGAAGATCCACTCAGTCAACTGATTGCCTATACGGGACGCACCCCTATTCGCTGACGAGGACTCAAACAGATCTCTATCTGTCCGTGTGTGGGGGAGCCATAAGGGCGCTCTCACAGGGGCAGGGAACGGGCAGGCCTCGTTGATTTGCAACGCAGCTACCTGCTAAGACTTTGATCTCAGTCGTCAACTAAGGAGAGTGTGACGTGGCAAAGGCGTACTTGGTGGCCCTGCTGAAAATTAATGATGCCGAAGCAATGGGTCCGTACATGACTGCCGTGGAGAAAACGGTCACTGATCACGGGGGTAGTTATCTTGTTCGAGGGGGTGCGCAGCACTACACCGAAGGCGACCCGAACCCAGTAGCAGTGGTACTGGAGTTCCCTGACAGCGATTCAGCGATCGCTTGGAAGACCTCAGCTGCGTATCAGGAGATCCTGCCTTTCCGTCTAGACAATTCCGAGGGACCACTCGTCATCTGCGACGGTGTTTAACTGCTCGCAGCTTGTGAGGTAGGAAGGGGCTGAAACGGCAAGGGCCGATATATCAACCGGCCTGATAGCCGCTCCAGCGTGCCGTTAGAAGGTTCCGGAAATCGACATCAGCGAAGGCAGTTTCGACGTTCTCTGGTCGTGGTTCTCCTAGTGCGTCGGCCAAGCGGTTGACTACCTCCTCAAGATCGAGCTCTCCATCTCCCGCGTCAGCAGCCTGGCGGGTCGCTTCGTCTGCGTAAATCTTCGCCTTCCACGAGACCGAGAGCCGCACGTCTTCATCTGCATAATCCAACAACGTCTGACCGTCCTCCTGGACGATCCATCGCTCTCCGTCGTGATCAAGCACTGAGTCAATCGTCAAGCCGTCTGGTTTTTTAACCCCAGCGGGACCGATGCGTTCCACTTGGTGGTGCATGTAGTCGTTGTCGCCAACAGCGGCAGTGTTCCACATGTTTTCGTGGCGGATGCTGTCCCCGTCGCGGCCGTTCGGCCAATAGCGGAAGAACCCACGTTCACCCCGATAGAACCACGCCACCGCGGTCACGATGGTAATGCGGACATCTTCAAATAGGCGCGATGTCCCCATGGCCTGGAGGAGCCAGCCCGGAGCGTTGGTGCGGTCGATACCTATGAACTCGGGAATGTCAGTATGAGAAAATCCTTGACCGGGCATCGGCGTGGACAGGTTCACGTAGACCTGCTCGGGTACCACCACTTCGGCGCCGTAGATTGCCCGTGCCGCCTCAGCGAACCCCTGATGCTCCAGGACGCGATCTACGCCCTCGACTAATGGCCTACCTTCGACCGCCCAATCACCCCGCCAGGTCGGACCGATCAGGTAATCGGGGACTTCAACCTCCTCCCGGTTTGAGTTGTCGCTAGCGGAGTCGGCGCTGGCGCCGCTTACTAGATAGCGAGCCGGCATGAAATAGGGGCCGTTCCTCATCGCCATGTCGCGGATCGACTCAGGGTTGTCGATCACCGGGTCCAGCAGCACCGGGGAAAGGCAGCCATGCGGGCGCTCAACGAAGGTCGTCATCGTTTCAGGGTAACTCGTCGGTTGACTCTGTAGTTCCAAGGACCCCGAAGCGCTGCAGCGCCAACAAACCTTTTTGATACGGCCAACAGCTTGGAAAGAGCTGACGTTCTAGGTCCCGTTGCAACGAACTACCATCCAGACGTGGACCAGATTTGCGATGACCTCGAAGCTGAAACGACGGCCTTAGCTACCGTCGTTAGCGGCCTCACTGAAGAGCAATGGCGCGCACCCACGGTTGCTGAAGGTTGGGACAGCCATGAAACAATCCTTCACTTGGGCGCTGCGGATTGGGCTTGTCACCTTGCGGTGACCGATCCGGTGTTGTTTACCAACGCCCGCCAGCAGTTGTCTAAAGGCGAAGTCTCACTTCACGAGTTGGTTGGCTCGAACATACGGGCGATGTCCGGCGGTGAGCTGTGGGCTTGGTTTCTCAGTGGTCAAAAGGTGATGATCGACGCGTTACGAAACGTTGAACCGAAGGCGCGAATCACCTGGCTTGGCCCAGACATTGGGGCAAGATCGTTGGCGACCAGTCGACTTCTGGAGACCTGGACGCATTCCCATGACTTGGCTGACAGCTTTGAGATGCAGTATCCCCAGACGGATCGTCTCCGTCACATCGCACATATCGGCTATGTCACCCGAGAGTTCAGCTACATCAACCGCGGTATGGCTGTGCCCAGCGAACCGGTCCGTGTGGAACTCACTGGCCCCAGCGGAGATCACTGGTATTGGGGACCCGATGACGCAGCACACCGAGTCACCGCCAGTGCCTATGAGTTCTGCAAGGTTCTAACGCGGCGAACACCACTGATCGAATCGACGGTTCAAGCTGAGGGAGCGCTTGCTATGGAGTGGATGGAAATCGCTCAACCGTGGATTGAACCGCCTCGTATCAGCGACCAAGCCTAATTCTTGAGTTCACCTCGCCGCTAGCGGTAGCTGTCGGTTCGGAGGTAAATCCTAACGCCCTCGGTCAATTCGAGGATGCATCAAGTGTCCGCTAGCTCGGCAAACACTGCGATGTAGACATAAGTCCTACCTCGAGTCAGTCCTTTAATTAGACTTGGCTCAACAACGGGATGCCCTCATTGGTTGGGAGCCGCCCGTGGCGAGAGACCCGGGGGGAAACATGGGTACCGAGTACGACGTTCACATCAAAAATGGCACCATCGTGGATGGCACACGGGTGCCTCGATTCCAAGGTGACATGTGGATCAAAGATGGGCGCATTGCCCGCATAGGCGGTCGACCTGACGGCGTCGCTGAACAAGTCGTCGACGCAGACGGGGCGATCGTCGCTCCAGGCTTTATCGACCTTCACACCCACTACGACGCCCAAATCCGGTGGGACCCTTACTGCTCAATCTCAAGTTGGCACGGGGTTACCTCAGTCGTTCTAGGCAACTGCGGTTTTGGCTTCGCTCCATGCAAACCAGACTTTAGAGAGCGGTCAATGTTGACGATGGTCCGAACAGAGGCCATCCCTCTGGCCTCAATGCAAGAGGGTCTTTTACCTCACTGGGATTGGGAAACAATCCCGGAGTATCTAGACAGCCTTGACCGGGCACCCAAGGGCGTGAACTGTCTCCAGTACATGCCCACCGCGTCGCTCATGATCTACGTGATGGGTCTTGAGGAGGCCAAGACCAGGCCCGCTACCAATGCCGAACAAAAAGAAATGCAACGGTTACTTCACGAAGGGATGGACGCCGGACTCTGCGGCTTCTCAATACAACGGCTAGGTCCGAACTCGACTCAAGCCGATTTCGATGGATCACCGATGGTCACCGACACAATGGTTGACGACGACATATTTTGCTTGGCAGAGGTTCTTGCCGAACGCGACGAAGGCTTCATCCAACTGACCCAAGCGACAAGTTCGAACCCAAACGATCCCGACGACCTCGCCTTCAAGCTCAAGTTGGCCGAAATATGTAAACGCCCCATTATCGACAACGTTGTACCTGTGAGCCAGCGCAACCCGCGCACCCACCAGGAGCGCCTCGAGTGGATCCAAAAGGCCCAAGAAGAAGGCCTAAGAATCTTTGGGCAAGCGGCAACGCTGCGAACTGGTTTTGCCTTTTCGTTAGACGAGTGGAACTTGTATGACTCCAGCCCCGCCTGGCGCGAGGCGACAACCGGAACGATCCCCGAAAAAATCCAGAAGATGAAGGATCCCGCTCTGCGAGAGCGCATCAAAGCCGAACAGGACGAGGCCAATACCTTGTTCACCCAAACCCAGATAGCGGTCGGTGGCCCCGCCCACCGGCTTGTTGTCCAAGGCGTCAATCGTCGCGAGGACATGCAAAGGTACGTTGGCAAGAGCCTGGGAGCTATCGCTGAAGAAGAGGGCAAGCATTACATCGACGTGATGCTCGATTTGTCCATCATGACCGACCTAAAGACCGAGTTCCTCGGGGAAGGACCTGAGTGGAACGTCGATCACATGGCTGGCGCTATCACCGAATCGCCGTACACGGTTCCGGGTGTCTCTGACGGAGGTGCCCACACGAAGTTCTTCACTGGCGGTGCATGGACTACCGACTACCTCGCATGGATGGTTCGCGAAACAGAAGCAATAACCCTCGAAGAGGCCCACTTCCGGGGCTCCACATTGGCCGCCCACGCAGGCGGTCTTCAGGATCGTGGAATGCTTCGCGAAGGCGCTCCGGCCGATGTCATCGTGTACGACCTAGAAGAATTGTCTATCGAACCCGAATGGATCGGCGAAGCCGTGTATGACCTGCCTGGCGGTGAATGGCGTCGAGTCCAGCATGCAAACGGGTACAGGAACATCTTCGTCAACGGAGTGGAAACTTTCCGTGACGGCGAGTGCACGGGAGCAACACCGGGAACTCTTCTCCGTCACGGTCGAGGCTGAAGAACGTCCTAGCTAACCAAACTTCGAACTAGGAGAAAGTGAATGGAGCTGGGAGCCGTTTTTCCCACCTGCGAGATTGGCGACGACCCGGTACAGATCCGAGATTGGGCTCAAGCCGCTGAAGGTCTCGGCTACAGCTACATCGTCATATACGACCATGTTGTCGGTGCAGAACACGCCGAACGTGAACCTGCTCTTACCGGTCCGTACACCCAAGATGACGCGTTTCACGAGCCGTTCGTCCTTTTCGGATACTTGGCAGCAGTTACAACTTCGATCGAGTTTGAAACCGCTGTGATCATCATGCCTCAACGTCAAACAGTGCTTGCCGCAAAGCAGGCCGCCGAAGTAGACGTGCTATCTGGTGGAAGGCTTCGCCTCGGAGTAGGCACAGGCTGGAACTATGTCGAGTATGAGTCATTAGCGGTGGACTGGGGTCAGAGGGGCCGCATGCTGGATGAACAAATCGAGGTCATGCGCGAATTGTGGTCCAATGACCTTGTAGACATCGACGCTGATTTTCATAGGATCGACCGCGCGGGGATAGCGCCGCGCCCGAAGCAATTGATTCCTATTTGGCTCGGCGGATCATCCGACGTCGCGATGCGTCGTGCTGCCCGCTTGGGTGACGGTTTCACATTCGCAAGCGCAGGGAGCCGGACCGTAGAGATGGCCGAAAAGCTCCGAGAGATCGTGGCGGCAGCAAACCGGGACGCAGCGAGTTACCCAATCGAGTTCAATATGCCCTATGGCCTCGGACCCGAAAAGTGGGGGACCTTGACCCAGCAGGCTCAAGACGCATCCATTTCACACCTGTGCATCAACACGATGAGTGTGACATCGGAGTGGGCAGGAACGCCACCATCGGGACTTGAATCTCCCAGTGATCACATCGCCGGTCTTGAACGCTTCATAGAGCTGGTGCGCTAGACGCTGACCCTTGGTGGAAGAACTCGGCCACTTCAGCTTCAACCTTTGTTCCTGCAAAGAAGTTCGGGTCGCTGGAGGTCCAAAACCGGGCAGGGTTAGCGAAGGTGAACTCGCGGAACTCATCAAGGTTCATGACCCCGTCCTCGACCAACTCCCACGCGTGGGGTAGCACCTGGTTCATGTGGATGACATCGAAATGTCCGATGTCAGATGAGAACAAAGCGTTAATTCGTGCGCCCATTGGATTGACCTCAGTGTTGAACGCCGTCGCGTTTAAACGGTCATCGGCTTCGCAACCAAAATAGAAGTTGGGCACAAAGAGATCAGCGATGTCCTCTTCCTTTTCGATTTCGCATGGAGCGTAGTCATCGAGTTCCAGCTGACCGCCGTCGTTCGTTGACGCCGCTGTGTTGAGTGCCGCAAACAAGGCGCGATCTCGATCGGTCATCATCTCGGCCATTCCGTTAGGACCAAATTCGGAGGCTAAATTGATCATCAAATCGTGGTCAAGGTTGGCAGGATCGTTGTACTCGAGAGCAGTTCTGTTGCGTTTTTCCCAGTGTTCGATCAGGTCGGCGTATAGCTGGCAGGCCCACGCAGTGCCGCCCTCAAGGAATCCCATCCGCAATTGAGGGAACCTGCGAGTGACGCCGCCAAGGAACATGGCTTTGCAGATGGCCTCGCCTGTTGAGGCGAAATGGCCAATGTGGTTATAGGTGAAATTGGTCGGTGAACGACGCAGCGCATAGCCCCGTCCCCCAGAGTGGAAGGTGGGCGAAACGCCATACTCAAGACATGCTGCCCAAACGGGGTCGTAGTCGTAGGGGCTGTCGATGCCGAACACGTCGTAGGTGACCGATCCGAGCCTATGGGCTTTGGGGTCACCTTCTTTTGCTGCGGGAACCGAGCGAGGCACCATCCCACCGAAGAGGCAAGCTTTCAACCCGAGTGATTCTCGAATGTAGGCGATTTCTTCAATGGCCTCGTCAGGGGTGTGCATAGGGATTACTGCCACCGGGGTCATTCGATCGCTGAAATCAGCAAAGTATTCGGCACTGAATATGTTGAAGGCTCGACACGCTGCCTTCCTCACTTCATCGTCGTTTTGCATGGCTGTCGCGAATCCGCCGGTTGGGTACATGACGCAAAAGTCGAGACCTAGTTCTTCCATTCGCTCTGCCAGAAGAGCGGGCATCATCGCGGTTGCTCGGTCGCGCGTGTTTTTCATTGGCAACATCCAAAATCCTGGGTGCCCATAGCCCATATGGGCTCTGCCATCGGGTCCCATCTCTTGGATCGGGACAATCTCTTGAGTACCAGTGAATCCCGCTAACGCTTTTTCACCCCCGATCTGGTGCATCCGTTCCTGAACGAGGGGGCCGAACTCAAGCCAATGAGCGTCAGAATCGATAATGGGGTGTGTGAGACCTCCACGGATCTCAGCAGCGCTACTTTTCTTCCGGTTCCCATCAGTGGTGTCCATGCGGTGCCTCCCCCTCGGCTGTCCCTCGACCTTAGCCAGCAACGTCCAGCGTCTGGTACGCGAACGACTTCTGTCATTGCCAATGGTTGATTCACTCCTTGAGAGCGAAAACCCAGCGACATCGTGGAATGCCAGACTGGTGATAGGAAGAGGATAATTAACTAGGGGGAAACGTGGGTATGCAATCGGAGAGATACCAAGCCGGGGCAGCAAAATTTGAAGAGGTCTATCCGCGAAAGGCCTCTGAAGAACCTGAAGAATTTGAACGTATGGCCATGGAAAATCTCTTTTCCGACTATTGGTCACGTGAGGGTCTCAGCACCCGCGATCGTCGCTTACTAATTCTGGGTATCGTTGCCGCCCAAGGAAATGACGCCATCTTGAAGCTGCAGTTCAGCGCCGGCATCGCGAAGGGTGACCTGAACGAAAGCGACTTAACTGAAATACCGATCTTTGTGAGTCAGTACGCTGGCTTCCCACTGAGCGTCGTCGCCAACACTGCGGCCCGCAAAGTCCGAGATGGATTATCTGACTGATAAAGTTCCCACCTAGCTGTTGGCAAGGAGCCATCGATGGACCGAGATTGGAAATGCTGCTGGGTTGCTTGCACTCAAATAAAGTCAACCTGCCTCGGTGGGTTTTCTGACGCCGAACGTCGAACCGTCTTTGCGAGAGACCGGCGAAAAGATCTCCCCGAGGAGAGTTCAGTTCGGTAGGTAGATCTAATGGACGGCAGCGAGCTTGACCTTGGGACGGACCCTAAGTTCTCTGGTGCGCTCGGCGATGTCTGGATGTGATGGTTCGTCGCCGCAAAGATACGCAAACAACAACGCGCGATGGGTGACTAATACCTAGGCCTCAACTAGGTCACTGACCTGTGACGCCAACATCATCTTTGATTGTTTCAGCTCGATCGCGTCAGTCATCGTAAAAGATCCCGAGGCCCCGTTCAGAGACTTCATGGCGTCCTTGGGATCGAGATCTTCGATCTCGTAGATAGCGACGTACTCGTGTTCTGTCACCGACGGCATCATCTCGCTGGCCTTGAACCTTTGTGCCCGAACGAAACCATCAGCGGTAAGAACCTCTCCGAGGTGCACGTCGTTGTACCAGGCGTTGTAGTCGTCCTCTCTGCCCTCAACTGGACTGGTGAATACCAGTAATACGTGTTTGGTCATCTCGCTCTCCCCTTGTGTGTCCCCGACGCTATCGTCCCGCGTGTCGACGCGCCGCGGAAGCCGACTCACGAGTTGAGTTAGTCCTCGATGGGCATCCAGTCGTTAATGACCGCCGGTTGTTGCGATTGATCAGTCGTGCCTCGCTCGGCATAGTGGTACACCATCGCTGCTCGCATCTGGTCAGAACGATTGTCGGTCGATTGATGCATGAGGTGACTGTGAAAGATGAGTAAGTCACCGGGACTCATCGTTTGGGGAACAGCGGTCCCCATATCATGATCAGTGATTTCGACGTATCCACGGTTCGCACCGGGGCGTGAATCCCGAAGGTGCTCATGGACCGGCTCTTGATGAGATCCGGGCATCACATGGAGACAACCATTTTCGAGGGTCGCTTCAGTAACGGCCAACCAGACACCCACCTGGGGAGTCCGGTCAAATGGGAAATAGTACGAATCCTGGTGCCAAGGTTGACCCCAAGCACCGGGATTCTTGAAGATGAACTGCGAGAGGAAGCAGTCGATGGTTGGGCTTAGCAACGAGCGGAGGACGGCTACGAGATTGGGGTTCGTCGCGAATTCATGGAAAAGTGGGTCGCGGGCCAGCCGAAAAATCTTCGATACGGCAACTTCTGGTGCCCGTTTAGGATCGGCCCCTTTCAGGAGATTGTTTTCGGGATGCACGATCGCGCCGTCAACGACACCCGATTCGGCTATCACTCCGTCGGCAACGCCTGACTCACTAGCGGCTCGAGCAATTTCCACAGCGCGTGCCAACATTGCCTGACATAGATCTGGCGTTGAAAAACCTGGAATCAGAAAAAATCCACGCTCTTCCCAATGTGTCCACTGCTCAGCCGTGAGACCCCCGTCACGCCCCGAAACTTTCATGACCAATGACAATAGTTCCCCGACTGCGGGTCAACTCGAAGGGCCATTCGCATCGTTCGTTGAACGGTCATTATGTCGGCAACTCACTGACCTGCCTCGATTTCGTGGAATCAAATGGTGGACCAACGCAAACCCCTCCGGAGAGAGACTGACGCACCTCGTGCTGTTGTGAAGTCAGGTTGCTACGGTGCTGTCGTGAATTCTCCTGTGCTGCACCCCCTCAACGAATCGTTCAGGTGGCAGGAGTCGACCCTTCCACCACGGCGGCTTGATTCTGACCAGGCGCAGCAGTTCAGTGAGGAAGGATTCTTTTTACTCGAACGTGGATTCGACGCCGACGAGATCGCTCAAACAATCGAAGAGATCGATCCCTTCGAGGCCAGGATGGAAGCCCACCTGCGGACCCAACCCGACGGTCGGATCTACATCTCTCAAGCTGATGGCATCACGTTCACGAAACATCTCGTGCAGCGATCCGAATTCTTGCGCGAACTCAGTCACTCACCAGTGATCCTGGACCTATGCCACGACCTGGTCGGACCCGACGTTCGCTTGTACTGGGATCAGGCGGTGTATAAGAAACCGGGCCAGCCTGAGGAGTTCCCTTTTCATCAGGACAATTCCTATACCTTCATCGAACCTCAGCAATACCTCACCTGCTGGATCGCTCTGACTGACACCGATGAGAACAACGGGTGCCCATGGGTGTTGCCGGGAATGCATCGGCGAGGCACCCTCGCTCACGAGGTCACACCGCACGGTTGGCGGTGCCTGCTCCCTTCAGAAGACGCGGTTCCTGTGCGAGCCAGAGCCGGCGATATCGTCGTGTTCTCGTCTCTCACTCCGCACCGCACTGGCCCCAACCTGACCGATTCAGAGCGGAAGAGTTACATCTTGCAATACGCACCCGATGGCGCCGTGCTCCGCACCTCCAACGGCGAAGGCGACGTCGCTCAAAACGACCCTGATCGGCAATACCTGGTGCTACGCGACGGCCGAGCGAGCTTGTAACCCTTCTGCAGCGGCTTCACCAGCCGCCGTGTCGGGCAAAGAAGTGTCCGAAGGCCGGCGTTACGGCACGGTCTTTCATCTTCTTGTGCGCTATGCGAGTCTTCACTGGTCGAACTATTCAGGCTCGACGTCACAAGAAAGGTGAAATTTATGCCAGCGCACGTATGGACCGACACTTGGAAAGTGAAGCCCGGGCGAGTTGAAGATTTCGTGGGGTTAATGGAAAAATTTGACGCGGTGTTGACTCGACTCGACATCAGGCCGTCGTATCACACCCTGGTTCAACAACTCGGTGGGCCCGGCGGCGGTTTCCTGACTTTCCATCACACCTTCGGATACCCCTCCTACGCCGAGTACGGCACAGCTACGGACGCGTTCTTTGCTGACGCAGAGTTCGAGGAATTGTTTGGTGTCGATGCTCTCGGTCCAGACGCTCCTGCAGAAAGTGTTAGCGGGTCAATCGGTCAAGTGGTGTTCATGAAATAAGCCGATCAAACTCCCGCAACCGGCAGAGGTCCTCCCCATAGAAGCAGTCCCCGAGAGAAGTAAGGTTACGGCGTAGAGCAATAAGCGAAGGTGGAGAGAAATGGACCTAGCAGTAGTTTTAGATCTCCTCGGAGACTACGACGAATGGCGAAAAGTCTTCGATGAAGACCTGCCTGCACGGCAGCAGTTCTCGGAATCGATGGTTGCTGGCCCCATTGACAATGGCCAGGTGGTGATCCTTGCCTACGGAGTTGACGTCGAGAAGATGGCTGCATTTATGGGCACGGAGGAATTCGCTGAGCGCACCAGCAGATTTCATGGGCCACCAACGATTTATCAGTTAACCGAAATGACACCACACGACTAAGGAGTCACGGAGCTAACGGCCAACCCGACGGCGCGCCATTGCAGGAGACTCGGCCGCAGCACCGCGCTCGACCGCTTCTTTCCGATTCGGTTTGACTGCAACACCTACCGCTTCGGGTGGCGGGTTCTGATCAGCGAAGTACATAGCAATTTTTTGCTTGCTAGCGATCCTGCCACCATTCATGTCGAGTTCTCGACGATTAGTTCCCTTCGAAGGTTCGACGGTTCGACCATCGACGAACTCCAAATCCCACCACCATTTCTTCACCAGGTTTATCGAGCCATTCTTAACCCGGTCGTCCCAGCGGGCGATACTCCTGCGCAGAAAAGGCAGTCGAATTGCAGCCCAGAGCCACATTCGTTGCGACAACAGACCTTCGGTGTTGTAGGGACAGGTTTTCATGCAACGCCCGCACGCCGAACCCTTCAAATTACCCAGCCGATATTTCGCGCATTTCTCAGCGTCCGGTTTCCACATCTCGTAACCGTTGAACATGACCTTGTCCGTGAAGCTGATCGCACCACAAGGGCATTCCCGCGCACACTTGGTGCACTTCTGACAAAAGTCCTGCAAACCGAAGTCGATGTGACGGTCGGGAGTTAGCGGCAGATCAGTGGTGACCACCACCGACTTGAACCGCGGACCAACAAACGGATTCAAGACCAACTCACCAATCCGACTCAGTTCTCCGAGACCAGCGTCAAGAACGAGTGGTATGTGAAGGACATGGGAAAGGGCATTGGTCTGACTTCGGGCCGACCAGCCGAGACCGCGCAGATGCTCAGCGATGACACCAGCTATTTCAGCGCCCCGCATGTATGCCCGCATCGATTGAGCACCCGATATCCAGTCGTCGCCCGAAGCACCCTCCATTGTTTCGTAGCCCTGATCAAGAAGAATGACGATCGCGTTTTGATGATAAGGCTCTATTGGTTCTCCGCCCGCGTCGTGGGAATACCAGGCATGGAGAGGAATCCTGCAGATCCCAACCATGTCCCCACCCAGAAGATGCGCAAGCGCCTTGACCGATGAGGCGTTCGCATCTGAATCATCGGTCCCAGGCGCCGTGCGGTCCGCAATCAGACCGTCTTGGTGGGGAACCATGGAGCGGATCATCGACACATAGGCGTTCGCCGAAGGAGTCTTGATCGCGAAGACCTTGCGATCCTCAACAAACTTGGTTCCTAAGTCCCCGTGAATGGGCCGATCGAAGAAACTCGCCCTTTGAGGCACCCTCGGAATTTCCTCTTCGAGTACCAAGGTGGTGGCCTCGCTTACCCGACGGACACGTTCCATGGGGTAGCTCCCCAGGTGAAGTGGACGGCACTCGCCTCTCAACCTGCCCCACCCAGGTCGAGTACCACCAAACCCGAACCACCAACGCGGGCCGTGAGACCGAAGGCGATCGGTCCAAGAACGTGGGGCCAATGGAGCTTGAGGTGTCGCTTCGAGGTCAGTAGTCACCACGCCAATTCCGAATCCCCGCTTAGACCAAGGGCTGCGCAGTTCGCCATTACAGATCTCTAGAAGTCCAGCCTGAAGAGCGACACGTCCCAGATCCAGGTCGCTGGCCCCTGCACTATGGGCAGTAGCGTCATAGCCCAGGTTTCGAATGTATCCGGCGGTGATCACCGCCAGTTCGGTGGCCCTGAGGTCGGCAGCGGCCTGCTGACTCCCCAGCATCCAGGCGTCACCGGGACGGCCAGCTTCAACCCCGTGAGCGAAGTCGATTAAGACGACCACAGCCCAGCGATGAGTCACCATTTCGGCCGTCGATTCACTTGACCACGCGTCGCGAGGCACCAGACAAGTAGCTGTGGCGTCGGCATCAAGGAAATAACAACCGGCGGCGAGATTGGCCGCGACTTCATCAGGTCCACCCGGAATCGGTGCCCGCTCGGGAGCCGGCACCCCTCGGCGCGCCGCGTCAAAAAGCTCTTGATAGCGAGCAAAGGCGTTTACTGCCGCCTGAGGCCCCGGAATCGCCTTTTCGGTTGGCGGGGACGGAGTTGTCCCTGTCCACCCGTTGGGGGTCGCATCAGGAGCGAGACGAGGAAGTCGTTCGGCACAATGTGGTCCGAGATGCACCGGCCGGCGCTTATGGCTAAAAAGTCGCATAGCTCTCCCTATCGATGAAGTTACCTCGTCGCAATAGTTAACAGATCCCTAGCGTCGCGGCGTAGAAGCGGCCGTGATTTCGACTTCGATTTCTCCAACCACGAGTGGTGCTCCCACTGTGGTCCGACACGGATACGGTGCTTCGAATATGTCAAGGAACACCTCGTTCCACACGGGAAAGTCACTGATGTTAGTGAGTTGGGCGTTGACCTTCACAACGTGATCCAATGAGAGACCAAAATCTTGGAGAATCACACCGAAATTTTCTAGGGTCAAACGAGCCTGGGTTGCCAGATCACCATCGGACACCTCGAACGTATCGAGATTGATGGCGGTCATACCGCTGAACATGTACAAGTCACCGACCTGAATAGCGGTCGAGTTTTTGATGTCGAAATTTGCCAATGCGGCAGAAGCAGAAGTTGATGAATGAACGATGGTCATGAGCGACACCCTAGGTGGCGCTAACTTTACGGCGGTGACTGAGAGGCCGATAGCGGCGGTCATGAGTTGAGAAATAGGCGGTCAGCGGTGAGCGAAACTAAGCATGGTGAAGCACTCGACCGGAGCGAAGAATGGGAAATGCTCAGACGAGCACACCTGGTCGCTGCCGAGGCCCGTCCGCCATCAACGGCTGGAGGTGTCCATCACCTGGCATTGTTGAGTTCCGACGTGGAACGGACAATCGACTTTTATCAAGGGATCCTCGAGTTTCCGCTGACCGAACTTTTCGAAAACCGTGACTATCGAGGCTCCACACACTTCTTTTTTGATGTCGGAAACGGCAATGCCTTAGCGTTTTTCGATTTTCCCAGTTTGAACCTTGGACCATATTCGGAGGTACTGGGATCGATGCATCACCTTGCCATCTCGGTGACACCTGAAAAACAGACCTATTTGAGGTCGAAGCTGGAAGCGGCAGGTGTTGAAATCACCTTTGAGCACCGTAACTCGATCTACTTCAGTGGACCCGACGGTGAACGCCTTGAACTTCTAGCCGATTCGCTGGGAGAAATGAATGGAAAACCAGTCCTGTGAACTGGCTGTGAACCCGAGTTCAGCAGCCGTTAGTCGATCGGCCTTAAGGTGGGATCATGGCTGACACACAAGACCATTCCGGTTCTGAGTCGGTAAGCGAAGTCAGGGCGCTGCTCAGCCTGGCAGGGATCGAACCGACAGGAGCGGACCTCGCCTCGCTTGAGCGAATCTTTCCTGTACTGCGACGAAAAGTCGACCACATGTACGAAATCGACACGGGTGATGAGGTAACAGCGTCGGTATTTCGAGCAGAACTGGATTCCTGACCGTGGGAAACACCTCGATACGACAGACAGCGAGTGACCTACGCGATGGGAAACTCACCAGCCGCGAGATCGTAGAACGAGCCTTAGAAGCCTCTGAATATCTTGATCCCATTCTGGGCACTTACCTGTGTCGGTTTGACGAGACAGCACTTGAATCGGCTGAACGGGCCGACAGTGAACTCCAATCAGGAGTGGACCGCGGACCACTGCACGGGATTCCGTTGGGAATAAAGGACATCATTTCCACCGACGAAGGACCAACTTCGGCTCAATCCCTGGTACAAGATCCATCGTGGGGAAACCAGGGCGACGGACCTTTGCTTCGACGGCTACGCGCTGCGGGGGCAGTGGTCACAGGAAAGACGACCACCATGGAGTACGCCATCGGCTTCCCTGATTTTGAAAAGCCCTTCCCGGTTCCACGCAACCCTTGGAACACCGATCGTTGGACCGGCGGCTCCAGTTCAGGCACAGCCAACGGCATCGCATCAGGTCAGTTCTTAGGAGGGCTGGGAACAGACACCGGAGGAAGTGTTCGTCTGCCCGCCGCGTACTGCGGAATTAGCGGGTTCAAACAAACCTTCGGCCTGGTGCCAAAGAGCGGTTGCATCCCTCTCGGCCTCAGCTACGACCACATAGGTCCTATGGCGACTTCGGTGTGGGACTGCGCGGCAATGCTTACAGTCATGGCCGGCTACGACTCAACGGATAGAACCACGGTGGTAAGACCAGAATTCGATTACGTCGCAGCCTTAGCCGCAGACACGGACCTCGGCAAAGCTGGAATCATCACGAACCAGTCGCTGATAGACGCAAGTTCTGACCCGATGATGGCCGTGTTCGACGACGCGGTCGCCGAATTGAGCGCCACGGGGATCGAGATAGTTCCCTTCGAGGTCCCTCACTATGAAGCCATGCACAACGGCACGTTTATGGCTTTGCAAGCCGAAGCGTTCTCTTGGCACCGCGACCAACTGCGCGACCGGTGGAGCGACTACGGCCGACCCACCCGACTGACGATCGCGCAGGGCGCCCTCATTTCAGCTGGTGATCTAGTTCAGGTGGAGCGAGTGCGACAAGTTGCGCGCAAGGCAGTACTCGACCAGATGGACGAAACCGGTGTCAAGGTCCTTCTGAGCCCGACTACAGGCTACGCAGCAACACCTTTCAAAGGGGCTGACCGGAAGGCAACTTCGTTGGCCGCAATGCACACACCGGCATGGAATTCGACAGGATTTCCGGCATTGTCAATCCCAATGGGATTCGACCAAGACGGATTGCCCTGCGGGCTGCAGATCATCGGACGACCATTCGAAGATGATGCCGTCTTACGCTTCGGTGACCGCTACCAACAACTTACGGATTGGCATACTCGGTCGCCACAACTGCACGCGAACTCGCCTGCAACAGATTGAGAACCCTCACCCTCGGCACCCACTAAGCCTCAATCTGGCGGTTCGGTGGCGCCGGCCATTTGGCCATCCTCAGTGAGATAAATCGAATTCTTCGGCTCGGCGAATAGAGCTTCGACCGCGGGCACGAACTCCAAAAGCGACATTGAGTCGTAGCTGGGATCAAAGGCTGTTTGGTCGAACTCTTGACAGAACTCAACCGTGAGGTCGTAGGCGCGATGACCCACAAACTGATCTCTCATATCGCGATCAAGTCCGAGATGATGAAAAAAGTTGTAACCCTGAAATATGGCGTGCTTCTCAACCATCCAAAGATGGTCCTCAGATACGAACGGCTTAAGGATCGCCGCGGCGATGTCTTGATGGTTATAGGAGCCGAGTGTGTCTCCAATATCGTGCAGCAAGGCACACACCACATACTCATCGGACTTATTTGCTCTGAACGCACGAGTCGCTGTTTGTACCGAGTGTTCTAAACGATCCACAGCGAACCCTCCACAGTCACCGTCTAAAAGACGCAGATGGTCAAGTACTCGACCGGCTACGTCGTCGGCGAAGGCACGGTTGTGCGCTGCGACAATCTGCCAATCCAAAGGAGTTGCTTCGGTCATCGCGGCGAAGGTCGCGGAATGGTCGAGCAAGTCTTGGCTTTCGGTAGCACTGTCCACTGTTTCCCCTTAAGCATCGGTTCGGATCAATCATAATTCTTTCAACTATTCAACCGGACTTCGGTAACTAATCGTGTCGCAGCAGGTGACAGGAGGGTGCGCTGATGCTGGGTTTGGTGAGGACTCGGCGTTGACCATTGCGCCAGTGGCTAGGTTGTTGTTTATTAGCTAGGGGTGCAGAGATGACCATTCAGCGTTTACATCACGTCGCGTACCGGTGCACAGATGCGCGAGAAACAGTCGAGTTTTATGAGAAGTATCTAGATCTTGAGTTAGCGACCTCGATCGCTGAAAACGTCGTGCCGTCCACCGGAGAGCGATACCCGCACATCCATATCTTCCTGCAGATGGCAGACGGCGGATCGGTCGCATTTTTCGAACTCCCTGAGTCAGAGGAAATGACACCTGACCCCAACACCCCCGATTGGGTGCAACATCTTGCATTGAAAGTGGATAGTCGAGAAACGCTGCTGACGTACAAGGAACGCCTCGAACAGGGCGGTCATTCGGTACTTGGTCCGATTGATCACACCTTCTGTGAGTCCATCTACTTCCATGATCCCAGCGGGCATCGACTGGAGTTGACTACTGATATTGGTAGCGACCAGTTGCACGAGGAGTTGCGTGCGTCGGCTCACCCAATCCTTGCTGATTGGGACGAACATCGAGTTGCCCCTGAAGTCGATCGGCTCCATCTCAAAGCACGCGAATCAACAGGCGCAAGCGGCTAATCGATTTATTCGGGGAATTCCCATGACATCCCAACAAATCACTAACCCTCTTCCGTTAATTGACGTGGCCCCTGTCCTCGCAGGTGTCCAAGATGCCTTAGACAGCACTGCCGAGCAGGTTCGTGAGGCTCTCGAAAATGTGGGGTTTTTCTCTGTCGTCGGTCACGGTATTGACTGGGCAGAAATTGAACAAATGTACCGATGGGCGGAGAAGTACCACGACCTACCCGCAGCCGAAAAAACCTGTCATCCAATGACGGCAACGGCAATGGGCTACGTCGACATGGGAGGAGCTCAACGCGACACTCGTCCCTACTCGTTGAACGCCGCGTATTTCATGGGACGTCCCGGGTCACACCGCAATCAGTTTCCTTCAGAAACGTCGTTGCCGGGTTTCAGGGAAGCAGCCGAACGTTATTACCGACGAATGGAGGAATTTTGCCACCAACTGCTGCCGTTGTACGCGGTCGCATCCGACATGCCTCCCGATTTTTTTGACCAATATTTTGACCCTTCTCTGGCGACGCTTCGCGTGAGCCACTACCCGCCTGTATCTGCAGCACCCGACCAGTGGGGGATTGATCCGCACAGCGACGCCGGTTTTATGACGTTGCTACCAACGAACAAGGTGGATGGTTTATCGATTGCAGGAGCGGACGGGTGGTTCGCTGTCGCTCAAGAGCCGGAATCCTTCGTCGTGAACGCCGGTGACACGTTGCGAGCATGGAGTAACAACCGTTTCCTGTCGACGAAACATCGAGCTCTCAACGACAGTGGCGCCGACCGGTACGCGATTCCCTTTTTCTTCGACCCCCGCCCCGACACGATGATCGAACCCATGTCAGGCTGCGTTGACGACGAACGCCCCCTGGCGTGTGAGAGTTACCGTTACGGGGATTATTTGCGAGCTTTCATGCAGGATGGTTACGCCCAAACAGCCACTACCTAAAACGTCGCGGTTGTCGCTCCGTACCTTCGATCTGTTGTCTCGCTACGCAGGTGTTCAAGTTCTTCGGTGAGAGCTTTTCTGCCCGCTTCGGCTTCGGGGTCTTCTGGGTAGTACGCCAACTCGCTGGCGGGGTCACCGGCCACTCGTGTCCCGATGAGATATCTCGGTTTCTCGTAGTCGTACGGACGGGCTCGATGCAGAATCCGTCGGTTGTCCCACAGCAGTGTGTCGCCGACAGCCCAGTTGTTGGTATAGACACGCGAGTCGTCGCCTACGACGTGTTCAAGAAGCGATCGGATAAGTGCTCGACTTTCCGCTCGGCTGAGTCCGGGAATTCCGAATGCGTGACGACCTACGAAGAGATTGGGGCGGCCAGTTTCGGGATGGATCTTTACCAAAGGTCTCAGGTAGGCCTCGCCATGGTAAACGGTGCCGTAAGCGCCTTCCCCGTTTGTATCGGGGAAGTCTCCGATGTCGTTGGCCTGTGAATAGTTTGTTGAATGGAAGGCGCTCAGGCCCGATATGAGTTCTTTGGTTTGTTGGTCAAGCGCGTCGTACCCGGCGCGTAGATCGGCTAATTCGGTTTGGCCACCCTCGTCGGGGATTATCACCGCTGAAAGCATCGCTACTTTGCTGGATATTGGTTTGTAGGTCGAGTCGGTGTGCCAGGTCTCGTTTCCGACGTTGGTGCGCATCATTTGGGACTGCAAGTCGTAGATCTCGCCGAACGTTCCGTCTCGGTGCTTTTGCTGGTTCGCCATCGGCAAACCGCCGAATTCCAGTTCGCCGAATCGTTCCCCGAACGCGACGCTTTCGACTTCAGCGAAATGTTGTTCTGGGAAGAGCAGAAACCCATGGTTTAGGAATGCGTCGTGAAGAATGGCGAAGTCGTTGTCGCTGAGGTCCTTCAAATCGACATCGTTGACTGTGGCCCCGAACGCCTTTCCGGTCATCGGAATGATTTGCATATTGCTCATCAATGTCCCCTTTGACTCCCCAGGCTTGCCTCCGTGGCAAGGGTAGCCCAGTCGATGTTCACTATGAACAGGCCAGCATTACCGGTGCGTTGGTTCCCACAACAAAATGCACTTGATCGCCAGGTTCAGGAAAGTATGTAATGACGGTGCTGCCCGTCATAACAAACTCACCGGCTCGAAGAAAGCGATCGCGGCTATTGAGGTGATTAGCGAGCCACGCCACTGCCTCAAACGGATGCCCCAAAGCATCACCCGTGCGGCCGGAGCCCAATGTGTCTCCATTCACTTCCAGAACTGTTGGGGTTTCTACGAGATCAAGCTCTTCCCAGTTTGGAAGAGGATCACCCAGGATTACCCCGGCGTTCCAGGCGTTCTCCGAGACTGAATCAAATGGGTTGAGTGCGTCGTAATCGGCGTCGCGATCTTCGATGAGTTCGAACGCTGGATAACAGGTCTCCACGGCATCAATGATGATCTCTTTGGTGTAGGGCTCAGCGCCCTGTGTCAAGTCTCGCTTGACGCGAACTGCGATCTCGCACTCGAGACCCAGATGCCTATGGTCGCTTAACGAGACTTGAGAGGGCGACTGGTGCACTCGGCTATCGAAGATTGCTCCCGACAAAGGGTGATCTACCCCGCAAAACTCTTGCATTGCCTTGCTGGTCAAAGCCACTTTCCAACCAACGATCCGCGCACCGCGTTCGAGCATGACGTCAATGAACGAGTCCTGCACCAAATAAGCGTTATCAAGGCTGGGATCCTCGACATCGCCCGCCATGGAACAATGCTCTTCTTTTGCTTCGAGTTGCTGAATGAAGGCATTGGCAAGATCAATCTGCTGCTGTCGGTCCATGAGAGTTGTCCTCCTTTTCGGTGAGTTTTACACCCCAAGGCGCTGCTCGCTGACTTGAGGAGAAATTAGGTAGCTCTTCGAAACTGCCGTCGAAGGGCTTTCTCGTGCGGGGGTTAACCCTTTGTCGCGGGGCAGAACCAAAAGAAGTTTTCAGTACAACGCCTGTGTGGCAGCGAGGTCCGCGATCTGGTCGCCGTCGTAACCCAACATGTCGCTCAATATTTCAAAGGTGTGTTCCCCAATCGGGGCCCCACCCCACAACGCCGCGGACGGAGTTCGGCTGAACTGATAGTGCGAACCTTCGATGAGGGTTTCACCTGCGTAGGCCTGAGGCACACGTTGGAAATGATTTCTATGGGCGAGTTGAGGGTCAGCTACCGCGTCCGCAGAATCTGCAACTACGTGGGCGGCGATGCCAGAAGACTGCAACAAGTCTTGTAACTCGAATCGGTCACGACTCACGGTCCACGCTTGGATCGTCGAATCGTCTATCTGGGCCGACCCAATGAGTTCCCGCAACCGTTCTTCAGCCTCTCGGTCTTGGCAGACGATAGCGATCCACTTGTCTTCGCCGGCGGTCCGATATACGCCGTGGATGTTGTAACGATCGCTGGCGTTTCCAGTTCGAGTCGCCGTTCGTCCGTTGGCTGCTTGATCCAATAGGGCGGGACCGAGAAGATGCAACGCTGACTCGTGCTGGCTGAGGTCGACGTACACCCCTTCGCCGGTTCTGTTTCGATGATCAACAGCAGCCATTAGAGCAGCAACAGTAAATCGAGGAGCGGTGTAATCGGTGTAGGCGAGAAACGGTCCGGTAGGAGGACGATCTGGCCATCCTGTGATCTCGTAAAATCCGCCAAGAGCGGCTGCTAGAACACCGAAACCTGGGTACATGTTCATCGGGCCGGTCTGTCCCATCAGACAACTGGAAAGCATCACAATCTCTGGTTTACGTGCCTTGATGGACTGATAATCAAGTCCCCAATTTGCCATTGCTTTAGGAGTGAAAGCTTCGATGACAACATCAGCCCAGTCGACAAGATCCCAAACGACCGCGTTCGCTGCTTCGTTGGAAAGATCAAGACTCAACATGTACTTGCCGGCGTTCGCAGAGTGGTATTGGGCTGTGTTGTCAGGGTGAGTTTCATCGTTAACGAACGGTCCGGCGTTGCGAATCACATCGATCCGCCCCTCGGATTCGATCCGGACAACGGTGGCGCCGTGATCGGCAAGATTTCTAGTAGCCATCGGAGCAGCGATAGCCCAGGTGAAATCAAGAATCTTGAGTCCCTCTAACGGGCGACGAGTTGGTGCAGGGGTAAGTGCAGGAGGAGCAACCGGGTTTCTATCAAGGTTCTCAATTACTTCTTTGGTGTGTTCACCGAGCTTGGGTGGTGGTCCAAGAAGAGTGAGAGGAACACTGGCTTTTGCAAACCGACCCGGAAAAGGGCACTCGAAATCGGCGACCTCTTCGAAAAACCCGCGGACTGCGAGATGTTCGGACTCAAGGAGGTCTTGTGTAGTGGCGACTGGAGCAATCAGTAGTCGGCGTTCGTGGTTGCCGACCATGAGTTCGGCTTTGGTTTTAGTAGCTGTGAAGGCTGCTATGGCGTCCTGAGCGCGGTTGAGACCCTCGGGGTCAGCTTGACCTGTGTAAATCAGAGTGAAGAAATCGATCCAGTTCTGATCTCGAGTTGCCTCATCACAGAAGCCTTCTTCGTACACCCATTCCATTAGCCGCCGGCTAAAGGGGCCAACCATCTCCCCGAACATGAACGTGATCGACACGTACCCATCCAAGGCCGGGTACACCGTGCGAAGAACGTATTCTCCTGCCTTGATTCCCCCGCCGGCGCGCGCAACGAGTGGCGCTCCAACAGCAGTAGTCATCAACATCGTTTGCGTGCATTGAGTGACTGCTTGTTGAGCAGAGACATCTATGTGTTGTCCCCAGCCAGACTTGCTGCGCTCAACCAAAGCGATGGTTGCCGCTTCCGCAGCCTCCAGAGCCGCATGTAACCAGCCCTGAGGGACAGCCCCCACCTGCACGGGTGCCCGGTCCGGATCGCCGGTCAGGCCAAGCTGGCCGCCGCTCGCCAGAATTGTCAAATCTGTAGCCAGCCAGTCGCTCTTGGGGCCCGTAGAACCAAAGGCAGAAATCGTGATGGTGATAAGCGAGGGATTCTTGGCACGTAACGCAGCCAAGTCGAGGGATTCGAATACGCCGCAGTCAACGATGACATCAGCGGTCACTGAGAGACGTTTGATCTCAGATTCCCCTCCGACCACCGACTTCTTTCCGCGGTTCCACGCCCAATGGGTGAGCGACGATTCGGGTTCCGGTTCATCGTGGAGAAACGGCGCCACCTGTCGAGAATGAGTTCCGTCAGGCGGTTCTACGGCAATGACCTCAGCTCCGAGCTGGGCTAGCAGAAGCCCGGTCAGGTTGGCGCGTTCATCGGTGAGGTCAAGAATTCTGTAAGGCGAAAGCATCGACGACATTGTGCACCTTTCACGAGGACAGTTTCTCAAAAGTTGCTAACCCATATTTTCTGAAGACGGTCCTTTGTGAGTTTGTGTTAAATCTGTGATGGGAGGGCAACCCATATGGACCCTGACGACGACAAGTTGCAGATGCTGAGGGAATCCATACGGCTTACCGAAGAAATTCTCAGCCGGCTTGACCAATCCCGATCGGAGCGTCCTGAAATTGGGCCCGATTCGACTGTCATTGCACGCCTTACTCACGCCCGCGAATGGAGACTGCGTTATCTCAGTCATCTCGAGATGGGCGGCCAACCGCTGGATTTGGGGGATGAGTGGTCCATGCATCACGGACATGATCTCGCCATCGAGTGGGGATATGAAGTCTGGGATGAAAACAGAATCGGATTGAGGTGCAGAAGTTGTGATGACTGGATTCAGCTGTATGACGTGGATCCGGCGCCAACCTTGGAGCCCACCATCGCTGACCTTTATGTGGAACACGAAACCCACACTGTTCTCTCCTGGCGCCGAGGATCCGAAGCAGGCATCGAGTGCGTCACCTGTGGAGCTGTTAGAGAGGACGGGTTTCCATTACTTACCGCACCTGTGAGCGGCTGGTTCGATCAGGTGTGGAATAGCTAATTAGATAGAACCTCGTGGTTGAGTTATTGGTGCGCCGGGTGGGACTCGAACCCACACGTCCAAAGACACCGGCACCTAAAGCCGGCGCGTCTGCCAGTTCCGCCACCGGCGCTCGTATCACAACCTACCGGTCAAAACGCGTGCTGCAGTAGAGGCCGTCAACCGCGACCACCAACCTCTCCGGGGGACAGGCGCTCAGCGGTGACCGCCGAATAGATTCGTGTGTACCGGTCAGATACAAGGCAGACTTCGGTTATGCAGATCACCAGAATCTTTACCGGCGAAGACGGGCAATCCCATTTCGAAGAACTCGAGATACCGAGTACCGATCTTGGTCCTCCGCGCGGCGAAATTAGCTCATCAGTAACAAGTACCTCATCGTTCTTTCGGACAACCCACACCGAAGGCGACGATGACGTATACGACTATCACTGCGCGCCTCAACGCCAATTCGTCATTCACCTGAGCGGGTCCGTCGAAATCGAAATCGGCGACGGAACTACACGTCGTTTCGGCGTCGGCGATATCTTGCTAGCCGATGACACCACAGGGCAAGGGCATATCAGTCGAGGTGTCGAAACCCCGCGCCGGCAAGTCTTCATCGTCGTTCCACCAGACCTAGATCTTGAAAGTTGGCGAAAATAGGTTGGTTGCACCAGCCAAGGTCCAACACTGCCAAATTTGTCTCTCCGAAGAGGAAACTAAGATCGGCATCAGGAAGGACACATCATGCTCAGATTGACGTTCCTGGTTCGGCGCAAAGAAGGCATGTCACGCGAGGACATGCAGCGCTACTGGCTTGAAGAACACGGTTCCCTCGTTGCAGGGTATTCCCACACTCTTGGCATGCTCCGGTATGTGCAGGTGCATACCACCGACGATGACCATTCCCGGCTACCTGGCCGACGCGGCGAGATGGAAGAACCATATGACGGGGTTGTAGAAGTGTGGTGGGAGTCTAAAGAAGCCATGGTCGCGGCCACCCGATCCGACGACGGTCGAAAGGTGGACCAGATCCTCCGCGACGACGAGGAGAACTTCATAGATCTGAGACGTTCAGTTGCCTGGTTCAACTATGAATACCCGCAAGTCAACCCGACTCCGGAAAATATCGTCGCGACAGAACGCTCCAGCCTGGTTAAGTTGTACTTTCCGCTCCGCCACCTGGACTCACTCACCGTTGACGAAGCCCAGTGGTATTGGCGCACCCACCATGGGCCGGTGATTCGTCGGCAGGCGCACGGTTCGGGAATTGTTCGTTACCAGCAGGTCCATCGCGACGAACCGGAGCTTACGGCCGCAATTAATCGTTCCAGAGGATCGAAAATCGATCCCTACCTTGGTCACGCTGAAGTGTGGATGGATCGAAACTCAATGGGGAATCCCACCCCGGAAAACAGGGCAGCATCCAGACGTGCCTACGACGACGAAGCGAAATTCATTGACTTCTCGCGGTCGACCATGTTTCTCACCAAAGAACACGTCATCGTTGACCGACGCTGAATCAACGGTCCACGAGACCCTTTACACCGTCGACTACCCGTTGCATGTTGGCCTTATGGACGAGTCGCCGTTCATGAAGCACTCGGCTTTCCTGAGTGGGATCTTTTAATGCTCGAGGAGCGGTTCCGTTGTTGTCTTTGCCGATAGTCATTGAAAATCGAAGGCGGCTTCCGCCGCCTTGTTCGGCGAGGTCGAACCTCCAGATTGCGCCGGGCTTCTCTGCGTCGGTGATCCGCCACTCAAAGGCCGCCCTATCTTTCCACTCGGTGACGATGCAGTCGGTTTCCCATTCACGGACGCCGGAAATTGAGTTGCTTCCGCGAAACGTTGAACCAACTTGAGGATCTCCATCACTTGTCCACTCGGCTTTGACTAATTCTTCGGAAAATTGAGCGGGCATATTGATGTCAGAAATGACATCCCAAATGGCCTTGGGTCGAGCATCCGTGTCGATCTCAACTACGACACCTGGACCATCTTCGATCCGTGCGCTCCCGTCTTGGCTTCCCTGGCTTCGAGTGAAACCCCATTGATCGAAGTAGGTGATTTCAAAAGCTGGGCGCCGAGGAGCAGGCGAAAAATCTTGGCCGATCGTGTAGGCCACAGGAAAACACACCAAAGTCGTCACACCAGAAGGAATCCCGAGTAGTTCCGCTACATCTTCCGACTTGTTGTTGAGCATTGTCGCGTATGCGGTACCCAACCCGCGCGAACGCAAAGCCAGGTTGAAACTCCACGCCGACGGGATTGCGCTGTCAAATAGCCCAGGACGTCCGCTGTCGTCATGAATTCCCCAGATTGCGCACATTACGAGGACCGGGGATCTGGAAAAGTTTTCGACCAAAAACGCGCTTGAACTCACCACTCGCTCTTTGGGATGACCTGTCCCGTCAAGACGCCCTCGAGCGTTAATGAAAAGCGTTCCAACTTCGGCATACAAGCGTCCCAGTTCGTTCTTGGTGTCTTGGTCACGAATTACCAGCCACCGTCGACTGGCGTCGTTCCCGCCGGTTGGTGCCTGCTCAGCTAGGTCAATGCATTCGAAGATCAGTTCGTCGCTGACGTGGCGCTCAAAATCCAAACGCTTGCGAACAGCGCGCGTTGTGGTGAGAAGACGGTCGACATGGTCAAGATCGAAACCAGATTCAGACAGAGAATCGCTCATATGACGAATCTAGGTCGAATCGGCCATCAAAGGATGGGCTTAATTGGGTCGCACCGAGAACACCGAGGAAGGTACGAGAGGTGAACGCATCGGAGGCGAAGAACGGGGCGTGGAACGATCGGCTCCAGCACTTGGAAGGCGTAGCGCACCAAAGATTCCGATGGTGGCGCATCCGGCTGAGAGAAGAAGGACCCAAGTAAACGAAGACGTCCAATCTGCCACCGCCCCACCGACTTGCGGTGAGATCATTTGAGCGACCCCGAAAGCTAGTGTCGCTGCACTGAAGCCTGGACCGTAGTCCTCCGGCGAGGCGTTTTGAACGAAGTACATGGTCAGGGTTACTGGGATCGACGCGAAAATTATTCCCAAAAACGTCGCCGAAACCAGCGTGGGGAAGAACCAGCCGGGCAGAATTGCGAGTACCACCAAACTCCACAGAGCGAACGCACTGGCGAGGCTCGCTCTCATCCCAAAGATCTCAATGGCCTTCGCCATGATCGGGCCACCGAACACCATTGCAAAACCCACCAAAGTGAACGCCAACGACGCATTGCCGGAACTCCATCCACTGTCGTCTTCCAAACGACTGGTCAAGAATGCGAGAACCAGCAAGTACATGAACCCGAACGTGGTGTACATCACCGTCACAGGTTTCCAACCAGCGACGCGACGTAAGGCATCGAACCCCCCGATACCACCTTTGGAAGACACCGTTCCTTTGGAGTGTCGCACCACAGCGATCGTCGCAAGTGCGATAACAAGTCCAATCGCTGCCTGAATTAGATAAACGGTTCGCCACCCCTCGCTACCTGAGACTTGACGAACCCAGGCAGCCAACTGACTGGTAAACACGATGCTCAAACCCATGCCTGACGAGAGCACCGCGATTACGAGACCGCGCTTTTCAGGAGGGAACGCGTCAGTAGCGATTACCGGGGTTGGAATCCACACACAAGCCCCACCGAACCCGGACAGAAACATCGCCGCTCCGAGCACGACGACGTTCGAAGCTACCGCAGCTAGCACCAGCCCACCTACGCTGATCACGAGACCGATCCGCATGATCGCCATCAGACGCAAACGCGAAGACATGATGGCCACCGCAAGGGTTCCGACAAGGTAGGCGCCAACATTGGCGGTTGCTAAGGAACCGGCGATGGTATTCGACAAACCCAAATCAGAGCGAACAGCTGGCAACACCACGCCGAGGGTGAAGCGACCAAAACCCTGAGCGACTCCTGCGCTCGCAGCCGCTAACGCGACGGCTATCCAGGTGCGGGCTGCCACGAACACGAGGCTACCAACGCAGTAACCAATGGGACTTAGGTCCCTGTAGCAGGCCATTCTTCGGTGAGTACATTATCGCTGAAGCGAAATTGTCTTCGTCGGGATACGGCACCGGTCGGGTTGTCATGCCTAACATCGCGACTGTGTCAGCAGGAGGAAAGCATGGCCATCAGCATCGACCCCGCTACAGGTTTGAAGATATTCGACACCCGTGCAGCCAAGGCCAGCGAAAAAATTCGCGGCCAAGGCTATGGAATAAACGCTGATCTAGCTCTCAAGACACTGCCCGACGCCCCAGTTGGAGACAAGTTCGACGCCGTAGAGCAAGCCAAGTACCGCGAATTTAAGGAGCAGCGGCGAGGCGCGGCTGACTACATGTCAATGGAGGGCGAGTTCTCCAAATACCTCGAAGACCACTACTCAGAGCCCCCTGTTGAACGCGAACCCCTAACCGATCAATGCGAAATCTTGGTCGTAGGTGCAGGCTTCGCTGGGCTGTTGTTGTGGTACCGACTCAAAGAAGCTGGGTTCACCGACGTCAGATTCTGTGAGAAGGGCGGCGACGTAGGTGGCACCTGGTACTGGAACCGGTACCCAGGCATCGCGTGTGACGTGGAATCGTACAGTTACCTACCTCTTCTGGACGAAATGGATTATTTCCCAACGATGAAATTCGCGTCGGGTTTTGAAATCCTCGAATACTGCCAGACGATGGCAACGAAGTTCGGTTTCTACGACAAATGTCTCTTTCACACGACGGTGGAACGAACTGACTGGAACGAAGCAACTGGCCGCTGGACTGTGCACACTGACCGCGATGACACTATGCAAGCGCGATACGTCATTTTGGCCAACGGTATTCTCACCACCCCCAAATTGGCACGCATCGGAGGCATGGAAAGTTTCGAAGGTGATTCGTTTCACACCTCGCGTTGGCGTTATGACGTTGATCTGGAAGGAAAAACCGTAGGGATCATCGGAACTGGAGCGACGGCGGTTCAGGCCGTCCCGGAGCTAGCAAAAATTGTTGGTGATCTATATGTCTTCCAGCGGACGCCGTCTTCAATCGACGTGCGTGACCAGCGGGCCACATCATCTGAAGAAATCGACTCTTGGAAAGTCGAACCTGGATGGGCTCTCGCGCGGAGAAAAAGATTTTCGCGAATCTCAGAAGGACGAACGGCAATCAAAGCCAACGATGATTACTTGGCTGGCAAAGTTGATGATTTCAAAGAACGGAAAAAACATCAAACAAAGCTCACCCGCGAAGAGCTGGTTCAAAAACAACTGCAGTCAAACTTCCGCATCATGGAACAGATACGAGCGCGAGTAGATGCCATAGTCGAAGATCCCAAGACAGCTGCAGCTCTAAAACCGTTCTACCCCTACGGCTGTAAACGGCCCACCTTCCATGATGAATACCTACCCACGTTCAACTTGCCACATGTCCACCTCGTCGATACCGCACCTATGGGCGTCACCAGTATCAATGAGAGAGGTGTGGTGCACGACGACACCGAATACCCACTTGATGTGTTGATATACGCGACAGGGTTTCAATGGATGGCGACGTCGACGTTCAACATGATCACTGGCCGCGGTGGCCAAACCATGAGCGACAAGTGGCAAAACGAGGGAACTAAAACGTTCCTGGGCATACATAGCAACGGATTCCCGAATCTTTTCGTTGTCACCGGACCCCAAGGCGGAGGAGGAAGCTTCAACTTCACCGATGCCATCGAAACCCATGCGGATTACATCGTTTGGATGCTCTCCAAAATGCGAGACGAGGGTCATGAAACGGTTGACATCACCGAACAAGCAGAAATTGATTATGCCGAACACTGCCGCGAGGTCGACACTGCGACTGCTCCCCTTCGCGATTGTCTCTCTTACTACAACGGCCACGGAGACGCTGAACCGGGAAGCCTCGCCTACTACGGGGGCGGCAATTGGCATAAGTTTCGGATCCGAGCCCAGGAAACTCTCGACCCCTACGTATTTGATTGAGCGCAGCCGTCTAGATGAGGTGCGGGATCACGTCTGCGGCGAGTCGCTCAAGATTGGTTCCCATAAATTCTGGGTCTATTCCCGGAGGCAAACCTGACGTCGTGATGTCCGTAATGCCGTATAGGTCAATGAATTCTCTCAACTCTCTAACGACCTCTTCGGCGTTGCCAACGATCACCGTTTGAGGGATTCCATCGTTACTTCCCCAGCCGTATTCGTCGGGAGTTTCAGCCATAAAGGTTCCGTACACGCCCATGCGGAATCGTTCTGCCTCTCGAATGATCGGCCAGTCTCGGTCGCGATCATCGGTGACATATACGGAGCGAACGATGCCAACGCGATAATCGTCGGGGTCTCGGCCATCAGCTCGAACTGCGTTTCGCCAAGGATCTAGCACCTCGTCTCTTCGGCCCTGCGGAAGCAGGTTCGTGCCAAAACGTGCGGCGCGCAGCGCGCCGGCTTCTTTCATCGCTGCTATCCACAGCGGCGGTCCACCTGATTGCACAGGCTTTGGGTACACGTTGATGTCCGATAGTTCGTAACGTTTGCCGCTGAAGCTAAAGGGTTCGTCGCTCCAAGCGAGGCGAAGAATTTCGATCGCCTCATCAGTCATCGACACCCTGTTGGGTAACGGAATACCGAAGGCTTCAAACTCTTTTGGTACATAACCCATGCCGATACCGAACTCCATCCGACCATTGGAGATGTGGTCAAGTACCGCTAACTCCTCGGCGAGTCGGACCGGGTGGTACAGAGGAAGCAAAGCGATGTCGTTCGATATGCGAATGTTTTTGGTTCGAGCTGCTATGGCCCCCGCCAAGGGTTGGAAAGCAGGTAGGTAGCCATCTTCGAGAAAGTGATGTTCGCTGAACCAAACATGATCGAACCCAAGTTCGTCGGCGAGAACGGATTGTTCGATAGTCGCGGAATAGACGTCCGTCATTGACGTGTCGCCGCCGGGCACGTGACGACAGTCGTACATGACGCCAAATCGAAGTGATTGAGGCACTGTGTTCTCCTCGCCCTGATGCGATGTTTGGACGGTAGTCGCTCCCTCGGGGCTAAGTTCTCCTCCATGCAAATCGAACGCGACAAACGGGGCGAGGAACTCGGCCCCAACCAGTATGAAGACGCCGAGGGCTATATCGCCCCGTTACCCGCAGGTTCTGGACCACGATCGAACCCATTAGGTGAATTCCCGACAGGCCCAGCAATCGGAGAACGCCTCCCCGATATCGTCGCTTCGGCCTCGGATGGCCGCAGTGTTGACCTCCACGCAGATCGCGACGGTCAGCCAGCGGTTCTCGTTTTTTCGAGATCGGTGGTCTGGTGACCGCCGTGTCGAACCCAGCTGGTCGAGCTGGAAAAAGGAATGCCGGGTTTCGAAGCCGCTGGAGCGAAACTCTACGTCGTGAGTTACGACGAGGCCGACGCCCTTGCTGACTATAAGAACGCTCACGGCGCTACTTTTACGATGCTGTCGGATCCCAATAGCGACGTGATTCGTTCCTTTGGGATTCTCAATACCACCATTGCCGAAGACGATCATCCTTGGTACGGGATTCCCTATCCGGGCGTGTACGTCACAGACAGTGACGGCGTCATCATCGAAAAGTTCTTTGAGAACAACTTCACGGTTCGCCCAGGCCCCGAACAGCTTTTGGCGGCGCTGAGAGGAGAAGAGGTAGCCCTCCAAGAACGATCTGATTCAGACGCCGAGGTCACCGTCGAAGTCGAATTTGAGGGAAACAGTCTTCCGGTGGGTATCTCAAGGCAAATCGTCGCTCGCTTCTCGGTACCCGAAGGCATGCATCTATATGAGGAACCGGTCCCGGAAGGGTTAGTGGCGGCATCGATCGAATTAGACCCGGACCTAGAGGGGATCGTTGCCTACACGGCCGTAACACCGAAAACCCAGTCGATCACCTTGACCGGAGATGGTCACACTCTCGAGGTGTACGAAGGGGATGTCGTGTTGCGCTTGCCGGTCGCTCAAAACGGACGAGCTATGACAAAGGACGAAGAAGGGCGATGGGTTTCGATCACCGGACGGGTTCGGTGGCAGGCATGTGACAGCGAGGCATGTGACCTCCCGGGGGAACAAAGCTTCGATTTTCGGGTTCCAGCCGGATTCACCGTCATGGCTGATATGGGTCCTGGTGAGGGACGAGTGCCGCCAATGAACGGTGCGACCCACTTTCAGAAAATGACCGCCCGCCATTAGTAAAAGGATTGACAGCCGTACTGGTTGAGGACATCGTTTGCGAGAAGGTGTGCTTGTAGCTGCCCTAGGCTGGACTCATGCTTGAACTTGCGTACTTTGATGCCGACGCGGAGGATGAAGAGATCCTGAGCGCTCTTCGCGAGGACGGTGCCTGCGTACTCGTCGACGTGATGGGTGAAAATCTCAAGTCGCGAGTCAGCGAAGAATTGCAGCCGTTTATTGAAGCCACACCGACTGGACGCGACGACTTTACGGGGAGGCTCACGGGGCGAACAGGCGCATTGGTTGCTCGAAGCGAGGCGTCCCGAGAACTTGTGATGCACCCCACGCTCACCGGCCTCGCCCAGCAGTTTCTTGGGCCGTACACCGACAAGATCCAACTACATCTCACCCAGGTCATCAACATTCAACCGGGCCAGGGTGCTCAGCCTCGCCACCGGGACCGGCTTGCCTGGGGTGGGTACGTGCCACCCGAAATAGAGCCACAATTCAACACCCTGTGGGCTCTTACTGATTTCACCGAAGAAAACGGGGCTACGCGAGTGGTACCTGGATCTGTCAAATGGCCCACCGAACGGCGCGCTACAGACGAAGAAACGATTCAAGCGGTGATGAAGGCGGGATCCGTCCTGCTGTATTCAGGGTCGGTAATCCACGGCGGCGGTCAAAATCTTTCAGATTCGGACAGGACCGGTATCAATATCACCTACTGCCTTGGATGGTTGCGTACTGAAGAGAACCAGTATCTGTCATGTCCGCCCAGTGTTGCCAAGAACCTTGACCCCGATTTACAGGAAATGCTTGGGTACACCATGGGCACCTACGCGCTCGGTTATTTCAGCGACCCTGAAGGTGTCACCGAAGTCAACGACCTTCGTCCGCCCGAGTTCGTTCTTGACCGTTCACCGCGAGAGAAAGCAAGTAATTCAGCCCTCATAACCGATTGAACGAATCGTGACCGTTTCGTCCTCAGGCTGGTATGTGGTTCATCACGTTCAGTGTGATCTGGTCAATAGCTGGGTCTTCGAGTCCGTATGCCCAGTCGGTGCACCCAACAGTGAAAACAGTGCCTTTGTTGCGTCGGAACGACCCAATGACGGCGTACCCAAGCGCAAAGCGATCCCTGTTCTCCTTGGTGTCGCCTCCACCTAGGCGTTCAGCAACCCAGTTCAGTTCCCCCACGTAGCTGCTGTGGAGTTGGGGGGGTAAATCTTCAGTGGTCCACAAACGAGCGGGAGCAGTAGCGAGCACTTCAAAATCGAGGGGAGTGGCGGGGGATTCGGCCGCGACAGGTATCCCGTTTTCCAGGACTAATTCGCAGCCGTCGCATTCGTAACCGACGACCACGGGGCTTGCGCCGATTATGTCGCCAGCCAGAAGGTCAACTTCCTCAAAGGCCCAATGGTTCGGTTGCCAGACCGTGTAACCACCTGAGCCGGTTGGAGCGTTGCGGCAATGGGCGTACCCGCCGCGGGTGAAACTGACCCCAGTCATCAGCGACTCGGGGCGTTTGGTTAACGGATCGCTCCACATTGTCGTGACTAATTGCTCCTCGGCGGTGCCCACTACTGGATCATCAATGAACTTTTGTTTGAAACCCACCATGGTGTGATCGGGGTCCTCAAATCGCACTTGCCAAAACGCGGTGTTGCCCGAAAAGAACGCCGCGAACCCTCCCCTGTCAATCCAGTCTTCGAGGTGATTACGCATTTCTGCTGACCAGTACTCGTCATGACCGACACTTAGATATGAGGAATAGGGGCTGAGCAGGTGCGGGTCGCTATGAAGATCGAGACTGGTCGCATAGTCCAGTTGTATGCCTTGCCTCTCTGCCCAGCGTACGAACAACAATTCCCAGTTAGCGAAGCCCGCAGCGCAAGACCAGATTGAAAACTCAGAGAAATGATCACGACGTTCGTCATCAGAAAGTTCGTCTATACGAGCCACTCGGTAACGGTGAGGGTCAGGTTTTTCCAGGAACCCTTTCGGCAAAGGCCTCCTCAACGATGAATGATTTCCGCCCGTGTAATAGCTGGGCCCGCCCCAATCGTTGTAGGCAGCCCATGTCGAAGTCGAGAGAACGAGCAGCGTGTCTCTCGGTTCGGATGCCCTGACAACGAAGAACGCTTCAGCGTTTTCTCCATCGCTGCATGTGAGTCGAACGAGATAAAAACCTGAGGTCCAAGATTCGGCGACCTCAATGTTGAGCGATTCTTGCCAGCCACAACCGTCCTTGGCGGCGTCGACGGGCACGGCCTGTTCGATGACAGACACCTCTTCCCAAGTACCGACGGATACTTCTTCTGATCCGATCCTGACTACTTGGACATCACAAAAGGAATGATCGGCACTCACCGCAAGCGATACCGCTTCGCCTGGCAACACCGACTGGGGCCAGCAGTAGCCCGCAATCATCGCTGTTTCTCCAAAGGTGGGGGATCAAGAAGCCAACTGAGTCCGAGAAACCCTCCCATAGCCAATGCAGCGATTGAGAATGCTGGGCCGGGACCCAGCCATGCGTAGATAGGAGCAGCGGAGAGAGCTCCGACCATCGATGCCGCCGAACCCATGGCCTCACCGAGTCCCTGAGCCGACGCCGCGTCATCAGCTGGAGCCGCGTCCGCGACTGCGGCCTGTGACCCAGGAGACTGGATTACTTCCATGATTCCGTGCGGCAACATCGCAATGAACAACACCGGTACAGCGGTGATCCAGCCGTAGGAAGCCATCAGTGGCACTGTGGCAAGAGCCGACAGCAACGAAGTTAACCGTGGGCTGTATCGGTCCGATAGCCCACCAGCCCAACGCGCAAGCACCAACATCGGCAAAGCAAACGCCGACAAAGAAAGTGTGACAACCATTGTTGAGGCGCCCAGGTTGTCCATGTGGGGCGCCCACAAAGGTTCAAACACACCGACTGAGTAACGGAACGAAACCACGACCAGTAAAGCAGCGATCATTTCGCGACTTCGAACGAGCCGTCTCAGCACTCCTTTCGAAGCGCGAACGTCGACGTCGGCGGCAGGAATTTCCAGACGTCGGACAGAGAAGTAGGTGAGACCCGTCACCACTCCCAGCATCAGGAACGGCACGCGAACATCGAAAGCGACTGTGAGTGCCCCAGCGATAGGGGGACCGATGACGAAACCAGCGATATACGCGCCGTAGAAAGCTCCAAGTTGACGACCTTGATCTGCTCCCGCCGTCACGATTATGAACCTTCGCGCAGCTGGAACGATTACGCCGACTCCCGCGCCGAGCACGGAGCGAGCCAACACAAATTGCCAAAGCTGATCTGCTGCAGCGAACCAGAGGAGTCCCACGGCAGAAGCAATGACGCCTAACCGCATCAATAGACCGCCATGTCCACGATCGGCATATCGCGACAACCACAACTGTGTCACCAACGCGCCCACGAAAGCTGATCCCGCGATCCAGCCCAAATCGCGTTCAGGGATGCCGTAAGTGTTGTGAATTTCCGCAAGTAGCGCGAATACTGACGAAACCCCAGCCATAGTCGTACCGCCGACGATATACAGGCTTCGCATTTTGTGGCTCTCTACTTGCTGTAGCCGGCCGGCGGACCGAACGCACCGCTGAGATCCGGAGGACCTTGATAGAGCCAAGTCAGTGTCCGACTGGCGAACCTCCATTCGCCACCGGTACGAGCGTAAGTGTCATCGTAATAGCCCAGATACAACAGGGTCTTACCGGACTTTGCTTTGGCAAACTCGCTGAAGTACCAGCGACCTTCGCCGGTTTCCGTGTCAGTGCTGGCTGTCCCGTTGAAGGCAAGTTGAATGACTGACTCGAACAGACCCATGGCAGTGGCCATCGCCACACCGATTGCGTCGCGCCCCGAAACCGGGCCGCGACCGATATCCCACACTGCATCATCTGTCCACAGGTCGAGCCAAGCTGGCTGGTCGTTGTTGCACACCCGGTCGCAATAGTTGTGAACCAGTTTTCTGATTGCCTCGGGGTTACTCATAGGTGAGAAGTTAGCGGTGAAGGTTGAGATAATGCTCGAGGGTTTCATGAAAGTGGCGGATCCGACTTTCCTGATAGGCCGCTAAGGTCACCGATCCCTTCTTGTTGGCCTGTAGGCCTCTTTGAATGCGAATCAAGTTGTCTGTGTCCTGATCGACAACCATTCCAGCACCTCCGAGAGCTGGAGTGTCACTCCAGGCATCTTCGAGACCGAGCTTCACTGTCGGTGGGGGAGTTGGAGGGTCGCCTTCGTCTGGCTTAGCGAACAGCAACATAATTTCCATGATGGAGCTGTGCGGATCGTTACCGTTGGGTCGAAAGCGGTAACAGATCGGGACCCCTTGCCCTCCCCATGGAACAAGATTAGGGAATAAGAAGTACTCGATAGCGTCGAGCGTCTCAGAGGTTGAAAGATGGCTCATATCGGCTCGGGCTGATGCCCCCAGCTTCTCCCTCGCTCGATCGGCAAGCACGTCGCGCACTCGATCTCCCGGGTGGGCGACGATCGTTTCTCCTCCATGGAACGGAACATCCCGCTGCATCTTGCGGATGGTTTCTTCGGCTGGGACATCACCCAAGTTGGGGCTTGGAGTTCCCTCCAAAGTAATCATCCTGTTGACGTGACGCGATCCGGGGAAGATGTCATATTGCGTGTTCGCATCGGCAACATAAGCCGCAGTTTGAGGATGTGTCACTCCGATGTGGAAGCTCTCGATGAACGCTTCGAGAGCAAGTTTCCAATTGCACGGCATCACCTTTTCAACATGAGCTGCTTTCCATCGATCCTCTAGAGGAAAGTCTTTGAATTCGTCATCAAGAACTTCGATGTAGCTATCGAATGGTTCACAATCGTCATCGAAGTTGACAAAAACGAAGCCTCCCCAAAAAGCGATCTTTGCTGTGGGGAGACAAAAGTCTTGAGGGGCCACATCAGGAAAGTCCCAACTATTGGGAACGTGAACTAGTTCGCCTTCTAAATCCCAAGTGAAACCGTGGAAAGGACACCTAAATCGTTGGACGTTGCCTCCTTCGGTGCGAAGCTGTGTTCCGCGATGCAGACATGAGTTGACGTATGCCCGCACGTCGTGGGGTTCTTCACCTGTTCTCACGACAATTACCGACTCGGTCGCCACCTCGTACACCACGTGGTCGCCGATGGCCGGTAACTCTTCAAGGCGGCAGGCCATTTGCCACACCTTGCGCCAGACCTGCTCTACCTCAAGATCGTGCCATTCCTGCGTTAAATAGCGATCAACGGACAATTCGCGGTTGTCGACAAATTCGGGCGGGTATTCGCGTAGCAGTACTTCAGGGGGAGCTATCGCATCTTCGCGCAGCACTTCTTGAACTGTTTGGCCCGGAGATCTCCCCCCAGTGCTTGTCGCCATGATCACAACCTAGCTCCAGAAACTGGTAGCTGGCTGGACGATCAAGATCGACGCATATGCAGTTCCGTGGCGGTCTCCCGTGCATCGTCACCAAATTCGCCATCAAAAATTTCTGTCTCGAACCATTCGACAAACACCGCGTCTTTCGATGGTTTCCACAACGACCACGCCGCTTTCGCACCTCGACTTTGCATCAGACCCAACTTGAGCAAATTGAGTCTCATGTCGAGTTGTTCTTGGGTTGCCAGACCGCTTCGGTGCTGTTCGTAGGTATCGAAAAGATCGACCAGCATAGCGTTTGTCCAAAGTGTGATTCGCCACTGGTCCTCGTTCGTCAGTTCCTCTGAGGAGAAATCCTTTGCCAAGAATCCGACGAATTCTTGATTCTGGGTCGAAGAAAGATATCGCTCATATAGACGGTCGGTAAGTGTGTGACTGAACTGCGCTTTGGTGAGCTTTACGTTTAATTGGGCCTCTCTAGCGAGATAAATCAGCGAGAGGGGCAAAAGGGCTCCTTCTACTATTTGAGCGAGGGTGGCCAAGTCGTTCAACATTGTTCTCTCCGTTTGTGGATTGAACAACGACGCTAGGCGGCGTCCCTGGAGTCCGAAAACGCGGTGAGTGTTAGCCCGGTGACTGAGTATCCATTAAATTCGTTGAGGCACTGGACGAGATGCGCTGGACTCGGGGAATATTTAAGCTAAAACTGCTGGGTCAAACGTGTTCGACTGGTCGAAGATCGAATGGTGGAAGGAAATTAGTGATGTCAGAAGAAATAGATATGGAAGCTGTTCAAGCGTACGCGGGGAGTGTGTTGGGGCACATGGTGGGTGCAGCCACCGTTATATGTAGCGATCTGGCTCACAAGTTGGGTCTGTTTGGGCATCTAGCGGGAAGCGGAGGAATGAGTGCCGACGCATTGGCGGAGGCCGCAGGCACGCATCCACGACTTACCCGAGAATTACTCGACCAGCAGGCATCAGCGGGGATACTGGCGTATGACCCAGGGGCCGACATTTACGAACTCAGTGACGCCGGAGCGATGGTCATGGCTGAACAACATTCGCCCGCGTGGCTCGCTGGCGGTCTTGGCGCAGTTCGAGCAATGTACGTGGGTCTTGATCAAGTAGAGGCCGCTTTTCGTGGAGATGGAGGCGTTCCTTGGGGTGACCATCATCCATGCTTGTTCGACGGTACGCTCGAATTCTTCCGTCCCTGTTATGAGCACCACCTAGTGCAAGAGTTCATTCCGGCGCTTTCTGGAGGAGAAGCCAGAGTTTCCACTGGCGCAGTTGTAGCCGATGTGGGATGTGGGGCTGGATTATCCACGTTGACCATGGCAGCCGCTTATCCCGACAGTTCCTTTGTCGGTATCGACTTTCACGCTCCCTCAATAGAAATGGCTGAAGCCGCGGCGGAAGAACAAGGACTCACCAACGTGACTTTCGAAGTCGAGAGCGCCACCAGTTATAAGGGTTCATATGATCTGGTGTGCTTTTTCGACTGTATGCATGACATGGGAGACCCAGTCGGAATTGCGCAACACGCACGATCACAACTCAGTGACAGCGGATCAGTCATGCTGATTGAACCGTTCGCATTTGATACGAGATCAGAGAATCACGCTGGTCTCGGCGGTGCCTTCTATGGTTTCTCCAGCTTCTTTTGCACCCCCTGTTCGCTGTCCCAAGAGGTTGGTCGAGGAATGGGCGCCCAAGCAGGCGAACCGGGAATGAGAGCCGTATTCGAAGAAGCAGGTTACGGAACGTTTGGTCGGATATCAGAAACGCCGACCAACATCGTCTACGAAGCCTCGGCATAGTCAAGCGAACTACCGTCAGATTCCTCTACCGTGCTCACCTATGAGCGCACAGCCGTACTACGACCCAGAGGTTCGAGCCGCCCTAGAGGCCCAGCCGAGCTTAGGAACTATTAACGCCGACACTCTAGAAAAATCGCGGTCGTCGCGGCTTCTTCGCAACGCAGAGGTCGCTCTGTCAGACGAGGTCGAGCGAGTCGACCACTTTGTTGCTGGTTCCCATAGCGACGAAGTCCGAGTCCGAGTGCATCGCCGCAAAGAAGTTCAAAGCCCGCGACCCGCGCTCTATTGGATGCACGGGGGCGGGTACGTATTGGGTACACCCGAGCAAGACGATTTTCGATTTGATCGCTGGTGTCAGCGCTTCGACCTGATAGGGGCGGCAGTGCAATATCGTTTGGCCCCTGAACATCCTTATCCAGCAGGCCTAGAAGACTCATACTCCGGGTTGAAGTGGTTTAAAGAAAACGGTGAGTCCATAGGGGTAGATACCGACAGGATTGGTATTGGTGGCCCAAGCGCCGGAGGAGGGATGGCGGCTGCGCTCGCATTACTCGTCCGCGACCGAGGCGAATTCGAAATCGACTACCAACTATTGATCTACCCGATGATCGACGACACTCGAACTACTGTCACCGCTAACTGGGATGTCCCGGTTTGGGACCCAGAATCGAACCATTTTGGGTGGAGTTCCTATTTGGGTGATTTGTTTGACACCGACGACGTACCGATACATGCCGCACCAGCGCGAGCACTCGACCTAGGCGGATTACCTCGTACGTTCATCATGGCAGGAACTCTGGACGGGTTCGCTGACGAAGATATCGCTTACGCGCAGCGACTGAACCAAGCAGGAGTACCCACCGAACTCCATGTGTATCCGGGAGCCCCGCACGGGTTCGATGGGTTTGCTCCAGGCACGGCAGTGGCCCGCCAAGCTCGATCGGACATCAATGACTTCCTTGAGCGGATGTTAAGCGCTAGCTAGGTGTCCGTCTTAACGTAAAACGATTCCCTAGCTTGTGATGGCGGAACGATTGGGATCTCATCATCGGCGAGCGGTTCCATCCACTGCTTTCTGTCAAGAGCAGCTTCGATGTACGGCGCCAACTCGGCGTTCTTTTGAGCTACACGCTCATCACGGAACGGCTCAAAGTTGGGGAGTACCTTCTCGCCGAACAACTCCAAGCTTTCACAAATATGTTTGTGCTCGTTTTTGCCGCCTTGCTGTAGAAAAATGACCTGGTCAACGCCGGCGGCTTCGAATTCCTTGACAAGTGCGGTGTAATCGTCGGGTGTTCCGATACCGGGCGCTCCGATTGTCGGAAGATCAGGTCCTCTCAGTTCTTCATATTCTCCCCAGAGGTTGCTGCGACCCGGACGAGTTTCGTTAGCAACTAGTGCATTAACCGCGTAACGGAAGAACTGAAATCCGTCTATTCCGCGGCGCATCGCCTCGTCGCCGTCCTCATGAAGACTGAAGCCTGCGACCATCGCCAGATTCGCGTTGACAGTGTGTCCCAAAGGAACACACTCGTCGCTTTTGATGATGTCGTAATAGGTATCTGCCCAAGTTTTTGCTTCCTCAGGGTCGACGAAACTAAAAGCCAAGGCTCCAAGCCCATTTCGCGCAGCTACTTCGATCGTCCCGCGGTTAGTGCACGCTATCCACATTGGGGGATGCGGCTTTTGCATGGGCTTAGGAACCACGTTTCTGCATGGCATCGAAAACCCCTCACCCTCGTATCCGGGGTATGGCTCCATCACCAGCATGTTCGCTATCTGTCCCGCAGCTTCCAAGGACAACGCACGCTTCCGTCGCGCGTTGATGTCGTATCCCCGTAACTCCAGTCGAGTCGCACCTTCTCCGATCCCGAATTCGACCCGTCCCCGAGAAATAAGGTCAAGCATTGCCACGGTCTCAGCGGTTCGAGACGGATGGTTGTAGTTGGGTATTACTTGTCGAATGCCGAGACCAATTCGGATGCGTTCGGTTTTCGCGGCAAGGGAAGCAAGAAATACATCGGAGGCTGAGCAGTGTGAATATTCTTCAAGAAAATGGTGCTCAACGGCCCAGGCGTGGTCGATGCCGATCTTGTCAGCCAAAACGATCTGTTCGGTAGCTTCATCGATGAGTTGCAACTCGGCGCCCTCGTCCCACGGTTTCGGCAATTGCAACTCGTACAGCATTCCGAATTTCATTACTTCACCCTCCGTTAACGATCCTGTTGACCCTACAAGGATCCACGCCATCAGTTCAGTTTCATGATGGCACGTTCAAATTACCGAGGACTTCGGTTTGGACGTCGCGCACTCAAGTTTTTGCCATGAGCAAACTCGTCGACACGCCGGTACCGGTCAGAAGTTCCCCTTGCCACACCTCAGTTTCGACTGTGGCAAGACCCCCAAGAATCCGGGTGCATGACGCGATTGCTACAAGGTCCCCAGTGGTCGCCGGCCCCGAAAAGCGCAGAGACAAGTCGGGGTTGGGATGCGGAACCCACGCGCCCTTTGGTAACGCGGCATCAACCGGAGGGCCCACCGACAGGTCCGCAGCAAGACACACCCCTTCGCCGCCGTCACCCACCGCCTCCCAGGGAACGGTTACCAACGTTGCTATGGCAGAGCCGACTCTGGCAGCTTTGGGAGCAGCGGTATCAATGATCGGCGCCTCGACTCCTTCAGGTTTACGCCACGGCTTAGCGGAGGCAGCCAAGTCGGGTGGCGGTGGCCCCATCAAAGCTTCGGAGTTAGCTGCGCTCTCAATATCGGTGCGGAGTGCCTCTGGTGCAGCGAACGCGACCCGTGCTTCGGTAGTTGCCCGACCGGACTCGTCAGCGAATTCGGCTCGAACGATTGTGAGACTTCGACCGGACGACAACGTTGTCAGGGTGACTAGAGCTCCAGTGGTTGACAATCCGCGCAGGAAGTGGATATCGACGCTAGCGGCTACGCGATCAGGTGCGATCGTTCGACCCAACGCGACGGACGCTGCAGCTAATGCTCCACCTGTCACCCCACCGAACGCCCCATGAATGTCCTGTGGTAGGCGCAACTCCCATCGGTCGCCTTTGGGTGAAGCACCGAAATATTGGAGGGGTGTCATCGGAGTGTGCTTAGCGGAGTTGATGGCATCCCTAGAGCGTAGGCCTCGTTTCATTTGTCGGTAGCCGGATCGCAGTAGCGTTCTCGCATGGCGAATGACAACACATCTAACAGCGAACAGATATCGAGACTGAAATCTCTCGCGGGTTCACCTTCGGACACTTCGCTGGTGATGTTGAACATCAACCGCTACAAAGCAGAAGTTAACTTCCCGGAGGGACAGAGCTATCGCTCCTATATGGGTGCCATCGAACATTCGGTTGGAGCGATTGGAGGATCGGTTCTTTGGCGAGCGCCGATCGAAGGTTCTGTCGTCGGCGAATTAGATGAGTTCGATGAAGTGCTAGCTGTCTGGTATCCAAGCCACAAAGCTTTTTTGGATCTACCTGATGCTGATGGAGCGCGGGAGATGTTTCGGTACCGCCGGGCGTGTGTCGAAAAGGCGCATATCGTTGAACTTTCCGACCAAAGTCTGTCGCTTCGTCCCTCTGAGGCTTAAGAACTGCGGGGTTACGATTGCTCCTCGCTGATGCAATCGCCGGAGCTTCAAAGTGAAGATGTTCCCGGGGACCCCTCAACGGCCCCGAAATACAGGTGCGCGTTTCTCCATGAACGCCAGCGGTCCTTCTACTGCATCCTCGGTGTTGACGAGGGCGGTCCCTGCTTCAGATTCCAGGGCTAAAGCAGCCGCTTCGTCTAGATCTCGGGATGCCTTAACTACTCGCCGAGCTGCCATAACTGCGAGCGGGGCGTTGGAGGCGATTGTCTCGGCAAGATCTAAAGCGGTGGTCAACACATCGCTAGATGGAACCAAGCGATTGAACAAACCCGATTGGGCAAGGTCGTCGCTTGCTATCGGCTGTGCGGCAAGCAATAACTCCATTGCCAAAGCGCTCGGGATGCGTCTCGCGAGCAGGGCAGTACCGCCCATACCGGGTATAAGTCCCAGAGCTACCTCTGAAAGGCCGAGCTTTACCCCGTGAGCGACGACCCGCAGATCGCACGACAACATCAACTCCATGCCTCCCGCGATCGCGTGGCCATTTACCGCGGCAATCACTGGTTTCCCGGGGTCGTAACCCCTCAACGTGGCGCGATGTAAGAGTTCGCTGTCGTCGGCGACCGCTTGCTCGAATTCGTTTTGAGGTTCCCTGGTACCGGTGATCATTGGGATCGTCGTTCCAAGATCAAACCCGGCACAAAATGTTGATCCTTCGGCTCCGGTCAACACCACAGCTCTGATGTCGTCATCTTCGCCGAGTCCGTCCCATAGTGCGGCCAACTCCACAATAAGTTCAGGGTTTAGGGAGTTTCGTGATTCGGGTCGATTCAAGGTCACCAAAGCAACCTGGCCTCGCATTTCACATTCGAGGACGCTCATTTTAGATTCCGATGTCTCTGAGGTTGTAGTCGCGCAGCTTTGATTTTGTTGTGCTGTCCCAAATGAATTGGGCTTCTAAACCTTGGAAAGGTTTGTAGGTGTAGCGGTCTTCGTTCGGGAAATGTTGAGAGCGGGCATCGATTGCCCAAGCAATTGCCTTTGACCGCTCAAAGATGTATTCGTCGTCGTACTCCGAGACAGGGTTGTGCACCCCGCCGCTTTGCACGCCGAAAACTGACGCCCGACGATGAAAACCAAAATTGATGGTGACGCGCACATTGGAACTCGTGTTGGCAAATGAGCCGTGAATTGCTTGGCGACTGGTCATAGCGACGTCTCCTGGATCGCATATGCAGGGAACCGCGTCGGGAAGTCGGTCCGATCCCGCCTTTTCGACCATTCCCTTGATGTCAGCCTTTCCGATGCGATGAGATCCGGGAACTACCCACAGACCGTTCGTTGCGTCACATCCGTAGAGCTGAGCCATGAAATTAAAGCCATGAGTGTGATCGTCTAGTTGAGGGCTATCCCAGTGCGTCCATCCGTCTTGATGCCAAGCTACCGACCCTCCGAGCCCTGGTTGCTTAACCCAGATCGCTTCGTTAAACGGAGTGAAATCGGGCCCGTTGACCGCCTCGGCTATTCGAAGTAATTGCGGGTGGCCGTACAGACGTAAGCAGGCATCGGAGAACTGCAACGAGCCGAGAAACAGCTGTACGACGTAGTCCGGCGCCTCACTCGGAGGCGACGGTTCGTTCATCTTGGCTTCGTGACGTCCGTACGCGGTGTCGGTTCCGCCGAGAGGATCCGATAGAGGCTGAACCCAACTTATATTTCGACCTTCAAGCCCGACTCCTAATGCGGGGTTGCCATGTTTGTCGACCTGCGCTTCTTTAGTTACCGGGGAGCGGTCAAGCATGTCGGCGACGTCGCGTTCAATCTCGTCCAGTTCTCCTTGCTTGACAACCCCAGTAAAGATGTAGAACCCGTGGCGGCTATATGACTCAACGATGTCGGGATGAAGGTCTCCGTTCGCATCGAAACGGATTGGGCCACGATTATCTAGGTCAAGGGCACGAAGGGTGCCGTTTTCCCGATAGGCGACCATGTGGTCCTCGTCGGTCCCGTAGTCAACGATCGGCACTTCAATTAATGGAAGGTTTACTGCCACCATTTCCCCACATTAGTCACCTGGTTTGCTTATTTTTCCAGTACAGCATGTTGAGCAACATAGAGGTCGAATAGGACATGGTGGGGTACGGTCCGAGTATGAAGCTAGTGGAGCACTACATCGGTGGCTTACTGAAGTACGCGGAATTCAGTGGACGAGCCAGCCGTGGCGAGTACTGGTGGTTCACGATCGCGAACACGATACTTGCGGGAATCTTTTGGTTGCTCGGCAACTTAGGGGGACCAGTTAGCATCTTGAGCCTTCTCTATTTGATTGCTGTCCTGGTCCCCAACTTGTCTATTACCGTCAGGCGGCTGCACGACACCGGTCGTAGTGGCTGGTGGCTCCCACTCGGGTTGGTCCCGACCCCACTCGTTTTCATCATCCTGTTCTTCATGTGTCAGCGAGGACATAGTGAAGAAAATCGGTACGGCCCCCCAGTGAGCAGCAAAGGCTCAAATGGAAAACAGTGGCGTTAGGTCAATGTCTCACCTAGTAACCGGCCAAAGACAGTAACTTTGGTGGGGTGCCGGAGTTCCTTTACAGCGACGTGCTTCCCGTTGGTGACAGCGAAATCACCTACCGTAAAATCACCGATGACTACGTCTCGACTTTCGAAGCTGGAGGGCGGCGGTTTCTCAAAGTTGAGCCAGAGGGATTGCGTTTACTGACCGCTGAAGCCATGCGGGATATAGCGCATTTGTTGCGACCCGGTCATCTTGCTCAGTTGGCATTAATCCTTGAGGACCCTGAAGCTTCAGCCAATGATCGGTTTGTCGCAGTCGAGCTACTAAAAAACGCGAACATCGCGGCGGGTGGCGTCCTTCCTGGTTGCCAAGACACGGGTACAGCGATCATCTGGGGTACAAAAGGCGAGCGAGTCGTTACCGACGTTGACGACGCGGAGGTGATTAGCCGTGGAGTATTCGACACCTACCAGACGTCGAACCTTCGATATTCGCAGTTAGCCCCTCTAACGATGTTCGACGAGGAAAACACGGGAAATAACTTGCCCGCGCAAATAGAGATTTACTCGGCACCAGGTGAAGAATACAAGCTGATGTTTATGGCCAAAGGTGGTGGTTCTGCCAACAAAAGTTTTTTGTTTCAAGAGACAAAGGCTTTGCTCAACCCTACGAATTTGACCAAGTTTCTTGACGAAAAGCTGAGAACACTGGGAACCGCGGCATGCCCCCCGTATCACCTAGCCGTTGTCATCGGCGGAACCTCGGCCGAACATGCCTTGCAGACTGCAAAATATGCGTCCGCCAAATATTTAGACACGCTACCTACCGCTGGGAGTGAAACAGGTCACGGCTTCCGGGACCTGGAGTGGGAACAACGAATCCTGGAGTTGACGCGACAATTCGGAATTGGCGCACAATTCGGAGGCAAATACTTCTGCCACGATGTGCGAGTAGTGAGGTTGCCGCGTCACGGCGCAAGCTGCCCTGTAGCGATAGCTGTGTCGTGTTCGGCTGACCGTCAAGCGTTCGCAAAAATCACAGCAGACGGCATTTTTCTCGAACAGTTGGAAGAGGACCCCGCTAAGTACCTCCCAGAAACGCTTGAAACCGATCTATCCGGCGCAGTCGTTGCCATCGATTTGAATAGGCCGATGAGTGAAATTCGAGAACAACTCTCGAAGTGTCCGGTGCGAACACGCCTTTCCTTGACCGGGACGCTTGTCGTGGCCCGCGACATCGCTCACGCGAAAATCCAAGAGCGCCTTGACGCTGGTGAGGCGATCCCGGACTACTTGAAAACATTTCCCGTTTACTACGCAGGCCCAGCAAAGACCCCGGAGGGATACGCTTCAGGCTCATTCGGGCCCACCACAGCAGGGCGAATGGATAGCTATGTTGAGTCGTTCCAAGCGGCCGGCGGCAGCTTGGTGATGCTCGCGAAAGGTAATAGATCCCCCCAGGTAATTGAGGCCTGCAAAACCCACGGTGGCTTCTATCTCGGGTCCATCGGAGGGCCTGCTGCAAGGCTGGCCAAAGACTCGATACGGAAGGTGGAGGTCCTGGAATATCCAGAACTGGGCATGGAAGCCGTGTGGAAGATTGAAGTGGAAGATTTCCCGGCGTTCATGGTGATCGACGACAAGGGAAACGACTTCTTTACCGAAGTTTCGACTCCGGTTTCCATCAACTAGTTATGCGCGACGCCGTGCGAGATAGCGGCATCGTTTAGCCAAGGAAAGCCAACCAAGCCGAAAACGCGATCCCGGCCAACGCCAATACGACCATGGTTGCGATGGTGGAGCGCGGTAGACGACCTTCGCTATCGCTGGGCAACCGTTTCCGCACTATCTGAAGAAGACGATCCGCCCAGGCGACGTCCCTACTGAGGATCCCTAGACCGATAGCGACGACCAAGAGGCCGGGGCCCGGCAGCGGCATCAAAATTACCCCAAGGATTGTTATGAAGGTCCCCGAAGCCATGCGGAACAAGCGGGTGACGACGCCGCGTCGAGCGGCTGCTCGTGTCTCCTCGCGATATCCGGTCTCGAATTCGGCCTCGATGGCTGCATCTTCGAAACGATTAGGTTCTTCGACCATCCAGATGTCCCTTTCCTTCTAGGACCGCTAATACATACTGGATCGTTCTAGTCTGGCGCGTGGAATGTCGGCAATGCAGGCGACCTCAAGAAAAGGGCGAAGAAGTCATGGTGACCTGGCAGATAGGTGAGGTAGTTGTCACGAAGGTGCTGGAGATCGAAAAGCACTGGCCCTTCTCAGCGTTGCTCCCCGGAGCCGAAGACGTGATCGACGAATTTGCCTGGCTCCGACCGGACTTTGTCACCGATGAGGGTCGCATGAAGCTCTCGATTCATGCTCTCATCGTGGAGTCTGAAGGATCAACGATCATTGTTGACACATGTTGTGGCAACGACAAACACCGCCCCGGCGCTCCTCCCTTCGACAACTTACAAACTGATTTCGTAGGGGAACTTGGACGCTGCGGCTATAGCCCAGAGGACATAGACATAGTTGTTAGCACCCACCTGCACGTGGATCACGTTGGTTGGAACACTCGACTAATTGGAGACAGTTGGGTTCCGACCTTTCCGAACGCTGAATATCTCTTCGTGCAAGACGAGTTTGAATATTGGCAAAGTGAACCCCAGCATTACGGCCCCGTCTTCGAGGATTCGGTACGACCGGTTGTCGATGCGGGCATGGCCAGAATGGTTGAGAGCGACCACGCGCTCACCGGCGAGGTGGCCTTGGAGTCAACTCCAGGGCACACTCCTGGTCACGTCAGCGTAACCATCAAATCGGCAGGGCAATCAGCCCTAATAACCGGCGACATGACCCACCACCCGGTCCAGTTCGCCGTACCCGATCTAGCCTCGAGCGCCGATTGGCGACAGGACATGTCCACTGTCACGCGCCAAAAGGCGTATCAACGCTGGAGCGACGGCAGGCTGGTCATCGGTACGCATTTCGCTGGTCGTACTGCTGGTCGAATTATGGCTGACGGGGACGCTTGGCGCTTCGACGCTCCCTAAGTTTGTCAGCCATCCCCAGCGCTAATGACGCGCTCACCGCAGCTATCACTGCAAAGTGAATCCGCGGCGCCATAACCAAGGTGCACATCAGCGTGCCTATCCCCAATAACCCGTCTCGGCGGGACGTTTTCAGTAACTGAAATAGGGTGCCAAAGTTAAACAACGGCAACACCGCGATAATCACGGTGGCTGCCAGTATCGACTTTGGCAATGTTTCCAAGACGTCGGCTACAGAAACAAAGGCCAACACAAAAACCCCGACGAACACCCCGACCCAGCGAGTTTCGCCACCCGATAGGCGGTTCAGTGAACTGCGGGAAAAACTACCGCTGACTGGAAACGCGCCAAATAGACCCGACGCGAGGTTCGCGATGCCTTGACCGGATAACTCACGAGAGGCATCCCAGTGCTCACCATCCTGCTCCGCAAAACGGCGAGCGATAGAAGACGGCTCCGCAAACTGAACGAAGGAAATCACGAGGGCGCTCAGAAAGATCGAGCCAAATGAACCCCAAGGTAAATCCAACTGAATTGACGGCAATTTGTTTGGTATAGCTCCCACCAGCGCGGCTGAATATGAACCTGACCGGCCAATGAGAACGCCGACAACAACAGCGATGAGCACACCCGGGAAACGACGACCGAAACGACGACGGCCGAACAGCACCAAACCAGCGGTGCCTGCCGTCAGCAAAATAGCGAACAGCTCCCACGTCTCAACGGCTTGAAGGGCTCGAACCGCGCGAATCATCACCTGCCCGTCAGTCTGTGCTCCGAGAGCGGCAGGCAGCTGTGATGCTGCGATTAACAAGGCGGCCCCGCTTGTGAAACCGGCGACTATCGCAGGTGTCATAAGGAAAGCGACGCGGCCCCACCGCGCAGCGCCAAAAACGATCTGGAAGCAGCCGAGCATGGTGGCCATAAGAGCCCCGAGTGCGACATATTCAGCGGTACCAGGAGTTTCGATGGTTGAGAGCGCGCCAAAGGTGACGATCGCCGTCAGCGCCACCGGACCAGTCTGCAAGAATCGCGATGATCCAAACGGAGCGGCAATGATTGGGGGAATGGAAGCCGCTATCAACCCCACATGCGCTGGCATTCCAGCTAATTCAGCGTAAGCCAGACACTGTGGAATCAACAGCAGAGCTACCGCTATGGCGGCTGTGACATCGCCGACTTGTGGTTTGGCCATCACCGGCCGAAGTGGCGGCCGACTTGACTGTTCAGACATCAACGCGCGTTCCACATAGTTCTCAGACCAATAGATTGAGGCGAAGAAGTGCAACGCTCTCGGGGTCGACGTGTAATTCGTTGACCACGAATGCTTCCATTCCTCCGTGGGATTTGTCGATGAAGTCCAGAGTGCGTCGCATCGCATCCCTTGGAGCGGACAATCCTGGCAGGATTGCTTCAATGTCTGCACCAGCCGCTTCGAGGCTCGATCTGAGCTGTTCAATGCGACGATCTGACCTTAGAGAGTTTGTTAGTTCGTAGTCGTCGAGAACCAAGTCGCGGTCAACACCACACAACTCCAAAATCAACGCAGCAGCGATACCGGTGCGGTCTTTGCCAGCTGTGCAATGAAAGAGCAGGGGCCAGCAATCCAGATCCGTTACCAACTCTAGGAAGCTTGCGAACTGGTGTCCCGAATCGGACAACATCTCTAGATAGCTATCGGTGACGTCGTCAACTGTTATAGAGGTGATTTCTCCGGAACGGATCCTGTCAACGAATTCCTGCTGCTGGGCTATTTCATCTCCGATTGGTAGTGGTGCATGTGTCGTGACCGTTGACCAAAGGAGAGATACATCGCGAGTGGCTTCTGCGGACGTCCGAAAGTCAATAACTGTGCGGATTCCATACCCCGCCAACTCTTCTCGGTCATCGTCAGTTAATTGACTGAGACGATCTGAGCGAAAGATGGCGTTGGTGCGGACGCGGCAACCTTCGGCAGCGGGATAGCCACCGACGTCACGGCAGTTCATAGCTCCTGTAAGTGGCACCACCGCCGCATCGCGATTCACAGCTGCGGACGTGGCTCTCGCGGCAGACCCAAGATTCTCTCGCCAATAATGTTCCTGAGTATCTGGGTGGTGCCCCCCATAATTGTGTACGCAGGCGCATAAATGACATTTCGGGAAACCCTGTTCGTCAGCATGGTCTCAGCTCCTGCGACAAGACCGATGAAGTTAGCAACCGTCTGTTCGAATTCGGTGCACCATGTTTTTGTCACAGCCGAATATTGAGGAAAAGGCGTTTGGCGAAGCACGTTGCGGAGCACCATGTCCCGACCGATCCGGTAACCCGTTTCGATGCGAGCCATATGTTGTCGAACGAGCGGATTGGAAGTATCGGCTTTCTGCTTCGTGTCTAGGTAGAGGCGCTGATTCGAGGCAAGTCGATCGATGCCGCCGCGTTCGTGTTCCAGTTGACGCATGGTTTGACCGAAACTGTTGTTCAACTCTCCCACCAGGTTCTCGTCGGGAACCATGACGTCGTTAAAGAAAACCTCGTTGAAATGAGCATCACCTGAGGCATCTTTGATCGGTTTGATTTCAATCCCAGAAGAGTTCATGTCGACAATGAATTCGCTCATTCCTTTGTGGGGCGCGGCGTCAAGATCCGTGCGACAGATTAGGTAACACCAATCAGCAGTTTGAGCTCCGCTGGTCCAAATTTTTTGGCCATTTACAATCCATCGGTCGCCATCTTTAACCGCTTTGGTTGTTATTCCAGCCACGTTGGACCCTGCGTCTGGCTCAGACATGCCAATGCACCACTTCGAGCGGCCTTGTCTCATATCAGGCAAGAAACGTTGCTGTTGTTCTTCGGTGCCGTAGCTGAGAAGCACCGGTCCAATTTGCCTGTCGGGAAAAAATGACCCAGCCATGGGTGCACGCCCAAGTAGGAGCTGTTCGGTCACAACAAATCGCTCAACTTCGGGCCGTCCATCGCCACCCTTTTCGGCAGGCCATGTCATGCCGATCCATCCCTTGTCGGCGAGTCTGAGGGTGAATTCGTCGCTATAACCAACCAGCCAGCCATCATCGGTGTTGACTAAATCAGAGGTTGCTTCAATGACCCACTCGCTGGCTTCAGCTGCCAGTTCGTCAAGTTCGGTGGGCCAGATGTAATCCATCGCCTTCTGAGCGTAGCGAGGAGTATCAACGTCCACCCGTTCCGGGTGGGCTCTGAGATGTAGCCTCGCCCAAATGCGAGCAGTTGTGATACCTGAATACGGCGATGTTGACGTTTTGGAATTGAGAGAGATTCCCGATCCTGAACCCGGGCCTGACCAGGTCTTGGTGGAGGTTGTGGCTTCCGCTATGAATCGGGCTGATCTTCTTCAACGAATGGGCCAGTATCCCGCGCCTGGGGCGAAACCTCTCCATGAAATACCTGGCCTGGAGTTCTCAGGTCAGATTGGAGCTGTTGGAGCGGAAGTGGAGCGATGGTCAATCGGTGACAAGGTCATGGGCATAGTGTCCGGTGGGGGAATGGCAGAGAAAGTCGTCACGCATGAGAGAATGCTTCAACTGGTACCCGAAACCGTTGACCTTGCCGACGCCGCGGCCATCCCAGAAGTATTTATGACCGCCCATGACGCCCTCGTCACTCAAGGAGATCTGGCATCTGGTGGTCGGGCATTGGTTCACGCCGGCGGGTCAGGTGTTGGTACAGCATCAATTCAAATAGCAAAAGCCATCGGAGCGCAGGTAGCGGTCACATGCTCGACAGACAAGATGGAGCCATGCCGAAAACTTGGCGCTGATCTAGTCGTCGATTACACCGAGGAGGATTTCGTTCAAGAAATTGAACTCTGGACTCAAAGCGAGGGGGTCGATGTCGTACTCGATGTTATTGGTGGCGATTATCTACCCAAAAATCTGCAATGTCTCAAGGTTCAGGGGCGGATAATACAAGTTGGTGTCATGGGCGGACCCGTGACTTCGTTTGCCCTAGGGGCGTTACTTCCAAAGCGGGCATCGCTGATCGGAACTGTGTTGCGGTCTCGACCAATCGAACAAAAAATTAAAGCCAACCAACGTTTTGTAGCGGAGCTATTACCTCGGTTCGGGGATGGCTCTTTGAAACCCGTTATCGACTCGAGGTATCTACTCGACGACATTGCGGCCGCCCACACCTACATGGCAACCAACGCAAATGTGGGGAAGATCCTGATCGATATCTAGCGGGCCTATCGGTTGACGGCCCGGGTTCGTCAGCGACTTGTGATCGGGACGTAATCTCGTTCGTCTGGACCCGTGTACTTCTGGCGTGGTCGATAAATTTTTTGCTCAGGGTCGTCGAGCATTTCTTGCCAATGAGCAAGCCATCCGGGAGTACGTCCGATGGCGAACAAGACCGTGAACATATCCATGGGGAAGCCCATTGCCTCATAGATCAGGCCGGAATAGAAATCCACGTTCGGGTAAAGATTCCGGTCAATGAAATATGAATCGCTTAAGGCGACCTCTTCTAGTTTCATTGCTATATCCAATAGAGGGTTCAACCCGGTCACTGTGAACACTTCGTCGGCAGTTTGCTTAATGATCGTCGCCCTTGGGTCGTAGCTCTTGTAAACACGGTGACCGAAGCCTTGGAGCAGAGTCTCCCCGGACTTCACCTTTTCGACGTATCCCGCCACGTTGTCGAGGCTTCCGATCTCGTGAAGCATGTGAATGACAGCCTCGTTCGCTCCTCCATGGAGCGGGCCGTAAAGACCGCAAGTGGCAGCGGCGACAGCGGAGTACGGGTCCGCGTTGCTGGAGCCGACGGTTCGCATGGTGGTCGTCGAACAGTTCTGCTCATGATCCGCGTGGAGGATCAGAAGCACATCAAGGGCTCTGGAAAGAACCGGATCTGGTTCGTAATTAGGATCGGCCACATTCCACATCATTCGAAGAAAGTTGCCGGTATATCCCAAATGGTTGACCGGATATTCGTAAGGAAGACCTAGCCGGTTCTTGTAAGAGAACGCAGCCATCGTGGGCATTTTCGAGATCAGCCGGATCGTTTGAATCAACCGGTTATGTGGGTCATTTATATCTTTGGCCTCGGGATAGAAAGTGGACAGCGCAGCTATTGTCGACACCAAAGTGCCCATCGGGTGTGCGTCGTAACGGAAGCCCTGCATGAATCGCGTAATATTTTCGTGCACATAGGTGTGGTAGGTGATGTGGTGCACCCACTCGTCGGCTTGATCTTCGGTGGGTAGTTCGCCGTAGAGCAGCAGGTAGCAGACTTCCAGAAAATTGGATTTCTCCGCGAGTTGTTCGATCGGATAGCCGCGGTAGCGGAGGATGCCGTTCGCTCCGTCTATGTAGGTGATTTGACTGTCGCAGTTCGCGGTTGACATGTAGGAGGGGTCGTAAAACCACATCCCTTTATCGAGTTCGCGCAATGCTGCCGATGAGATCGTGCCGTCCACTATTGGGACCTTTACGCTCTCTCCGCTGCGGTTGTCTGTAATCGTGAAGGACTCTTCGGACACGCTTTTCCTCTACTTCGCTACGTCGCAGTTTTCCACATAGGGGTCGAGCCTCAGGTGCGTCGTTGCACTGCTCGATTATCCCCCGTTGGACCGTACCTCAACTTGACGCCGCTCGCCTCTTTGGGAGGTCCAGATTTGGGTCTTGTTTACAACGGTTGGAAAGCTTAACTCGCTGAAGGAGCGAGTGGTTCCTAGTTCGTTCCGATCACAGAGGGGAATTATCGTGGCGCCGTTTAGGAAGTTTTTCGCGTTTTGAACTGAAAAGGTCGATTAGGTCGACGAGTTCTTTCCGAGTGTCTTCGGGGTTGATGACGGCATCCACGAAACCTCGTTCCGCCCCCAAATAGGGGTTGAGATAGGTCTCTTCGTAGTCTTCGATCCAAGTCTCGACGTCTTCCTCTGAAGCCCCGCGTTGCAGAATTTGTGCGGCTTGAGTGGCACCCATGACGGCGATCTCGGCGGTTGGCCAAGCCAGATATGCGTCGTTTCCCATTGTTTTGGAGTCCATGACGATGAACGCGCCACCATATGATTTCCTCAGAACCACTGAGATTCGCGGGACGGTTGCCCTCGCGTACGCGAAAGCCATCTGTGCTCCATGACGAATCATGCCTCGCCATTCGAGGTCCTTTCCCGGATAGAAACCAGGCGTATCGACGAATGTGATCAGCGGCAGGTTGAATGCGTCACACATTGAGACAAAGCGGGCGCCTTTCTGGGAGGCGGGTATGTCAAGGGTTCCTGCGATTGCCATCGGCTGATTTGCGACAATCCCGACTGGTCTGCCACCCATGCAGGCGAAGCCTGTGACGAGATTTTGGGCCCACCCGCCGCGTAGTTCTAAGAAATCCTCATCGTCTACCACCAGGCGGATGACCTCCCGGACGTCATAGGAGCCGGTGGGCGTATCCGGTAGCAGATCTATGGCCTCAGGAGTGGCGCGGTCGGCGGGATCAGATGACGGATGAAACGGGGGCTCATCGCTATTGTGATCGGGCATGAAGCGGAGAATGTCGCTGATCGCCGCGAGTACCTCACCGTGAGGAACGATGATGCTCGCCGCGCCGGTATCTCGAAAATGAACAGCGGCGCCACCCAGTTCTTCAACATCCACTCGTACACCCGTCATTTGTTGAACCGGAACAGGCCCACTCACGAACGCGTATGCGTTCTCGGCCATGACCACCACATCTGCCAGACCGATTAGCAGCGCGGTGCCCGAAACCGCGGGTCCGGTGACTCCGGCCAAAATAGGCACCACACCAGAAGCTTTAGCTAACGCGCGAGCAGCGCGACCCCAGCCGTCAAGAGCCGCTACACCGTGATGCGCATCGGCCCCAGAAGACGCTAAGAGGAGGACAATCGGCATCCGTTTCTCTATTGCCATGAGGGCTGCGGCGGTCATCGTGTCGCCATCGTCAGGGCTCAGGGCACCTCGATGTTCAGGGTCTTCTGCCTTGATCAACATGACGGTGCGCCCGTCAAGATCGTGAACGCTCGCCACCACATGTGCGGGGGTTCCTTCCCTCAATTGTAGGGAGACGTGAGCGGCCACGGTCCCGAGCGTAGGCGCGTTACGTCCGCGAGTAGTGATGATCGTCTCGAAGCCCGTTAGACGGCGGTAAGCCCGTCGATTGTTGGAGCCAACTCGCGGACCATCTGACGGAGCACATCGCGGGTAGCCGAAGCAGGCGCTGAAAGCATTCCCCTTCTACGGACTGCTAAACCGACGTGTCGCGGGGCCATGTCTTGCAAGGAGAGAACCGTCCATTCTCCGCGAGCGACCCACGAAGGAATAGCAGTTACGGGCACTATTGCTGGGGCATAGCCCTGAAAGGCCAAGGTAGCTGCAAGGCGAATTCCGTCGAGCTCAGCAACGGTTTGTAGCTGAACGTTTTCGTGTTGAGCCGCCTCGTCGATCAACGCGCGCAAGTTTGACCCCGGTGGGCTGAGGAGAAGTTGGTGATCTGCGAGCTCGCTTATGTGAATTGATCGGTCGCCTTCAGCGGAGAGTTCGTGTCCTTGCGGTGCAATAACGACTAGCTGCTCTTCAAACATTGGGCTGGTGAAGAGTTCGTCATGTTGTAGCGGCGTATTCAGTACGGCGAGGTCGAGGTCCCCGTGTTCGAGCAGAGGAATGAGCGCGGTGGTAGTCGCATCGATAACAGTGGTAACAACGTCGGGAAAATTGCGATTCAATTCGTCTAATAGTGGAGGCAAAAGCCAACGTCCCGTAGTTCCAATGATCCCGATTCGGACGCGGCCTGTCACTCGCGAGGTCATTGATGCGACGTCGTCCCGAAGGGCCGCAAGTTCGGTGTTGATGCGACGTGCTCGGGTTAAGACAACCTGACCTTCGGGGGTGAGTTCGCCGGCGCTTCTGTCAACCAGCAACGCTCCTAGATCGTCTTCGAGACGGGCGATATGAGTTGAAATATTGGATTGGACGGTGTCCAGCGCTCGGGCAGCCGCGGAAAATCGGCCGTGTTCCGCTACAGCGGCGAGGGCGTCGAGTTGTTTGAGTTCCATAGAGTCAGGCTACACAAATCGCTAAAGTGATCTATAAAACAGATCAAAACTATCTACAAGTTCGACTTGATGAATGACCGGTGGGTAACTAAGTTGGTTGTTGTCGGGGATTAACGGCTTCCCCCAAAGTCGCTCGACATTACATCGATCGCCTATAGGGTGCCCCCCACCCTGGCGATCAGCCGAGGCGGATCACCCTTCCTCCTGACGGCTCTAGAAACCGGCCCGCCCCCCGGGCCGGTTTCAGTTTTTGTCGCGGTCAGACCCGGTGAGCTTTTCTAATCGTTTGCCGTCTAACTGCCTCGAAGCTGTCAGATGCGAATGACGCTTAGATAGAGGCCCGAATGATGTTCAGCGCAGAGCCGGCCCGAAACCATTCGATCTGCTCTTCACTAAATGAATGATTCGTTGCAAACGACCAGGAGTCGCCATCGGGTCTAGTGACTTCAATCATGACCTGTTTGTCCGGTGAAAGTTCATCCAAGGAACGAACAGCGATACGGTCATCTTGATCGATGCGCTCGTAATCGTCTGGGTGAGCGAATGTGAGAGGGAGCATGCCTTGTTTCTTCAAGTTGGTCTCGTGAATACGCGCGAATGATCGCGCAATCGCGACAAGTCCGCCGCGGAACCTTGGCTCCATCGCCGCATGTTCTCTGCTTGAGCCTTCGCCCATGTTTTCGTCGCCGATGACGACCCAGCCTTGACTCGCTTGGTGATAGGACCGGGCGATGTCAGGAAACGTTCCAGTTTCTCCAGTGAGCTGGTTCTTTCCGTGGCCCACCTCGTACCCGTCGTAGGCATTAACCGCTCCGAGATACAGATTCCCGGAAATGTTCTCTAGGTGGCCTCGATATTTCAACCAAGGTCCAGCCATAGAAATGTGGTCAGTCGTGAACTTCCCCCTTGCCTTCACCAAAATTGGTAGATCTTCATAATCAGAGCCATCCCAAGGGTCGAAGGGCTCAAGTAGCTGAAGGCGATCCGAAGTGGGGGAAACGTTGACGTTGACGTCGGAACCGTTGGATGGGGGCGCAACGAATGTGTTCTGACCTGGATCAAAACCTTGTGGAGGTAATTCGATACTCACGGGCACGGATAGAGCGACCTCTTCCCCCTGGTTATTGGTGAGGGTGTCCACTGAGGGGTCAAAGTCGAGGTCGCCAGCTAGAGCGAGTGCCATCACCGTCTCAGGAGAAGTCACAAAAGCAAGAGTCGCAGCATCACCATCGTTTCTCTTTGGGAAGTTGCGGTTATAGGAGGTCACTATCACGTTGGGTTCTCCGGCGGTGTGGCCGGTTTCCGCACTTCTATCCCACTGCCCGATGCAGGGGCCGCAGGCGTTGGCCAGCACCGTGGCTCCCAAGGCTTCGAAATCAGCCAGAAGACCATCGCGTTCGATTGTCGCCCGAATCTGTTCTGACCCCGGAGTGATCAGCAGCTTTGATTTTACGGTCAGTCCGTTCGCTGCGGCTTCACGAGCGATACTTGCGGCACGAGTGATGTCTTCGTAACTGGAGTTCGTGCACGACCCGATCAGAGCCGCGCTAATGCGGGTGGGCCACCCGTTTTCGGTTGCTTCCTCACCAAGAGCTCCGACTTCTCGAGCTAGATCTGGCGTGTGTGGGCCGTTGATGTGGGGACTCAGAGCGGACAAATCGATCTCGATAAGTTCGTCATAAAACTCTTCAGGGTTTTCCAGCACTTCTTGGTCTGCTCGGAGGTGCTCAGCCACTCGATTAGCCGCATCTGCGACCTCCGCGCGACCCGTGGATTTGAGATAGCGGCTCATGGCTTCGTCATAGCCAAAGAGTGAAGTGGTAGCCCCGATTTCTGCACCCATGTTGCAGATCGTCGCTTTGCCTGTGCAACTCAGCGATTCCGCTCCCGGACCGAAATATTCGACGATAGCCCCGGTGCCACCCTTTACTGTGAGGATCTCCGCCACCTTCAAGATGATGTCCTTGGGAGCGCTCCACCCTGATAGCTGGCCGGTTAGTTTCACGCCGATTGCTTTAGGCCAACGGACGTTCCATGCGAATCCGGTCATTACGTCAACAGCGTCGGCGCCGCCCACCCCTACGGCGAGCATTCCCAGACCGCCCGCGTTGGGTGTGTGGCTATCTGTGCCGATCATCATCCCGCCTGGAAACGCATACTGTTCGAGAACAACCTGGTGAATGATGCCGCTTCCCGGCATCCAGAACCCGGCGCCGTATTTGGCGCACACGCTTTCAAGAAAGTCGTAAACCTCCTCGTTGTTCTCGCTCGCGGTGAGAAGATCGGTCTTGCCGTCATCTCGAGCTTGTATGAGGTGGTCACAGTGCGTGGTCGTTGGCACAGCGACCTCGTTCAGCCCTGCGGTCATGAATTGAAGCCAAGCCATCTGAGCTGTCGCGTCCTGCATTGCCACGCGGTCCGGATGCAGGTCCACGTAGCTGAGACCTCTGTCCAGCTCTTGATCGACTGACGCGAGATGGTTGATCAGCACCTTTTCGGCAAGAGTTAACGGTCGACGGAGTTTCTCTCGTCCCGTAGCCGTCCTATCGGGAAGACTGGCGTAGACACCTTCGATCAATTCGATAGGTGTACTCGCGGCAACTGCCATTTGATCTCCTGGTGTAACTGCGCTTTGACGGCCCATCGATAACAATACGTTGTCAGTGGTGTTCCACCACCTGTGGTTCGACGTTAAAGGTAGGGCCAGCGACGACTAGTTTCGTTTTGCTCGTCTCGATTTTCGCTTAACACCCAGCGCCGCCGCCAGGCCGCGGTGTCGGGGCCCTGAAGGCCGGGACTATCCTCGGTGTGCGCCCGTTGACGAGCGGCGAACCAGTTCCCCGTGGCGGTTTCATCGGCTAATGACTCAACAGCTGCTTGTAACTTGCGTGTAAATCGCCTGTTGTTGTCTTCCTCCGCGAATTCAAGGGGACGCCCGAAATTTACGATGGCCTTCGATTTCTTTGGCCAATTGCGCCCTTTACGCAAGATGTCGAAAGTGCCCCGTATATGCACCGGTACCACGGGCACGCCGGCTTGCTTGGCTAAGAAGGCAGCACCCGGGCGAAACTCTTGACCCCATCCGTCGGGTGAGCGCCCTCCTTCAGGGTAAATCACCATGCTCCAACCGCTTCGAAGCAAGGTCACAGCCTTATCAATGGTGTTGCGGTTTATCGAAGTGCGCTCGATAGGGATAGCACCAATGAACAACGCCGAGAGAGCACCTGTGGTTCGATTGCCGAAGAAGTAGTCAGCTGCCGCGGCCACAAAGGCCTTGTGACGCCAGGGTGCTGGCATTGAGGTCAACATCACCAGCGTGTCTGCATGACTTTGATGATTAGCGGCGAAGATCGCGGGGCCATCGAGATCATGTAGACGGTCCAGGCCTCGTATTGTCGGGTTGGCGTAATACTGAATTACGGCTTTTCCGAGGGTGGCGAGCGCTAAGCGTCGAGTGACTCTGGATGCATACCTGCGGGCCCAGTCTGTCTCATAGTTTGCGCCAGTGTTAGGAGGCAGTGGCGTCTCCCCCTCAGGTGTTTCCGCAGCTTTGAGAGGAAATTCGACCTTACGTACCACCCGCGATAGGGAAGCTTTGGAGCGCTTGTCAGTGAGGTGACTGATAGCGGGTCGGCGGTTTGGATCGGTCATCGTCGCCTCGACCTACACCACTTCGGCCATTAGGACAGGTGGATTATGAAGGTGAGTGAGGGTCGGATCGCGGCCGACCACGTCAGTGGCCATCTCTAAAGCGTCGCGCATAGTGGTGGCCGAGCGAAAGCCCATGCGTTTGACCGCTCGCTGGTCTCCTCCCACGACAATCACTTGTCCAAGATGTTCCAGTGCATGAGAGCACCAATACCACATATAGAAGGGATGTACACCGTGATAGGCGTAGGACGTCCGGTAAAGATGTCGATACCACTCGTCCTCGGCATAACGTTTCTCGTACCTTTGTTCGATTTGTTCGGGGTCGGTGGTGTCGGCCAGCACCTCTTCAAAGAAATCGATGTAACTCGGATGGTGAACGGGGTGGAACTCCCATGGTGTGGGATGGCTCATGATCACCACACCACCTTCGCGCACCAACGGTTTGCCCTTGTAGAAGTTGAAGAAGTAACCCAAACCGAGACACGCAACCAGGATCGGGTTCATTATGGAGTTAACGTTGTAGGGCCCCAAATAAGGCAGACCCATGGACAGAATGTCGGTTTGGCCTTCGACGCGGACGAGATGTTGCTTATAGACGTTGGCGGTCGTTATTTCGTGTACCGCTTCGACCTCACCGGCCTGAATCGAAGTAAGACCGTAGGGCGCCCGAATACCTTGAAAGATTGAACGCGCCGAGCGTCGAGGGATCTTGTCGAGAACTTTCTTTGTGCCCAGAAGCATCACTCGATCCTTGGGCGTCATTTCCCACTCGCGTTTTTGGAGAAAGTCCCATGGAGAAGGAAAGGTGTCGTTATTTAGGGTTGTTTCGATCTGAAAAATTTTGATGCCTGCGTCTCGAATCAGCCTTCCCTGACGCCAGTTCTTAGTGTGGAGTTCACTGTTCTCCTGGTCCATAAACGACTTAGAACGGCGCATGGTGTCGACGTTGTGATGATGCCGCAGAGCGGCGTATCCGGACAGTCCAGTGGCGACGCTTTTGTGTCCGCCGTCCATTGAAACGAGGTTGATGTTGACGTAAACGATCAAGTCGGATTCGACCGCACGTTTTGAGATGACGACTTCTTCGCCGTGATCTGTTTCGCCTAAGTGGGTTAAACCTTCGGGATCTTCAGCGTCAAAGTTGTACAACTGCCCGTTTGGTGCGAAAGCGTCGTACACGCGGTCGCCGACGGCGTGTCGCAACTCGGTTTCGGTCATTCTGCGGTGAAGTGCAAGCGCGGCAATGAGATGAACATCGTCGACACCAGACGCAGCAGCGATGTCGAGTACCTGCTCGATGATGCGGCCTCGAATATCTGGCGCTTGCATCTGCGGCAATGGCAGCGAAATGTCATCGAAAGCAATTGTCAACTTCATGCCCGGTGTGAGCAGCGCTTCTAGGGGAGGTGAATCACCCACTGGATTAACGAGAGCGTCTCGTATAGCGCTGTCGACATCCTCGATGGGTTCGATTGGTTCGTTGGGGTAAATGACTCGACTTCCCGTGGGTAGCTTCTCGAATCGGAACCCTTCGCCGTGATGAAAGACAATTGGGGGAGTGGTCCTATCGACGTCAAGTACGAGACCGCGGCGAGCCGTCATGAGGAGGCTCCCTGCTTGGCCAGTGTGAGTCTTGGTCGTTGACCCATCGGCAATAGAGGTTTAGGGGCACCAGCAGTTTTAGGCCAGTTTTCGGTTAACCAACCGCGTTTTTCTGCAATGGTCACCAGTCGAGTTTCGGGATTCACAGCGACCGGATACCCGACTGCCTCAAGCATTGGAAGATCGGAGGCGGAATCTGCGTAAGCCACTCCTTGAGCAGGGTCAAGACCGTTCTCAATAGCCCAATTCACCATTAGTTGGGCTCGAACCTCCCCTGTGGGAGGAACATCGAGCATTTCGCCAGTCAGTTTGCCGTCTTTTCGATCGATGCTCGCAGCAATGATGTGATCAAAAAGAGGACGAAGAGGCTCTACTGCAACGTCTAAGGCACCGGTAATCAATACCGTCTGGTGGCCAGCAGCTCGATGTGCGCGTACGCGTCGGAGTCCCGCGGGGAAAGACTTAATCAAAATGAGTTCGCTGAGCATTTCGGCTGCGTCGGCTTCCAACTGGCCAAGCGGAGCTCCCCGATATCGCTGATAGAAGTAACGAAGGAAGTCGGTTCGATCGCGTTTGTCTCGTCGCCACAGGCCGGGGGTCTCGCTCAGAGTTCGGAGCGTAAATTCGATTCTTTTTCGAGTGCCAAGGTGGCGAGTGGCAAGCCAGGCGTAGCTCTCGACCACGTTGCTAGCGATCAATGTGTTTTCCAAATCGAACGCTGCGAACTGCCTGCCCGAATCGAGAACCGCTGCACGAAGTCGATCCGAGCGGCTTGGGCCGGAGCGCTTTTCTGGAGTGGTTTTCACCCGAGCTTGTACAACGACCGTTGGGAGGTGTACCTCAGTGATGTAATGATGCCAATCGATCACGCCCGGGTTGAAGCCAAATTCGTTCTGATCTTCCGGCGGTAACGAGTTCCACAGCGCCAGCGTTCGATCAATCCCATAGAGTGCTTCGCACTTGCCGTACGCTCCGTAGATTTCCACGTAGCCTTTGATCTGATCGAGATTCCGGCGTCGTTCAGCAAACTTGCTCGTAAAGCTGTTCTCGCCTCTGATTGGAAGCCGGTTAATTACCTTCGCGGCCATGTCGAAGGCCTTTACTACGCGGTGAAGCTGTTCTTCAAGGCCGCTAGAGCCCGCATATTTCCATTCGGTGCTTGCCGTGGGATGACCGTTCGCGTCATAGACAGGATGTTCCCGGAACCACTCCATTATCGTCTCGAGAAGCGTTTTGAATTGGAGGGGGTTTGTTGAACCGGACGCGACTTGGAAAACCTCCGGCTCCTCCGCGGGGCCCTTTGCGGCGACGGCGATAATGGCCGCCGCGACCATGTCGACTGGGATTACATCGATGATTCCCTCGGGATAACCGGGGAAAGTATTTAGCTCGCCTTTGGCAAAAGAGACAATGAGTGGCTCGGCCATTCGAAAGCCGCGAATCCATCCTGGAACTGGTTGAGCCCAAGCTGATTCGATGATCGAAGGGCGAACGATGCTTACCGCTATATCGCCGTGAAGTTCCACGAGTGCCGTTTCGCCCAACGCTTTGGAATAGGTGTAAACGTCTGGCCAGCCGAGCGAGGTAGCGCGGCTTCGTCCGGCTTCAACCATTTGGTCGTTGACCCAAGCTTCGCGAAGTTGTTCGGTCTTCGCTGCAAGCATCGGTAAACCGGCAGCGCCGAGCTCTTCCCGAGCACCTCGCCGGAAGGCAGTAAGTTGCTCGGGAATTCGACTTCGAGCGTCGAGGTCTGCTCTGGTTCGGCGAGCAGCTTCAACTTCGGCCCGCCAATCGACGTCAACTTGGAAGGGTGTTCCAGCTAGAAATTCTTCGTTTGCGGCGCCCCGCCGATTACCCGCTACATAACAGGTGGATACAGCGATTAAGTGAGGAGTCGCTGACGCTTCTTTGAGAACGTCCACGACTCGATTAGGTCCCAGCAAGTTGATCTCGATTGAACTGTCGAGTGGGCTATCGAAGCTGACAGTCGCCGCGGAATGAATCACCACGTCACAGGAAACGAAGAGTTGTCGCCCCGCTTGGTCGAGACCAAGACCTTCACTGGTGACATCGCCGGAGATTACCGAGACACGCTGCTGACAGATGTCTTCAAAGTCGTCGCCCCATTGTGATCGGAGAATGTCGAAGGCGTCATTGCGGAAAATTTCTCTTTGAACGCGGCGTTCTGCGCTGTTTCGACGGTTAGGTCGAACCAGTAGAACGAGTTCGCAGTCAGGTACCGACCGCAGTAGGCGTTCCACTAAGGCAGTTCCGAGAAACCCCGTGCTCCCGGTCACCGCTATCCGTTTGCCCGAAAGGGACTTGGTGATCACATCTACAGTTCTAGCAGATAACTTACCAAATGGTAAGTCTGTGAGAGGTTTACCCCTAGAATGGCCCCGTGGCCGCCCAAACTCGTGAACGGATCTTGGATACGTCCTTAGCCGCCTTCGGTTTGCGCGGATATGACTCAACCTCGCTTGACGAGATGGCAACCGAACTCGGAATTACCAAACAGGCCATCCTCTACCACTTCTCGTCGAAAGAACATCTGTTGACCGCGACGATCGAACTCGCGGTTGCAGAACTGGGATCAGCGTTGGGTGGAGCATCTAAATCGCAGTCTCGAGGTTTTCAACGCATCGAGGACCTGGTCCGCGCAACGTTTTCATTGGCCGCGCGTCGCCCTGAAGTACTCGGGTTGGTTCGGTTGGTTACCAGACAAGGCGGTGTGGCTTCGGGAGAGTTGGCCTCCGCTATGAGCGTCATGTTGGGCGACGCAGTGCGATTCGTTGAAGCGGAAATGATTGCTGGCCGGTTCCGACGGTTGGAGCCGCGGATGCTTTTATTAGCGGTCTATTCGGCGGTCATTGGTGTCGCTACTGAGCCAGAGGTCATGAGGGCCTTAGGTCTCGAACCCGATCTCCGTTCGCTCGTCAAAGCTCGACGAGAAACCATCGAATTTCTGCGGGCTGCTCTGATAGCTGATTAGAGACGGTTAGGCGTTCAGGTCTGCGAACAAGCGAGCGCACGGAGCTACTGCTCTACCACCGCAGGACACGCCGAACCGGACGTAGAGACTGTCGATGGGGGCGAACTTGGAGAGGTCCTTGCATGCGCGTGCATCTAGGTTGCCGCACAGGCGCCACAACTGATCAAGTAGTTCGTCTTGACCAGGGGCAGTTTGGTCCGATGTCAAGGTCTTCAGTGTCGGTGGTTCCCCGTCGTCCTCGAGAATCAGAGTGCAATAAGTGGTGCCTCGGGCCCCGCAACTGGTTCCGAACTGTGCGTAAAGCGATTGGTTGGGCGCGATTAGACGCAATTCGCCACAGGCACGCGAACTTCCCTCCGCGCACAAAATCCACCACTGATCAAGATCCTCATCTTCTCCGGGTGGGGGGCTGAGCGAAGTCAGAGCACCTTCGGGGTGTTCGATTCCTAACAGCAACGAACAATCCATGTTCTTGCGCCCGCCACAACTAAAAGCGAATTGCTCATATGGGCTGTGTCGGGGAGCCGAATAAAAGAGATCGTCGCAAGACCGAGGGTCACCGCCCCCGCACGCCAACCAAAGCGCATCAAGTGATGGATCGTCGCCTGGCGGTTCGTCGGTCGGATCGAAAGCCGTCGCGGCAGCCAAGAGATCTTCCGATACCTGGGGCTGATCGTTTGGTGTCATGGACCGCTGACTCAATCCGTTGGGGTCCAGCCGACACAACTCGATCGCGATGTCGACAGCGATTTCTTCCTCAGGATTGAGATCTTGAGCGACGTCTTTCAGCTCTAGTCCCCATCCGGTGAGAAGGCGATTACGTACGCACCGCTCTTCCATTTCGCTGAGGTCTCTTGCAGAGCCCCCCGATTCGCGGTCCGTGGTCGATCGATAAGAACATGAAACAGCTAGCAGGAGCACCGTCAACAGAGCAATCGAGTTTTTCATTAGGCCAGCTTGTGAGCTATGGCCCCGACGTCGCGTAAGGCTGAGCCGTCGGCTCCGTCGGTGCGAAAGCCGATCACCGGCTTTGTAACAGCTTCTTCAAGCATTTCTGATAGGAGCTGCGAAAAAGAGATCCCTTCTTGGGCCCAGAAATACCAACTCAGCGACCCTGGAATCGTGTTGATCTCGTTTACCCACAACCCACGGGCGTTCCATAAGAAATCAATGCGAGCGACGGACCGCACCATGGCTAGTTCGACGACCTGGGAAGCAAGTGTCCGGAGTTGACCCTCAAGATGGGCTGGCAGTTCGGCCGGTAATTCCCGCGGGGCGCTGGCCATCCCTTCTGAACCCCGCAAGTATTTGTCGGCATAGCTGTATATGCCGTCGTCTTCGGGTCGGAGGGGACGCTCAATTGCACTCAGTGTTACCGCAGGGTGGGTTCGCACTGAGATGTTCAGATCTATCGCGTCGCTCAGGTACCTCTGAATGACTGCACCTTCGCGCAGCAACGGCTGGGTCTGAGCGAGAGCTTGCGCAGTCTCGAGATTTTCGACGATTTCGATGCCGATGGATGAACCACCAAAACGCGGTTTGACGATGAACGGTCCGGGTTCTTCAAGCGACAGTTCGTCCGTCACAAGGTACAGCGGCAAACTCGACAATCCAGCTGCCTCCATCACTCCAGAGAATGCCAGTTTGTCCATGCCCAGAGCCGCTCCGGAACGGCTCGGGCCGGTGTAGCGGACACCTGCAAGATCAAACATTGCTTGCAGGCTTCCGTCCTCGCCCGGTCCACCGTGGCAGCACACTACAACCGCGCTGATGTTCATCGGAGTTTGTTTTCCTCGTCGGCCTATTCGATGGAAACCACCGGCTTCTCCAAGATGGAGTTCGACTGGTTCTGCTGACCTTGGAAGCCCATCTGCAAATTCGCTTGCTTCAATATCAGACGGAACTTCAAACCAGCTGCCTGTCTTCGACCAGTACAGAGCAATAACGTCGTTCCCGGCATCTGATAAAGCGCGGACCGCTTGTAATCCAGTGAGGATCGAAATGTCATGTTCAGGAGAAGGGCTGCCGAAGCAGACTGCTGGGCGGTTCATGTTCTGCCATGAAACCGTAGATGCCGCTCGACAGGATGTCACCTCACCTGTGCTGATCGGCTTTGCTGCCGTTAAGGGTAGTGATCAGGTAAGTCGTTCTCGTAGAGAACAGCGTCCCCGGCGTCCAGATGTTCTCGAACCCACCGCACCGCATCCTCACGACTCGCCATGAGGTGGACCCGAGCGTTGCCATCTCGAGAGCCGCTCACTAGAGCAGACTTATTTGTCTGTCCGACAATGATTAGATCGTCCGCCACCAAACTTGCATCAACCCCGAAGCGCCTGTTTTCGGCCGCTTGACGATGCCCTAATTCGACCATGCCGGGAGTTACGACTGCCCTGCGCTGTGCTTCGACCTCCGCCAAAGTTTCCAGTGCTGCAGCGGCACCGGCAGGATTGCTGTTGTAGGTGTCGTCAATGACTGTCACCCCAGATTGGCTTACCAGTACTTGCCGGCGGTGTTCAGCAGATGGAAGGTCAACCAGACGTCGAGCGATAACTTCTTCGGATATCCCTAAAGCGGTCGAGACCGCCACAGCACACGCGACGTTGGTTGGTGCCGCATCGATCGTTAGTCCCGCGACAATTTGGCGACCTGACAGCATTACCTCGAGACCGCCATGGTCTTTGATTACGGCAACATCAGCAGTTCGATCGATCGCTGAACATCGGACAACGTCGATCCCCGACACCTGCAACCGGTCAGCTTCACTGGAGAGTCCATAAGCGTCGACATTGACGATCGCTGTCCTGCTGGTCGCGAAAATTTCGCTTTTTGAGCTAACGATCGTGTCCAGGTCGCCGAAGCGTTCAAGGTGCACTGGCCCTATGGCGGCTAACACTGAGATTGACGGCTTAACCCAACTCACCAGCTCGGCTATTTCCCCGGGACTGTAGGCGCCCATCTCCGCCACGAATATTTCTGTGCTTTGGGCAACATGTTCGTTGACTGATCGGGAAAGACCTGCACTGTTATTGAAGCTCGCGGGGCTAGCGACCACGCTGAACGTCTCGGACAGCAAGTGGCGTATATAGCCCTTGATGGTGGTCTTGCCGTAAGAACCCGTAACAGCGATGCGGATGGGGTTGACGCGGTCCAACGTCTCGGCTGCCTCCACCACGTAGCGGCGTGCGAGCCTGTCCTCAATGGGTTTCAAGATGAACAGAATCACGTCAACTATGGCTGGCATAGCCAAAGCGACAACGGCGCAAGCCGTGGGTCCGAAACCCAGTTGGCGGCACAACAGCGAAATAATCGCCACAAAGAAAAGTGAGGTGACGCCCACCGTTCGAAGTCGTCTCGTCCAAACCAGAGGACTCGTGGTGCCTCGCAGAGTGAGACCTCGTGGACCGCCGCACACGGCTACTGCCGTGATCACGCAAAGAGGCGCAATCCAAAGGCCCCATACCGCCGCTGCAAGGGCGACACAGGCAAGCACAGGATTCAGTATTCCCACGGTCCACCATCGGATAGCAAACCGGCTCGTCGAAAAAGGAAGGTAGTGCTCGCGCTGGGCAACGCGAAGCCAGCGAGTCGCCGATGACATCGCCCCCACGAAGCAAACGAGAGCGTAGAGATCGGAAGACTTCATGTCAGTGAGTCCAGCCGACGGTCGATTGCTTCGCGTAAGGCTTCGGGTGCGGTGGTAGGTACGAAATGATCTACACCTCCCAAGAGAGTGAGTCTGGCCTCGGTTAAGAGTGCCTCAGCCCGGGCCGCGATTTCTGGAGGTGCGGCGTCGTCGCCGTCGCCCCACACCAAGTCGACCGGAGCGGAGATAGACCGCAACTGGCTTTCGTAGGACTCATTCACGACCGTCACCAGGATGTCGCGCATGATCCCCGAAGCTGCTCGATAATCGGAGCTTCCATATTTGTCTCGAAGACCTTCCAGATAGGTGTCATTGATGAGGCCCCACCGATGCAGCGTCCGACCGACTCGGTAACGCAAAGCCGGTTTCCCTTTTCTGTGAGCGCGGTGTAGCAGCGGAACGCCGGTAAGTACCAGTCCTCCGATTGCAGCGGGTCGACGCTCTGCGAGGTGCACCGCGACTCGACCACCAAAACTGTGCCCGACTACGACCACCGGCGTTCTACACGAGTCCAAGATCGGTGAGATGAGTTCTGCGTACAGAGCTGCGCCGCCTACTTGAGTAGGAGCCGGAGATGCTCCGAAACCCGGAAGATCGATACTTACGGCGTTAAGTCCCGATAGGCAGCGATCAAAATCCCGGTGCGTTCGACCCCATCCGTGGAGTGCGATGACGCGCGGTGAGTCATCGCCAAATTTGGCGCCGTACAACGAACCGTCAACAAAACTAGATAGCGCCACGTGAGAATTCTGGCCCAATATTGATAAGTCGCGGGACCGGTTAGTTGCCCTCGGACCGGTTAATGGCCGAAAGCAGAGCATGGAAGCTAGCGGTCACGATATTGGGATGCAGGCCGACCCCCCAGTGTGCAGTCCGATCTGAAGTTTCGACTTCGACGTACGCGGCAGCAGCGGCATCCGCTCCTGTGCCTATGGCGTGCTCCTGATAGTCGACAAGAGTGACGTTCACTCCGCAGCCGTCGGTGAGAGCGTTCTTAAACGCAGATAACGGTCCGTTGCCTTCGCCTGTGATCACCGTTGTTTCACCAGAGAAATTCAGCGTCGCGGTCACATTCGACATCTCTGAGGATGCTGAATCGAAGCTGCTCTTGTGTCCTAGGTAGGTGAACGGCTGGGTGGTGTGCAGGTACGTCTCGTCGAATGTCTTCTTAATTGTTTCAGGAAGGATTTCGCCCCCGTCATCAGTGATTGTTTGAATTGCCTGACTGAATTCGATTTGCAAACGCCGAGGTAGATCAAGGCCAAAATTATTTTTCATTACGTACGCCACTCCGCCTTTGCCGGATTGGCTGTTGACGCGAATGACGTCTTGATACGTGCGTCCCACGTGAGCGGGGTCAATCGGCAGATATGGCACCTCCCACATTTCGTAATTGTCAGGGAGGGCCTCGAAACCTTTCTTGATCGCATCCTGGTGACTGCCAGAAAACGCTGTGTATACGAGATCCCCACCGTATGGGTGGCGAGGGTGGACCGGCAGCTGATTGCAGTACTCGGCTATCCGCCGCAAGTGGTCTATGTGGCTAATGTCGAGTTGAGGGTCGACGCCTTGACTGAAGAGGTTCATCGCCAAGGTCACGATGTCGACGTTGCCGGTTCGTTCCCCATTTCCGAAGAGGGTTCCTTCAACCCGATCAGCGCCAGCCATGACGCCAAATTCAGCAGCAGCTACTGCGCACCCGCGGTCGTTGTGGGGATGAAGCGAGAGAATGATGGAATCTCGGTCAGCGACGGTGTTGTGGAAAAATTCGATCAGGTCGCCGTAAAGGTTCGGGGTGGACATTTCGATCGTCGCGGGCAGATTCAGGATGATGGGGTCGTCAGGAGTCGCCCCCCATTCGGCTGCCACTTGTTCGCAAATGTCAATGGCGAAGTCAATTTCGGTGCCAGTAAATGACTCTGGCGAATATTCAAATCGAATATTTGAACCCTCTGCCGCTTCGCGCAGTTCACGGCATTGACGAGTTCCAGTGAGAGCCATGTCAATGATTCCGTCCAAATCAAGTCCGTACACGACTCTTCGCTGGAGAGTTGACGTCGGGTTATAGAGGTGCACTATCGCGTTATTTGCGCCTTCGATTGATTCATAGGTGCGATCAATGAGCTCCGGGCGACTCTGAGTCAACACCTGAATCCAGACATCGTCGGGCACAAGTCCCTCTTCGATGAGAATTCTGCAGAAATCGAAATCGGGGGCTGATGCGGACGGGAAGCCCACCTCGATTTCTTTGAAACCCATTTCAACCAACGCTTCGAACATCTGCCGTTTTCGGGGGACGTCCATGGGGTCGATCAACGCTTGATTGCCGTCTCGGAGATCAACCGAACACCAAAGAGGGGCTTCATTGGTCACCCTGTCGGGCCAGGTGCGGTTCGCTAGATCTGGCGCATACGGGTAGTGGATGTACTTGCCAAACGGCATCGAACTGGGCTGCTGTTTACTTATGCCCTTCACATCTGCCATGGGTTAATCCTCCATTTGCGCTTGGTTCCGCTGTTTACACCGCTTCCCTTGCCGTTTTCTGCCCCGAAAAGCAGAAGAACCCCCCGACCTTGCGGCGCAGGAGGTTGTGGCGAGGGCCCCTATGTGGTGGCCCTCACCTAGGTAAGAAGAAGCAGTCCGCGCAGCGATCCGTTCACGGCGTAAACGATAGCACCGGAACGAAGAGTTGGTGCATCGCAAAATTTGAGGAACGTCAGATAGTGAGGGCTGTTAAGCGGCCGTTTGCTGTGTCATGAGCTGGTCAAGAAGGCCTTCTCGAAGACCCACCGTTGAAACCACGGCCTCGTGTACCTCTAGTGATCGCATCGTTTGCCGCAGAATCATTACCGCGAGCGGTAGATACAGAGATCTTCTTTGGTTCATCCCGGGAAGCGCCAAACGAGCGGGTAACGAAAGTTCAGAAAACGTTTTAACGAGATGTCCTAGATCCGAACAGTCGATGTGGAGACCGTGAATTTCATCGGGTACTTCGGCTCGACGAGTCGTGTGGATCAACCTCGCTGCGGCCCGCGCCATTCCGCCAGTTAGAACAACTTGTTGTCGGGGAGCAGTCTCAAGATCATTGATTGCTGGTTTGAGTGCTTCGGCTATGTGATGTTCGAGCCGAATTCTCGTCGATGTTTCGAGGTAGCCCTCGCTGAGGGCGCGCGGAGCTAAAACGCTTGTACCTAACGGATAACTGAAGTTATGTAACGGATTTTTTACTCCTGTTGGCCCGCTACCCAACCCCAGGCTGCCGCCGCTGAGATCGACCATGGTGACACCAGGCAGAAAAGGAAACTCGTTGACCACTGCTCGCCAAGCCAGAGCGACTTCTTCGCCGGGAGACAAGACCTGTATCGGGCAGCCGATCTCCCTAGCAATGTGGGCAGCAACGGCCTCACCATTTGCGGCCAGGCGAAAAGACTCAGTCGCTACTGCAACGACTCGTTGACAGTTGTGCATCCTGGTTGCGGTCATGAACTCGGCTGTGATTCGGGTTGCGGCCGATATGTCCTCTTCGGTAAATGAACCGTGGGTGCTAACAGATGAACCGAGATGAAGGTGTTGGCTCCTGCGCTCTATGTGTCGCCCATCGTCGATAGTTAAACGAAGCCCTGTACTTCCTATCTCGATTAGCGCAGCCCTCACCTCCCTGAGGCTAGGAAGATCAGGCGGGTCAGTGGTGGATCTCAGGCAAAGCGTGTGCGCGGTTTACGCGACTTCGAAAGTGAAGTCCGGTAGCACCTCGACGGAACGCCCCACATGCTCCTCTTCCATCATCGCGTTCATGAGATCGGCGTCGCTGGTGCCTGCCCACTGACGGCCGTTCGTGGTGCGTAGTGCAGCGAGCCCTCGTTCGGGTCCTTCTGCTCCGTGCATCACTGTGTAAGCCTCAACGGTTGCGGGACCAACGTGGTCGGCGTCTAATTCGATGCTCGGGAAGCCCTCGATTTCCTTTTGGCAGTCTTGATGTTGAAACCCATCGGTGGGCGGAGTGGTGCTGTACACCCCAAAAGCATGTTTGGTGATGTAGCCACCATTTGCAGAACAAAGCCCGATAGTTCCGGGGTCGTCACGTAAGACGTTGGCCATTGTTGCGATGGAATGGGTCACATAGTTGTTCAGGGGACCTCCAGCGAAGGTAAGTCCACCCGTTTGAGTGAGTTGTCGATCAATCCCCAGACCCAACTCCGTTGCCGCGATTTGTACCGCCGAAGGAAAGCAGCTGTACAGGTCAACCCGGTCCAGATCATCTGGGGTTACGCCTGCTAATTCCATAGCCCGCCTTCCAGCGACTCTGATAGCCGGCGACGAGTGGAGATCGCCTCGGTTGGACACGAAGTTGGTATCAGCTCCATCGGTTCCTGATTGCGGGAAAAGCCAGCGATCTCGCGAAACGCCCGCCGATTCTGCTGCCTCAACTGAACACAGAATTAGCGCCGCTGCCTGATCCAGGTCCCAGTTCGAATTCATTGCTTTGGTATACGGAAACCCGATGAGACGGTTAGAAGGGCCAGGATTACGGATTTCCTCAGCGGTCATAGGTGTGCGCATCCACGAGTAAGGATTGGCACAGGCAACGCGATTAAAGCTTTCCCAAAGTTCGCTGACCCGATCTCGGTGATCGGCGATGGACTCTCCGCGAGATGCTCGAAAAGCTGATTCGAAAATCGGATAAAAGTTGATAGGCATCGCGAATCCGCGCTCCAACTCCACCGGATGACTCATAGTGACGTCTTTACCGAGGATCTCGTCCGGCTCAGTCGGCGCTTGGTCGGTGTAGGGAATTCGTTCCCCAGCTCGCCTCGCTCGTCTCCTGCTCCAAATTCCCTCAGCGCCGACTATCAGCACGATGTCGGCCTCTCCATTTCGAATACGGAGCGAGGCCTTATTTACCATCGACTGTGGAGTATTACCGCCATCAGTCGAAATACCGGTCTGGCTGGAATTTCCGAACGCTTCGCTGAGTAACGCCGCTGGATCTGGGTACGGCCACGCCCCTTTAACTACCCAGGTGTGTGTCGCTCGATCCAGCAAGCTTCTCGATCCGGCGTCGTCAGCGGCTGCTTCAAGCGCCGCGCGCATCATGGCCACCGGCTCCAGCGCATCCAACGGATTATCTGGCTTTTGGACCAACTGGCCGGAGCCAACCAGGACAGGAGTGCGGGGATCCACGGAACTCATTGCTGTACCACCTCGGCGACCGTACGTAGTAGGGATGTCGGACCACTCACTTGAAGAGTGGAGACCACCGTATCCTCCCAACGCTGAAGGTCCCGAGTGATCTTGTCAATGGGGCCAACCAGGGCCACCTCCTCCACCAAGGACAGGGGGATAGCTGCAGCTGCTTCGTCTTTACGGCCCGTCAAATAGAACTCTTGAACTTCATCGGCGACGTCTTGGTAACCCATCCGACAAAAGACGTCGTAATGGAAGTTGGCGCCCTTGGCACCCATGCCACCCATATAGAGAGCGAGCATGGGTCTGACTCTGTCAGCGGCGCGTTCAACATCAGCATCAGGGACGATGGAAACCGGACACACAACTTCGAAGTCGTTCTCCTCCGGGATCTGGCCGTCCGGTCCGACAAGTGCCTTCCCGCACTTAGCGAAGCCTTCGTTGAGTGCGTCTGCGTAGAACTGATTGTCTTTTGGAGCGAAGAAAAGAGGCAGCCAACCGTCGCATATCTCTGCTGCGAGAGCCACATTTCTTGGCCCTTCAGCGCCCAAATAAATAGGAATGTGTTTGCGAAGCGGATGCACAGTCGACTTCAGCGGCTTACCTAACTCAAGTCCGCCAGGGAAAGGCATCTGGTAGTGATCTCCAACGAAAGAAACAGGCTTCTCACGGTCGCAAATCTCACGAATAATTTGAACGTACTCCCGTGTCCTGGCCAAAGGCTTAGGGTACGGCTGTCCGTACCAACCCTCGACGACTTGTGGACCGCTGACACCGAGGCCGAGGATGAACCGGCCTCCGGTGAGGTGATCCATTGTTATCGCGGCCATCGCCGTAGCCGCAGGCGTTCGAGCTGACATTTGCACGATGCCGGTACCGAGTTGAATTGTTTCGGTTCGGCTTCCCCACCAAGCGAGCGGAGTCAACGCATCGCTTCCGTAGGCCTCCGCCGTCCAGAAACTGTGAAATCCAAGTGCTTCTGCTTCCAGGATCGCTTCTTGTGCATCTGCAGGTGGTCCCGCCGCCCAATACCCGGCGCCCGTTGCCAGTTTCATTAGGTATCTCCCTATCAATGGGTTACTTGCCCAAAGCATGACACTCCGTGGGCTTCGCGCGCATATTCCGCTAATGGCGGTGGCAGGGAGCCAAGGTGCTTCTACCCTCGAACTAGTGCATTCAACTGAGCAGGTAACTGAGCAGGTAACTGAGGAAGCGAACCGACGGAGAACCTTCGCGATTATCAGTCACCCCGACGCGGGTAAAACCACTCTGACCGAGAAGTTCCTTCTCTACTCGGGTCAGATCAGTGAAGCGGGCTCGGTCAAAGCCCGTTCGGGAAGGAAAACTGCGACCTCGGATTGGATGGAACTTGAACAGCAGCGAGGGATCTCCATCACTTCAACCGCTCTGCAGTTCGACTATCGAGACTGTGTGCTGAATCTCTTAGACACCCCCGGGCACCGAGATTTCAGTGAAGATACCTACCGTGTCCTCGCGGCGACTGACGCAGCGGTCATGGTGCTTGACGGTTCGAAAGGCATCGAGTCTCAAACGTTGAAATTGTTTGAAGTTTGCCGCCAGCGTGAACTGCCAATTCTCACCTTCGTTAACAAATGTGATCGTCCCGGGCGACCACCGCTCGAACTCGTCGACGAAATCGAAAACATGCTGCAACTCCTCCCAACGCCGATGTCGTGGCCCGTGGGCGTACCCGGAGATCTCAGGGGCATTGTTGACCGGACCGCCCGATCCTTTATCAGATACGACCGAACTGCTCATGGGGCTACCGAATCGAGTGAGCAACGATGTGACACAGACCAAGTAGACCCATCGATGCCCGGGTGGACAGAAGCCAGCGAAGAGCTAGAACTGCTAGAGGCGCTCGGCACCGACATCGACATCAAAGGGTTCCTTGCAGGCGAAGTCACCCCAGTTTTCTTCGGATCCGCGTTGACGAACTTCGGAGTACGGCTTCTCCTCGACTCAGTGGTAGACCTCGCTCCAACGCCAGGGCCACGATTCGACGTGCAGAGTGCTCCACGTCCCGTTGACGCGCCCTTCTCGGCGTTCGCATTCAAAGTGCAGGCCAATACCGACAAAGCCCATCGCGACCGAATTGCCTATGTGCGCGTCTGTTCGGGCCACTTTCAGCGAGGCATGAACGTTACCCAAGCTCGAACTGGTCGACCTTTCGCGACGAAGTACGCGCACACAATGTTTGGTTCAGATAGGTCAACAGTGGACGAGGCATGGCCCGGCGACGTTGTCGCCCTTGTGAATGCCACCGACGTCCGCGTGGGCGACACGTTGTATTCCGATGAGGCAGTCGAATTTCCTCAGATTCCTCTCTTCGCGCCCGAGATCTTCCGACGAATACGCGTGACCGACACCAACCGGTTTAAGCAATTTCGGCGCGGCTTGGTCCAACTCGACGAAGAAGGCGTGATCCAAGTCCTCCGAGATGAAGAGGTCGGTGATGTGGAACCGGTCTTAGCGGCAGTAGGCCTGATGCAGTTCGACGTCGCCACGCACCGACTAGAGAACGAATTCGGCGCTCCGGTTGCGTTGACAAATGCACCGTATTCGGTGGCGAGACGCACCGATGAAGCCTCCGCCCAGGAATTGCGGCGGCTTCCCGGAGCAACCGTGTTAGAGCGAAGCGATGGCATGTTGCTCGCGTTGTTCGAAAACGAGTTTTATCTTCAACGCATACAAAATGAGAAAGAACATCTCGTGTTGGAACGGGTCCTTGCCGAACAAGAGTGGCTTAGTGATGGAAGCAGCTAGCCGCTGTTGTTTCTGTTACTCGGTCGGCAGTTGGTCTGGCATCAACGGACTGCGACCAACCCGGTAGGACGCGAGCACCCGCTCGTCACACGAGCGACACAGATACACAACCTGAGTCGCAACGATCGATAACTGACTTCCTCTTGATTTCTCAACAATGGCTTTAACAGCACCCTCCATGTCAGCGCCACCGCAACGATCGCAGTCCGGTATTGCGTTCGGGTCGCGTACCCATTGTTGGCCACACGCCTCACAGGTCACATCAATTAGGTCGCCGCGACGATGCCCCAACAACCCGTCCCGTTCACCGCACGCGGGGCACTGCAATTCGTCCACCCCACCACCGTAGTGCCGTCGCGGTAGGTTGCCATCGGAGGGGCGAGGTGACGAGATTGGTCGACCACTACGCAGTTTTAGGTATAGATAGCGATGCAGACCATGACGTCGTCCATCGGGCGTGGGTTACCGCGGCACGACTGCATCACCCCGACACTCTCGGAGATGTGAAAGAAGCGGATCGCCGAGACGCAGCGAGGCGAATGCACGAAATAAACGAAGCCTGGCGAATATTAGGTTCACGCGATTTACGGTCTGCATACGACAAAACTCGCCAACGAGACCGAAACCAGTCGGAGCCCAGTTTGTCGAGGTGGACCGAAGAGATCTCCGAATTAGAGGACTCTGATCCGCCAGGTTTCGAAGTAGGCAATCCCTTGGTCGCCACGGCGCTCAGAGCACTCCCATGGTTAGTGGCCGGAGCGATCGGTGTAGGAATTTTCGTGTTTTCGGCGTTCGCCACAAACAGCAGGCCCGAACGTTGGATACCTTCGACCGAGCCCTCAGGCGATCGGTGCGTTGTAGTGAGAAACGACCACTCAGTCAGATCCGCTGATTGTGCAGCAACCTCTTCTCGCCTAGTAGTCGATTCTTTCGAGATCGGTTCACTCGGTGAGTGCCCCGAGGGCGCCGAACCTGTTCAAGCGCGGAAACTGATGGAGATCTATTGCCTTGAGCCCCCACGGGGGGATGACCATCCCTAGGTGATGACCCCTCGGTCGTAGAGTGCCTCGATCTCTTCCATCGAATAGCCGGCCTCAAGCATGATCTCGCTTGTGTGCTCACCGTGTTCAGGAGCTGGCCCCTTCACCGACATCTCAGAACCTCCCAGATCGAACGGGGTTGCCATCGTACGGAAGGACCGATTTGCGTTTGGCACTTCTTCGAAGGCACTCAAAGCTTCGGCTTGAGGATCAGAAAGGACCTCTGCAAGGCTCTGAATTGGCGCCCACACCAAATCTGCTGAGTCGAATCGATCCGACCAAGTCGCTCTGTCCGCGGTAGCGAATATCTCATCGCAGAGCAACATGAGTTCCGCCCCATTCTCAGCACGCTGTTCTAACTCACTGAAGCGAGGATCGTGAATCCACTCGGACTTACCAAGCGCATCACAGAACCGGTTCCAATATGGGTCGGCGACCATAGCCAGCATGATCCAGCGGTCGTCCGAGCAGCGAAAGCGACCCACCAAAGGAGAGCTGGTTTCGATTCGCATGATTGGTTGAGGCACCTCTCCACTTGCCAAGGCTATCGAGAGGTCCGAACTCATAGTCCACATCGCTGTTTGCATAAGCGCAACCGAGATTTCTTGTCCTTGGCCGCTGAGATCCCGCTCTCGAAGGGCCAACAAGGCAGACGAAAGAATGGACAGTGAAGTTGTGTGATCTCCCTGTCCCGGGCGTCCCGCCGGCGGGGTGTGACCAGGCTCTCCCATCGTGTCGAGCACTCCGCCCCGGCTAAAGAACGCCGTGTAGTCAAACGCAAGACGGTCCTTGTCGGGCCCAGTTTTTCCGTAGCCGGTCAAGGTGAGATGGATTAGCTCAGGATGTTGGGCACGCAAATCATCGGCCGACAGCTCGTATCGATTCTGACGCTCCGTAGTCAAATTGGTGACGAAGATGTCGCAGTTTGAAGCGATTGCGTGCACCGCTGCGCGCCCCTCCTCAGTCGTAAGGTCGACAGCGATTCCGCGTTTTCCCCGATTGTCCAATTCCCACCAAGGATCGGGACCACCGGGAACCTGCACCAAACCGCGCAGCAGATCGCCGTGCGGCGGCTCGAGTTTGATGACGTCCGCGCCGAGGTCAGCCATCATCGCGCAAGCACTCGGCGCAGCGATCATGCCCGCTGCATCCAAAACTTTCACCCCGGCTAGAGGACCTCCTGGATGACTCACCGCATCAAGCTACGGTTGGCTGTACAGATCACGTAACT
>UINC01001005.1_pt1 | contig 78843 bp, 63 predicted proteins | sample 5385821 | NCBI WGS metagenome assembly UINC01 (sample SAMEA4666929, study PRJEB26691) | marine metagenome | isolation source: Pacific Ocean | place: Pacific Ocean | collected 2011-10-13 | reverse complement strand
GCTACGCCATAGCAGCGACGGATAATTACCGATACCCAAGGAACAGTGGATTGATAGATTGCCATCAGTGCGCGACTGCCTAGGCGCACAGTACCTTCTTCCTCTGCCTGCACACCGATCAGGAAGCCGGGGTTATCGACTAGATTGACTACTGGTATATGAAAAGTATCGCATAGATCAACAAAGCGCATCATTTTTTCGGACGCAGTAGCATTAACTGCTCCGCCATGATGGCAAGTATCATTTGCTATGATGCCTATAGAAAAACCGTCTAGTCGAGCGAGTCCCACCACTAGAGATTCACCATAACCAGCGTTTATTTCAAAAAAAGAATCAACGTCGACTATCGCTTTAATAATTTCCCTAACCTGGTACATTTGGCGCCTATCTCGCGGTATCACTGTCAGTAGAGATTCCTCTCGTCGCTCCACACGATCTGTACGTTCGGTTCTTGTGGGCGCTTGCCAGACATTTTGCGGGAGGTAAGATAGAAACAGCTTAATTGTTTTGAAGGCTTCCGGCTCCGATTCCACTTCATTGTCCACGGCGCCACTCCCATGGGCGTGAATCTGTGAACCACCCAATTCGTTTTTTCCAACCGGCTTACCAAAACCCCGCTCAACTACCGGTGGCCCGGCGACGAATAACTGGCTGGTACCCTTAATCATTAAAGAGAAATGGGAAATGGTTACTCTTACGGCTCCAAGTCCAGCGACTGACCCCATGCAGGCGCAAATAACTGGTACGACTCCCATTAGTTTCATGGTGGTTTCGAAGCCATGCAAAGCAGGCACATAGGAATGGCCAACCATTTCAAGGGTTTTCACACTACCCCCTCCACCGCTTCCATCGACCAAACGGATAAGGGGCAGCCGCATCTCCAGAGCATATTTCTCGCCGTAGCCAGATTTGTCCCCGATTTTTGCATCCGCGGCCCCACCGCGCACTGTAAAGTCATCTCCACCGATAACGACACGGCGACCATCAATATCAGCGGTGCCCAGCACAAAGTTAGAGGGCGTGAAGTCTTTAAGTTCACTCTGGCCATCGTAGTTAGCGCGGCCGGCCAATGCGCCTATTTCATGAAACGAGCCTGGATCAACGAGTGCATCGATGCGTTCACGCACGGTTAGGCGGCCATTGTCATGTTGACGCTGGATACGTTCTTCGCCACCCATTTTCTTGGCTAGCTCTTCCCGCCGTCTTATCTCTTCAATTTCGTTTCGCCACGACATCGGCATCTCCTTCGTAGGGAGCGCTAAGGTAATAGAATCAACGGCTTGCTGCAAGCAGGCAACCAAGAATTGCTCTCACTTCGCAACGAGAACACGGAAAAGGGGCTAAAAAATCCAGGCTGTCAGAGATGATGGGCGGCAAACGCAATTGAGTTGGAAAGTGTCCGCCGCAACCTGAAGCTGGGTTGGAAATAGCTTGGTTTTTCGATAAATCCCCTAAGGCATTTTTTCAGTATGGGAAATGAAGCAGCGTCTTTGTGCTGGTTAATTCTCTGGAACTGTGCAATAAAAATTAGCCTCATGGTCGGTACTGCCTCGGCCACTGTATGTCGCTACCTCGGGGTAAACACATAAGGGCCGTGACCGGGTCACTTCCCCTTCGACTATTTTTGACGCTGTAATTGATTCAGGGGCAATGCCGTTTTCCACCCAATTCTCAAGCGCCGAGAGCGCATCGAAACGGTCTGGCCCTGGCCCTCCACTGCAATGACCCATACCTGGCACCATAAATAGACGGAAAAAATTCTGAGTGCTGTTGAGCGCGGTCTCATAGTTCGGCACGCGCATGTCATCGGCAATGAAATCCACAACGGTCTCGAAGTAATTGATGGATGCTACAGGTGAAATGTCAGGGTCACTCCAGCCGTGATAAACAATTAATTTGCCACCATTATCACGCAGAGCACGGAGATCTGGGCTATCGGCATCAATAACTGGTCCAACTTTCTCTAACGCATATTCCAGGTCACGATCGTAATCGAAGTTACGGAAATCCCAGTCTTTATCATCGAATACAAACCAGCGGAAAAATCCTTCGCCGCCACGCCAGTGAAAGGAGGAGTAGGGCTCAGCTCCGGTAACCCAAGTACCCCAACCACCGGGAGCAGCTTCACCTCCGGGAACTAGCCCGGGGTAGATTAGCTCTCCCGCTGAGTTGGTGACCCCTGTCCAGATTTTCTCGACAGCGGTAACTTGTTTTGGTGTCAAACAGGAATCATTGTCGATGCCGGTTTGGCAGGTCAATGTCACGGGTTCGAAGTTACAAGCAAGAGGGTTTTGTAGAATACCGTCTTCGATCCCATCGAGAGTATCACAGGCAGCATTTACGGCATTGCCTAGAGCAGGCAGCTTGCTGCGGGGAATCCAGGCTTCTTCGTCGTCCAACATGGCGAATGAGTACCACAGGTGAGCACCGGCATAAAAACGGGTCCAGTCGTTAGCCGGATTGCCGGCAACAATGCCATCGAAATCATACGGATAACGTTGGGCTTCCATCAGGCCCATTTGTCCGCCCTTGGAGCAGCCTGTGTAATAAGAATGTGTTGGAGCATTGCTGTAAAAAGACTCGGTAATCGCCTTGCCGTTCATGGTAGTAACATGGAGAGCGCGATGACCAAAATCTTCAATTAAATCAGGTCGGCCAGAAGCCCAGGAAGCGTCGAAAGGAATCGGTCCGACGGTATGCCCAGTATCGGTGCTGGCTGTGGCATATCCCCGAAGCAGCGCACCAGCCATAGCGCCGTAGCTGATATTGCCCGCCATGCCACCGTTACCCACACCATTATATTTACCATTCCAGTTTTCCATTGGTAGCCAAACTTCGAAATTTACAGCTGGCGTGGTTACGCCAACAACACGACAGAAATCCGGTAAAGACATCACATTATTGGAGTTTGGGGCTGAGAACGAATTTGCTGTTACTACCTCGGCGGAAGAGATAGTAGTATCCGTCAAGCTTAAATTAATCAATGCTCGGCAGGCGGGCGCAGAAATGTTCTGGCCTAGTAAACTATTTGGAGTAATCAGTAATATTAAACTAATGAAGCTGAAAACAATGCTAGCTACCTTATTCATTAATTGCACCCTGTGAATCCCGTGTTGTTGTTCTCTTTAAAAATCCGGTGGCGAGACTGCCGGAACATATACTTTATGTTTATTCATCTTATGGTTTCGTGGCGAGCACCAAAAGTATCTAAGGCCTTCCGATAAATGGTACGAGCACTGGAGTATTGTTAACGTAGTATTGGTAGTTGGGATCAGTTCCCCAGCGGTCTTTACCATTTTTTTCCAATAAACGTACTCCACTAACCTTGATGAGTAATACTGCAACAAAAATGGGTGAGATGAGGGTTACGTATTGCCAACCAACAAATGTAGGCAATGCAATAACAGTAATGCCTAGCCACAGTACAATCTCGCCAAAGTAATTGGGGTGTCGTGAATAGGCCCACAAGCCGGTTGTTATGAAATGGTTCGAATTTTCGGGGAGCTGTCGAAATTTTGTTTTCTGACGATCTGCCACGACTTCGATCATGAATCCGGAAAGCCAGAGAAGTAAACCTGCAACTGCAAAGATCCCCAATGGGCGCTGCGTCATAGAAGTGATGGCTGCTAGTCCCGCCGCCATCGTGATAAAAACCCAAACACCGCCTAGTGTCCAGATGTATAGAAAACTCCAAAAGCGCGTCTTGCTTTCGGTAAAGCGCCGATCCTGCCCTGCGCGTTTTACTCGTATAAAAAGAAAGCTACCTAGACGTAAAGCCCAGATGGAAATTAATGTACAGATAATTAGGCCGCGAAGATCAAGCAGAGGGTGCAAATATACCGCTAGAATTATTGCGAAGATATAAGAGAGTGATCCAGTCAGGTCGAAGTAATGCTCGGTCTGAAGCAGATAGCTGGGAATAAAAACTATCCAATGGAGGATAAACCCAATGCTCGCACAAATGAAGAACAGAGGTATTGTAGAGACGGCTGTGCTGCCTTGGCTGCCGGCGAAGATAATAGCAGCGCTTGTTGAAAGAATGGCAAGTATTCCTATGGTCGGTTTCCAAGCAATCATTGCTGACTCCCAAAATTCGTGTTGTTGCCAGGGGTTAGAAGTCCACTCGAGCGAGAGCGATACCACTTTCACCGGCTACCGCATAGAGCATATATACCGCACCATCTTCGACAAAGAGTGTAGGGTCTCGTAACTGATTTACATAACCATATGCTGTACTCCGTACTGACGGTTCAACCGGAGCATTGGCTCCTTCCCAGTCACGTTCCGGCCGGAGCACTATTGTTTCGTCCGATTCTTGCCATTTGGTCCAGTCCGGACGTAGGTCGATAGTGCTCAGCATGATGCTTTCCGGAGCATCCCCAACCCGGGTCCAGAATACGTAAAGGTAATTATCACGTACGATAACCGCAGAGTGGCGCATATTAGGAACGAACAGGCGCGGCCCTTCCTCGAAATTGGTAAAGCCGTCTTCCGATCGATAAAACTGTCCGGGCATGGCCAGCGCATAGGTCTTCTGTTCGTGCTTGAAGGCACGCATGTAGGTGCGCCCGATGTTTTCACTTCTGGCGACGAAATTAATCCCATCACTGGAATTAGCTACCCTTGAGTGCTGAAATCCGGGCCCTTCCAGGCCGTGGTAGTACATTATGATCTGCTGGCTATCTTCATCTACATGCACGTCGGGAGAGGCTATGTGGGGCTGTGTCAGCTCAAAAGCAAGATCGTGTGAGGCGCGAGACCCACTGGCACGCCTGCGTTCAACCATCTCTGCCAAATCTGCTTCGGAAATCTCAGGGCGAGTGGGTGTAAAGTAGGAATCTTCAATGCGTAAGCTTCCAGGCTCATGTATCTGCCAGGGTCCAGTGAGATCGCTGGCATAGGCGAGTCGAATATACAAACCTTTGTGATCAGCAAAATAGAGGTAGTATTTGCCCAGTGGGTTTTCTACCCAGTCTGGCACCTTAATAAGCGATGGACCCTGAATGTTTACCCCAATGCTTGGGTGAATATCTGGCCCTATGATAGGTTTGTCTAGGACGCGGGTCACTTTGACGGTACTTAAGTTCGGTTGCTGTGCTAACCCGCTCGATGTTATGAGGGCAACTAGTAGTGCACATGCTCCTGTTAAAAAGTAATTAATAAAAAAAGATCTGGAAGCTTGCATCGGTGGTTACCTGTTATTGCTTTAAACTCAAGGGTAAGAGGGCTGGATAGAAAAGTCTAGCTAGAGCGTGCAGGTTGAAACGATTAAATTAGCTTAGGCTAATTAACCTCTCTGGTTTTGCTGGTCGCAAATGGAATCTAATTTATTCGTTAATTCCGGTTCCCATTTTTCGTCGCGCCGCGGGTAAATCCACGAAATCGCCTTCTCGCTCTTCCTGGGCAGCTGCGAAAGCCTCACTGATCTCATCGGGTTGCAGCATGCTCGCATTCCAGAGACTTATATAGTCAAGACTATCGGCAGTAGAGTGGTCACGAGAATGGTTGATGATTTTTTTACTACCGTAGACTGCCAGGGGTGCCTTGGTAGCAATCTGCCGAGCTATACCCATGGTTGCTTCTAGCATGGCCTCATGATCTGTATAGATTTCGTTAACTAGGCCATGTTGTTTGGCTTCTTGCGCGGAAATACGCCTACCGGTATAGGCGAGTTCCTTGACTACGCCTTCTGGTAGCAAGTGGGTTATACGTGGAAAAGTACCGACATCGGCGGTCATACCAATGTTGATTTCATAAATACTTAAAAAACCGTCTTCGGTCATATAACGTAAGTCGCAAGCTGTTACTAGATCGACACCACCACCAATAGCTCCGCCCTGTATCGCAGCGATGACTGGCATTCGGCACTGTTCCAGGCAGGTAAAGCTTTTTTGCATATGCTTGATGGTGTCATAAAGTTTTGCACTGCGTTGGCGCTTCGATTTCTCCACGTCTTCTGGATTATCACTATTTTCAACACTGTTGCCGAATATCGAAGTATCAAGACCGGACGTAAAGTGGGGGCCTGTTGATGACAAAACAATAACTCTTGCAGTTGAACTTTGATCGATGCTCTGGACTATGGTCGGTAGCTCATCCCAGAATTCATGAATCATGCTGTTGCGTTTGTCCGGACGGTTCAAAACAATGTGCGCGACATCGTTCGCGATACTCACATCGAAACAACTGTAGTTCATATTGATCTCCAAGTTTAATTTTGACGACGACAGTGGAATTCGACCGATTCAGTGCCACTGGAAATATTTTCAACGACTACTCCCCAGGTAACCGTTCCCGCGTTGGCCATGCGCCGTCGTCGGTCTTCCATATACTCGTTAAAAAGAGTCAACGAGACATCTGATAAGCCAATTTCGACATCCGCCAGAACTAATCGGTAGTATCTGGCTATAAAATTCGTGGTAAATCTTGCCCGCGCCTTGTATGCATCTAGGGCTTTCTGAATTCTTGCATCCCCTTGTAGTTCAGAGTCATTAAAAGCACGACACATAGCTCGAACATTTGCCATTTCGCTGTTGTTAACGAAATTACGTGCGTTGGAGATTGTGATAAAAATGTCCTGTAGTTGCTCATCGCTAACTTGCAGCTGGGCACGAACAGTATCTGGATCACGGGCGATTTGTTGCATAAGCCGATTCAGCACGACCCGGTCGATCTCTTCTGGTGCAATAGTTGGCGCGATCACATTAAGTGGGCGTCCTTCAGATTGGCGGATTGATTCGATGCGTGTTTTGGAATCTATTACGTCGTCAATATCTTGAGGTGCCAAATTGTCTTGGCTAAGAACTGGGGACATAACCATGAGTAGAATTGCAATACCGAAACTTTTTCGCATTGACAATCCTATAAGGTCAAGTGTTCTGGGCTAATTGTCGCGTTGGATTACGTCGGTCTCCAATTGCGGATATTCAATACCTAGTTGTTCCAGGTAGGTATTGAAACGCGTTGGATCGTAATACAATTCTTCCAATAACGGCCTATACTGGGCCATCGTGTCCCTGTTCTTCTCAATCGCAGGAGGATCATCAGAGCCTATAAAGGCTTCGTACTGTTCCTCAGCGGTTTGGACTTCATCGAAGTACATCTGAGCTTCATTCACCAGCGTCTCGTTCTGGAACAGATCCAGCATAGTGGTAGCGATCACCTTTGCTCCGGCAACTGCTCCCTTGTGTGCAATTGGAGTTGCCATGGCCATAGCGCTGGACCAGTGATGGCCTTGAAGACCTCGCACATTAGAGGGGTACCGCAAAGTCACAGTAGGTACATTCCAGGATACATCACCGATATCATCCGATCCGCCTGAAACGGGGTTTTCCAATGGTTCACTGACACCTGCAAGATCGGTTGATAGCCCTTGTGGTTCTTCTGCACCCATCAGAGTCTGTAATGCCTTGGCAAAGCGCTGGTCGTCTTCGGACCAGGTGGGCAAACCTATTTTCTTGATATTTTCATCCATGGCCAGCGCAATAGGTTTATTGAAATGTCGTGGGTAGGCAGCTCCAACGATGCGACGGCTCATGTCGGTGTCGGTCATAAGTGCTGCGCCTTGGGCTATTTGGTCCAAAGTATTGAAGTTTTCGCGTATGTTATCTGCTGTAATCTCGCGAATGAAATACCAGACACTCGCATAAGGCGGCACCACGTTGGGTTGATCACCTCCGCTGCTGATTACGTAATGTGACCTTTGCAATGGGCGCAAGTGCTCTCGGCGGAAATTCCAGGCCACGTTCATTAACTCTACTGCATCAAGGGCGCTTCGACCTTGCCAAGGATCCCCGGCTCCGTGGGCGGCAACACCGTCAAACATGTATTCTACAGAGACTAGACCGGTGCCACGCGCACTTCCCCAACTTACACTGAGATTATTTGAGACATGGGTGAAGAGGACCGCATCAACTTCCTTGAATAGACCATCCCGCGCATACCAGGCTTTGGTACCAAGAAGTTCTTCGGCAATTCCGGGCCAAAGCACTATCGTGCCAGGTAACCCTTCCCGCTCCATGATTTCCTTTACAGCTAGAGCGGCAACGATATTTACTGCCTGTCCTGAATTATGGCCCTCTCCGTGTCCGGGAGCGCCTTCGATCATAGGTTGACGATAGGCAACACCGGGCATTTGTGAGGCACGGGGTATGCCGTCTACATCCGAACCCAGCGCAATAACGGGTTCTCCGCTGCCCCAGGTTGCCCACCATGAAGATGGAATCCCGGCGATTCCAAGCTCTACTTCAAAACCGTTTCCCACAAGTATCTCAGCTAGGTAACGCTGTGTTTCAAATTCCTGGAAACCGAGTTCAGAAAACGAAAACAGGCTGTCTACAATTTCCTGGGAGGTTTTTGTCATGGAATCCACAGCCGTAACGGCTTCCGCCTTTAAACCGGTGAATTCTTGATCCTGGGCAAAGGAGGAAGGGAAGATGCTTATTGCTAGCAATGCGCTAAGCATAGGCGATTTGAATTCCTTCATAGTGGCCTCTTAATTTGTAGATAGGCTCGCTAGATTACGCTGTTTTCAGGTTGTCCGCCACACGACCGGTTTGTGGAGAGAGCTGACGGTACCAATAACGATTGACCCATGGGAAGGACATGCGCATTATGCCGACAGAAGTTCTTATTGTTAGGTAACGCTCATAGAATTAAACACGGGAAGGTGTCATGGAAATTTTATTGGCTGGGGTTAACTGGTTGGCGGTCGGTGTTAGCACAATAATTTGTTACATGCTGGCAGGTTTGTGGTATTCACCAAAACTGTTTGGCAATAGGTGGGCTGAAGGTGTTGGTATTGAAAATGGCACCGCTACTAAACAGCCCACGAGTGCGTTGGTGATGCAGTTTGCAGGAACACTGATACTTGCCTGGATAATGGCTTTGGCCCACACCAATGGTGCCTACTCTTCAGCAGTTTTAATAGTGATCATGGCTGCCTGCCTTTTGATGGCAGGTAATATGTTGGCGAATCACAGTGCATATTCCACCTTAGTCGAAGGTAGTTTTGTAGTCGTAATGGCTCTAATAATGACAGCTTGTAACTACATGCTCTGATTTAAATAAAAAGTGGAAGTGTTTATTTGCTTCCATTAAATATAAAGGATTCAGATTGCAAGTAATTTGTATGCGTCTGTGCAGAGCACTCTAACCGGCAGTTTGTTGCCAGCTAGGATAACTATCCCCACGAATTTTTTGGTTCAGCTTCTGTTAGCTTTTGGCGAAGTTCTCTCGCTCCTTTTCTACTAACACTCTTCTAAGAATCTTTCCCGAAGCGGACTTGGGAATCTCATCGACAATCTCCAATCTGCGGATTTTCTTATGAGGTGCTACCTGTTCTGCAATGAATAGCATGATATCTTCGGGTGAGATATCCTCCTTTAGTACAACAAACGCTTTGGGTACCTCACCCGCTTCTTCGTCAGGACTAGGGATTACAGCTGCATCAGCGATAGCGGCATGGCTGACGAGCAGAGCTTCTAGTTCAGCCGGAGCCACTTGGTAGGCTTTGTACTTGATCAATTCTTTTACGCGGTCAACGATATATAAATACTCGTCATCATCGGCGTAACCCACGTCACCGGTATGGAACCATCCATCATCATCAATACAACCTCGCGTGGCTTCTTCATTATTGAGATATCCGGCCATGACATGAGGCCCTTTTACAAGTACTTCGCCACGTTCGTTCAGGCCTAGTTCTTCACCAGTTTCGGTATCGATAATTTTGGAATAGGTATTCGGCAAAACAAGCCCGACTGCGCCGCGTTTTTCGGACGGTACCGGTGATTTGTTCACGTGGCAGGCTCCTGCTACTTCTGTAAGGCCATAGCCTTGGTAAATCTCACAACTGAGGCGTTCAGCGCAGGCTTGTTCTAGTTCCTGTCCCAAGGGAGCAGCACCTGAACCGATGATGCGTACGCTGGATAGATCGTAGTTATCTATTACAGGATGTTTGGCCAAGGCTAGAACCAGAGGGGGCACCAGATTGAGACTGGTAATCTTGTATTTTTGTACAATCTCCAGAAATTGCTCTAGGTCGAAACGAGGCATGGTTACCAAGGTAATTCCAAGGTATACCGCTAGGTTTAGAATCAACACCATCCCATAAATATGAAAGAACGGAAGCACGCCCACAAGACGATCCCCCGGCAAAACGGTGTTCATCTCGCAGGAGAGAACCATGTTTGCAATAAGATTTTCATGGGTCAACATGACCCCCTTTGATAGGCCTGTTGTCCCACTAGAGTAGGGTAGCGCCACTAGGTCGATTCTCGGATCTATATCAACCTCGGGAGCGTTGCCGTTATTGTCGAGCAGGGCCGCGAACGGAGTCGTCCCTTCGGCGTCTCCCAAAACAATAATTTCTTCAATGCCACATTTCTTAGCTGCTGGACGTGCCCGGTCGAGAAAATCTGGAATAGTTATTAGAAGCTTGGCACCGGAATCATTGAACTGATGCACCAGGTCAGCAGTAGAGTACAGTGAATTCACTGTAGTATTTATCCCGCCGACGGCAGCGACCCCCAGGAAAATTACCGCATACTCGGGCATATTAGGGATAAAAATAGCCATTACGTCGCCTTTCTTAAACCCGCGTTCATCCAGACCGGCTGCAAACTTGTTTATTTGCTCGCGTAAATGGTTATAGCTGAGCGTGCGTCCAGTGAGTCCCTCGATGAGTGCCGGCTTGTCGCCAAGTTCATCAACCCGACCAAGCACAACCGAGGTAAGGTCAGTTTCAGGAAGGTTTATATCAGGCTGCTGGCTTTTGAAAATCAAGGTGCCACTCCTCCTTGTTATTCAGGTAATAAATTCTTTAGCATTGCGTAAAGTATCCCTGCTGTATGCACTTTAAGACCTCTTTAGACAAAGCTCAACTTGCTTCACATCAGTCGGAGATTAAAGAGGCGTCTGATTGCTATTTCAGGCCGACATGCCTCTTGCTGCAATCGGCCAGATGGCTTCGACTCGGTCATTACGAATGGCATACATTTGATTATAAAGATTCACAACCGGGTCGCAGTGAGAAACAATTAGCTCGAGTTTATCAGCAACCTTGTAGGTACGTGACGCGTTTTCTTCATAGCGAAGTGAACCAAATTCGTCAGAACCGGATGTATAAGACAAGCCCGTTTCACCTTTCACTTTTGCCCAGGGGCGATTTATGGTGCAGGCTTTTGCTCCGGCATCGGTTGTGGCCCTGCCTTCGTACTGATCGTTCAGTACTGTGGTTAAAATCGTGAGGGACGGTTGAAAGTCAGTATAAGTATCGACGTTGGATTCTCCGCCAATGTCCATGTATTGCGCATCCATGAATACATAGCTCCCAACCTGTATATCAGTTAACCCACGAGTCTCATGATCAATGTTGTAAGTCCCGGTACCTCCTCCACTAAAAATATCTGTATTGAGCCCAGCTCCGACAAAAAGATCATAAGTTTCAGTGGCAGCTGTTAGGCGTTCCAACGTTTGGGTTTTACGCTGCTCAAATCCTTTTACATGCTGGGAGCCACCATCATAGCAAAGCAGACCCCGCAGGCGGAGACTTGGCAGGGAGTCTATCGCTTGCGCCAACTGCAAGGCTGGTTGTCCGGGAGTGATCCCTGTCCGGTGGCCGCCAGGATCTACGTCGACTACCACGTCAGCTATTACACCTGCGGCCCCAGCGGCTTCAGAAAGCAGGCGAGCGTTGTCCAGAGAATCGGTTGCTTGTATAAAACTGTCACATGAATATCTTAACGTCATGGCTCTTCTGATCTTGGTCGGAGTCACGTTGGTAGTTGTCATGAGAATTTCTTCTATTCCATGCTGGAACATCGCTTCCGCTTCACTAATCTTGGCGGTGCAGATGCCAACCGCACCGCTATCTAACTGCATTTGCGCGATGATTGGAGTCTTATGGGTTTTGGCATGAGGGCGGCAGGCGATACCGTTGCGTATGGTGGTAGATTGCATGGTCGCGATGTTTGTTTCCATGAGATCTAAGTCCACACAAAGAGCCGGTGTGTCCAGTTCCCACTTCGAGATATTTTCTTGCATAACCCCATCGACATATAGCGCTTGCATTTCGCTGGCTGTATAGCCTTTCACAGTTGCAGGTAGCCAGATCGCCGCTGTGCCGGTGGTTTGCAAAAAGCGTCGCCGGCTGAGTAAGTATTTCGACATATTTGTATCTCCCCAATTCTCTTTTCACAGCATACAGGCTGGATTCCGAATTTGTCTATGAAAAGCACCTTTTGCATCTAAACAACGAGAAACTGGCCCATCATGCCCCGGTCCTCATGTTCCAAGATATGGCAGTGATACATATAGGGATTGGTTTCGTCGCTAAAATCCGTAAAGCGCATAATAATGCGTACCGTCTCACCAGAACTCACTTTGACGGTATCCTTCCACCCCATTTCGTTAGCCGGAGGTGAGTTGCCGTTACGATCGAGCACCTGGAATTGCCCATTATGCACATGAAAGGGGTGCATCATGGGTGAGTTGTTATTCAGTTCCCAGATCTCCGTGGTGTTAAGTCTGATGCGTTCGTTAATGAAATTTTCTTCCATGCGTCGTCCGTTGATGGTGAAGTTTCCACCCCCATAACCTCCCCCCAATCCATTCCTCATTCCGGTGCCTGGACCTCTATCGCCGCCACTGCGCATTCCAGCCCCCATGGATAGGAGGAAGCTACGTAAATTGGTAGCATTTGATTCTGGTAGACGGGAAATAGATGTCAGCTGTCTGGGGATTTCTCCGTTATCGTCGAGCTGCGGGTCAGCAGATAGAGAAAGAATATCGAAATTTTGAGCGTTAAGGGAACGCATCATGCGGCTCATGGCGCCAGGAAACTCGGTGAAGGAAGATGGTCGCCCGATGCTCAGAAGTTTCAGCGACTCGCCGGGGTTGAATTGAACGACGATTTCAGCCCTTTCGGCAGGAGCCAGTTCTAATTGATCGAGATTGACCGGAGATTCCAGTAGGCTACCGTCGCTGCCAATTTGCAGAAAATTTCGGTTGTCATCAAAAGTAAAGCGATATGTTCGGGCGTTGGAGCCATTGAGAATACGAAATCGAACTAAACGCGTGCTTGCCTGGAAATGTGCATTCAAGGTGCCGTTAACCAAGATTGTATCTCCCTGTAATCCCATTACCGAGTCTTCGTAACGGCTCATGTAATCTAGCGAACCATCTTCGTTAAAACGTCGGTCCTGCACAATAAGGGGAATGTCATCGATTCCGTAATTATCAGGTAGGTCTACTCCTTGTTCGTCATCTTCTACGATAATCATTCCGGCAAGCCCTTTGTATACTTGTTCACCGGAACGATGCAGAGCATGAGAATGATACCAAAAGGTTCCGGCAAACTGTGTCACCTTAAACTGGGAGTTCCTGGTGTCACTGTTTTCGATCAGCTGGTGAGGTCCACCATCTTCGATTGCGGGTAGATGGAAACCATGCCAATGCAAAGTGGTGGGCTCTCCTAATTCATTTGTGACCGAAAGGCCAATCTCTTGGTTTCGTTTGAAGCGCAGGGTAGGGCCGAGGTAATTGCCATTAACGCCGAATGTGTCGGTTTGCCTATCCGGTAGGAACTCACTGGTTCCACGCTGTAGATTCAATTGAAACCGACGTAGATTATTGTCAATGTTTCCGAAGGCCTGTTCGGGTATACGCAGACGATTATTTTCTGATTGAGCCAGGGAAGGATAACGCAACCCGATACTCAGACCGGTTGCAAGGGGCACCAGTGTGAGGGTCTTAAGAGTGCTGCGGCGGGTTATCATATTGAATCAACTAAGTTCCTGTTTTTCCTAATAATCCTTCGGGAGTTTAATCTTTTAAGGCATAGCTTACGGCCTGATTGGCATGAATTACAGTCGTATCATAAAGCGGTATGTTCGTATGATCCTGTGAAATGAGTAGTGCGATTTCGGTACATCCGAGAATAACTGCCTGGGCACCACGCGCAAACAATCTTGAAATAATCTCGAGACATTGCTGGCGGGAGGTGTTCTCGATTTTACCGAGGCAAAGTTCGTCGTAGATTACAGCGTGAAGCAAAGTTCTCTCATCCGGCTCAGGTACTAAAACTTCAATTCCAAATAGTTCAGTAATACGCGATTTATAGAAATTGTGTTCCATTGTAAACCGGGTCCCAAGTAATCCAACACGGGTAATGTTGTCATCTTTTAATTTAAGCGCTGTGGCATCTGCAATGTGTAGCAAAGGAATAGAAATAGCTTGCTCGATTTCGGACGCTACGCGATGCATGGTGTTGGTACAAATTATAAGAAAGTCTGCCCCACCGGCCTCGATCTTTCGGGCCCCATCAGCAAGTACCATAGCAGCGGTATCCCAGTCATCGGTGTGCTGTAATTTCTCGATTTCATCAAAATCGACGCTATATAGGCAAATTTTCGCTGAGTGCAGGCCGCCGAGATTTTGCTTTATACCTTCATTAATTTCTCGATAATAAGTTGCCGTGGATTCCCAACTCATCCCACCAAGCATTCCTATTGTTTTCATTTAAAAACCACTTAAGCAGAGTTACGAGATAGCGATATCAGTATAGAAAAAGCCCACCAAAGTGGGCTTTTTTAAACACGATAGATCTTCATTAATCAGCCTTAGGATTCCACGACCACCTGTAGCCAAATACACGATCCTTTCCAATCTTTCGGGAAGGTCATATATTCGGCTAGGACGAGGTAACATGGTTTACTCCAGTATAAAGACTCCTTAGGCATTCTTTCTATTGTTAACTATAAACATTCACGTCAGTCAATTGGCTCAAGTCGCACGATTTCCGTGGGCTGGAAATTACCCCTTCCAGCGCCATTACCGTCTGAAATAGCAAGATAAATATAACCATCAGGACCCTGACGAACGTCGCGAATCCGGCCCATGTCATAGGCCAGGGTTTCTTCCACTATCACCTCACGGTAATCGTCGCTCATGTGGAGACGTGCGAGTTGCTCACCAGCTAGGGCTCCGGAAATGATGTTGCCGTGCCACATAGGGAACTTGTCGCCTGTATAGACCATGAGGCCCGAGGCGGCAATTGACGGTACCCAGAAATGAACCGGCTGCTCCATGCCCTGCTGACCAATGGCGCCATGGATGGGGCTGCCGATCGATCCATAGTTAGTGCCGCGACCAATAACTGGCCAGCCATAATTGTTTCCTGGTTCGATCAGGTTGAGCTCGTCTCCGCCCTGTGGGCCGTGCTCGCTCTCCCAGAGATCACCGGTTTCCGGGTGTATCACCAGACCCTGGGGGCTGCGGTGCCCGTAACTCCAGATTTCCGGAAGTGCGCCGGCCTGGTCGACAAAGGGATTGTCGTCCGGCACGCTGCCATCATCATTCAGACGAACAATAACTCCATGGTGATTGGACAGGTCCTGCGCCGGGTGAGCTGTAAGGTCCCCTCTGGCAGGAGCCTGGCGTTCACCAAGAGTCAGGAACAGATAGCCCTCGTCATCAAAAACGATCTTGCCTCCGTAGTGTCCGAAACCAGCCGCTTGAGGAGAGAATATTTCCACTACATTGCTAAGGCGGTCATTTTCTAACCGTCCCCGGACTACCGCAGTGACCGAAGTGTCCCCTTCCTCCTTGGCATAACTCAGGTAAATCCAGCGGTTTTCACTGAAATTGGGATGTGGTATGACTTCGAACAGTCCGCCCTGGCCCGTATAGAACACTTCAGGCACACCCGGCACTGCTTCCGGCAGCAGTAGCCCGTCTCGAACAATTCTCAATTGACCAGGCATTTCCGTAACCAGCATATCACCACTCGGTAGCCAGGCCATGGAGTAGGGCCGTAACAGGCCCTCCGCAACTGTCACGACCCGATAATCATGGTGGGCTGCGTAGTAGACGCGCTGCGCACTGGCCGTAGTCGCGACAGTCACCAGCATGCTGGTAGCAACAAGCATTAACAGATAACGAAGCATAATTTTCTCCTCTTTACTGGCTATTGATTGGAGGATCCGCCAGTCTGAAATCCATAACTTAGTGCAAAAAAGGGAGATTATTCTAGTCTTAATTGACCAGATGCACCATGTTTTCAACCCAGGAATTGATTAAACTGCGTGACGTTGAGATTAACCGTGTTTACAGGGTGTTGGATGGCTTCATGGAAATGTAAATCAAGTGTAGCTAGCACAAAGGCGGCTTATGGCGGAATCCTGCTACTATCTCTGCTTGTGTCGCCGCTCTGGGCAGCCGACTCAATAAATGGTTCTAAACCTGAGCAGTTTGTGGAGATCGAAGAATACATTCCTTCCGTATTGCAGGAGGTGCGCTATTTTACTACTGATAATTTTGTGGGCAGTCGGATCGATGGTTACCAAGCAGCAAAAATTTATCTAGTTAAAGAAGCCGCGGAAGCGCTTTACCAAGTGCAAGCCGAGTTGAGTAAGTTGGGGCTAGGGTTAAAAATATTTGATGCTTATCGACCCCAACGAGCTGTAGATCATTTCGTAAGATGGGGTCGCGATCTCGAAGACGTAAAAATGCAGCAACTCTATTACCCAAGAGTTGAGAAGGCCAATTTGTTTCGGGAAGGCTATATTGCCGAGCGTTCAAGTCACTCTCGTGGAGCGACAGTGGACCTAACATTAATCCAACTGGAATCTGGAGAAGAGTTAGACATGGGAACTACATGGGATTTTTTCGATAAGAGATCTTGGCCCTCCAGCCCCGAAGTGACACCAGAACAGCGTGCTAACAGGATGATGTTGCAACGTACAATGGTGAGGTACGGGTTTAGTCCGCTAAGGGAAGAGTGGTGGCATTTTACTCTGGATTATGAACCTTTCCCGGCTACACACTTCAATTTTGTTGTTGAGTAATCCAAGTGATAAATAGCAGGAATGCCAAGTTGATCTAGTTAAAACCGTTATTATCGGTTACCGTTATTTCCTAACAAATGTTCCGGGATAGAAACGCCTTGTTCCTGATAATATCTGAGCGCGCCCGGGTGAAGCGGCACAGGAATACCTTTAAGCGCTTCTTCTAACGTCATAGCTTTGGTAGCACTGTGAATCTCTTGCAGTGTAGCCAGGTTATCCCATAACAATTTTGTCAGGTTATAGACAATGTCTTCGGACACATCGTCTCGCACGACAAATACGTTTGGGCTATAGGCGGTAGTAATCGGTTTTTCCTGCAATGGATAGGTGCCAGGGTTCATCTGATACAAATCCCAGAGGGGAAACTGTGCGTTAACGGCATTAATCTCTTCCTCTGAAAAATTCAAAATCGTCATACGTTCGCCTAGAAGAGCATAGGCTCGGGTTATGGCGGTTACAGGTGGTCCAGCGGGTACGTTCATACCGACGATATTGCCGTCCTGCAGTGCATTGGCTGAGGGGCCATAGCCCATGTAGGCGATTGAAAGATCCTCGTTATAATCAATACCCAGGGCATCGAAGATATAGATACCGGTTTGCTCTGCGCCGGAATTTCGCATTCCTATGGAATAGCGTTCTCCGCGGAGATTTGCGAGGTCTGACACGGTGCCATTGGTTACTAAGTCGGAGCGCAATACAAAATGCTCCACATTTGGCCACATGGCACTAATACTGCGGATATTACGTTGCGGATTACGGATTGGACCCTCGCCGTCATAAGCCCAAGCAGCAAAGATAGCGAGAATTAATCCGAACTGGGCCTGGTTATCCCTGAGTAGCTTGATATTTTCCATTGATCCCGCCGAACTGATAGCAGTTAACGAGAAACCGGCTTCTTCTTGTGCAGAAACAAGTGTCGACAAGGCCACCCCTACCGGATAGAAGGTGCCGCCTGTGGTGCCCGTAGTGAGTACATATGTTCGACGCATTCCCACTTGTTCGCTACAAGCTGTTAGTAGACAGCTGAACAACAGGCAGACAAATGCTAGGCGAGATCTTAGGAAGTGAGGGCGCAATGCAGTTACCGCATTTTTGATCCGTAATTATTATAGTCTAGTCTACAATGCAAACTTGACCAGGGCCATTGGTAAAGCTCCTGCAACTTGAATCTGAGCGCGGGCGGTACGAGAGTGAAAACAGGGAGTTTTCCAAAAATTACCTCTTCTTTTATGATTCCCCTGAAATTGGTTTGATTTGGAAAATATTAAGAACAGGATCCTGGTAACTGGCCTATCCAACGAGAGATCAAACTGATTCCTTCACTATGTATCAAAGATCTTCCTAGTTCCGGCATCATCTCATCGAGCTCAGAGGAGCGCATGCGATAGAGTAGAATCGAACGATCCGGTGCTCCCGGTACAATGCTATAAAGCATATCGCCGGATCCACCACCAGCCGCTACAGGGGTCTTGCAAACCCCCATGTTGATAAGAAATTTATGAGAGCCATCGAGTATGAGTGAAGATGTATCAGCTGGACCCTCCGGGTTGTGGCAATGCCCGCATTGGATGTTCAGGTAAGACAGTGCGCGGGCTTCCAAATTTGCAGCTTCATCTCGCCAAGATACCGGGGAGGAGCCGCTGGTTTTTTTGGTCAGCCAGCCTCGGGCCACCAATTTATCGATCTGGAGTTCCGTGTTGTTCTTAGGATAATCGAACGCGGCAGTTAACTGTGTTGCGATCGCTCCCAAAGGATGCATATCGCCGGCGGGATGTGAAGTTACATGACAACCTGAGCACTGATTTTCATTGGGAACGAAATAGACGAAGTCGTGATCCCCGGTGTCACTTTTTAGATTGATCGGTATGCTGCTTCCAGCTATACGCAAGAAGGCTTCAGTTTCTTCTTCATTCCATACGTAGGGGAAAGCATCCCAACTTGCATCTCTACGAACCATTAGCCTTGTTTCTATAATTTTATTTCTAGAAAGGTCAATTTGACGCTCAGCAAGGTCAATTTGCTTTAGCACGTGCCCATCTGTATCGGTTGGATAATAAAAAGTTTTGCTAATCACGGTTCCAATCGGATACTCAATTTCTTCATCTACCAGGTGGGCCTGAGAATCGTCAGGCATCCAAAGCGTGCGTAATTTTTGAGAGTAGTCGGAAAACAACTGGTTTGCGGGTCTGAACACCATGCTTGCGTCGTTGGGTACTAAATTGCTTCCCTCGCGAGTGAACAGGTTCCAATCAGACAACCGTAGCGGGTTCTCGGCGGCATAATAGTGCGGAGTTGATTCAGAGCAGGCACTGACAAAAATGACAAATGCTGTTCCGATTAAGGAAGTACGGAGTAACGGGGCGGTCATTTCGCCGAGCCAAGCGAAATCTCTGGAAGCTCAGGCAGCGTGCAGGCGTGGGGAGCAATGTTAAAAGAAGGTGCGGCAAATCCATTTCCCGCATCCAGATTGACAAAACTGAGGTCACCGTTGTCGGCTAGACAGAGAATTTGCTGTGGTGCTTTGCCGGGCACCGCAGCGCCATCCCATACCACAGCGGGGATTGCTTTTTGGGTTGCTTGCTGCAAAGCAATCAAAGGTTCAGAGTCTGGAGTTTCTCCACCACCGTCGAACTGATTATCATGAATAAAAATTGACTCCGGGAAGGGATCATAATTAGGGTCTTCAAACGGTCGTTCTGTGATGTAGTAGCTGACTATGATGATTTGCGCACTGTCGTTATCGGTGAACTGATTGCCAAATACCTCGATGTTGTCGTTGGCCAGAATCATTAATCCGGTTCCTGCCGGAACGTCCCCGACGATATTTCCCTCCGGCGCAAAATTAGCGGTATTGTTATTCGCTATATGGTTATTAAACACGCGGGTATTACGGCCACCTTGTACAGGAAGGTTCGGCAAATCGAAAACCAGGATGCCACCCGTGTTGTTTGTGGCGACATTGCTGTGCACATCTGCAAAGGTTGAATTTTCGATCTCGATGCCAGCAACATTATATTCTGCGACAGAATTGCGCACGATAATACGAGTTGACTGTCCCACATAAATGCCGGCGTCCGATGCGCCGATGGCAACGGCACCTTCGATCAAAATATTGCTGGATTGCACTGGATATATGCCATAGGCGCCATTGCTTGTGAGGGCGCCACCAGTCCATTCGGTTCGAACGTTTCGGATGGTAATGTTATTACTTTCATTAATTTTAAGTGCGTCGCCAACTGTATCTTCAATAGCGACATCTTCAATGACGAAATCATCAGCATTAACCAGCAGTCCTTCGGCTCCTTGTATCTGATTCTTGAACGAAAGAATCGATGTATCGATACCTTCACCTCTAATAGTTACACCTGGTACATTAAGAGACAGGCTGCGGGTAAGCTCGTGTGTTCCTGCCGGAATTAGGATTAGATCGCCTGGCTCAGCTAGGATCAATTGCTCTTGTAAAGCTTCTTCAAAGCTTAGCGCAGGGGCAGAAGGTTGATCTTGCCCGCACGTGAAGAGCAGACTAGCGCAGCCAAGAATTGTTAATGTTTGCAAAACGTGAGTACTCATAACGATTCCGATTTTCTAATGAAATGATAAGAGGCCGTGATACGCAGGTGGTCCGTCTAACGTAGTATAAGATTGCTTGTTTTAATGAAAAGATTATTCAATGTGATTGATTACCAGGGGCAAATTTTTGAGATTCCAGAACCAAAAAAGCCAGTGGGACTTTCATAATTCCACCAGCTTTTCTTGGTTCTGTACGGAACTTTACAGTCGATAATGTTGATCAGTTGGACGAACGGGCCATTGGGCGAAAGCGAACGCCTCGGTATTGTTCATCGGTTACCGGATCGAGCCACTCTACTCCGCCTTCGTAAATGGTTAGCTGGTGAGCATCTACTTCCGGATGGGCACCATGCCAATGCTCAATGTCCGCCGGTGTCCAAAAAGGTTCACCTGGGTGGAATTCCTCGATAGTTCGACCCCGAATCTGATGCAGGCCAATTCCCTCTTCGATCATCAGTAACTGACCCCAGGTATGGGTGTGCCATGCAGAACGCACACCGGCAGGAAACAGAATGCGAATATTACTCATGTCGGGAGTTTGGCTTACCTGTGGTGTGCCACCCTGAAAGTTGCTTGATTGGGCCGAAATAACACCAGTTTGCGATACCAGTACGATGGTACCAAGCACTGCTGCAGCGCAAACAGAGGTAATAATTTCTATATATTTTTTCTTCGGATTGCGACTCATCACTCCCTCCGATATTGTTAGTGTAAGGATTCGTGTAACTAGCTTAATGGTATAGGATTAATCTAATAGAGGGCAATGTCAATAAAAGCTGGTCTTAACCAGGATTTGTGGTATGTCGCCTGATAGAAGAGTTGGTGGTATTCTGCGAAGCTGGCAACACCCGTTTGATAATTCGAAGTGAGAATAGGATTTGAAATCCAACAGAACAATAAACAATAGCCAATTAGCAATTTCCCTTAATTCGCTTTTGCTGCTAATGCTATTAGTAGTTAATTCTTATGCTCAGACATTAAATCCATTAGAAACGGACCCGCGTGCTGCCCGCGCAGGTGGTTCAATCTTCCGAGCTCAGTGTGCGACCTGTCACGGGGCCGATGCCAAAGGTATTTCAACTATAGACGCCCCAGACTTAACAATGATGTGGTCACAAAGGCAATTATCGGAAGAGGATGTCTTTCAGACTATTCGTGACGGGATTTCTGGCAGCATTATGCCTCCGCATAGCTTCCCTGATACTGAAATCTGGATGCTTGTATCTTTCCTTCGAAGTGTTGCTGAGGTTGGTACTTCGAATGAAGTCGCGGGTGATTCAAGCCGGGGAGCTCAACTTTTTACAAGATACTGTTCCGATTGCCATAGGGCAAATGGTAATGGCGGAAGTCTGGGACCAGACTTGTCCAATATTACTGCCCGTCGTTCATTGAGTGCGCTTATCAGTTCCATCAGGAACCCCAGTGTCAATATTACCCGTCTTTATAAACCAGTTTCATTTATCACAATGGATAATGAAAGTGTACAAGGGACAATAAAGAGTGAGGATGCTTTTTCAATTCAGATGATGGACAGCAATCAGGTTCTGCGGGGATTTACCAAATCGAATTTGCGTGAGCTGAGGTACGAGCAACAATCATTGATGCCCACTTTTGCGGAAAGCTCCTTAAGCAATACTGACGTCGATGATTTAATAAGCTACCTGCAATCAAACCGGAGCCGTTGACCCTCCTACAACAATGAGAAGTACAAAAATGTTTACGAACAAATTAATTAAATTGTTTTGCATCTGGTTATGCATTTTACCGTTTAGTGAGTCTATCGCACAGGACAACGATGGGCCTTCTTTCGAAGATTTGCTGAATGGATTTAATGACCCCACTCGTTGGCTAACCTATTCCGGTGATTACAGTGGAAGGCGCCATAGCCCGCTGATTCAGATCACTCCGAGTAATGTGGATCAATTGCGTCCAGTTTGGACTTTTCAGACAGGCACTACAACACGCGGGCGTGGATTTGAAACGACGCCTCTTCTCGACAATGGCGTCTTGTACGTGACTGGCTCAAATAACTATGCGTGGGCCTTAGATGCTCGAACTGGTCGGGCATTCTGGCGGTATCGTCGAAACCTGCCTAATGATTTGACCTATGGGGCAAGCGCCCCGGTGAATCGTGGATTCGGCATGTTGGGTAATCAATTATTTATGGTGACCTTGGATGCTTACTTAATGTCTTTCGACCGCCGAACCGGAGACGTATTATGGGAGCGCGAACTGGCGGATTATAGGATTGGGTATTCCGCAACCTTGGCGCCATTAGTGCTCGATAACAAAGTAATCGTCGGTATTTCTGGTGGTGAATATCAAACTCGCGGTTTTATTGATGCCTTTGACCCGATATCTGGGGAGCGCATTTGGCGATTTAATACTGTACCCGGACCTGGGGAGGTGGGTAGTGAGACTTGGCCTAATGACCCTGCCGTGCTTGCCGCGGGCGGAGGTGGCACTTGGATGAATGGCAGTTATGATCCGGATCTGAATCTTATTTATTGGGGGGTAGGCAATCCGAACCCAGATTATTACGATGAGAATCGTCCCGGCGATAATTTGTATACCGATTCTATCGTAGCCTTAGACGCTAACACTGGTGAATTACGCTGGCACTATCAGTTCACGCCTCATGACGTTAATGACTGGGACGCTAATCAAATACCCGTTCTCGCCAACATAGATTGGGAAGGCGAACCCAGGAGGGTAGTTATGGTGGGCAATCGTAACGGATTTTTTTACGTACTGGATCGCGTTACCGGAGAGTTCCTATTAGGTGAGCCTTTTACTGCTACTACTTGGGCCCGGGAAATTGGGGCTGATGGTAGACCGATTGTGCTCAATGACGGTTCGCAGGGTTGTCTGCCTGATCCTTGGGGTTCAACCAATTTTTATCCGCCCTCGTTCTATCCCGGGCTTGATCTTTTTATCCTCACGGCCCGTGAAACCTGCGCTACTTATGTGGCTGAGGAACCAGCCAACACGCCGGGACAATCTAATTTTGGCGGGACTGTATTTATCGACGCGGAAAAGGGCCATGGAGCATTGCGCGCACTGGATGTCCACACTGGGGAACTGGAATGGGAATTTACTTATCCCTCTCCCACATTTGGTGGGGTCATGACCACTGCTTCAGGCCTTGTATTTGCTGGCGACCACGAAGGTAATTTTATGGCATTCAATGCAGAAACTGGGGAAAACCTTTGGCATTACCAGACAGGATCCCGCATCTGGGGTGCAGCTGCTGTTACCTATATGCTGGATGGGCGCCAGTATGTGCTAATTCCCTCTGGTACTACGCTCCAGGCTTTTGCGCTGTAAAATTTCCCATTCGAGGTGTTTGCAGCTGCGCGCTTGGCGGATTTCTAGTCAAATTGGTAGACAATTTGGAGCGGGGAAACTATGCTGTTGGGAGTCCAAAAAAAAAGCTTTTCCGAATGCAACTAATTGTTACCGGAAACACTGTAAGCTCTTGATTTCAATTAAACTGCAACAATTGTGTAGTGACTAGAAGTTTTCAATTTTAAGAGAAAACCAGCATGAGGAGCCCTGCAATGATAGTTAGAAAATTTCTCGCTTTTCTTTTCATTCCTGCGCTGTTCGTTCCCGGCGTCGTATTGGGGCAGGCGCACGATGCCAGTGTCGCCAATCACCAACCCCATTATTATGACGTAGCCGATTGGGACATCCAGCCTAGTGATGTAACTTACGCTGACCATATAGCGCCTGTTCTGCAGCGAAGCTGCGTGCAATGTCATCGACCCGGAGGTGGTGGGCCGATGTCGTTTACGTCCTTCGAAGAAGTACGTCCATGGGCACCTGTGATCATGTATCGAACTGCAATACGTGACCGGATGGGAGCCATGCCGCCTTGGTACGTAGAGAAAAACATCGGTATCGATGGCTTTGAGAGTGATTATTCATTGTCTGATTTAGAGCTGGCCATGATCCAAGCCTGGGCGCAAAACGGAGCACCGCGTGGTGATCCTGATAACGAACCGCCTGCACTGGTGCTAAGTGATGGTGACGCGTGGACTTTGGGCGACCCGGATTTGGTCCTAGTCGGACCAGATTTCACAAAACCTGCCATTGCCCCTGATTGGTGGGGTGATATAGGGATAGTTCCCACCGGGCTCACCGAAGATCGTTATGTAAAATCCATCGAGGTACGTGAATTTAACGATATTCCTAGCGACATTGGCAGTGGAACAGTGGGTGCGCGCTGGATCTGGCATCACATGACTTACGCGAGTGGGGTGCTCAGTGAAGATGGTACTTACATCCTTCCTGAAAGCCGTGTTGGTTGGCCGATTCACGAAGTGGGTCGTAATGGTGATGTTTTTCCGGACAGTGCTGGTCGGTTGTTGCAGGCGAATTCAGCACTGCACCTTAATGCGGCGCACCTGCACTCCAATGGTCGTGAAACAACAGGCCATTTGGAGTTTGGTATCAATTTTTTCCCCCATGGCTATGAGCCGAAATATACTAAACGTGGCCCCCGAACTGGCAACGGTGTGGACGTTGATATCGTTCCGAACAAACCCAACCAAGAAGTGCATAACTATGTTGTGTTGCAGGAGCATACTAAGATCATGGCTTTCGAGCCTCACCTTCACGCTCCGGGTGTACGTATGTGCCTTGAGGCGATCTGGGGCCACAATCAGTTCACTCTGAACTGCGTAGGTTATGACCACAACTGGGTGAAGCAGTATATCTATAAGGAAGATAAGGCGCCCTTGCTGCCTAAAGGCACCATCTTGCATACCACAGGCTACATGGATACTAGTGCATCAAATCCGAATTTAGCCGATGCTAGGAACTGGGCTGGTGGTGGCCGTCGCTCCGTATCCAATATGTTCATCGATCTGGGTTATTCGGTGACCATGACAGAAGAAGAATTCCAAGAAGAAATGGAGATCCGCCGCGCCAATATGAAGGACCGTAACGATTATGATGTGGGATGCCCCTTATGCTGGGCTCCTGAAACGCTTGCGGTGGCAACGAGTGAAGGAGATAGCGAGTAAAAATAATGATTGGCAGTTACGCAAAAAAAGTAGCGCTAGCACTAATGCTGGCGCTTTTTTTCACGACTCAGGTTGCCCATGGGCAGGGTCGGTTCATGGTTCTGTCCGGCGAAATTGTATCGCCGGCTTATGAAGGTTGGTGGCCTAATGATGATGGCTCTTACAAGCTTTTTTTCGGTTACATGAATTCAAATTGGGAAGAAGAATTGGATGTACCCATAGGTCCAGACAACTATTTTTCGATCGTAGGAGAAGCGGCACTGGATAACCTGGAGATCGAGGACTACGATTTCGCAATAGCGGACCAGGGCCAGCCTACCCATTTCTATCCACGACGCAACCCTTTTCTGTTTACGATTGATGTGCCTTCCGATTTCGGCACGAATGAGATGGTTTGGACCTTAAGGACCAAGAACCATGTGGCACGAGCCTATGCTAGTCTAATGCCTGACTATCGAATCAATCCACAAGTAATTTCCACAGAGGTAGGTGGTTCCTTCGGTAGCCTCGATGACAGGCTAAGAACCAACATTCCACCGGAATTGCGTGTAGATGGTGAAGCATTCCGAACTGCACGGGTTGGCGAGCCACTAGACCTGTCTGTGGAGGCACACGACCCGGACAATCTTCCCGAGCGGCGTCCAGGACTCGGCGGAATTGGCGCCAGTCCTGACCAGATCTATCGTACGCCTCAGTCAATCGTTGTAATGAGCGGACCAGGTTTACGCTTCTCATGGAGTATTTACCGAGGACCGGCTAAATACGCTAAATTTGAGCCAGCACAATTCAAAACTTATATGGATTCACGCGCATATGCGAATTCACCTTGGTCGCCACCCTATATTGTTCCTGAAGTGCCCGAAGGTAATCGGTGGACGTCGACAGTCACTTTTGACCAGCCGGGTGAATATGTTCTGAGGGGTATTGCCAGCGATGGCTCCATGTTCTCTTATCAGAATGTGAACGTAACGGTTACACGCTAGAACACCTGCTTCTAGGGATACTGCCCAGTCGGTTAACTTGAAACTTGATAGAGGCACTGCAACGAAATTGTTGCAGTGCCTTTTTTATGCTCTTGACTCGCATGGCAAAGTCTATAGAGCTGGGCTATGCTAGCTCCAGCTAAAAATAATAATCTTGGTGGTGTTTATGCAGGGTTGGTTAACTGGATCTGTTTCTTCTTTTATTAAGCTGGTAAATATTTGGTTGCCTCTGCTCCTGTTAGTTCCGTTATTTATAAACCTAGCCAATGCTGCGGATGGCATTGTCTTTCCTAAAACTGTTGCTTGGTCGGCCTATCAAACTGGTACCGGTGGTTATAGCCAGGCGGTTGCAATTGGCAATATTCTGCAGCGTAAGTACCAGACTAACCTCCGGGTTATTCCGGGCCGTAACGATGTTTCGCGGCTTGCTACTTTGCGAGCTGGACGAGTACATTTTTCGGCAGGTGGATCTGAAGCCATCTATGCTCAAGAAGGAATTCTCAACTTTGCCTCCAAGATCTGGGGACCGCAACCTATCCGTGTGTTGATGTCGAATTATTCCGATAGTTGCTCGTATACTCTGGTCACAGCCACCGACGCAAATATTAGGAGTGTCTCTGACATAAAAGGTAAACGGGTGACCTTCGTTCAGGGGGCGCCTTCACTGAACAATGCAATGGCGGCTTTATTATCATATGCCAACCTGACATGGGACGATGTAACTCGCGTGGAAGTAGGAGGTTACAACGCCTCTGCGGATGCTGTGGTGAACAACCGCGCGGATGTAGTAGGAGGAGCCTGCAATTCGCCACCCTTTTTGCGTATCGAAGCTTCACCCAGAGGTCTCACCTTTCCTGAGTTGCCTCATGGGGATGCTGAGGCCGTGGCGCGCGTCCGTGCGCGATTGCCTTGGTACGTACCTCACATTGCATTGGAAGGTCCGACAATTTCCTCCGAAGGGATAGAGGTTTTCTCCTCTGCATATCCGTTACTTGTTGGCTTGGATAGTTCGGATGAAATTCTGGTCTATAGCACTGTGAAGGTTATGCACCAAAATTTTGAAGCGTATAAAAATAATGCACCTGGCGCTACAGGGTGGCGTATGGATCGGCAGAAATTCGGACAGGCGTTTGTCCCCTATCATCCCGGTGCCATCAGATACTATCGAGAGATTGGGGCTTGGACTGAAGAAGCTGAAAGGCAGAACCAGCGTAATCTCCGACGTCAATTTGTACTGCAACAGGCCTGGGGAAACTTCTTACCTTCAGCTCCAGAAAATTACGCGGCGTTTGAGCAGTCCTGGTTATCGGTGCGGGAGAAGGCTCTTGCCGAAGCAGGAATGATTACTCTGGGCGAGGGTCTATAGTCCCAATTCATATGTCTGAACTTCTTGAGCCACATAGCTCCCAGTTACCGGATTCTGAGAAGAAAAAAATCGAAAAGCTCCGATATCGCGAGCTGCCCAAGCGCTGGCGCACGGTTATGGCAATAATGACAGCATGCTCCATTGTGTTGGCTATAAACCAGATTTTTAATTTCGGATTCTTCGTCGGTTACGTCATGTTGGACAGTCGCTACATGTATCTCATTACCGGCGTAATGTTATGTATGGTATTTATCACCTTTCCCGGCAGCAAATACAGCCCTACTCATGTGCCCTGGTATGACATCGGGGCCATAGTGCTGATTGCCATCATGTTTTTCTACTATGCTTTATATGCAGAGCGCATAGTACTTGAGGCTTGGGAATATACGGCGCCACCTGTCGGCGTGTGGCTGGCGCTGATGACTTGGGCTGTTGTGATGGAAGCTGGGCGCAGAGCTGGTGGCTGGCCAGTATTTATTATTGTCGCAATTTTCTCGCTGTATCCCACTTTTGCTGATCAATTACCTGACGTTATAGCTGCTCTAAGGATCCCCATTACCGATGCAGCCATCTTTCACGTGCTGGGAGAGGAGAGCCTTTTTGGTTTGCCGATGCGAGTTTTTGCTACTCTCGTATTCGGCTTTCTCATTTTTGGTATATCACTGCAGTATACCGGCGGAGGCCCTTTCTTTATCAATCTTGCTTTTGCCTTGTTGGGAAATTTGCGTGGCGGCCCGGCAAAGGTAGCGATTTTTTCTAGTGGACTAATGGGATCCATGAGTGGCGGGCCTATTAGCAACGTTCTGACCACGGGCCCGCTTTCCATTCCTGCCATGTGTCGGATTGGTTTCAGTAAGGAGTATGCCTCAGGCGTGGAAGCCTGTGCATCGACTGGTGGCGTATTTATGCCCCCAATAATGGGAGCCACAGCCTTTGTCATGGCCAGTTTTCTTAACATCAGCTATGTCACCGTCGCCATTGCTGCAATCATACCCTCAGTTTTGTACTTCTTCGGTCTATTTATGCAGATCGACGCCTACGCTGCACGCAAAGAACTGAAAGGGTTGCCTCGAGAAGAATTGCCCAGGCTTGGGAGGGTGTTCAAGGAGGGTTGGTATTTTATTGCGGTGTTCGCCGCCCTTATTTGGATGCTTGTTTATCTACAAAGAGAAGCAGTTGCACCTTTTTATGCTACTGGTTTGTTGTTGGTGATCAACCAGGTCACACCTCATCGCCTTTCCTTCAACAAGTTTATGCTATTAGTGGCACAAATGGGAAAGGTATTGGCGGAGCTTGCAGGGATACTGGCGGCCGTCGGCCTCATTATAGGAGGGCTCGCTGTGACGGGTATCGCTGGCACTATCGCCAATGATTTGGTTTATCTCGCAGGAGAGAATGTCGTCATCTTGCTGATAATGGGGGCGTTGACAAGTTTTATCCTAGGTATTGGTATGACGGTGACGGCAGCTTACATCTTTCTAGCAATCACACTAGTACCGGCCCTGACGAATTCCGGTTTGGATCCCTTGGCTAGCCACATGTTTGTCATGTATTGGGGCATGCTGAGTTTCATCACGCCGCCCGTTGCTTTAGCAGCCTTTGCGGCTGCCTCCGTCGCTAATGTTTCACCCATGCGCGCTGGTTTAGAGGCTATGAGGCTGGGGGCAATAATTTACTTTGTCCCATTTTTCTTTGTGTTCAATCCGGCGCTATTGTTGCAAGGTAGCACATTGGAAAATCTACAAGCTTTTTCCACTGCTCTGATCGGGGTAGCCTTGGTTTCAGCGGCGCTCCAGGGATACTTGATAGGCCTGGGAGACTTGGGCCAGGGAGTTAAGGGAATTTGTATTCGAATCCTAGTCGGAATTTCGGGATTGGCCCTTGCATTGCCAGCCGGGGGATTGTTCGGATTAAGTCAGCTTTTCTTGATTGGTCTCACACTAGCATTTCTTCTTTCAGCAATAGGGTTTCGACACTTATTTATCCCGAAAAAGCGAAGTCAAAAAGAAATTCATTTCCCTTCAAACTAATACTTGCTGAAGTCCCTCTAGTAAGCGTTATATTGTGGCTGTGGTTCAGGGCTGAAAATGGGAGACTTGGGGTGTCGCTACTTGACAACTAGCTAGAGCTCGAGAGTGCACGTTGCATCAGTTATTGTACTGATTTACCCTCTATCCCTCAGCCTTCGAAAAAAGACAATCCAGACTATCTTCTGCTCTGGTGAAGGTTAAGGAGGCTTCTTATGTGCAGTTTCAGAGATATCGTTGGCGCCAGTGCGATTATGCTGGTTATCCTGTCTGCAAGTTCCAAATTGGCAGCCCAGTTAGAACCCATTAATAATCGGCCTAACCCATATGTGGCCGTGGATGGTTGGGCCAACTTACCTGATGGCAGGGAGTGGGGCTCAACTGCCGGTGTTGATATAGACCCAGACGGGCGACACCTTTGGGCGATCGATCGCTGCGGTTCTAATAGCTGTGCGGGTTCCGATTTGGATCCTATAGTGAAGATAGACCCTGACGGAAACGTGGTTACCGCTATTGGTGGGGGGTTGATGCTCTTTCCCCATGGGTTACATGTGGATCGGGACGGAAATATATGGGTAACTGATGCTCAAGGACCTGATCCGTCTAATCCGGCTACTGTAGGTAAAGGTCACGTGGTGTATAAATTGAGCCCGGAAGGGGAAGTGCTTTTGACGCTTGGTCAGCCTGGGCTTGCTGGTGATGGCTCGGGAGCGCTATTGGAAACGCCCTGCGATGTAGTAACGGATGCAGATGGCAATGTTTACGTGGGAGACGGGCATAGCGGTCAGAATGCTGGGGCTACTGTAGATACAGTCGCCCGCATAGTCAAATTTGATCGCAATGGGAATCTTATCAATTATTGGGGAGGCTGGGGATCTGGCGCTGGACAGCTTAAGACTCCACATGCTGTCGATATTGACTCCCGGAATCGGCTAGTCGTCGGTGACAGGGGCAATAACCGTCTACAGATATTTGATTTGGAAGGTAATTATATAGGAGAGTTCAAATCTTTTAGCCGGCCTAGCGGAATCTACATAGCAGCCGATGATACGATTTACGTAGCCGATTCAGAATCAGAATTCGATAATACCCGAAACCCGGGTTGGGAAGCTGGTATCAGAGTCGGATCTTTACTCGATGGCATAATAGATTACTTTATTGACGGTACCGTAGCCACCTATCCTGATGGATCGAATCCAGAGGGAGTAGCTGTGGATTCTGCCGGAAACGTTTTTGGAGCAGTTGTTTCAGGTGGGGGAGCTATGATCAGATCTTCTAGAAGATGATCGCGTAATTAGTTTCTCCGAACTACTTTTGGTTGCTCGGTTTATTCATTGTTTTAAAAATGATGGGAGAACATAGATGACTCTTTACAAATTCAAATTTATGGCCTTATTGTGTGCAGTGCTGTTTTTTGTTTTAGGCCCTCGAGCATTTTCAGATGATACACAATGGGTTGCCCCAAGAACGATTGATGGTGATCCCGATCTTCAGGGAGTATGGGGGAATAACACCATTACTCCTTTGGAACGCCCAGAAGTTTTTGGAGATAAGGAATTTCTAACGGATGATGATATTGCATTCCTAAATCGACGAATAAACGAGATACAGTCGGAAGGCTCTGATGCTCTTTTTGTTGACGGCGTCCTAGAAGCTGCGTTTTCGGGGGAAGTTGTCTCGTATGACCCTAGTACAGGCAACTATGATTCTCAGTGGATGGTGGACCGAACGGTTCATCGTCGCACATCTCAAATCGTTGATCCTCGCAATGGACGGCTTCCGGAGATGACTAGAGACGCCCTTGCTTTGGCTCAAGAGTATGAAACCCGTCAGATAGAACATCCAGCAGATTCTTGGCTCGATCGACCACTTAGCGAAAGGTGTATTACTTTTGGAGGCCCAGATATTTGGTTTGCCGGCTATAATAGTTATTGGCAGATTGTGCAATCCAAAGATAGTGTCGCGATAATTCAGGAAAAAATACACGATGTTCGAGTAATTCCGATCGTAGATAAGCCTCAGCTAGACCACAGAATTGATCTCTGGCATGGGGATTCAAGAGGTTGGTGGGACGGAGACACTCTAGTTATAGAGACGACGAATATTTCTGAGAAAAGCGATCTGCTTCATGCAGTGACTACCGATGGGTTGTTAGCGAGGAGACCTGGCCCCAAAGCTTCCGAAAGGAAATACACTGAACGTATTACTAGGGTTAGCGACAGGGCGATCCGTTATCAAATCACCAATTCAGATCCTGGCACATATACTCAGCCCTATACTGCCGAGGTTATTCTTGATTATGCTGAAGATCCTATCTTTGAATACGCTTGTCATGAAGGCAATTATGGGATGACTTATATACTCTCTGGCCATCGCGCTCAAGAGCGTTTTGCTAGGGAGGCGAAGACACAGAATTAGACCCTTCATCGGATCAAATTAATGAAAATAAAGAAGGGATTTCGTGCTTTGGTTGAGGAAGCCGAAGCACAGGTGGATTCGCTGACACCGGGGCAGGTAGATCAAAAGCTCCATCAACCTGGTGTTAGGCTGGTTGACCTCCGTGATATTCGTGAATTGAAGCGGGAAGGCAGAATTCCCGATTCACTCCACGTGCCCCGAGGAATGCTGGAATTTTGGATCGACCCCGATAGCCCTTATTATATGAAAGAATTTGATGAGGCCGAGGAAATAATTCTCTACTGCAATAAGGGCTGGCGTTCGGCCTTAGCAGCATTTTCCTTAAAATCCATGGGCATAGAAAAAGTTACCCACATGCGGGGTGGTATGGAGCAATGGCAACAGGAAATTGGAAGAATCGATCCACCACCGGTACGCAAGGATTCCTGATCCATCATATTCTTTATTACTTTCTAGTTAGACGCTGCAACTTTTGGGTGTCATGATATTTTGACTTTGTTGCCGTGAGGATGAACCCATGCGAACAAGAGGACTTTGCGAGAGTCTGCCTGTCGATTCCGTTAACAAGACAAGACGTAACCTGTTGAAGGCTTTGCCCGCAATAGCAGCAGTGCCCTGCGGGTTTGCACAGGTAAGCCCCACACCTATAGCAGTCCGAAAACTGCATTCATTCCAGATCCGCGTATCAGATGTTGCGCGCTCCGTGAGGTTTTACCAGGATCTTTTTGGCGCACCGATTCAGGCAAGACAAGGAGACATAGTATGCCTGCGTATAGGAGATGGACCTCTCTTTCTTTCAATAGCCCCAGTAAGTGGGGCTGAGCAACCTGGTATCAACCATATCGGGCTAAGCGTGGCTGATTTCGATGTGGATGGGGTAGTTGCGCAACTGCAAGGATTCGGGCTAAACCGTGGTTTGAAACCAGTTTCCGGACAGGATCCCCTTGATATGGCTATGCATTATTGGATTGATGAAAGAGGGCAGACTGCTGGAGAAAGCAGTTATGGAGGCCGGAATCTCTATTTCGCGGATGCCGAAGGTATCCGCTATCAACTATGTTCTGAGAATCATTGCGGTGGCAGTGGAGATCTCGGTAATAATTGCTCAAACCTTGAATTGGCTGCTAACAGTGGGCTCTTTTTGCTGATGGACATTAGCCATTTTACTACTTTCCTAGCCAACCGAGATCGAGCTAATGATTTCTATACTTCTACTTTTGGGAAGGAATACCAGGCATATCAAGGCCCAGGAGCACCAGTCATCGGGGTAGGGGATGGCGTCCAGTTCCTGATGTATGTGGGAGGCAATCAACAGGGTCGACCGACTCAGGCGGGAAGGATAGACCATGCCTGTTTCAGCATGGAGAATTTTGATGTTGATGCTGTGCTGGCGAGTTTGACTGATTATGGTTTAACGGCTCGAGAGAATGCCTCCGACACTCAACCTTTAATGCATTGGATTAGCATGCGTATGCCAAATCGCGGAGGTGCAGAGGGCGGGACACCAGAACTTTATTTTTCCGATCCAGATGGTATTCGAATCCAGTTGCAAGATCCTAGCTACTGTGGCGGCGGCGGATACCTTGGTGACGGTTGTCCTCCATTGGCGTAAAACTGTTAGCAACTAAAAAAGGAAGCAGTATGGAATATCGCTATGTAGGAAGAAGTGGATTACGTGTGTCGCCCATCTGTATGGGAACCATGAGTTTTGGTACTTGGAGTGACCGCAAAGAATCTTTCAAGATTCTGGAAAAGGTCTATGACCGGGGCATCAATTTTTTCGATACAGCCGAGGTTTATCCGGTTCCACCTACAGTCGAATTGGCTGGAGTGGCGGAGGAAATATTTGGTGAGTGGATCAAGACAAAGCCTCGAGATTCTCTGATTATTGCCACAAAGGTTGCTGGTGCGGCATCAGGGTTGTTTGTTCCACCTGTTCGCCATGGGCTCACAGCAATCGATCGTCATCACGTACAAGCGGCAATCGAAGGTAGCCTGAGACGTCTTGGTATCGATTATATTGATCTTTATCAGGCACACTGGCCTGACACTATTGTGCCTATCGATGAATCTATGGAAGCGTTGGACCGATTGGTTCAGGCAGGGAAGGTGAGGTATCTCGGCACATCTAATGAGAATGCTTACGGTCTCACCAAGGCCAACACTATTGCTGACTATGAAGGGTGGGCACGATTCGAATCTATCCAAAATAATTTTTCCCTGCTTAATAGACGCTTCTTCGACGAACTTGCCAATGTCTGCAAACGAGAGCAGATTTCGTTATTACCGTATTCTCCAATTGGAGGAGGTGTTCTTAGCGGCAAATATAATGGTGGCAAGGTGCCTTTGAACTCCCGTTTCAATGACTATCAAAAACACGAAAATCCTAGGCAGCAAGCAATGTCCAAGCGATTCGTCAACAAGGATACATTGGCATCCACTGAGAAATACCTGGAAATAGCTAAAAAAGCGGGTTTGTCACCGGTTACTTTAGCTACTGCCTGGAGCATGCACTTTGATTTTGTGGCTTCCACGATTATTGGTGCCCGCTCCGCAGATCAACTTGATGAGGCTCTCGCTTCCCTGGAAGTCAGCCTGAGTAAAGATATCCTAAGTGAGTGTAATGAAGTACATAATCAAATCCCTTACCCGATGGGTTAGTTTCGCCGCATTTTTGCAGATTTCACCCACAGGGCATGGGCAGATTGTGCATATTGCTCATTGCATGGCCGATTGTCCGTCCGGTGCGCCGCCTAATCACGAGACAGTAGTACACCACTTATATGTGGCTTCGGTGAATTTAGAAACCGGGCTTCCTGACTGGGTGGCCTACCGGGTTTTGAGAGATTCAATTGGAGTCGCGTCTCTACTGCCACGCGTATGGCAACCAGATCAATTGCTTCCCGAGAACATGGGCATGGACCTGAGGGATTCACAAGGTTCGCGCGTTACGCAGGTGGATCCAAGTGCTCAGTCTGACAGATCTTATCGAATTAACGAATACGTTTTCGAGTCAAAAGACCGAGGTCGTTTGACCCCGATGAGCAGTTTTGCCGCTACCCCGTATTGGGAAGAGCTAAATAATACAACCAATATGGCTCCAATGCCTGGTCAGTTGCGAACAGGAAGCTGGGCCAGGCTGGAACAAGCCATCAACGAGTTGGCGGCAACCCAGGGAGAGTTATATGTAATCAGTGGACCGCTCTATGAAATTTCCGAGCCTCTAGGTTTGCGCAGCACTGGCTTTAGCGGACAACCTTCGGCTTATTTCAAGGTGGTTGCAACGCAGAAACGACACGCGGCTTTTATCTTTGATTCAGAACTTGGCTTGAGCGAGCGTTATTGTTCTCAGCAGAACACCTTGCAAAGAATAGAGGAGTTGAGCGGACTTAAACTTTTTCCTGGTTTGCAACAGACAAATAGGCAAGATCTGGCCATTGAGTTACGGTGTTCAGGAAATTAAAAGGAACAGGAATCATAAATGACTTTTCTATTTCCACCTCATCCGACCTCGGTAATACCAGTGCAAGACAGCGATCACGCTTTTCCGGTACATCGTATCTATTGTGTCGGCCAGAATTATAGTGATCATGTTAAAGAGATGGGCGGCGATCCCAGAGAGAATCCTCCTGTTTTTTTCAGTAAACCCTCTGATGCAGTGGTGATCGGCAACCAGCCAGTAACTTACCCTCCAGCCACATCCGATCTGCACTACGAGGTGGAGTTAGTGGTTGCGCTTGCCAGTGGAGGTAGCGATATAGATGTTGAAGAGGCACTAGCCCGTGTTTTTGGTTATGCCGTGGGCATTGATTTTACCCGACGCGATTTGCAGGCCGAAGCTAAAAAGCAAGGCAGACCCTGGGATGCAGCTAAGGGGTTTGACCAATCAGCCCCAACTTCTGCCATAAGGTCGACAAATGAGGATGATCATCCACTCGTGGGAAGAATATCATTGAGTGTTAATGGAGAAACCCGACAGGATGCCGAGCTCTCCGACATGATTTGGTCGGTGCCTGAAATTATCAGTGAACTTTCCAAATATTACGAATTAAAAGCTGGTGATCTCATATTTACCGGGACTCCCGCTGGGGTATCGGCGGTCGTTGCTGGAGATCAGATACACGCTGAAATTGAAGGTGTGGGAGAAATCCATTTCGTTTTAGTAGCTCGTTAATTTTTCACCATTCCAGAAGCACTGTCGCTGATCGTTAGATGCTGGTTCTCGAGCTACACTTCAACTAAATTCTTCACGATTGTCGTCGAGCTCCTCATAGTTGAATTCCAGGTCGATTCGTTTATTGTCGAGGCGTTCTTCAATGCGCCTGCGGAGTTCAGTAATGTCTGATTTAAAGCTGAGAGCATTAATCTTCACTTCTGATCCTTCTTCCGGAAATACTGTGGTTGCTTCAATAAAATCTTTACTTTCATCTACTGAGTCGTCCCATTTATGCTCTTTCATGACGTTTGCCCCCATACTGTATGGCCCATCTTTAACTAACCCGTTGGGTTAATTATTTTGCGAAGCTTTAATATGCTTATCGTTAGCCAAGGGTTGAATCTTCAATAAAGTTAAAAAAGAATAATTGAAGTCGAGCCTAATTTTAGACAAAAAGAGGGGGGATTTATAAGGTGACGATTTGCTCGATAACTTGTTGGCGTATCTCTTTCTTGGCTATTTTGCCGGAAGCAATGCGTGGTAATTGTTTATATTGGAAATAGAAACGCTCCGGTATTTTGAAAGTGGCTATCTTAGAGCTCAGAAATTCTTTCAGTTCTGCACCGCTTAAGGTTTGACTTCCTTTTAGCATAACTGAGGCACAGGGGACTTCGCCCAGCCGATCATCTGGGATCCCATAAACAGAAACCTCGCTAACGGCAGGGTGTTCAGTGATAGCATATTCCACCTCGGCACAGCCGATATTCTCACCGCCACGAATGACAATATCCTTGGCGCGATCGAGAATTACCAGAAATCCCAGGTTATCTAGCATGCCTATGTCACCGGTGTGGAACCATCCGTCTGTTATCACTTCGGCGGTGGATTCAGGTTGATTCCAGTAGCCCTTCATTATAGTTGGCCCCTTAATACAAATTTCTCCTTTTTGACCGTTAGGCAGTTCATTATTGTCCTCGTCAATGATGCACATCGAAGTGACAGGCGGAGAAGGGCGACCAGTACTATTGGGTTTCGCTTCGTAAAACCCTCCGGAAATGATGGCGCCGATGGCGTTTGTTTCAGTGAGGCCATAGCCTAAACCCGGGATTGCTACTTCGGGGAATTTTTGGAGCATCATCATTAGATGTTCCGGAGGCCTCGGTGCACCGCCACTCTGAACTCCTCTTAAGCTGCTGATGTCAGTGGTCGAAAATTTTGGAGACTGCATGATTTCCCAAGTCATAGTCGGCACTCCATGAAAGACGGAGATACGCTCTTGTTCAATCAGTTCCAGCGCTTTTTCCGGATCCCACTTGTACATCATCACAAACTTTCTAAGACTGATGAAGCTAGCCAAAAACTGTGCATGACTTCCTGTAACATGGAACAGTGGAACATTGGCCAGAATAGCAGGCTGATATTCCGGGTTTTCTTCGACCAATTCAGGCCGGAGAATTTCGTTAATTTCTTTGGCGAATTTCCATGTGTACAGTGCATTTATAATATTACGATGCGTTGAAAGCACACCTTTAGGCATCCCGGTGGATCCAGACGTGTACATTATCGAGGCGTTATCTTCGGGATCTACTCCCAGCTGTTTTACTTCTTCGTTAGATAGAGGCTCTACCCCGTCGAGTAAGCTGTAGATCTCAGGGAAACCCGTTTCTGATTCCGGTCTGATCAAGACAATTTCTATTTCGTGTCTATTTAAATAGGGTGTTATATGTTGAAAACGCGCCTGATCGACAAAGATTAGCTTACTACCACTATCTTGCAGACCGTATTCCAGCTCAGCGCCTTTCCACCATGAGTTCATAGGTACAACGACTCCCCCAAATAAGGTTATTGCCATGTAGGCAACGCACCATTCAGGGGAATTGCGCGCAATAATCGATATTCGGTCACCGGGCTCCATCCCATACCGTTCGATTAAAACCCGGGCGAGACTCCGGGCCATGTCGTGAACTTTTTGGAAGGTGTGGCGATCTTCGAGATAGACCAAAAAAGTCTTGTCTGCGTCCTGAAGTGCTAGGTCATACAGCTCACCTAGGTTGTGGGGAGCATTGCTGAATACTTCAAATTCTTGACCATTAATGATTTCGGAATGAGTTTCGAGTGGGGCGCCTGGCGACTTATGTTTCGCTACGATGTCTCGAAGCTTTTCCAGGTCCCTTTGAATTTCTTCGTCGCTTAGCATGGTGTAGTGTTACTCGGCCTGTATCTCCAGCGTAACTTTGCCTAATACTTTTCGTTCAGTGAAGACGTTGAACGCAGCAACATAATCTTCCATAGGAAAAGATTCAGTTACTATCGGGCGAAGCTTATCCTCATCATACAACTGCATGAGTTCCTTGAAATTTTGTTCGTATTCAGCTGGCTCTTCCTTGCGAAATCGACCGAGAAAAACTCCTACCATAGAGGAGCCTTTCAGCAACGCAAGGTTTGCCTTGCACTCTGGGATCCGTCCGCTTGTAAATCCTATTACTAGAAGCCGACCGTTCCAATTGATACATCGGCAGCATTGATCAAATAGGTCACCTCCTACGGGGTCATAAATTACGTCTGCGCCTCGGTCATTGGTGAGGGCCTTCACCTTTTCTTTGAGTTCGCCATCGCCATAATTGATGATTTCGTCCGGGTTCAGGCGTTTTATAAATTCCAGCTTCTCATCAGAGCTTGCAGCGGCGATTACACGGGCACCCATGATTTTGCCTAGTTCAACCGCTGCGAGACCAACGCCTCCACTGGCTCCTAGCACCAGGAGGGTTTCACCGGGCTTGAGGTGGGCACGCTGTTTTAGCGCATAATAGGAAGTGGTATACACCATGGCAAAACCGGCGGCAGTTTTAAAATCCATGTTGTCAGGAATTTTACGCAATCCTTCGGTCTTAACGATTGCTTTTTCAGCTAGGCCCCCGAGTCCCGGAATGGCCATAACTCGATCGCCAATATTGAATCCTTTCAGGTTAGGTCCAACCGATTTAATGACACCGCCAATCTCGGAACCGGGTATAAAAGGTAAAGGAGGCTGAAATTGATACTTGCCTTGTATTTGCAGTCCGTCCGGGAAATTGAGCGACGCCGCATAGACCTCCACCAAAGCTTCATTTTCAGCGGCAACGGGGTCTTCTACTTCTTCCAGGACCAGGTTTTCCGGAGGGCCGAGGGTTTTGCACAGAATTGCTTTCATGGCTTAGTCTAAAAGAACCTCCTTTACGAAGAACGCGGATTCAATCACGAATACAAGCTGACTGCAATTGCACCACGAGTACAGGAATCATTAGCTTTGTTGTTGTAGCAATGGCAAAGAAGTATATTTACATTTTACTTTATTACGCGCTCAACAACTCTGTGAATGAACTTCGAAGACAGGCCTATCTTGAGGCAATGGGAATCAAAGTGTATTACCCTCGTACTGCCCTGCCAGGAGCCAAACCTTCGCCCCGTTACGAACTAGCTGAAAAGTCATCAATCTTCGGAAAAAGAGTAGAAGACTCCTCGAATTATTCGGCCATTGAAAAACAAAAATCTAATCAGCACAGAGCTCAAGCAAAAGCTGTCATTGACAACCAAGAAACCGAACTGATCCGGAATAGGGATCTTAAATCTGATGCCAAGTTGGAACAAATTACCCCCGATAGTGATATTTTAAAGTTCAGTCTAGGCTATTACAGTATTAATGATAGCTTGTCGGTTATTAATGAAATGCCGCATTTAACAGCGCGGAGCTTGAGCGAAGAATCCCTGTCACTTTTGCGTAATATTCTAACGGCACTGGGAGTAAATGCCGATGGTTGCAACTTTTCCAGTGAAAATTTCGATTGGCCAATAGTGGAGGGGCTGTCTGTGGCTACAGAACCGAACCAGGCTGCTCGGCAGGCTTTGGGAGGATTCATCACTATGCGTCAGCAGCAGGATGGATTTTCCAATTTACTGGTATTCGCTGGTGAAATAGACGAATTGCTAGTTAAAAAATCAGGAAAAGAGGAGGTAAGAGACTACAAGGTTGAGCAGGCAGATTATTATTTTACTATCACCAATAGTTTACAGATGATGCTTTCCTATCCAAGACTCAAACGAGAAGTCTGGGACCAATTGCAACCTCTCAAGCAAAGACTCAACAATTGATCTCAATAAGTCACGAAATGAGTTTCCCGTCTTCCTTACAATCAAATCGACCAAACCAATTCTTTGCTAGGAATATGCGCTATAGCGATCTTGATCTGATAGTTGCGAATGAGGTGGCTGCTTACGAACACCCCTGGACAAAGCGAATATTCATTGATTGTCTTAGGACAGGATACCAGTGCTGGGTGCTTGCCAATAAACGGCAAATTGTCGCGCATGGAGTAATGTCGCTGGCAGTTAGTGAATGCCATTTGCTTACATTATGTGTGCATCCTGATTACCAAGGTTGCGGATACGGACGCAAACTCTTCAAATTGTTGCTGGATCGTGCACATAAACTGGATGCGATCGATTGTTTCCTTGAAGTGAGATCGACAAATGATGCAGCCATTGGACTGTATCGATCATTAGGATTTACCCAGGTTCGGGAAAGGAAGAACTATTACCCAACCACTAAAGGGCGGGAAGATGCCCTGATTATGTGGCGTAGCTTGCCGCTTTCCTAATCTTGCTTTCCTTTGTTGTCGGTGTCAGGGCTTTTACCAAGAAAATTTCCTAGGATTTTGAAAATTGCGATTAACAGTATCGCTGCGACCATAACGGCACCAACCATGATGGTAGTGGCTAGTAAAATGCTGAATAGCTCGCTAGCCGGTATGTCCTGCCAAGTTGAGATACCCCATAAGCAGAGAGCCGCAATAGCGATACCGGCTATGGTAGCAGCAGTTTTCTTACGAACGTTTAGCAGTGAAAAGATCAAAGTTGGGCCTGTTATCTACGTCGCTAAAGCTCGCTTTACAACTAGGGTAATTCGCACATCCCCAGAATAACCCATTTTTGCCTTCACGTTTCACAAGCAAGCTTCCACAATCAGGACAGTAATGAGCCTTTTCCGGAACTCCATTGTTGTCCGCAAGGGTCACTTTACATCCTTTTGAGTAGCCACTACAAAACCAGTAATCACCTTTATCAGGATCAGCTGGGACCATTCGGCGAGTACAGATTGGGCACCGGTAACGATCATCTATCTGTGTTGGCCTACCTTCGAAGTCATTAAGTATCGTTTTGCATTCTGGGAAACCGGTGCAGCCCCAGAAAGGGCCTTTTTTGCCTTCGATCAATCGCATTGGCTTTTTACACTTCGGACAATGGTGAGTTTTTTCCGACGTGCTCGTTTTTTCTGACACAGACATAAGTGAATTCTACGTAGTAACCTGGGGTTACGTGAAACAGATTAAGCTTTTCTAAACTTGCTGCGTTAGATTGTCAACTTGCAGTTTAATTTGGCCCGCTAATCAAGGTCTGGAGTATTTATTAGAGAGCGGATGGCTTCTAAAAGAACTGCGTTTTCAGAGTCACTGCCGACAGAGATTCGGAGATTGTTCTTGAGTCCATCTTGATCAAAATAGCGCACAAGAATATTGCGCTGTTTGAGGCCTTCGTATAGGTCTTTCGCGTTAATCGGACTCGGGACTTGGCAGAATACAAAATTTGATTGGCTAGGTACCGTGTTTAATCCTACTTGTTTTAAACCATCGGTCAAAGATGCTCTTGACTTGCGCACCCGATCCCACGTTCCGCGTGCGTAGTCGACTGATTCTAGGGCAGCTGTGGCCAGTCGCTGAGCCACAGTATCCGTGTTGTAGCTGTCCCGGGTTTTATAGATCATGGGCTTGAGGAGGGATTGCGCGCCTATTCCATAACCGAATCGCAAACCGGCTAATGAGTATCCTTTAGAAAGCGAACGGAGTATTAATACGTTGTCCTTGGACTTGATGAGCGGCACAGAGTTGTATTGAAATTTAGGGTCCACAAAATCAACATAGGCTTCATCAATAACTAGGATACCCTGGAAGCTATCAGCTAGCTGTGAAAGGTAATTTGCTTCCAGCAGCCTGCCAGTTGGGGCATGAGGGTTTACGAGGATGCACATTTTGGCACCGCTACTGTTCAGGTAATCCTCAAAATCTGATGGCATGGACCAGTCATGCTGCAAGGGGACTTCAATAAGTACGCAACCTTGAACATCGGTTAATACTGGGTATAAGGTATAAGATGGTTGGGTGACCACAATTTTTTCGTCGGTATCTACAAAAGTTGTTATGGCCAGCCTGAGTAATTCATCCCCTCCTTTGGTCGGTATGATGTTTTCTTCGGTGACATTATTGAGTTTTGCAGCTGCTTTCCGAAACGAGTCAGCTAGAGGGGGAGGGTAGCGCCGCAGGCTTTCCGTATCTAAATTTTTCAGTGCAGCCGCCACCGCTGGGCTAGCAGGGTAAGGATTCTCGTTAGTATTGAGTTTAATGACATCAGGCCCCTCTATCTGTTCACCAGGTTTGTAGCCCTTCATATTCTTTATATTAAGTCGTTCGAAGCTCATGATAGCCTTGTATTTCCGGATTTTCTGCTCGTTCAAAAAGTGCTGCAGAGTATAGCTAAAATGGCTAAGCAGCAAGCTGACATGAGATATCACTCAGCAGGATTGTCTGGTAAGTAGGTTTGCAAACGTTTCTTCCAGCCTGGCAACCAGCGATGTTCCTCCCGGTCGGGTGGCGCGTTCATTACTCGGCGTTCCAGCACGTACTCTGCCGCTGCGACGAAATTCTCCACTGTCGGCGTGGCTTGTTGCACGTGTTGCAAAACTTGTAAAAGCCCCCATCCTTTTCTTTGGTAGCGCTCTCCTGGGTCCAGCCCAGAGCCTTTAAAATGCAAGTAATCCATCAAGGTGTACAGGCCAAACGGAGGATGGCTATTTGCAAGGTAAAGAATTTTGTCTTCAGTTATCTGCTGTTGTTCGATGGGAAATTGCTTGATGATTTCGTTTATTGAGGTATACAGACGCTGACTGATGAATTCTACCTGTACCGGCTTCGTGCTAGCTAAGATTTGGCGAAGTTCGCGCATGCGGTAACTCTGTAATTGTGCGTTGAATTGATTACGGTTTAGCCATGGTGCATCGGCATTTCCACCGTCACTCAACCATTTGGGAAGAACAATGCCGCGTTCATCAAACAAGGCCAGTACTTTGGGAAAAGTTTCCTCGAAAGGTTCAGCCTGTCCCTGCTGGTACCAAATAAAATGACCTATACCCATTGATGGAAATCGTTCACCCGGGTTCCAACTCGTAAGGCATTCGAACTGGCCCGCGCATTCATTCTGAAAAATTTGTTCTCCTAGCCACTGAAGCTCGGATTTTGACAATGAAGGAAATTGACAATAAATTTTTGAAATAAATAGGAAATACCAAAATATGGCCCAACAAAATCTATGGGATTTCTTTGAAATTGCTCGCATTTTTCTTTGGTCCAAATTTGTTAAAAAAGTCTACCGTGGGTCCCGATGAACCTATCGCAGATCTTGCAACGGAGAGAAGCAGACATTCCGGACGCTACCTGTGACTAAAATAGCGGTACTTAACAGATATTTTTGAGAATGTCTGCATCAATACTGGTTTAATCGGCTGGGCTGGGAAAAACAGGTAGTTTTTTGGCAAAAACTCCGTTCGTTAAAATTTGTAAATGAAAAAGGTCATTGAGTAGGGCATCCGAATTAAATTCAGAGGTTGAAGGCCACAATAATGAAGAAGATAGAACGGGGCTTGATTGGTATTCCCAGTCTCATAGTGTTCACGTTTAAGTGAGACTCCAAATCGGAAGAAAACGCTGTCTACTCATTGCATGAATGCTTAGGTACTACAAATGCTTTAAGAACGAACGGTATTGTAATTTGAAAAACTCTAATAAAAACAGTGATAAATGGAACAGTGTATTTACAAAAATGCATTTAACCCGAGTTTTTATGCACAAAAATGAGTCGATGATTATAAAACCCTTAAAAATAGCAGGTTTTATTTTTGTTCGAGCCTTCTAAAACCCTTAAGAGATTGATATATATAGCATTTATTGTTTGATTAAAAATTGATCAAAACGTGTCATTCACACAGTATTTAGCGGCTCGCGGGATTTTTCTAAGAATTATGCACTGAGTTATCCACAGAATCTGTGGACAAAACTTGTCAGTCTGGTCCGGGTTTGGAATTCCCTCACGCTCAATAAGTTAGTGAAAATTGCTGAAAATGGTGTTTAGCAGATTTCTCTAAGTGGTGTGTTTGTCGGCTGGCAGGGGTTATTCGAATAATATAGGTGGAGATTCTGTCAAATGTCTAATTGTGGTATGTTTACCCGTGTGTTTAGTTATAGCAGTAATTCATGATTGAGCTACGCGGCGATATTCCTTTCCTTTGGCGGCTAAGCGCCGAGACCAGCGAGGGTTACTGTTCAGTTTCCTTGGTAGTACCTTGTCCACCTGAAACTGAAATTAAAGATCTGACTATCGAAACAAGTGTTTTGAGCCTTTCCTCCGACAGTTCGTGTTCGAAAGGAGAAGAAACCCTGCAGTGGAATCAGGATGATATTAGCTTATTTCTGCGCCTGATCAATCAAAGACAATTGAAGAAAGACCAATCTTTGTCGGATACGGTTCGTGTTGATCTAACCGATCCCGACATCATTGACATTATCCACGTGGTCGCCGCTGCCGGTTTCGGTGTGGCTTTTGCATCTTACGGATTACTCAAACAAACCGATGGTATTTATCCTGTGCATAATTTTGGGGTCGGCTCGTTTGTTTCGTTGGACACAGTGAACGGATTCAAGCTCTGCGTGGTTGTCGATGTCGAGGGTGATGACGTGGTCTGCGTTTTGCTGGATGATATTGATGCGCGCTCGATCGATGAATATGACGGCTTGTGTCGTCACGATTTACTTATTGTCAAGCGCATCGATGTGCTGCATCCCGAATTTGCCGAAAACAAATGCAAGCCCTCCAGTGCGAATCTACACTGATCATAGTTCCTTATTCTGCTTATCCGGAAATGGCTTCCAAATAACCGATAATCTCGTCAGCAGCTTGTTCCACTGTCAGTGTCTCAGTATCGATAACTAACTCCGGGTGCTCTGGTGGCTGATAGGCGCTGTCTATGCCGGTGAAGTTTTTTATCTCGCCAGCTCGGGCTTTTTTGTAAAGCCCTTTAGGATCACGTTTTTCGCAAACTTCCAAGCTGGCTTCGACAAAGACTTCAATAAATTCGTCTTTATCAAAAAGGTTGCGCGCCATTTCCCGTTCTGCTCGGAAAGGCGAAATAAAGCTAGTAATGACAATAAGGCCAGCATCTAGCATCAGCTTAGCTGTTTCGGCTATACGTCTGATATTCTCAACCCTATCAGCATCGGTGAATCCGAGATCTTTGTTAAGACCATGGCGTACATTATCGCCGTCCAATACGTATGAATGTCGTGTTTTATCAATCAGTTTCTTTTCAATGAGATTGGCAATAGAAGATTTGCCCGCGCCTGAAAGCCCTGTTAACCATATTATCTTGGGAACTTGATGTTTGATATTGGCTCGGCTTTGTTTATCTATATCTAGCGTCTGCCAGTGAACATTATTGGCGCGTCTGAGCCCATGATGAATTTCACCCTCTGCTACTACTTCCCCTGAGAATTTATCTAATAAATTGAAATGCCCCATTGCGTTGCACATGGAATAGGGGTCATAAAGGATAGCCTCAGCTAGCGAGATATTACTAACGCCATATTGTTGATCGCTCAGTGTATTTGCGGCTATTTGGTGCTGCCCGTCCTTTTCGAGTCGATACTTAAGCTTACTTACAGTTGCTTCACTTTTCCCACCGACCGCCTCTAATATGTAGGCCCTGCCGGGTAGCAAATCTTCTTTGCTCAGCCAATATATTTTGGCCTCGAATTGGTTGGCAAATTCTGGTCGAGAATTAGAGGGAACGATTATGTCTCCTTCCGTCATTGAAATAGAACGAGTCAGCTCCAGGATCAATTCGGTTTCGGCAATTGCTGATTGGTGACAATTGCCTTCTTGTTCTATGAGCAGGATGCAAGCCTGTTTCCCGGAAGGAGCAAAGGCAACGTTGTCATTCGTTTTGATTTGGCCGCTGACTAACAGGCCTTTAGCCCGTTTAGTTGATTCGATTTGATTAACGATGAATCGCATCGGTTCCATTTTTTTGTCCTTGTGTTATTTCCTCAACCTGCGCGTTGATTAAATCGCCGTCCCACTAAAGCAGAAGTTATGTTTATCTTCTGGATATCAATGGCGCCTCCAGCAATGCCCCAACCCCATGCGTCTCGCAGTTTTTGTTCAATAGGGAACTCTTTAGAGTAACCGTAACCTCCCATTAGCTGCATGGCCTTGCCGGTAATTTCTCTGGCTGCTTCATTGGCGAAACATTTTGCGATTGAGCTGTTTGCAATTGACGGTAGCCCCTGTTCCGAATTAACGACCGCTCGATAAAGTAGCAGTCGGGCTGCATCGAGCTTCATTTTTATCTCGGCGAGTTGAACCTGAACGGCTTGAAAATCTACTAGTGGCTTTCCGAACTGTTTGCGTTCTTGCACATAGTCCAGCACGAATTCAAATGCTGATTGTGCCACCGCCAGTGACATAGTGGTGTTACCGCAGCGCTCTAGATCGAATGCATCCATGAGTTTGCCGAATCCACCTGCCTCGACTAGGATGTTCTCTTGCGGAACTGTTACGTCATCGAAGTACATGTCGGCGCTGTAAACGCCGCGGAACCCTAAGTGATGGTCCCGGCTTCCAAAAGTAAGGCCTTCACTGGCTTTGGGCACGAATACTGCCCCGATACCTTTGGCCCTCGGCATATCAGCCATGCGACAGTAAACGATATAGCCTTCAGAGTGACCTGCTCCTGAACACCAGCGCTTGGTTCCGTTGATTATTACTTGACCGTTTTCCACCCGAGCGTGTGTGGTCAAATCAGTAAGGGCGGAACCGGCGTCGGGTTCAGACATGGATACTGCCAAGATCATATCTCCAGAACAGATCTGGGGCAGGATTGTTTGTCGTAACGTATCGTTGCCAAAATGAGCAACAGCTAGGGATGGCCCAAAGCAAGATTCAAATACCGGAAAGGCGACCGCGATTGATACCTTGGCAATTTCCTCCAGAACGAGCACAGCGTCGAGGTGTGACATTTCACCTCCACCATAGACTTCAGGTAAATTGATTCCGAGATAACCAAGACTGGCAAAGCGTTTCCTTAATTCAATGCTTGGAGGCTCATCAGTTTCTTCAATTTGTTTTGCAATTTCTGGTAATTCTTTGGCGGCGAATTGTCTTACTGAATTCTGCAGCGCTAATTGTTCTTCTGACAGAGAAAAATCCATAGGGTCCTCCTATAACTAGCCAAACATTATATGTCATTCGTGACGAATCAGCTGCATTCAAGCGTTTCGCCTGACTTTGAGCCTTAAGATGCCCTTGCAAGGACTGAGGCAAAAAACTCGAAAGAAAGCGCAAGTCGGATAGCGAGCAGAGAAATTAGCGAATTTTTGATGGAGTAATTAGCTCGCGGCCGATGTGTTAGTAAGATTGCTGTATAATCGCGCCTTTTTTGCATCAGTTTGGACTATGTCGACAAATAAACTTCAGCAGAAAATTGCCAGCCGCAGGGTGCTGGCGATCATTTCTCATCCGGATGCAGGTAAAACCACGATTACGGAAAAGTTACTTCTTATTGGTAATCTGATCCAGGTCGCCGGCACCGTTAAAGCGAAAAAATCTAACCGCTACGTAACTTCGGATTGGATGGCTATGGAAAAGCAACGTGGTATTTCGGTGACTTCATCGGTCATGCAATTTCCTTACAAGGGTTGTGTAGTAAACCTGCTTGATACCCCTGGCCATGAAGACTTTTCTGAGGACACTTACAGAGTGCTTACAGCAGTCGACTCGGCACTCATGGTGGTAGATGGCTCCAAAGGGGTTGAAGAACGTACCATCAAATTGATGGATGTCTGCAGGTTACGAGATACTCCGATATTCACATTTGTTAACAAGCTCGACCGAGATATTCGAGATCCTATAGAAATAGTGGATGAGATTGAGAATGTCCTAAAAATTAAGTGTGCTCCGATTAACTGGCCGCTGGGTATGGGCAAGGAATTTAAGGGTGCGTATAACCTTTATACTGACACCGTCCATATATATCGTCAGGGCCGGGGAGGGGAAGTGCCCACAGATGACCGTATCCAGGGACTTGATTCAGCACAAGTTGAGGAATTTCTCGGTACATACGCTGACGGATTTAAGGATGAAATCGAACTTGTAAAGGGGGCGAGTCACCAATTCGATAAGGAAGCTTATTTAAAGGGACAAATGACACCTATTTATTTCGGGACAGCCCTAGGTAATTTTAGTGTCCGGGAAATGCTGGAGGATTTTATAGAATGGGCACCAGCTCCGCTGGGAAGGAAAACAAATACCCGAGATGTTGATGCCCATGAAGAGGGCTTCAGTGGATTCGTGTTCAAGATACAGGCAAACATGGACCCAAAACACCGTGATCGCATTGCCTTTATGCGAATTTGTTCTGGAGAGTATCGCAAAGGAATGAAGATGCACCATTGTCGTATTAGTAAAGATATCAAAGTTACCGACGCAGTTACTTTTGTTGCCGGCGATCGGGCTCATACGGAAAATGCAGTTTCAGGTGACATCATCGGCCTATATAATCATGGGACAATTCAGATAGGGGATACCTTTACTAAGGGAGAAGAACTCAAGTTCAAAGGTATACCGCATTTCGCACCGGAACTTTTCAAACGTATTCGCTTGCAGGACCCGTTGAAGCTTAAGCAGTTACATAAGGGGCTTAAGCAGTTGTCTGAAGAAGGTTCTACTCAAGTATTTATGCCGTTCAAAAACAACGATCTAATTGTTGGGGCTGTGGGTGTATTGCAGTTTGAAGTAGTCGCGTTTCGTCTGAAAGATGAGTATAAAGTTGATTGTGTTTATGAGTCGGTTAATGTGCATTTTGCTCGTTGGGTGAATTCTGATAACAGGACTAAACTCGAAGAGTTCCGCCAGAAGGCTCATGAAAATCTAGCCATTGATGGTGGGGGTCATCTTACCTACCTATCCCCGACCCGAGTTAACTTGAACCTTATGGAAGAACGCTGGCCGGCCATCCAGTTTAAGGCTACTCGAGAGCTCTGAAACAATGACACTCTGCCATATGCAATTTAAGGTAAATGCCATCGACGACAAAGCTCGCTCCGGGTTGATGACTTTTCAGAGTGGCGAGGTGGCTACTCCGGCGTTTATGCCTGTTGGGACTTATGGGACTGTCAAGGGTCTTAATCCCGAACAAATACTGGATACGGGGGCTGAGATTATTCTTGGCAATGCCTTTCATCTCATGCTCCGACCCGGTATAGAAACCATCAAACAACATGGCGGTCTACACGATTTTATTGGTTGGCAAAAGCCGATTCTTACCGATTCAGGGGGTTTCCAGGTTTATAGCCTTGGCAAGACGCGCAAAGTCACAGAAAAAGGGGTGATGTTTCGTTCCCCCTTGGACGGTAGTGAGATATTCCTTGGTCCGGAATCCGCTATCGAAGTTCAGCAACAACTTGGTGCTGAAATAATAATGGTTTTTGATGAGTGTACACCCTATCCTACTTCGGAGAAGGCAGCCCGCAAATCGATGGAGCTTTCCTCGCGTTGGGCCAAGCGTTGCAAGCTTGCACATGGGGACCATCCTTCTGCATTGTTCGGTATTGTGCAAGGATCCATGTACAGGAATTTGCGAGAAGAGTCGTTGGCGCAGCTCAAAGAAACAGGGTTTGACGGTTACGCGATAGGAGGTTTATCGGTCGGGGAGCCTAAAGTTGAAATGCGAGATATAGTCATTCACACAACCGCTGGGATGCCAACGGATAAACCCCGTTACCTCATGGGAGTTGGCACTCCGGAAGATATTGTCCATGCGGTGATGCATGGTATCGATATGTTTGACTGCGTTATGCCCACACGAAATGCTCGTAATGCCCATCTCTTCACGTCCCATGGTTTGCTCCGGCTGCGCAATACCCGCTACCGCCGGGACACCAGTCCCCTTGATGAAAAGTGCAGCTGTTATACATGCCAGAAATTTAGTCGTGCCTACTTGCACCACCTGGACAAGTGTAAGGAAATACTGGGCTCCCAACTCAATACGATTCACAATTTGCACTTCTATCAACAGCTTATGAGGGGTTTGCGTGAAGCAATAGAACAGGGTAGATTGAGCGCCTTCGCCAGTCAGTTCCAGCGGGATCAGCAGAGTCTGCCGCACTAGCAATCTACTACGGCACGAAATGGCCGATATTTACTTGAATTGTCCCGCATTAGCCCAACAATGATTGAAGCGAGCAAGTAATAAAAACTATATGCAACTAATAAGAACCGGTGGGAAGCTGGTATAGCAGCCTCCTTTTTAAAATCGCCAGACAGAAAAATACAAGAGAATATTCATGAACCTACTAGCCCCTCTGTTTCCGATTGCCTATGCCCAGGTTGCCCCGGGCTCACAGGCGCAATCACCTTGGACGAGCTTGTTGCTATTTGGCGGCATGTTCCTTCTGTTTTACGTCTTGTTGTGGCGTCCTCAGTCAAAAAGAGCAAAGGAGCATCGTGAGCTTGTAAGTGGCATTTCCAAAGGCGATGAAGTGATGACATCAGGTGGTTTACTAGGAAAGGTCACAAAAGTGAGTGACGACTATATGACCGTCCAGGTGGCCGAAGGTGTTGAATTGAAACTTCAGAAGTCTTCAGTTGCAGCCGCATTACCTAAAGGGACAATTAACCAGATATAGGCCCTGCTAACTGGCCGGAAATTGCGGACTTAAAGATGCTGAATAGATACCCATTATGGAAAAACATTCTGATCCTTCTGGTTGTGCTGTGGGGGCTGTTGTATTCAGTTCCGAATCTTTACCCTGATAACGAAGCACTTCAGATTACTAATGAGAGCCTCAATCTCAATTCCGCTGACGTAGAGGTTATTACGACAGCATTGGAAGCTGCCCAGGTTGAATTTTTTGGTGAGGAAATTAGTGACACGGATATATTACTTCGCTTTGACTCTGTCGAAGATCAACTTCGCGCCAAAACGGCCATCGAAGATGCGCTTACTGACGACTATATTGTGGCGCTCAACCTTGCTCCGACCACACCGGGATGGATGCAAGCCATAAGGGCAGGGAAGATGAATCTCGGGCTTGATCTTCAGGGCGGTGTTCACTTTCTGATGGAGGTAGACATGGATGCCGCGCAGGAGAGGCGCATGAATGATGATCTCGGTAATGTCAGGACTATATTACGAGAAGAGCGCATTCGTACTCGAGGGATTAATTTGATCAGCAACTCTCATCTTGAAGTTCGGTTTGCTGATGAAGCGGCTCGCTCCCAGGCGAGGAGCGAGTTAATCGATAATTTCCCGGAACTGCAGTTCCAGAATCGTGAGTCCGAGGGTACCTTTATCCTAGATATGCGCATGACCGCCGATACAACTCTTCAAGTGCAGCGCGACACCCTGCAAGCCAATCGAACCACTCTGCTAGAACGTGTTGACGCTCTTGGCGTGGCCGAGCCTACGGTGCAGCAACAGGGGTCTAACCGCATTGTGATAGAGCTACCTGGTGTGCAGGACCCCGCCCAGGCGATTCGGATCCTTCAGAGAATCGCTACCTTGGAATTTCATTTGGAGGCGGACATTGGTGCTCCGAGTCTTTCTTATGAGGCTTATGAATACGAAGGGTTATTGGTTAATGTCGATAACGACGTCATTCTGCAGGGAGACAGGGTCAGTAATGTTCGTTCTACCTTGGATCAGAACGGTCTGCCGCAAGTTCAAATTAGTCTCGATGCACAGGGAGGAACCCAGATTAATCGTGTGACTCGTGACAATGTCGGACGAATGATGGACATTCTGCTGATTGAAACCAAATCGCGCACTAACGCTTATCTAAACGAAGAGGGCGAAGAGACGGAAGAAATCGAGTTTTATGAAGACAAGCGGCTAATCAGCCATGCCACCATTCGTACGGCGCTTCCGCGCACTTTTGTGATTACCGGACTAACGGCCAGGGAGGCGAATGACCTATCACTATTGATTCGCTCGGGATCACTGGCTGCGCCTATGACAATTGTCGAGCAGAGTGTTATTGGCCCGACCATGGGCAGGGAAAACCTGGAAGCGGGGTTGAGAGGGGTGCAGGTAGCGGCTGCACTGGTTGTGATATTTATGCTGTTCTACTACCGGCTGTTCGGGCTAGCTGCAAATGTGGCTTTGATCATGAACATCCTGCTTATTTTTGCGGTGTTGTCCTCTGTCTTGCCGGCCACCCTCACCTTACCGGGTATTGTTGGTATTGTGCTTACGGTAGGTATGGCGGTCGACGCGAATGTCCTTATTTTTACCCGGATTCGGGAAGAGCTTGGTAACGGGATGCCACCGCAACAGGCCATAGACGCGGGTTACAACCGTGCTTTCACGACAATTCTCGATGCTAACTTGACAACTTTCCTGGTTGCCGCGGTGTTATTTACAATCGGTACCGGTCCTGTGAAAGGGTTTTCAGTGACGCTTATGATCGGGATTATGACTTCTATGTTTACCGCTATTGTCGGTACTCGAGCATTGATAAACCTCATTTATGGTGGGCGGAGCGTGCAGAAACTTTCCATCGGTTATTATCGTTCTAATAATAAAATATCTGGAATACAGACAACCTGATACTAGTAGCGGTGTTATTAATGATCTTTGGAAGAGAAATTGATTTCATGGGTGTGCGCAAGATTGCAGCGGCAATCTCTGGTGTGCTAGTAGTCGTTTCCATTATTTCCCTGGTTATCAATTCTTTGGAGTTCGGTCTCGACTTCACCAGCGGTACATCTGTTCGACTCAATTATGCGGACACGATCGATATGGATGAAGTCAATGGGGTACTTCAGACCAATGGATATGAAGATGCGGTGGTTGTGAGTTTTGGCTCCGACCGCGATATTCGGATTATCTTACCAGTCGATGAAAGTGTCGCAGTGGAGGACCAGGCCGCTCAAGCTGTGGAAATAGGAGCAACTATTGCCACTGTGTTGAGCTCGTCTAGTGACTCTCAGATTTCGCTGCTAGGTTCGGACTACGTTAGCGCTAAGGTTGGTGAGGAGCTTGCGGAGCAGGGCGGCTTGGGTATGTTAGTCGCGTTGGGAATCATCATGGTATACATCGCCGTGCGTTTCCAGTTCAAGTTTTCAGTGGGAGCGGTCGTCGCCCTGGCCCATGATCTGATTATCACGCTTGGCATTTTTTCGGTTTTTAGTATGGAATTTAACCTGAATACTCTCGCAGCGATGTTGGCCATTATTGGCTATTCATTGAATGACACTATTGTGGTATCCGATCGTATTCGAGAAAACTTTCGCCGTATGCGAAAAGGCACTCCTATTGAATTGGTGAACACGTCATTGAACCAGACTCTTAGCCGCACAATGATAACGTCATTTACTACATTGCTGGTATTGTTTTCCATCTTGTTTATAGGCGGAGACTCGACACAAGGGTTTGCTATCGCCCTAATCATTGGAGTCTTAGTTGGTACCTATTCGTCGATTTATATCGCCTCTAACATTATCATCTATATGAATGTTACACGGGAAGACCTGATGATTCCGATTCAAGAGGGAGCAGATCTAGATGGGTTACCATAAAGTGGCTTCCTCAGCTTTTAGTGAAGATGCAAAATCAGAAGCTTACGATTTATATTTGTGTATTAATCGTGCCGGTATCCGATGCCATGAGTCTCTTCTCATTGGCCTCAATCAAGTTGCAATATAAATTGGCGATAAAGTCTCAGAGGTCTGTTAATTTTCACTTGGCGATATAGACCAATATTGCTAAGGTTTAGGCATCAAAAACTGCGTGATTTCTATACACACAGAAAGAGGCTGGATTCTCTTGGTTTTTCTGGCAAAAATCCAACATAGACTACTAAATTACAGTCTTTATGGACTGTTAATTCGACTGCTGTTGGCTAGCTTATTTGCGGTGCCTGCGCTGGCTTCCGCACAGTCTAGTGATTTGTTCCCACGACCGTCGGAGCTTGAGCCGGCCGTAAATTTCTGGATCAAGGTGTACACAGAGGTCAATACGCGGAATGGGTTTTTACACGATTCCCAGAATCTATCGGTAATCTATGCGCGCGTTTCCAACAACAGGAGGGAACGGGAGGCACAACGGAACGAGATTCGCGAGAATTTGCAATTATTGGCGAGCGGTAAAAGAGATAGTTTAACTCGCTCCCAACGTGAAATTCTGACCCTTTGGCCTGGAGATGTCAGCAATCAAACACTGCGGACTGCGGCCTCCAACATAAGATTCCAATTGGGTCAGTCCGATCGATTTCTAGGTGGCCTAAAACGCTCGGGAGCGTATCGTACCCATATTAACCAGGTCATCCGCGAGAAAAATCTTCCCGTTGGCCTGGGCGTGCTTCCTCACGTGGAATCCTCATTTAATCCCCGAGCCTATTCCAGCGCCTCAGCGGCCGGCATGTGGCAATTTGGGCGTGCAACTGGGCAGCGATTCATGCGTATCGATCACATTGTGGACGAGCGTATGGATCCTTATATAGCTACTTATGCAGCTATGAGCCTGCTTGAATACAACTACTCTGTTCTTGGGACCTGGCCGTTAGCACTCACTGCTTACAATCATGGTGTGGGTGGTATCTCTCGAGCGGTGCGCCAGATCGGTACTACTGATATAGAAAAAATTGTAGCTAACTATCGCGGGCGAGCATTCGGGTTTGCATCCCGGAATTTCTATGCCCAGTTTCTTGCGGTGATGCATGTCGACAATAATGCTCAGCAGTACTTTGGGGATCTTCAACTAAATCCCGCGCCGAATTTTCTGGAAGTGGAGACTGATGCATATATAGATGCGGAGGTCTTTGCCAACGCTATAGGGGTCAGTTTGGAACAGCTACGAGCCGACAACCCTGCGTTGCGCCCGGCTGTATGGGAGGGCAACAAACGGATACCTGTTAATTTCCCACTTTGGGTAAGGAGGGAGGCAGTAAACTCTGGTGATTTGCTGGCACTGGTGCCGGAGGATTTCAAATTTTCCATGCAGACTCCGGACATCGCATATGTTGTCGAGAGAGGAGATAGCCTTTCTGTCATCGCCCGTCGCTTTGATACTTCTGTTTCGAGACTGGCAGCCCTCAATCAGCTTTCCAACCGCCATCGCATCCAGATTGGTCAGCGTCTACTGTTACCACAGGACAGCCTTGACGATCAACAGTTAGCTTCTAATGTAAAACCATCCGCTCCTTCCGATGGTGTCTATACGGTTAGGCGAGGCGATACAGTATCGCTCATCGCTGCTCGTTACGGCATAACCGAGCAATCATTATTGGGAAATAATGGAATTCAGGATCGTGATCGCATATATCCGGGACAACAATTAATCTTGCCCGGATTTGAGCCGGAACATGACCAGTTTGTAGCGATAGAGTCCAGCTTGACTCCAACTCTGCCGAGCAAGGAACAAGTAGCAGGTGAAATTGATGAGGCGGTTGTATTAATTGATGAGGTTTCTGTAGGGGATGTAGAAAACACTGTTCAGGAAACGCGGGAGGAACCTCCGGTTCAACTGGCACTGAACGAAGAATTATTGCCACCGGCGGCGGTATTGCCAGATAACCAGGTGTTAGACACGACAGTAACTCCAGAAGAGGAACAGGCGGTAGCGATCGATCCCGCTCTAGATCTGGCAGAAAGTAACGAGCAGCTCACAGAGGCTTTGGCAGCCGATCCGTCAGACTATACGGTCGCGAGCAATAACACAGTAGAGATACACGCTTCGGAAACCTTGGGACACTATGCAGACTGGCTTGGTATTCGAGCTTGGGATATTCGACGACTAAATAATATGGCATTCCGAGATCCGGTCATAATAGGTAAACGCCTGAAGTTGGATTTTTCGAGGGTTAATATTGCAGAGTTCGAGTTAAAACGACGTGATTTCCATTCATCCCTGCAACAAGAGTTTTTCAGCAGTTACCGTATCCAGGACGTTGAGCAGTATCGAGTGGCGAGTGGTGACAATATTGGTCGAATTGCGCGGAATCGCTATTCCACGCCGATCTGGTTGTTGCGCCAATACAATCCGGAACTGGATTTCAACCGTATTCAGATCGGTCAAGTAATGGTATTTCCCCTGCTTGAACAAGTTAACTAAGATTTATAAAACTGTTCGATCAGATTAAAAGCGTCTTTTTTCTGGAATTCCGCGCAGCATCCAATGGGTATATTAAGAAGATATTCGCTGCGCGTTTTGCGGGTTTTTCGTTTGAGCGATCTGAACAACATTGGCTGGGAAATTGCCTTTGAGCCTTCTGGGCGATTGACAAAATAATCGTCTTCTGCTTCTCGATTACGGGTCTATTTTTCAAATCGGTGATTTACAAGGTGGCTTCGGCTCAGCATTATTGATCCAGTCTGATTTTGTAGAAAACCCCTTTAATGAGGAATATAAATGAGCGTTAAATTGTACGGTATGCCTTCTAGTAACTACTACAATATAGTCAAGGCGATTTTGATCGAAAAGGATATAGTGTTCGAGGAAATCCTCATCAAACCTAACCAAGGGGCTGAATATCTAATCAAGAGCCCGATGGGAAAAGTGCCGTGTATGGAAACCGATCAGGGGTTTCTTACAGAAACCGGGGTTATGCTCGACTACATTGATGCCCTCGGTGAGGGCCCCTCTTTATACCCTGAAGATCCTTTTATAAAAGCAAAGGTGCAAGAGCTTATCCGCTATATAGAACTTTATATCGAACTACCCGGCAGACGGCTCTACGGTGATGTGTACTTCGGCCGTCCTGCCTCGGAAGAAGAGAAAGGTGCCGTGAAGCCGTTGCTGGAGAAGGGGTTTGTTGCACTGCAGCAGATTGCCAAGTTTGAGCCCTATATCGCCGGTAAAGAACTGACTTATGCCGACTTTTATTTCCTGTTTGCAGTTCCACCGGTGACTCAGGTATGCAAAAGGACGTGGGATTGGAATGTTCGCAGCGATATGCCGAAAATAAAGGAGCTTTCAGATTTGCTGGGTAAAAGAGAATCGATCAAACGGGTGCATGCCGACCAATCGGGAGCGTAAGCTGAATTCGGAGGCAGAAGGATTAAATCTTAAACCCTCTACAGCTCTTTTTATCGGTGCGGGGTTCTTTCCAGGATCCCCTTGTTCTCATCCATTTTGAGAATGGCTTTAATATTATCCTGTATGTTTTCTGCTGTGGTGTTCGTTCCAAGGTCGACCCCCTCGTTTTCCCTTATGTCGGCGGAATAATAGCGGCCGCCGGCGGCCTGAATAATACGTCCGTTTGGGGCGTTCTCGCTACACAAAAATACAACCGCTGGGGTAACCAGTTCTGGAGCGAGTCGATCGCTACTGTCTTCAAAACCAGGTAATTCTAAAGTCATCCGTGTCGCAGCAATTGGTGCTATTGAGTTTGTAAAAACATTGTACTTGGCACCTTCAAAACGGAGTGTATTCATAAATCCTACCAGCCCCAATTTAGCTGCGCCGTAGTTACTCTGCCCGAAATTACCAAAAAGACCCGATGTCGAAGTGGTCATTACGATGCGCCCATAATTCTGCTCTATCATGACTGGCCACACGCATTTAGTGGCATTGAGGCTGCCCATCAAATGAACGTCCAGCACTGCGTGCCAATTAGCTAGTTCCATCTTAGCAAAAGTTTTATCGCGCAGAATTCCGGCATTATTAACCAGAATGTCGATGCGGCCCCATTTGCTCATAGTGCTATCTACCATCGACTGGACCGCGTCGAGATTGGTTACAGATGCTCCATTGGCTATGGCGGTACCACCAGCATCTATGATTTCCTGGGCTACTGCTTCTGAGGCTGACATCGAACCGCCAGTGCCATCGACACTGCCGCCTAGGTCGTTGACAATTACCTTCGCGCCACGGCGACCCAGTTCCAAGGCATGTTGTTTGCCAAGACCACCACCGGCTCCTGTGACAATGGCGACTCTATCTTCAAAACTAATGGTCATAGGTAGTCCTCTATCAAATTTAAATCAAGGTGTTTCGCGTAGATCACGAATCAATCTTTTCAAATATGGCAGGATTCTATGAACATTGGGTGTAGTAGTAAATCTCTTAGTATCATGGAATTACCCCAACACCCATTTGAAAAATTGGTTATCATCACTGGCCAAAAATACTGTTAGCAACATTTAATGACGAATATTCAACCAGTACCCGCAGCTACTGTCGTCTTGGCGCGCGAATCTGAAGTGCATCCTGATATTGAAATTCTATTGCTTAAGCGCAATTCGCGCCTTGTATTCCATGGGGGTCACTGGGTATTTCCAGGGGGAAGGATTGACGCCGAGGACTTTAAGCGCAGTAGAGGTGACCTGGAATACCCGGCAGCGTTGAAGGCTGCGGTACGTGAAACGCGGGAAGAGGCAGGCATCGAAATCAGTGAAGAACATCTCATTCATACGGCGCACTGGACTACACCTCCAAAGCAACCACGGCGTTTCAGCACTTGGTTTTTTGTATGTCCGCTGTATGAGCATGTCTCGGTAAGAGTAGATAACGACGAAATTCTCGAGCACCGCTGGATTACACCTGAAAAAGCGCTGGCGGAAGCGGACGCGGAATCTCTAGTGTTGCCAAGGCCAACTCGAGTGACGCTGCAGGATATTGCTCTCCACCAGACCCTCAAAGAACTAGTTGCTGCCGTAACTGAAGGTAATATTCGGGTTTTCCCGAAAGACTCAAAGCATTACTGCCCTGTCAAGATGGGTTACATTCCTTCCGGGTAATTTGAAATTTTTTCTTCTCGGTGACTTCTGCGGGAAGTAGCTGACAGACAAGTCCCAGACATGCCGTTACTGTCTCGCCGTTTTTTTCGCTACAGTACCAAGCCAGAATCGATCCTAGGTGATCCTTCACACAATGCAGTGGGTGTTTTATCTGAAAACAATTTAGCGTAAGGAAAGTTGTGACATATTCAAAAATGTCCTTAGCAGAAGCACGCATCAGTTCAGTTAGCTGATTTACCTTGTAATTGTCCCCAATCTGGCTTTAAAACCTTGCTTTTCGGTGCGGGTTAATGGGATAGTTAAGACCGCTGAAATGTAAAGGTCTGCTAGTTTTAACGGTCAGTTGAGACGCATTAATACGCTAGGTGGCGTGGTTTTTAAACGGCGTTTTCAGGGGGGCTGATAATTTGTTCGAGCAGATATCATTGCACCAAATAGACATCTATTATGAAGTGCCCTGTAATCGCAAGTAAGCTGTCATACATAATTTAGACTGAAGAGCCTTTATGTCTTCCTCCACATTCGAAAGCCTTCGAACTACCCTTAAGAATCTACGCCGGCGTCGCCGTAATCTTTTCATACTGAAGCAGGGCAGCCTATTTGCTATTGCTGCCGCGCTGCTCGTGCTATTGATAAGTGCCATATCGATATGGATGGATATGGATAAAGCGGGAACTACATTTCTATTTGTCCTATCCCTGGCTGGATTTGGTGCGTTGTTTTGGCGCTTGGTGTGGTTACTAAACAGAAGACACTCGGATGATCGCCGTCTCGCTCACTATGTTGAAGATCACATCCCCGATCTGGAACAACGTCTCATCACCTCGCTCGAATTCAGTGAGGAAGATTTAATTCAAGGCAAAGCGGGCGTTTCGCAGCAGTTTATTCGACAGCTCTGGCTGGATGCCCAGGAACATGTCCAACAACAAAAATACGAAGTTGAAACAGTAACACCAGCTCGTGGCTCATGGGTCTCGTTTACTTCTGCGATCACCATAGTGGGAGTAGTGGCAGGTCTCTTTATGACTTCAGATTTGTTATTGAGTGCATTCAGCAGATTGATCTGGCCTTTTTCCATTGAAGAGCCTGTTCAGGTGGTGGAGGTGCTTCCGGATATCCAAATTAGCGTTGAGCCTGGCAATATTGAAATGCAGCGCGGAGATGGTGTAACCATATCCGCTCGCGTGACCAATGCTGTTCCAGATTCGATTAATCTGCGATTGCAAGACGACAACGTTAACTGGCGAGACGTGTCTATGCGCCGTGATCGAAGTGGTAATGAGAGCGCTACCTATAGTTACTTTATCCCAGCGTTGCAGGATGACACGACTTACTATGTGACTTTTACTGAGCGTGACGAACGGAGCTCTCCTCAATATCAGATTAGCTTGTTTGATCTTCCTCGGGTCGAGCAAATTGATCTGGCATTTGATTATCCTGAGTACACCGACATCGAGGATATGGTGGAAGAAGACAGTGGCGACATGATCGTTCCTGAAGGAACTCGTATTGATTTAACGATTACATTCAACAAGGCTATAGCAAGCGCCAACGTAGAGTTTGATGAGAGCTATAGTACTGACGAGGAAGTGGTCAATGCCATTGCTAATTACGAAGATATTGAGTTAAGTATTGATGGCGTTATTGGCAGCGGTTCATTCATCGTTAACCAGGATGGTGTGTATCGTATTCAAGCGTCTGACTTCTCAGATTTAGAAAGTCAAAATCCACTCGATTATTTCATTCGTGCCATTGAAGATGCCCCACCTGAGTTGGCGCTGCAACGACCGGGCCGGGACCAGGATGTCATGCCATTAGAAGAAGTCATGCTGCAAGTCAGTGCAAGTGATGACTATGGGCTTAGCGAATTTAAACTGAACTACAGTGTTATTGGCAGCGGAGAAGTAGAGGTGGACTTTCTGGGGGAAACTAATGCGCGAAATGCAGATGGCGAAGAGCTCATCTACCTGGAAGATCTGGAAGTACAACCAGGTGATTTCGTTAGCTACTTTCTGACCCTAACAGATAATAATGCTCTAGAAGGGCCCTCTGAAGTCATATCTGATATTTACTTCTTACAAGTTATCCCCACTGACCAGGAATTTAGACGCAATGCTGGTGGTGGAGGCCAGGGCGGTGGTGGAGGCCAGGGCGGCGGTGATAGCAGTGCTTTGGTCTCTATACAAAAAGACATTATTGCGGCCACTTGGAAACTAAAGAACAGGCAGGGGCAGGTATCGCCGGAAGAATTTAACAGCGATGCTGAGATCATCGCCGAGTCTCAAAAAGAAGCCACCGGTCGTGCTCGTATGTCGATAGATCGTCTGGCGGAGCGCCTAAATTTCTCCGATGATACATACGACACTGCTGTGGAAAACCTATCTTTGGCCATTGAGCAGATGAACTTGGCTGCCAATGACCTTGATCTAGGACAAATTACAAGCGCTCTAGGCCCAGAACAATTTGCACTGCAATTTATTCTGCGTGCCGAAGCCAGTATTAACCGCACTAACGTCAGCATGCAGCAGGGTGGCGGTGGCGGTGGCGGTGGCGGGGCACGCCAAGAACGCGAAGATTTGCGAGAGCTGTTTGAGATGGAGATGGGGCAACTGGAAAATCGTTATGAGACGCCTAATAGCGCTGGTGGCGGGAATCGAGAAAATCAGGAAGAAGTGAATAAGCTGGAAGAACTGGCTCGTCGTCAGGAGGGTCTGACTAGAGCGCAGCGCAATCTTGCGCGGCGTGAAGATCAGATGACAGAAGAACAAAAACGACGCGAACTAGAACGTCTCATGCGGCAGCAGGAACAGTTGAGTCGTGAAGTTGCACAATTGGCTCAGCAGTTGTCGCGTGGCCAACAGAGCTCGTCGTCACAAAGTGGACAACAGTCCCAATCCCAATCTTCCTCTAATGGAAGTGCCACTGGTGGCCAACAACAGCAACAGACGGCCCTTCAGCGGGCCGCTGAGCAAATGCAGGATGCGGCACAGAGTGAGTCAGCGTCTATTGCTGCAGCGAGGAGCCAGAAGGCTCTGGAAAATCTGCGAGAGCAACAACGCGAACTCAATGAACAGGGTGAGCGCTCGGTAAACCAATTGGCCCGAAACTTGGGTCAACGCGGTCAAGAATTGCTGCAACAGCAACGCCAGCTTCAGGAATCGTTACAGGAGGCAACTCGCCAGCAAGGCTTGGGTCAGACTCGTCAGTCGGTTCGCCAAGATGAAAGTATGCAGGGGCTGCTTGAAGATCAGCAGCAGCAGCAACGTGACCTCGAAGAAATTGAGGATATGTTACGTGCCATTATTGCTCGTGGTGACAACGACGATCAGCGTCTCATGTCACAGGCACAAGCAGCATCAAGGGAACTACGCCCAATAAGGGAAGAAATGGCAACTAGTAACCGAGTATTGCGCAATGGCATGGTAAACCTGTCAGTTGACATTGAGCGCGAGCTAGAGGGCCAAATCGAAGAGTTTGCTCGGAGTCTTTCCGCCCTTAGTCCTTCTCGGGACGATTCCGGCTCTGACCAGATTCAACAAGCGGCACGTGATGTCGAAGCCTTGCGCGAACAAATTGAGGAGCTGGAACAACAGGCGTTAGCATTTAACGAAGCCGGACAGCAATCGGGAGGGGGCGTCCCTTCGGTGCGTGAATTAAGAGAACAGCTACAGCGATCACAGCAGTTAGCTCAGTCTCTGCAACGGCAAGCACAAGAGCAAGTCCAGGCCGGTGGTCGCCAGCCTGGTGGTCAGTCTGGGCAGGCTAATTCTCAGGGAGGTCGCCAGCAATTGGGTGGCGCCAGGGGGTTGAATGACAATCGAGTCGGCGGGGGTGGGGAAATTCGCACTGACGGTAATAATCTTCCATGGGGAAATGCCCGTTCTATACGTCAACAATTGACGCAGCAGGACATCGAGGAGTTTCTTAAACAGCCGGAGTTGTTTAAACAACTTCTGGAACCGATCCTTGAACTTGAAGGCGCACTGCGAGCCCAAGCAGAACTGGACAACATCAATGACAAGTTGTTTACCACCAGTGATGAAGATATTCCCGAGGAGTATCGCAAACTAGTCGAAAATTACTATCGTGAATTGTCAGAAAATCAGGGATCTGCTAATCAGGCTCAGTAGTAATGCAATCCCTCATACCCAATCTGTTCACTTCAATAGGAGAAGGCACTTTCAGCTTTGCCTACGGAATTAGTCCCTACCTGTTTTCGTTTCTTGTCATCCTTATTGTGTGTGGAGTGTGGCTGACCTATTTAAAAACAACCCGACCTCTTTCGCCCGCTTGGAAAATGTTTTTTGTTACAACCCGCTCCAGTGTGTTAGTTATTTTACTATTTTGTTTGTTAAGGCCTGTCATCACTACGTTCCAGGCAGCCCCCCAGGAAACCTATCTTGGGATACTAATAGACAATTCTCAGAGTATGTCGATCGAGGATTTGGATTCAGGTCAATCCCGTCAGGACGCCGTTGAGGAAAATATATTCGGTAATGGGTTAATTGATGATCTTTCCGAATCATTCCAAATCCGCAGTTTCCGCTTCGATAAGAATACCCAGCGCATTGTAGGACTGGATGGCATAACGGAGGAGGGAACAGCTTCCTCGATAGACCAAGCCCTTAAATATGTGGATGACCAGCTCAACGGGCTACCATTGGGTGGCATAGTTCTGGTTACCGATGGTGCCGACAACAGCCAGATCGATCCGGTGACTAAGGCTCAGGATTTTGGCAATCGTCAGATTCCTATCTTTACCGTTGGAGTTGGCCAAGAAGAAATACCACAGGATATCGGCATTGTAGATGTAACTGCAGCTAAAACTGTTCTTGAGGGCTCTGTTTTTAATGTTTCGGTTTCCTTGGATCACCGGGGTTACGAAGGCCAGGAAGTCGAATTATCCATTATCGATAGAGATAACCAGGTAGAGTCCGAAGTAGTAATTTTGGGTGCAGAGGGCGTGCCACGCCGTTATGAACTCCAATTGAATCCTGAACGACCAGAACTGATTGTGTACGATCTCCAAGTCGAGTTGCAAACTGGAGAGATAATCGAACAGAACAACAGCTACAGTTTCTTAGTTGATAATACAGAGAAGCAGCCGCTGGATATTCTTTATATAGAGGGTCATCCACGTAATGAGTACAAATTTATCCGCCGTGCTGTTGAAGATGATCAATCACTGCGCCTAGCAACTTATCTGCAAACCGGGCCTGAAAAATATTATCGGCAGGGTGTCGACTCGGCAACGGAACTCAACAGTGGCTTTCCTAGGGACAAGGAAACCCTATATGAGTACGAGGCCATCATTCTGGGGGACATTGAAGATAGCTTCTTTAATGCAGATCAGCTCCAGATGATCGAGGACTTCGTGGCTGAGCGAGGTGGGGGGTTTCTGATGAGTGGTATGGTGGATGTGGAATTCATTAGCACACCGATCGCCGATATTTTGCCGGTAACTCTGGTGGAAGAGAGTTTCCTGCCACCCCATCTGCGGGGGGGGATTCGACGCGGCGAGCACCCGACTGGGGAATTGTATTTCCCCAGATTGACCAACGACGGTGAATTCTCGCCCTTGCTGCGTTTGTCCACCGACGATTCAGAAAACCTAAACTTATGGAGGCAATTCCCAGAGCTACAGGGCATATACGTGACTGGCCGTATCAAGTCTGGGGCAACCGTACTTCTAGAACATCCATTATTACAGTATCAGAACCAGGCATTACCCATTATTGCGTCACAGCGTTATGGTAGTGGCCGCAGTATCTCGATTAACACGGCGAGTACTTGGCGTTGGCAGATGATGCAGCCATCAGCCGATTTGTCGCATGAAACCATCTGGCGCCAGATATTACGGTGGCTAAGCACATCAGCCCCGGAGCGTATTACGATAGAATTCGATCAGGAATTCTACAATGTAGGCGACGAGGTTAATATCACCGCTAGGGTTTTAAACGATCAGTACGAGTCTGACAATGACGCCGCCCTTTGGGTGCAAACTACAAATCCCTTGGATCAGGCTACAGACATTCCTATGGAATGGGATATTGAACAGGATGGAGTGTACCGGGCGAGTTTTAATGCGGAAGATGAAGGTGTCTACAGTCTGTTAGTAGATGTAGCTAGTGCGGCTGGAGATGCAAGTGCAGACGGGTCCGAAAAGCGGGCAGCATTTGTTGTTACCCCATCGTTGCGAGAATATACCAATGCTGAGAAGGATGTTGGCCTTCTAGCTCGTATCGCTGAGGCTAGTGGTGGCAGTTACTTTAACCTCACAGAAGTGGACAGCTTGGCCGATGTTGTCGAATTCACCCCTAATGCGTATTCACGGGAGGTTCAAATCGATTTATGGGACCGGCCTTGGTTACTGGGTTTATTGATCTTTATAATGAGCATAGACTGGATTGCAAGACGTATGCGTGGGCTTTCATAGGATGAGGACTAGAAAGGGCGATGTGGTGAGCTGTAGATTTATGAGACATACAAAAGCATTGCTTGTTGCTATAGCACTTTTCGGAATGACTGCCGAGGCTGCAGCCCAGCTCTCTGGGGTTGAAAATAGCAGCAATTTTTTTCTGAATAGTCCTAATTCCACGAAGTACGCTGTGATTATGGTAGGGCCTTCAGTGGGTGAAGAAAACCAGTTGAAGTTTCGGCAATGGGCGTTTTCCTTACATGATATTCTGGCGCGGGATTATGGTTACAGCTCCGACACGATAAGCCTATTATATGATCGTGGAGAAACCGATTTTACCGGTGGTGAGCGTGTGGACGGGGCCTGTGATCGTGTAGGTATTGAACAGGGATTGGCAGATCTAAAGGAGCAAGTTGAAACCGGTGACCAGATCACGCTCTACCTGATTGGGCACGGGTCTGGATCCGATGAAGAAGCCAAGTTCAATATTGTTGGCCCGGATATAACCGGTCTTGAATTTGCCGACTTGCTTGATCAATTTAATGAACAAGACATTGTCATCATAAACACTACCAGCGCAAGCTACGGATTTTCAGCGTTCCTTTCAAGTGAGGGGCGCGTAGTAATTTCATCAACTCGGTCCCCTTCAGAGCGTTACGATCCGGTGTTTTCGCGTTATTTCATCGAAGCGCTGGATAATCGCAACGGAGATCGGGATAAGAACAATCGGGTGTCGATGCTGGAGGCTTTTGAATACGCCAAGAGCAATGTTGAGGCCTGGTATGAGGGTCAGGGTAGATTGGCTTCCGAACACGCGGGTCTGGATGATAACGGTGATTCGCTTTTTGCACTGGAGCCTAATTCCGACGCAGTTGATGGAAGGCTAGCAGAGATTGCTTACATAGACACACTGGTTGACAGTCAAGCAGATTTGTCACTGGAACAACTTGCTCTCAAAGCCAGAATGCAGGAATTAGAGCGAGATGTTTTTATATTACGGGGACGCAAGGCCGATTTTCTGGAAGTTGATTATTGGCAGCAAATGGAAGGATTTTTGGTGGAACTGGCTCGGACTACAAGGCAATTCAATGAAACTCTATTACCGTAACTACATGACTGAGCATATTAAGAAGGTTCAGTTGCTGGTCCTTTGGGGTCTCATGGTTTCGTTCAACACGTTTGCACAGGATAACCAGACCAACACTGGGGAGTCACCCTTAGTGCGCGGTGAGCAACTCTTGTTGGCTGGATCTTATGCGGCCGCCAGCGATGTATTTCAGATGGCGGATGGACTTGATCGCAATGATGGGTTAGTAGGAGCCAGCAAAGCCTTCTTCATGATGGGTAACTCCCAGGAGGCCATGCGAGTTGTGGAGGAAGCCATTGAGGGTGATGACTATGCACGTTTCCCCTTGTGTAGTACTCAGCTGGCTGAGGTAAAGCGGTCTATAGGTCGGTCCCAAGAAGCACTGGCTATACTAGAGGCCATAGTTCGGGATATGGATAATCCACCTGTCCGTACTTTAGTACAGTACGGCAGTCTCTTGAAATTTGTTGGCCAGAAACAAGCTTCTATCGAAATCCTTGATCAGGCAGTTCAGCAATATAACAATGGGCTGGTATTCTCCTCTGAGGACGTTGCTATGGTGGCTCTAGCGAGTTGGTTAATGGACAATTTTCATGATGCCAACAGCCTGTTCAACGAAGCTATCCGTGCTAACCCTAACAATCTTGAGGCTCATGTTTTGTGGGGGGACCTGTTCCTTGAGAAATATAATGCGAGCGATGCCGAGCGTTCTTACCAGGAAGCCTTGGAAATAAACAGCCGCTACGCTCCCGCTCTGGTTGGAATCGCCAAGGTGGTGGGAGATGAGCGTGCCCTGCAGAGAGCCCTCGCTATAAATCCAAATTTTGTTCCTGCTCTCGAGACCTATGGTCAATTACTGATGATGAACAGCCGGCAAGACGAAGCTCAAGATTATTTCACTCGCGTTTTGGCCCTGAACCCCGAGTCTGTGAAAACACTTAGCGTTCTTGCAGCTCGTGCAGCACTTGAGGAGCGCGACGAAGATTATGAAAGATACCGTGCCCAAGTTGATGCCTTCAGTCCCAATAATTCAAGGTTTTTGGGCGATGTGGCTGATGCCTTTGGAAATAATTACCTATTTACAGAGGCGGTGGAGTATGCCAGGGCGGCGATTGAAGCAGATCCACAGTACTGGCAAGGATATACACTGCTTGGAAGCAACCTGATTCGACTTGGAGAAGAAGAAGAAGGTAAGGCCAGCTTGGAAATAGGGTTCGAAAACGATCCTTTTAATGTTATGACGTCTAATATGCTGAAGGTGTTTGATACTCTTGAAACCTATACCACGCAGGAGAGTGGGCATTTCAGGGTACACATGAGCCAGAATGATGCTGACATCCTTTGGCCTTACCTGGAACCACTGTTGGAAGAGAGCTGGAATACTCTCACTGATAAATATGGCTTCGAACCTGAAGGGCCTATTCTCATAGAGATATTTGAAAATACTGAGGACTTTGCCGTGCGCTCCGTTGGTCTTCCGGATATTGGGCCTCTAGTGGGTATCTGCTTCGGTAAGGTGATTACTTTGATTTCACCAGATACCCTTTCGGCGAACTGGCAGGAGATCGTCTGGCATGAATTCATGCACGTGATCACATTGCAAATGACTAATAATCGTATGCCGCGATGGCTATCAGAGGGTATCTCGGTGTGGGAGGAACGGGAAGGTCGTCCTTACTGGGGGAGGTCACAAGGACTGGATCTTGTGCGTGCAGCCGAGGAAGACAAACTATTGCACGTCGCCGAGCTTAATTCCGGCTTTTCGGGCGCGCGTAATAACGCCGATCTTGGGTTTGCCTACTTCCAGTCATACTTGGTGGTGGATTACATTTCTCAGAATTACGGTTTCGATAAACTGGTTCAATTGGTTAAGCAATATGCCTTTATAAAGGAGGACAACGAGCGATTCTCCGAAGTCTTTAATCTGTCGATGGATGAATTCGACAGCGGTTTTAGCTCCTGGATCAATCAGCGCGTGGAAGAAATAAATCTATACGTGCATTCTGAAGACATGCCGGACGAGGGAGAAGGTCATGGTCATGGCGTCCGTGAAAATTCTAGTGCCATCTTGGCGGAGCTATATAATAATGCATCGTTAAAACAACACATGCGTTCTCGTATCGAGGAGAATGAGCGGGATTTCCAGGCGCACCTGCAGCTCGGTATAGTGTTGTTTAAGGAAGAGAATTTCTCTGAAGCAAAAATTTCCCTAGAGCAGGCTTACGGTCTGCTGCCCAATTATACCGGTTACCCGAGTCCTGCCCTTGTTCTCTCGCAGATTTACGAGCAAGAAGATAACCGAGAAGCCCAGCTGCAATGGCTGGGAATATTGCTGGAGAACTTACAGCATGATTATGACTCAGCCATGATTTTGGCGGATGCTGCTCTTGAGGAAGGTAACTTTGAAAGGACGGCTTACTATATTGACCGGGCAATTCAGGTAGATCCTTATAGATCTGACGTACATCAATTGAAAGCGCTTTATGCTGACAAAATTGGTGATAATGAATTGGCTGTTACCGAGTATGAGATCCTTTTGAGACTAGAAATCAATGATCCGGTTGAAGCTCGTACCAACCTAGCGGAGGCTTACCTTCGCAACGGTCAAGCTATGGAAGCCAAGCAGAATGTGCTATACGCGCTGGAAATAGCGCCGAGTTTCCAGCGTGCGCAAGAGGTATTGCTAGAATCTATTGACAAGGAAATGAATTAAGTTGCGGCGAAAAAATTTCAAGCTGTTTCTGTTATGCGCCAGCTTAAGTCTGCCATCAACGCTGCTTGAAGGGCAGGTGCTGCAATTTGGCAATGATGAGGATCTTTCTGTTTACGGTAACGAGATTACCGAGTTTACCTGGATGCGTGGCCAGTACACCAATCATGGAGGTGGCATGGGTGGCTTTGGGTTTCGCCGTCGCGGTGGCTGGTGGGATACTGATTACCCCGATTCTGATGAAAATTTTTTGAGGGGGGTACAACGATATACCAATGTGGACACCAACCCCCGCAATCATGCCTATATTAAGCTTACTGACCCGGCACTATTTGAGCATACTTTTCTTTACATGAACTGGAAAAGAGTACCTATCGGTTCTTCTTACTCAGGTCCTAATTTTTCTCCTGAAGAAATCGAAGTGCTCAGAGAGTTCATGTTTCGCGGTGGATTTGTCATGGTCGATGATTTTTGGGGGCAGCCACACCTCGATGACATGTATATGGAAATGGGCAAAATTTTTCCAGACCGGGAGATCGTGAAATTGGATACCAGTCACGAGATTTTCCATATTTTTTTCGATATTGACGAGCTAGCCCAAGTGCCCGGTCGTATGGTCACTTGGGATTTCGGCGGCTTTATGAGATTAGATGATCCAGCCTATCCTCCGGAAGTTTATGCGATACTGGATGACGATGGTCGGGTGATGATGGTCGCTAACTACAACACTGACCTTGGCGATGGCTGGGAACACACATTCTATGGACCCTATCCAACCAAGTATACGAATGAAGCCTACAAGATCGGCATCAATTTTTTAATCTATGCATTTAGTCATTAATACACGGGAATAACACATGGCAGAAACAGAACAGGTATTAGAAATTGAGAATCAGGATGATCTCGCATTAGTAGAGCGAATGCAGGAGGGCAGGGAAAAAATTGTTGCCGAGATAAAAAAAGTAATCATTGGTCAGGAATCGATTATTGATGAGTTACTGATTGCCCTGTTCGGCGGGGGCCATGTTCTTGTAACTGGTGTACCTGGTTTGGCGAAAACGCTGCTTATCAAGACCGTCGCTGATATTCTACAAGTGGATTTCAGTCGCATTCAGTTCACGCCAGACCTGATGCCCGCTGACGTTGTAGGTTCCGAAGTAGTTGAAGAAGGTGAAGGTGGGCGTACGCTGAAATTCGTCAAAGGACCTATTTTTACCAGCATTTTGCTCGCGGATGAAATTAATCGAACTCCCCCTAAAACCCAGTCGGCCTTATTGGAAGCGATGGAGGAAAGGCAGGTAACTGCAGCTGGTGTGACACACCCCATGGCCCAACCTTTCTTCGTATTGGCGACCCAGAATCCGATTGAACTGGAAGGTACTTATCCCTTGCCCGAAGCTCAGCTAGATCGCTTCATGTTTAAGATTGAGCTGGGCTACCTTTCCGAAGATGATGAAATAACGGTGGTTAGACAGACCACTCAGACTCATGATGAGGCGCTGGAACATCCCCTAGGCGGAGAAGATATCCTAGAATTTCAGCGTATTGCGCGACTGGTGCCGGCTGCGGAAGCTGTTATCCAGTATGCCGTGAGGTTAGTGCATGCGTCTCGTCCACAGAATGAGTTTTCCCCTGATTTCGTGAAAGACTGGGTAAGCTGGGGCGGAGGCATACGCGCCTCCCAGAATTTGATTTTGGCAGGTAAGGTAAGAGCTTTGCTGTTTGGTCGCTACAACGTGTCTTATGGAGATGTGCGGGCATTGGCGTTGCCGATACTGCGGCACCGGATAATCCTCAATTTTCATGCTGAAGCGGAGAGAGTGACTACCGACGATGTTATACAGCGATTACTGGAAGCCGTACCAGAACCAGCGTCAGAAATAGCTTAATACACGCCTAGAAATGTCTGAGTCACTTAACTTTCTCGACCCAACTGTACTGGCCGGTCTCGATAATCTCGAGCTTCGGGCTCGTGTTGCAGTGGAAGGTTTTTTGTCTGGTTTACACAAGAGCCCGCATCGTGGATTCAGTGTGGAGTTTAACGACTACAGGCATTACCAGCGAGGTGATGACATGCGTCACCTAGACTGGAAACTCTATGCTCGCAGTGACAAGTTTTATATCAAGCAATATGAAGACGAAACCAACGTACGTTGCGTGATTTTGCTAGATACCAGTGCCTCGATGGGTTATAGCTCTGGTGGCTTGAGTAAACTGAACTATGGAGTGACTCTCGCTTCAGCCTTGTCTTATTTCATTATGCGTCAAAGGGATGCGGTTGGCCTGATAACCTTTGATGACCAGGTTAGGGAGTATATTCCTGCTAAGTGTCGACAACCGCATTTAATGCATATTCTTCGAACACTTTCTACGGTGGAGTCTGGCACGAAGACGGACGTAGTTAAACCTCTAACTGATCTAGCAGCATCGCTGACTAAAAAGAGCATCGTTATCCTGATTACTGACATGTTGGATGATGAAGAACGCATTATTAATACCTTACAAAATCTAAGGGGCATGGGAAATGATATAATCACTTTCCAGATAATGGATGATGCTGAGCTGAATTTTCCGTTTAATGAGGCGTCCGAGTTCATCGACATGGAAAATAATGAATCCTATATCACGTCACCGGCGGCTATCCGCAAGGCTTATTTGAATAATCTCAATGAATTTTTGTCCTATTGTAAGAAAAAATGTCAGAGCAGCGGAGTGGATTATTGCTTATTGAATACGGCTGAGCCTCTTGATGAAGCGCTCACATCGTATATGTCGAAGAGGGCGAAACATTTCTGATGGTGTTTCTGACACCCATACTTCTGGTGGGGCTGCTGGCCGGTTTGGTTCCAATAGCAATTCATTTAATTCGCCGCGAAAAGCCTCCGAAGCTGTTTTTTAGCACTATCCGCTTTTTGAAAAAAACCTCCAAGAAACTGGTGTTGTTTCAGCGTCTGCAGCAAATTTTATTATTGATATTACGATCTGTAATTATTTGTTTGTTGGTTTTCGCGTTTGCTCGCCCTTTGTTCAACCAGTCCGTCAGAGGATTGTTAGATGCTGATCCGCAATCGGCAGTTATTCTCCTCGATCTTTCCATGAGTATGCAGTATGGGGATACTTTTGAACGGGCAAAAATCGAAGCATTAGATATATTGAGCTACATGACTTCCGGAGACGAAGTAGGTCTGATCGGGTTTTCTGACAGGGCAGAGTTAGTTCGGGAATTGGACACGGACATAGACAGGATACGTAGTGTTATAACGGAAATAGAGCAAGCTGGATTCGGGGCTACGCGCTACATGCCCAATTTGCGTCTGGCAGATCAGCTGCTCGAAACATCCCGTTACGAGAATCGCGCGGTTTATCTAATTTCCGATTTCCAGGAGAACGGCATACAAGGTATTGACGAAGGCTGGAAATTATCTCCCGGGGTAGCTTTCACGGGTATTGATGTTGGGGAAGAAGAGAGTAGCAACTTGGTGTTAACCGACGTGAGATCTCCGGAACAACTGTTGGAGGACGCCGCTCAACAACAAATATTAGCACGTATACGAACCACTGGGACTATCTATCTGGAGCAGGGCGAGGTTTCTTTGAGAATCGATGGACAGTTGGTGGATCGTGTTCCAGTAGACCTCGGAGAGCGCTCCGAAGAAGTTATTAGTTTTACTTCTGAATTTGATCTAGAGGGCACCCACGATGGTGAGGTGCGGGTTAGCGGGGATGAATTTTCTGTTGATAATTCATATTTCTTTACAGTAGACGTGCTACCGAAGATCAAAGTGTTACTCGTCAACGGCGAAGCTTCTGAAAATTGGTTTGATGATGAAGGCCATTGGTTTGGTCTGGCTGTCAGCAGTACGGAAGAATCTCCATTTCAACTCAATACCATTGAGCCAGTGGCTCTGTCATCTGCAGTGCTGCGGCAAAACGATGTGGCTGTGCTTTTGAATGTTGGGGACCTCAGCACCAACCAGGCAGAGGCCATTAACGAGTATGTGGAGAATGGCGGAGCTCTTCTTGTTGCACCTGGTGACCGCGTAAATCAGGAACTTTACAATCGTCAATTTGGTAATATTTCCCCAGCTGTTCTGCAAAACTTGGCCTTACTCGGCCGAGAGGATTACCTGGTGATTGCTGATTTTGATCGGCGGCATCCGATTATGAGGCCATTAGACGTTGACTGGTCCGCCCGTTTCCAAGGGCACTGGTCCCTACAGCCTCATGACGAAGCCGACGTACTGATGCGGTTTGACAATGCCGAACCTGCTCTGATTGAGCGGCAAATCGGAGAAGGGACGGTGATGCTATTTGCCTCCGCTCTGGACCTGGAATGGAATAATTTGGCGTTACAGGGATTGTTCTTGCCGTTCGTCCATCAAACTCTGCGTCACTTAGTTCAACCTGAGTCCAAACAGCGAGCTTATCAGGTAGGCGATAACTTCAGTCTAGTGCCTTCGGGCGAAGCCATCAGCGTAAGCGCTACGGACACGAACGGCCAAAATATTAACTTTTCCAATGACGAGTTCATGATAACGGCGACCACGCCGGGTCTGATAACGGTGGAAGTGGACGGTAAAATTGAGCGCTATGCAGTCAATATTTTGCCCGAAGAATCTAATTTTATTCGTACTGCGGTTTCCACCCTGTACGACTCTATAATCAATCCAGACACAAATCCCATTCAATCTCGCGAAGTTCAAACAGCACAGTTAATTGAAGAACTAGAAAGACCCCAGAGGATCTGGTGGTGGATTCTTTGTCTAGTCATGCTGCTAGTAATTGCAGAAGCTGTAATTGCCAATCGCACTTATCGATAAACTTATATAGTTTCTAGGTAATCGAAGAAGCTCATAGCATAGCGCTGTTAGGGTTTTTTAAATCTTTAATTTAATGGAAATCAGAACCATATAATTTTGCCATCAGCGAACAAGAGTTTTGTGTTTATAAAACGGGTTACAATTTGTCAAAAAACTGATTCATGCGGCATTCTGAATCTTATAAACGCCTCAAATTTTTATCGGTTTTAGTCAGTTTTAAAGAGTAAAAATCAAATCAGACCTTGAATTTGTCAAACCCTGCTTTTTATTGGGATTCAGATTCTGTAGGGATAATGCCCATACGTTTAGCGCGTTTTTCCCAATTCCTACGCGCGAGTGCTTGCATGTCTTCTGTGTTATCAGATTCGTCAACGATCTCCAACCCGAGCAGTGTTTCGATAATGTCTTCCATAGTGACAATGCCTTCCATGCCTCCAAACTCATCAACAACAAGTGCCATGTGCTCCTTTTTATTAATAAATTTATCCAACAGGTCAGGGATTGCTAAAGTTTTGTGTACTATTAGTACATCCCGGCGGATTTCTCCGAGGGATTTATCGTCGTTTTCTTCAACTAGATTAAGCAGCAGCTCATCTTTCAGAACATAGCCGGTAATATGATCGGAGTTATCTCGGTAGATTGGTATTCTTGAGAATGGTAAACCCTCATGTTTTTCATGAAATTCCCGGATGCTTGTTGTTTCATCGGCGGAGACAACCACGATACGAGGTGTCATAATGTCTTTTACCAGCACCTTGTTGAACTTTAACAGGTTATGAATGATTTTTTGCTCTTCCTCCTCGAGTATTCCAGCTTCTTTTCCCATTTCAGCCATTACCGCAAAATCGCTGCGGCTTAGAACCGGTTTGTCCTTGTCTTTCTTAAGATTGCTTGTGATGAACTGACTTAACCAGACAAAAGGTCCAAGAACAAAGAGCATGACTCGCAATACTCTTACAGTGAAAGGGGCTAGTAATTCCCAATTATTGGCTCCGAGTGTTTTGGGTATGACTTCGGAGAATATTAGTATCGCTAAGGTCATGCCTCCGGCAATTAGAGCTTCCAAATTGCTCGATGAAAGCCCTATTAAATTATTATCTGCCTCGCTGAAAATCATCGCTGCTTGTGAACCAACACCGATAGCACCAACTGTGTGGGCGATGGTATTCAACGTGAGAATAGCAGCCAGCGGTTGGTCAATGTCAGCTTTAAAGCGTGCCAGGTCTTTGGCGATAGGGCTTTTCTTATTTTGCTGTATGCCAACGAAAGCTGGGGTAATACTAAGAAGCACTGCCTCCAATATAGAACAAAGGAAAGAGAAGATAATACTTACGAGGAAGAAAGTGACTAAAAGTCCCATCAATATGATATATGCCTGCTTCAGTCAGCAACTATTCTTACATGAATAATTTATTCTATACAATTTATAGTTTGTAGGCCTCAGTAGGTAAATACTTTAGCAAATTTGAAATTTACTTAGTATTCTCTAGCTTTCGTAACAGTATACATTCACAACAATAATGAAAAGTTCTAATTTCGGATATATACCCGCACTCGATCATCTTAGAGGTCTAGCGGCTTTGTTGGTTTTATACTTTCATAGTTGTCATTTGATCGCACATAAACTCCAGAGTGATGTGCCTTATGATTTGAGTTTTTGGCCACGCGCTCAAAACCCTTTTTCGTCATTGATTCTCGAAGGGCATACTGCGGTTTCACTTTTTTTTGTACTTAGTGCCTTTGTCTTTACAGTGGGATCGTCAAACAGGAAGCTTAGTTTCACTGGGTTTTACCGAAACCGATTTCTGAGAACCTATCCTTTGTTTCTATTCTTTCTCGCCCTAGGAATAATTTTCAATATCGAAAATTTTAGCTGGCCCTCATTGACTCGTTCTATTTTCTTTTTGGCTAACAGTCCCCTTGCCATAGACGGCGGGCCTTTTACCTTCGTGTTCTGGTCGATAGCGATAGAATGGCATTTCTACTTACTGTTTCCCTTTCTATTTTTGTTGGTTAAAAAGTTCGATTGGCATCTATTACCCGCTCTGATTCTGGTTTTTTTTGCGATCCGCTATTACTTGATGCTACAGGGCGAAGATATGCTGACGCTTAGTTACTGGACTATCTTGGGACGCATAGACCAATTTTTGATCGGTATGTTAACTGGTCTGTTTTACGTGAAGCATTTTGTTGAGAGTAAGAAATTGGATGCCTTTGCCTTGCTTGGACTATTATTAATACTGACAGCTTTGTTCGTTTTTAACCAGAGCGGAGGTAATGGCAGTAATAACGAAAAGTGGGCTGCATGGCCTACAATAGAAGCCAGTTGTTGGGCGATCTTCGTTATTGGATATCTGTCCATGGCTAGACACTTTCCGAATTGGCTCGGCAAAGCATTAGTTGCTCTCGGCACGGTGAGTTATTCTATTTACCTTGTACATTACGTGGTGCTGAACTTCCTGATGACAAGAGATTGGGATGTATTTCTGCAAATTTCAGACCCATTTGGAACGGCAGTAATCAACACGACTTTGATATTGGCGCCTATCGTTGTACTTATTTCTGCCGGAACCTACTGGCTGATTGAGCGACCTTTTCTGGTGCACCGCAAGAAATATATGGTCAAACTAGAATCTATTGAACCGGCATAAGAATTTTTGTAGTATGCGCGACCTATGCCGCTATAGCTCAGCCGTGGTAGAGCAGCTGACTTGTAATCAGCAGGTCCCGAGTTCGACTCTTGGTGGCGGCACCATATTCTACTCATCTATTAACTGGCATTTGTAATAAACTTACCGGGTTTTAAGGTCGGCGGAGGCCGAACTTTGAGTATGCTGTAGCTAATTTTCGGTTTTCTCCACGCCAATGTCCTGGCGATTATCAACAATTATTGGGGTATAATTAGCGATCCTGTTGTTGGGCGGTGGTACCTACCGTGAGCATAAATACGGCGATCAGGTTATTTGCGGTCACTGCATCATATTTGCTGGTGTCACCCTCTAATGCGCAAATGAATCATTTGGATGATTTTGCTCTGCTGGATTCTAAAGGCCAATTTCACCAGCTCACTCGGTACAGCGACATGGATGCTGTGTTGCTCTATGTAAACCAGGACAACTGTGAACTTTCAGATTGGGCTGTATCGCATTTAGCAAGCTTCGCTTCAAATTTCAGAGATTCTATTCCATTGCTAGCGCTCAATAACGGATCTTTAACGCGCTCGGTTGAGAGGTTGTCTGATAGAAATATTCCAGTACTTTTAGATGAAACCGGTTATATATTCCAAGCACTGAATCTTTCCAAAGGCGGTGCTCTCCTGTTGCTTGATCCTGCTACGCTTGAATACGGTGAACTTGGTAAAGAATTTGCGGGTGCTTTGCGAATTTCTGATGTGGCTCAGTCCAATCAGCTTAAAGCAATACTAAATGCAATCGAACCTGTCTCCTGCGAATTGCAAATACAACCTTTCCAGGAATATCAGCAGAATCCTTCCTATATCGAGGATGTGGCTCCTATACTGGAATCACGGTGTTCCTATTGTCACAGAGAAGGCGGTAGCGCGCCTTGGGCCATGTCGGATCACCGTATGATACAGGGTTGGGCTCCCATGATCAGAGAAGCGCTACTAACTCAGCAAATGCCTCCTGGTCAGATCGATGCTGATCACGAACGATTTGATGGGCATAGCCACATCACAACTGGGGAAAGGATTACCCTGATCAATTGGATTGATGCAGGTGCTCTCGGTGAAGAGCTAATTAAGGGAAGGGAAGATCCCCTACAGTCGATTGAGCCTTATGCGGACGGATGGCAGCTCGGCGAACCCGACCAGATATATACCTTCGATGAACAATCCATTCCTGCCACTGGAGATGTTGACTACATATGGTTGACCCTTGAAACGGGTTTAGTCCGAGATAAATGGGTAAAAGGATACGAATTTGATGTCGGTGACCCCAGCGTAGTGCATCACGCACGCATCTTCACCCAGGGCAAGTCATATACAGGCGAGCAGGAGCTTAAAGATTTTGCTGCCTATGCGCCAGGTAAATCAACGATCTTTTATCCAGATGGCATTGCTCAACATTTCTCCAGTAATGATCGACTCGTAATGCAGATTCACTACACAACTAATGGCAAGATAACGATAGATCAAACCCGATTGGGGTTACATTATGTTGATAACCCACCAAGACAAACCCTGTCGAATCCGATTACAGTAAATGAAAGCATTTATATCCCGGCGGGTGATCGCAACTACGAAACCAGTGCTAGTATTCTGTTAGAAGATGACTCGTACCTGTATGCCATGTCCCCGCATATGCATTACCGGGGTAAGAGTATGAAATACACTGCCGTGTTTCCTGATGGGAGCACCGAGCAACTGCTATCGGTACCGAATTATCAGTTCCGATGGCAAATGAATTACTGGCTCACGGAACCGAAATTTCTGCCGGCTGGAACGACTATCGTCACCAATGGAACCTTTGATAATTCTTCAGCCAATCCTTCTAACCCGAATGCTAATGTTGATGT
>UINC01001094.1_pt1 | contig 81679 bp, 79 predicted proteins | sample 5385821 | NCBI WGS metagenome assembly UINC01 (sample SAMEA4666929, study PRJEB26691) | marine metagenome | isolation source: Pacific Ocean | place: Pacific Ocean | collected 2011-10-13 | reverse complement strand
CATTTGGAGTCTCAATTACAGATGGTAATTTCCTAATAACTCCTATAGCAAGAATACCAACTTGGGGTTGGTTTATTATTGGTGTCCCCATAATAGAACCAAAATTTCCCACATTAGTTACTGTATAAGTCCCATCAGAAATTTCATCAGGTCTTAATGAATTATTTCTAGCTCTATTAGAAAGGTCATTAACAGCAATGGCTAATCCTTTTAAGTTTAAATGATCAGCATTTTTTATTACAGGTACTATAAGATTTCCATTATCCAGTGATGTAGCCATCCCAATATTTATTGATTTTTTAACTACTATTTTTTCATTCTCTACTGAACTATTTAATATTGGAAAGTCTCTTAAAGCTTTAATTACTGAAAAAATAAATAATGGTGTAAAAGTTAACTTTTCATTCTCATTCTTTAAAAAGTTTGATTTATTTTTTTCCCTCCAGTCCCAAAGACTTGTAATATCAGCTTCTACGAAGGATTGAACATGAGCAGAAATTTTCTTACTCTCAGACATATGATCAAAAATTATTTTGCTCATTCTATCCATTTCAATTATTTGATCTCCTAAATCATTTGTTACACTTCCTGTAACATTTGACTTTAGATCAATAGAGATTTTATCAGACCCTTTTAGGTAATTTAAAATATCAGCCTTGGTAACCCTTCCTTCTTTTCCCGATCCTTTTATTGAATCTAATTGTTCTATAGATATATTCTCCTTCTTCGCAATGCTTTTAACTAGTGGAGAATAGAATCTTTTTTTCTTAGTATTAGTTTTTTGATCTTTTTTAGGAACATCAAGACTTTTTAATGTCTTATTGATGGTTTCTTCTATTTCTTTTACTTCTATTCTTTCTTTCTGAGCATCATCAACTATATCATCTTTATCTTTTATAGTTATGTCAGACTTTTTATCTTCTATTTCTCCATCATTAATATCTTTTGTTTCAATCTCAGCTATTACCTCCCCAACCTTTATAATTTGATCTACCTCAAAATTTCTTTTTACCAAAACACCTTTATATTCTGAAGGAACATCTGAGTCAACCTTATCAGTTGCTATTTCTACAATAGGTTCATCTATATCAACTTTATCTCCTACATTTTTCAACCAATTAGTAAGAGTTGCTTCAGCTATACTCTCTCCCATTTTTGGGAGTTTTAGATAATATTTTCCCATCCTTTATTATTGTAGACAAATTTACAATTTATATTATTAGTCATTTTTCAAGTTACTTTCATATGGCATCCTATTTTGAATACTTCTTGCTAGAGTGACTTCATCAGTATATTCAAGCTGATCACCAACTGGAATTCCTCTTGCTAAAACAGATATATCAAGATTAAATTTTTGAATAATTTTAAAAATATAAAAATTTGTTGTGTCTGCTTCAATAGTAGCGCTTAGTGCAAAAATTACCTCTTTAATTGATTGTTCTTGAATTTTATTTCTAATAGTATCAATATTTAAATCTTCTGGACCAATCCCATCAATAGGAGAAATAACTCCTCCTAAAACATGATATAACCCATTGTACAAATTAGTATTCTCAATTGCCATAACATCTCTAACATCCTCTACAATACATAAAATAGAAGAATTTCTAGAAGGATTTGTACATATTTCACATATTTCTTTATCAGAAATATTATGGCATTTATTGCAATAGCCTATTTTATCTCTAAATTCTCTTATACTATCTGATAGATCTTTAGAATATTCTGTAGGTTTTTTTAGAATTTCAAGAGCAATTCTTAAAGCAGATCTTTTTCCAATACCAGTTAATTGAGAAATATTATAAACTAAATTTTCAAGAAGTTTTGAGGAAAAGTCCATTCCGCAAATTTAGAAAATTATTCGTTGAAAGTTGTTTTGTATATTTACAAATAGATGCTATCTCCTGAAATTATATTGATTACTGTACTCTCATATTTTGCAATATTGACCTTAATATCATATATAACTGGTAGAGAGGATAATAATAAAGTTTTTTTTAAAGCGAATAAAAATTCAAATTGGTTAATTGTAGCCTTTGGAATGGTAGGTGCTTCATTATCTGGAGTAACATTTATCTCAGTACCTGGATGGGTTGAAGACTCACAGTTCACATACTTTCAAGTTGTTCTTGGATATCTTGTTGGTTATTTGTTTGTAGCAAGTGTATTACTTCCAATATACTATCGAATTGGTCTGACATCAATTTATGAATATTTAGATCAAAGGTTTGGTCAAAACTCCTATTTTGTTGGATCAGTTTTTTTCCTCATATCAAGAGTACTGGGAGCATCTTTCAGACTATTTCTAGTAGCAATTGTACTTCAAGAATTTGTTTTTGATTCAATGAAAATACCATTTGAAATAACAGTCATTTTTTCTATCCTCTTGATTTGGCTATATACGAAAAGGGGGGGGATAAAAACTATTGTATGGACTGATACAATTCAAACAACTTTTATGATTTTAGCTGTTATATTATCGATTATATATATTAACAAAAGCCTTGACTGGAGTATTACAGAGTTTTTGTATTCATCAGATCTAAAAGAATATAATAAGATATTTGTTATGGATAATTTCTTAGAAAGAAATTTCTTCTGGAAGCATTTTATTGGAGGAGCATTTATCACAATATGTATGACTGGACTAGATCAAGATATGATGCAAAAAAATTTAACATGCAGAAATATAGGAGAGGCAAAAAAGAATATGGTGTTATTTAGCTTCATTTTAACTTTTGTAACATTCCTATTTATATTACTAGGCGCTTTGTTATATATATATGCTTATAAAAATAATATTAGCATACCGGCAAATTCTGATTTGCTTTTCCCAAAAATTGCTCTTGAAGGAAGTTTAGGCCAATTTGTAGGGATAACATTTATCCTTGGACTAATTGCTGCAGCCTATAGTAGTGCAGATAGTGCATTAACATCTCTTACTACTTCTTTTTGTATAGATATTTTAAAAATAAATAAACTTTCACCAGATCGTCAATTAAAAATTAGGAAGCAAACTCATATTTGGATGAGTTTAGCATTAATCATTGTTGTAATTATATATAGGTATGTTTTAGATAGAAATGTTATAGATAGTCTTCTTACTGTAGCTCAATATACATATGGACCATTATTAGGCTTATTTGCTTTTGGAATTTTCACCAAATTCAAAATAGATGATAAAAAAGTCTACTATGTAGTAATAATTAACATGATTTTAATTATTATTCTCGGGAATATTGACAGTAGTTCAATTGGAGGATATTCTATTGGTTATGAGCTATTACCTATAAACGGATTACTTAATTTTATTGGACTATACTTGATAAGAAAATAGTGCCAAAATGTCATATTAATTGTAATTGGTATTTTTTTTGCTTATATAATATAAAATTTAAAAAATGGGAAAAGGTAAAATAAATGTTTCTGTTGAAAATATATTTCCTCTAATTAAAAAATTTCTATATAGTGATCAAGAAATTTTTTTAAGAGAATTAGTATCAAATGCTACTGATGCATTAACAAAAATCAACCACATGAGTAGTGTTGGTAAGATTAAGGGGGATATTGAGGATTTAGGCATAGAAATTAAAGTAAATAAAAAAGATAAAACATTTCACATAATTGATAATGGTGTTGGAATGACTGCAGAAGAAGTAAAAAAATATATTAATGATATTGCTTTTTCTGGAGCTGAAGAGTTTCTTGAAAAATATAAGAATGAAAAAGATGATGCAGGAATTATTGGCCACTTTGGTTTAGGGTTTTACTCTTCTTTTATGGTGGCTGATAAAGTTGAAATTATAACTAAATCATATAAAAATGTATCTGCTGCACATTGGACTTGTGATGGATCTCCTGAATATAGTTTAAAAAAATCTTCAAAAAAAGAAAGAGGTACAGAAGTAATTCTTCATATTTCAAAAGATAGCAAGGACTATCTTGAAGAAACTAAAATAACAGAATTACTTAACAAGTATAACAAGTTTATGCCCTATCCAATTAAATTTGGGACAAAGGAAGAAAATGTCAATAAAGATGATAAAGATGAGGGATCAAAAACTATAACTGTTGACAATATTATAAATAATACTAATCCTGCTTGGTCAAAACCACCATCAGAATTAAAAGAAGATGACTATAAAAACTTTTATAAAGAACTCTATCCTTTTCAATTTGAAGAACCTTTATTTCATATTCATCTTAATGTAGATTACCCATTTAATTTAACAGGTATACTATACTTTCCTAAAATTTCAAATGATTTAAATATTCAAAAAGACAGAATTCAACTGTATCAAAATCAAGTGTTTGTTACCGATAATGTTGAAGGAATAGTTCCTGAATTTCTTGCATTACTTAAAGGTGTAATTGACTCTCCAGATATTCCGCTTAATATATCAAGAAGTTACCTACAATCAGATTCATCTGTTAAAAAAATAACTAATTATATAACCAGAAAAGTAGCAGATAAATTAAATTCTATTTTTAAAAATGATAGGAAAAGTCTTGAAGACAAATGGAATGATATTAAAGTAGTTATAGAATATGGGATGTTAACAGAAGATAAATTCTATGATAAAGCTGAAGAATTCAATTTATTCCCTACAGTAGATGAAAAGTATCTTACCTATTCTGAGCTAGAAAAGAAAATAAAGAAAAATCAAACTGATAAAGAAGGAAATCTAATTATTCTATATGCTCAAAATAAAGATGAACAACATTCCTATATTAATAATGCAAAAGATAAAGGTTATGAAGTCTTAATATTAGATTCACCTATTATCTCTCATTTAATTCAAAAGTTTGAATCGAAAAAAGAAAAAATTAAATTTACTCGGGTAGATTCAGATTCTCTGGAAAATATTATAAATAAAGAAGAAAATAAAATTTCTAAATTAAGTGATGAAGAAAAAGAGAAACTTAAACCTATGATAGAAGAGTCTGTTTCAGAAGAAAAATATACTGTACAACTAGAACCAATGGACAGCAATTCATTACCATTTATGTTAGCTCAACCAGAGTTTATGAGAAGAATGAAAGAAATGCAACAAACTGGAGGTGGAGCAATGGGATCTTTTCCTGAAATGTATACACTTATTGTAAATACTAATCATGAATTAGTAGGAAAAATTTTAAATACTAGAACTGAAAACAAAAGAAAAAGATTGATTAAACAGTCTATTGATTTAGCAAAATTATCACAAAGCACTCTTAAGGGTGAGGAACTAACAGAATTTATTAAAAGAAGCATTGATTTAATAAAATAATCAGTCAAAAATATAATTTAAAATTTCAGCTAGTCTATGACCTCCCTTAAATAATAAAATTTTAACTAAATCAAAATTTTTATATTGGTATTCATAGCCCAAACTAGTATTGTCTAGACTTTTATATATATTATTTGTATGAATATGGATTTCATTAATCCACCTATTTAAGTCTTTTCTTTCAAATTTTTTCGACTTATTTGTTTTACTTTTTTGGAGATTATATGCCATTTCTGAGTAGCTCATTTGGTATCCATCAATCATTTTACTATCCCACACACTGTGAAGATTAGTGTTTCTTCCAAACCACTTTACATTGATTCTATTTCCTCCCCTATCTTCTTTTTGTCCTAAATGTAATGGTTGATGAAGATCACCTATAAAATGAACAAGTAACTTAAGGTGGAAAGCTTTACTCTCATTATCGCTAGATTTACTCTTCAATACATCAATACATTTATTTATAGCTATAAATAAATCACCATCTTCAGACTTTATTGACTCAGAGTAATCTTCTTCCAAATCAAAATTTATGAAATGCCAAGAATAGTATTTATCATATCTATCATCTGATTTTATTTCATCAGCATAAACTGAAATATCTGCAAGGGTTTGACCATCTAGAATTTTTGAAATTTCTTCTTTAGTTTTTTTTGAAATATTTTGTTCAGCAATTTCCCCAACAACTCTATGGCCTGTAGGTCCCCAAATTGTTGAATTTGTATTACCAAATAATAAAAAAATTAATATTACAAAATTTTTCATACTTTAAAATGGATATATCAATTTAAGATGTTTTTACAAAACTTATGCTAATTTTGTGTTAGAAAAAAATAATTTGAAAAACACGTGCCTCTATATATTTATTTTTTTATTTCAAACCTTTATCCTTAAATCTCAGGAGGTAACTGTTAAATATACTGAAGATAAAATTGAGATTGATGGATCTCCTAATGATTCAGCATGGAAAAATGCTGATGTAGCCTCCGACTTTTGGCAGTGGAGACCAACTGATTCAGTTAAAGCAATTAAACAAACTGAATTTAAAGCTTTATTTGACAAAAAAAATCTATATTTTCTTGTTAAAGCTTATACAAAAGAAAAGAAATTTACAGTATATAATTTAAAGAGAGATTTTGAAACTAAAAGTGCTGATTATGTTCAATTAATATTTGATACTTTTAGTGATGCATCAAATGCTTTTAAATTTCAAACCAATCACCTCGGATTAAAAGGAGATATGCTTCTATCCTCTGTCCTTTCATGGGGAGATAGCAGAGGGATGAATTCTTCATGGGATGCAATATGGGAGGTAGAATCAAAATTATATGATGACTCTTATATAGCAGAAGTTAAAATTCCACTTAATCAACTCTATTTTTTAAATGGATCAAAGAGCTGGAGATTTAATATTTATAGGAGTGACACTCAAACTATGGAACATTCAAGTTGGGCTAAAACTCCACAAAATCAAAGAATAGGTGATCTTGCTTTTATGGGAAAAATTAATTTTGAAAAACCTCTAGGTGAGTCTAAAAAACCCATTTCGTTTATTCCATATTTTAATGGCATTACTGGCAGAAATTTTGTTCAAGAAAAAAGTTTAAACAATTTTGAATACGGTATAGATATGAAAGTACCAATAGGTAATTCTATTAACGTTGATCTAACTTTTAATCCTGATTTTTCTCAGGTTGAAGTTGATGATCAGTTAGTAAACTTAACTCAATTTGAGCTTAAACTGCCTGAAAAAAGACAATTCTTCACTCAAAATTCTGATCTATTTACTGACTTTGGTCAACAAAGAGATGCTGAACCTTTCTTCTCAAGAAGAATAGGAATAGCAACAGATTTAGATGGAAATACTATTGAGAATAAAATAATCAGAGGGTTTAGATTAAGTGGAAAAATAAATGACAAGTTAAGAATAGGGTTATTAAATGTTTTAACAGAGGAAGATAAGACTAATGGAATCCCTCAAAATAATAGTACACTATTTACTATAAGAAATAAAGTTTTTGCTAGATCTAATTATGCCTTCTTTTTTATTAATAGAGAGAATACAAAAAATTATGATTTTGTTGAAAATCAAAAAAAGTATAATAGGGTATTTGGATTTGAATATAACCTAGCTTCTGAAAATGGTGAATGGAGTGGCAGAACCTTTATTCACAAATCTATTACTCCTGAAAAAAATGATAAAAATGCATCATTTGGAATGAGACTATCAAAGAATACACGTAAGCATTATATTAGTATGGGTGGTTCATATGTTGGTGATGACTTTAGATCAGATCTTGGATACTATAGAAGATATGGTTTTATAAAACTTACTCCATTTTATCAATATAGAATATACCCAAAGAATAGTTCCACAGTACTCAATTATGCTCTACAGCATTATTCTGCATATGTCTTTAGACCAAATAAAAAAGAAAAATTTGAAGGAAGATGGAATATTTCATCTTTTGAAATAAAATATTTAAATCAAAGTGAGTTTGAAATTAAACAGAATATAAAGAGGGATTATCTATATTATGATTTTGATCCAACTAGAACTGAAGGAGCTACTCCTCTTCCTGCTAATAACTTTTATTCTTATACTGATTACGAAATTGCATATAGCACTCCAGATAAGAATTTATTTAGTGTCAAATCAAAAGTTAATTTTGGTGATTTTTTTAATGGAACAAAGTTTTCAATTAATAATGAGTTAAATTTTAGAGTACAACCTTATTTTAATACAAGTCTAAAAATAAATTACGATTCTATTGAACTTCCAGAACCCTACCCAAGCAGAGATATTTGGTTAATTAGTCCAAAATTTCAATTTACTTTTAACAAGAAAACTTTTTGGACCACATATGTTCAATATACTAATCAATCTGAAAATCTTGGAATTAATTCAAGGCTTCAATGGAGGTTTGCACCCCTATCTGATTTATATTTAGTATATAATGATAACTATTTTACTACTGGATCCATTGAACCTCAATTCAGATCAATTAATTTGAAACTTACTTATTGGATTAATATATAACAATGAATATTCGAATAAAAAACATATTAATTCTTCTATTATCTGTTACAATTACTTATAGCTGTAATAATAGTGAATCAAATAATTATATGTCAGTAAGTGGTAAAATTGATGGGTTGAGAAAAGGCAAGCTATATCTACAACAATTTGTTGACTCAGTTTTTATATCAATTGATTCAACTAAAGTAAATAATGAATTTGAATTTAATCTTAGCACATCCATAAACGAACCTGATATATATTATTTATACCTAGATAAATTTGACGGAGACTCTCTTAATGATAGGATAAAGTTTTTTGGTAATAGTGGTGAAATAGTGATTAATTCAAGATTAAAAACTTTTGATACAAATGCTGAAATTTTAGGATCTGATAATCAAACTTTAATGGAAGAATATATATCAATCATAAGAAAATTTAATCTTGAAAATCTTGATCTTCTTGAAATATACTATGACTCACAAATAAAAGGAGATAATAAAAGATTTGATTCAGTTAATGATGCAATAAATAACTTAATTAAAAGAAAATATCTCTACAGTTTAAACTTTGCAACTACTAATGCTGATTATGAGATTTCTCCTTTTATTGTTACTACTGAAATCCCAGATGCTAATAAAGAATTATTAAAACAGGTGTATGATAAATTTAATGACTCTATAAAGGTTAGTAAATATGGTAAGTTATTGATGGAGATAATTAGTAACTAATTTCTATAGTAGAATATCTTATTTTTTTTATATTTTTATATTATGGGATTAAAAACAAAACGATATAGACCTTCAAAAACTTCAACACGCTTTTTAGACCAATTAGCAAAAATTTTGAGTTTTTCACCTTCAAAAACAAGAAGAGAGATAATCAAACAAAAAAGAAGGTAAATTTTTATCCAGAATATTCCACAAAATTTCTAGGAGTCTCGAAAAGAGTTATTTTAAGCTTATAATCAGATTTAAAATACTTTATTAACCTATCATATATTAAAATAGCTATATTCTCAGCAGTTGGATTTAAATTTTTAAATTCTGAAATATCAAGATTTAAATTTTTATGATCAAGATAGTCTTCAACTTCTTTTTTAACTATATCCTTCAATTTACCTAAATCATAAACATATCCTGTTTCAGGATTTACTTTCCCAGTTAAACTAACTGTTAAATCATAATTATGGCCATGAAAATTTTTATTAGCACACTTACCAAAAACTCTTTCATTTTCTTTATCAGACCAATCAGGCCTATAAAGTTTATGAGCTGCATTAAAATGAGACTTTCTACTTATTGTAAGGTTCAATTTTTAAAATTTTTATAAAAATAATCAAATGCTATAACAAACCATACCGTATAATCTTCTTTATTTTCATTTATATCTTTTTCTATTTCCTCAAGTGACATCCATTTCCAGTCTTCTACTTCATCTTTATTTAGAATAGGGGTTCCATTAAAATTTCCTATTAATACATGATCAAATTCATGCTCTGTAAGTCCATTTTCTAAGACCGCATTATAAGTAAATTCAAATTCTTTTTTGAGTTCTGTTTTAATTCCCATCTCTTCATATAATCTTCTTTTACCTGCATCAATAATATCTTCTCCATCTCTAGGGTGGCTACAACAAGTATTTGTCCACAACCCCCCAGAATGATATTTTATTAAAGATCTCTTTTGAAGTAAGATTTGATTTTCAGAATTAAACAAAAAGATTGAAAATGCTCTATGGAGTATTCCTTTTTGATGAGCTTCCAATTTAGGCATTAAACCTATTTGGTTACCACTCTTATCAACTAAAACTACTTTCTCTTCAACCATATATAAGTTAAATTAATAATTTAACTCTTCTTCTTCTTTATTAATAAGTAAACTATTATATTCTTCTTTAAGACCAACCAAAATATTATCATGTTTTCTATTCCCCGTACCTGCAGGAATTTTATGTCCAACAATAACATTTTCTTTTAATCCTTCTAAAGAATCATTTTTACCATTAACAGCAGCCTCATTAAGAACTTTAGTTGTCTCTTGGAAAGAAGCAGCTGATATAAAAGATTTAGTTTGAAGAGAAGCTCTAGTTATTCCTTGTAATTGAGTAGAAGCAGTTGCTGGTTTTGCATCTCTAGCAGAGACTAGTTTTTTATCATCTCTTTGTAAAATTGAATTTTCATCACGGAGTTGGCGCGCTGAAACTAATCTGCCAACCTTAAATGTTTCACTATCCTCAGATTCTTCAACTACTTTCATTCCATATAAGGAATCATTTTGAGAAATAAATTCATCTTTATACGTTAACTGATTTTCAAGGAATAAAGAATCACCAGGATCAATTATTTTAACTTTTCTCATCATTTGTCTAACTACAACTTCAAAATGCTTGTCATTAATCTTAACACCTTGGAGTCTGTAAACTTCTTGTACTTCATTCACTAGATATTGTTGAACAGCAGCAGGACCTTTTATATTTAGAATATCTGTAGGTGTTATAGATCCATCAGATAAAGGCATCCCCGCTTTGATGAAATCATTTTCTTGAACTAATATCTGGTTCGAAAGTTTTACTAGATATTTTTTAACATCTCCAAATTTGGATTCAACTACTATCTCTCTATTACCACGTTTAATCTTACCAAATGATACAACACCATCAATTTCAGAAACAATAGCAGGATTAGATGGATTTCTTGCTTCAAAAAGTTCAGTAACTCTTGGAAGTCCACCAGTTATATCTCCTGATTTTCCAGATTTTCTTGGAATTTTTACAAGTATTTTTCCTTTAGTTATTTTCTCTTTTTCATCAACCATAATATGAGCTCCAACAGGTAAATTATATGATCTAAGAGTAACACCTTTAGAATCTTGTATCAATAATGTTGGTATTAATTTTTTGTCTCTAGAATCAGTTATAACTTTTTCTTTAAAACCAGTCTGTTCATCAATCTCAACCTTATAAGTCTTTCCAATTTCAATATTTTCATAAACTATTTTACCAGAAAATTCTGAAACTATAACACCGTTAAAAGGATCCCATTGACAAATTAAATCTCCTTTTTTTATTTTTTGTCCATTTTTTATACTTATATAAGATCCATAAGGAATATTATTGGTACTTAAGACATTCTTAGTATTTTTATCTATAATTCTTATCTCACTTGTTCTTGATATAACAATATTATTATTCCCATCGTTATCTTTTACCTTGACAACTTTTAAATCATCAATCTCAGCAACTCCTTCAAATTTTGAAATAAGAGAGTTTTCTTCAGAAATATTTCCAGCAACTCCACCAACGTGAAAAGTTCTTAAAGTTAATTGGGTCCCTGGTTCTCCAATAGATTGAGCAGCAACTACACCAACAGCTTCTCCTATTTGAACTAATTTACCTGTCGAAAGATTTCTTCCATAACAATTAACACAAATTCCTCTTTTAGTCTCACATGTTAATGGAGATCTAACCTCTATTGATGTAATAGGAGTTGACTCAATTTTATTAACAATCTCCTCATCTATTTGAGTTCCAGCTTCAACTAATACTTCATTATTTGTAGGATCTACAACTTGATTTAACGAAACTCTTCCTAATATTCTTTCTCCTAAAGTTTCAACAATCTCTTCATTTTTCTTTAGTGCTGAAACTTCTAGACCTCTTAGTGTACCACAGTCAAATTCATTAACAATTACATCTTGTGAAACATCTACAAGTCTTCTTGTAAGATAACCAGCATCAGCTGTCTTTAAAGCTGTATCTGCTAATCCTTTTCTTGCTCCATGAGTTGAAATAAAATACTCAAGAATAGAAAGTCCTTCTTTAAAATTAGATAAAATTGGGTTTTCAATTATCTCGCCACCACCAATATTTGATTTTTTTGGTTTAGCCATTAATCCTCTCATACCCGTTAATTGTCTAATTTGTTCTTTAGAACCTCTAGCTCCAGAATCAAGCATCATATAAACAGAGTTAAAACCTTGCTGATCTTCACTTATTTGTTTCATTGCTAGCTCTGTTAATGTAGCATTTGCAGATGTCCAAACATCTATAACCTGATTATATCTTTCATTATTAGTAATTAATCCCATGTTATAGTTATTTATAATTCCATCAACCTGAGAATTAGCATTATCAATTAAAGTTTGTTTTTTGTTAGGAATTATTATATCTCCTAAACTAAACGACAATCCCCCTTTAAAAGCAAAAGAATATCCTAAATTTTTTATTAGATCTAGGAATTCAGAAGTTTCTGGAACACTTGTAAATTGAAGTATTTTACCTATTATTTCTCTTAAATTCTTTTTAGTTAGTACTTCATTAAAAAAACCTGCTTTTTCTGGGACAACTTCATTGAAAAAGATTCTACCAGGTGTAGTTTCAATAATTTCAGAAATAGATTTACCTGTTTTACTATCATATCTTAAAATTCTACATTTTATATGAGCATTTAAATCAACTTTATTCTCATTATAAGCCATTTTAACTTCTTCAGATGAGTAAAAAGTCAGTCCTTCTCCTATTAGTTTTTTATTCTCATCCGATTTTCTTGACTTAGTCATATAGTAAAGCCCTAGAACCATATCCTGAGATGGGACAGTAATTGGTGATCCATTAGCAGGGTTAAGGATATTATGAGAACCTAACATCAATAATTGAGCCTCAAGAATAGCCTCCGGGCCTAATGGAAGATGAACAGCCATTTGATCTCCATCAAAATCTGCATTAAATGCAGTACAAGTTAATGGGTGAAGCTGGATAGCTTTTCCCTCAATTAATTTAGGTTGGAAAGCCTGTATTCCCAATCTATGAAGAGTAGGTGCTCTATTAAGAAGTACTGGATGACCTTTAAGAACATTTTCTAGAATATCCCATACAATTGGCTCTCTCCTATCAATAATTTTCTTGGCAGATTTAACAGTCTTTACAATTCCTCTTTCAATTAGTTTCCTAATAATAAAAGGTTTATAAAGTTCTGCTGCCATATCTTTAGGGAGTCCACATTCATATAATTTTAATTCAGGTCCAACTACAATTACAGATCTTGCAGAATAATCTACCCTTTTCCCTAATAAATTTTGTCTAAATCTACCCTGTTTACCCTTTAACGAGTCAGATAATGACTTTAATGGTCTATTTGATTCAGTTTTTACAGCTGATGATTTTCTTGTATTATCAAATAATGAATCAACTGATTCTTGAAGCATTCTTTTTTCGTTTCTAAGTATTACCTCAGGTGCCTTAATTTCAACCAATCTTTTTAATCTATTATTTCTAATAATTACCCTTCTATATAAGTCATTTAAGTCTGAAGTTGCAAATCTACCTCCATCTAATGGTACTAGAGGTCTTAATTCAGGCGGAATAACAGGTATTACCTTAACTATCATCCACTCTGGAAGATTTTCTTTTCTTTGATTTGCTTCTCGAAAAGATTCAACAACTTGAAGCCTTTTAAGGGCTTCTGTTTTTCTCTGTTTTGAAGTTTCATTGTTAGCTTTATGTCTTAATTGATAAGATAATTCTTCTAAATCAATTCTAGATAAAAGTTCAATTAAACACTCTGCACCCATTTTTGCAATGAATTTTTTTTCATCACTATCATCCAAAAATTGATTATCTGCTGGAAGTGTTTCAATAATTGACAAATATTCTTCTTCAGTTAGAAAATCCATTTTATTAACAGGCTCACCTTCAGCATTTTTAGCTTCACCAGGTTGAATAACAACATATCTTTCATAATATATTATCATATCAAGCTTTTTTGATGCTAGACCTAAGAGGTATCCAATTTTATTTGGTAATGATCTAAAATACCAGATATGAGCAACAGGAACAACTAGACTAATATGACCAACTCTATCTCTTCTAACTTTCTTTTCAGTTACTTCAACTCCACATCTATCACAAACAATTCCCTTATAACGGATTCTTTTATATTTTCCACATGCACATTCAAAGTCTTTAACAGGTCCAAATATTCTTTCACAAAAAAGACCATCCCTTTCTGGTTTGTGGGTTCTATAATTTATTGTTTCTGGTTTAAGGACTTCTCCTCTAGAATTTCCAAGTATAACTTCAGGAGATGCTAAACCAATGGAAATTGTGTTAAATTTTTTTTGACTTATTGTTTCATTATTTTTTACCATATTCAAAATAGATATAATTAATTTTATTTTTCTACAAGCCTAATATCTAAGCCTAATCCTTTAAGTTCATGCATAAGTACATTAAATGATTCTGGCAGCCCAGGTTGAGGAAGGTTCTCACCTTTTACTATCGCCTCATATGTTTTAGCTCTTCCTAAAACATCATCTGACTTAATTGTTAATATTTCTTGTAGAGCACTTGAAGCACCATATGCCTCTAAAGCCCAAACTTCCATTTCTCCAAAACGTTGACCACCAAATTGAGCCTTACCTCCAAGTGGCTGTTGTGTAATTAAACTATAAGGACCAATTGATCGCGAATGCATTTTATCATCAACCATATGGCCAAGTTTTAGCATATAAATAATTCCAACTGTAGCAGCTTGGTCAAACCTTTTACCAGTTCCTCCATCGTAGAGGTAGGTATGACCAAATCTTGGTAGTTCTGCTTTATCTGTTAATTCATTTATTTGATCAAGAGTGGCACCATCAAAAATTGGTGTTGAAAATTTCTTACTTAATTTTTTACCAGCCCAACCTAAGACAGTTTCATAAATTTGACCTATGTTCATCCTTGAAGGAACACCAAGTGGATTCAGAACTATATCAACTGGAGTGCCATCCTCTAGAAAAGGCATGTCTTCTTCTCTTACAATTCTTGCAACAATTCCTTTATTTCCATGTCTTCCAGCCATTTTATCACCTACTTTAAGTTTTCTCTTTTTTGCGACATAAACCTTTGCTAACTGTTTAACTCCTGGTGAAAGCTCATCCCCTACACTTATAGTAAAATTATCTCTTCTTAGAGATCCTTGAATATCATTTTCTTTAATCCTATAATTATGTAATAAATTATTAATAAGACTATTAGTACTGTCACTAGTAGTCCATGCACCTTTTGTTAAATGTGTATAATCATCAACATTTTGAAGTATTTTTTGAGTATATTTTTTCCCTTTTTGTAATATTTCTTCCCCTAAATCATTATATACTCCCTGACATGTCTTTCCATTTACTACACTAAATAATTTCTCAATTAGAACTCCCTTTATATCATTTAGAATTAGTTCATATTTAGAGTTCAAATTTTCTAAATCAACTTTATCTTGACTTCTTTTTCTTTTATCTTTAAATGACCTTACAAATAATTTTTTATCAATAACAATCCCATTAAGAGATGGAGGAGCTTTTAAAGATGCATCCTTAACATCACCTGCCTTATCTCCAAAAATCGCTCTCAAAAGTTTTTCTTCAGGAGTAGGATCTGATTCACCTTTAGGAGTAATCTTACCAATTAATATATCTCCAGGGTTAACTTCAGCACCAATTCTAATCATTCCATTTTCATCTAGTTCCTTAGTCGCTTCTTCACTAACATTTGGAATATCATCTGTAAGTTCTTCAGTCCCTAATTTAGTATCTCTTACATCAATAGAATACTCATCAATATGAATTGAGGTAAATATGTCTTGTCTAACAACACTCTCTGAAATTACAATTGCATCTTCAAAATTATAGCCTTTCCAAGGCATAAAAGCTACCTTAAGATTTCTTCCTAATGCTAATTCACCATTTTTAGTAGCATACCCTTCACATAGAACTTGTCCTTTAATAACTGTATCTCCCTTCTTAACAATAGGCCTTAAATTAACACAAGTACCTTGATTTGTCTTTTTAAATTTAATAAGATCATATGTTTTTTTAGGTTCATCAAATGATAGTAATTCCTCCTCAGACGTTAAATTATGGTTAATTATAATCTTATTAGCATCAACAAATTCAACATTACCTGCCCTCTCTGCATTAATTAAAACTCTTGAATCAGATGCAACAGATCTCTCCAGCCCCGTTCCTACAATGGGAGACTCAGGTCTTAATAGAGGGACAGCTTGTCTCATCATATTAGATCCCATCAATGCTCTATTGGCATCATCATGCTCTAAGAAAGGAATCAGAGAAGCTGAAATCGATGCAATCTGATTTGGTGCCACATCTGTATAGTTTATCTTATCAGGAGATACAACTGGAAAGTCTGCCTCATCTCTTGCAATAACTTTTTTTGAAATAATCTTTCCGTTTTTTTCTATATCAATATTTGCTTGAGCTATTAAATTATTCTCCTCTTCTTCTGCTGTTAAATACTTAATCTTAGATAGATTAATTTTTCCATCTTTAACTTCTCGGTATGGCGTCTCAATAAATCCTAAATTGTTAACTCTTGCATATACTGCCAAAGATGATATTAGACCAATATTTGGTCCTTCAGGAGTTTCAATTGGACATAGTCTCCCATAATGAGTATAATGAACATCTCTAACCTCAAAACCTGCTCTTTCCCTTGATAGCCCACCAGGACCAAGAGCTGAAAGTCTTCTTTTATGAGTTAACTCAGCAAGAGGATTTGTTTGATCCATAAACTGAGATAATTGATTAGTACCAAAAAAAGTATTTATAACTGATGATAAAGTCTTTGCGTTAATTAGATCAATTGGAGTAAAAACTTCATTATCTCTAACATTCATTCTTTCCCTTATTGTTCTTGCCATTCTTGCAAGACCAACTCCAAATTGAGTTGAAAGTTGTTCCCCAACAGTTCTAACTCTTCTATTAGATAAATGATCAATATCATCTATTTCAGCTTTAGAATTAATCAATTCTATTAGATACTTAATAATAGTAGTTATATCTAGTCTAGTAAGAGTCCTTTCCTCCATATCAACATCTAGGTTAAGCTTTTTATTCATTCTATATCTTCCAACTTCTCCCAAGTTATATCTTTGATCAGAAAAGAAAAGTTTATCTATAATACCCCTTGCTGTCTCTTCATCTGGCGGCTCAGCATTTCTAAGTTGTCTATAAATATATTCTACTGCTTCTTTTTCAGTATTTGTTTGGTCCTTTTGAAGTGTATTATATATGATAGCATAATCTGAAAGATGAGAATCTTCTTTATGAACTAAAATAGTCTTTACATCAGCATCTATAATTTGTTCAATATGTTCCTTCTCAATTACTGTATCTCTATCTATTATTATTTCATTTCTTTCAATTGAGATAACCTCTCCAGTATCTTCATCAACAAAATCTTCATGCCAAGTTTTTAAAACTCTAGCAGCAAGCTTTCTATTAATTACTTTTTTTATTGCTGCTTTAGTAACTTTAATCTCTTCAGCTAGATCAAATATTTCAAGTATCTGCTTGTCTCCCTGATAACCAATAGCTCTGAATAGAGTTGTAACGGGAAGTTTCTTTTTCCTGTCAATATAAGCGTACATTACATTATTAATATCAGTTGCAAATTCAATCCATGAACCCTTGAAAGGAATTACTCTAGCAGAATATAATTTTGTTCCATTTGCATGGAAAGATTGACCGAAAAAAACACCAGGAGATCTATGTAATTGAGAAACAACTACTCTCTCTGCACCATTTATAATAAATGTACCACTTGGAGTCATATATGGTATAGATCCTAAGAAAACATCTTGAACAATTGTTTCAAAATCCTCATGTTCAGCATCTGTACAATAAAGTTTAAGTCTAGCTTTTAATGGGACTGAATAAGTTAATCCTCTCTCAATACACTCTTGCATTGAATATCTTGGAGGATCAATAAAATAATCAAGAAATTCTAATACAAATTGATCTCTTGCATCAGTAATAGGAAAGTTTTCTTTAAAAGTATTAAATAATCCCTCTTCAACTCTTTCATCAGATCTTGTTTCTAATTGAAAAAAGTCTTTAAATGATTTTATCTGTATATCTAAAAAATCTGTTGCTACATTAGCACTTTTAGAATTAGCAAAATTTCTTCTTTGATTATTTTTTTTTGTCATCTTTTATTATTTCAAATTAGATAATACAAGGCTAGGCCTTTAGGATTAATCCTAAAGGCCTAAAATTGATTTATTTTAATTTACTTAAGTTCAACTTCAGCTCCAGCTTCTTCAAGAGATTTCTTCAGTCCCTCAGCGTCATCTTTAGATACTGCTTCCTTAAGGTTACTAGGAGTATTATCTACAAGATCTTTAGCTTCTTTTAAACCTAATCCTGTTAATTCCTTAACCAATTTAACAACTGCAAGTTTTGAACCTCCAGCTGATTTAAGAATTACATCAAATTCAGTTTTTGCTTCAGCTGCAGAGTCTCCACCTGCTGCTGGACCTCCTGATACTGCAACAGCTGCAGCTGCAGCTGGTTCAATACCATGATCTTCTTTTAGAATATCAGCTAGTTCATTAACCTCCTTTACTGTAAGGCTAACAAGCTGGTCTGCGACTTTTTTTAGATCTGCCATTATTAGAGTTTTTAATTATTAATTTATTTATTTTTCACTTAATTTTTTTTCACTAAGAATCTTCAGCTTTCGGTTCTTCCTTTACCTTAGTTTTCGGTTCTTTCTTTACTTTATCTTTCGGTTCTTCCTTTACTTTAGTTTTCGGTTCTTCCTTTGCTGGCTCTTCAATTGCTGGTTTTTCTTTTAGTGTCTTTACTAACCCTGCAATTTTACCACCACCTGATTTAAGAGCTGATATAACATTTTTTACTGGAGACTGAAGCAAACTAATAATCTCACCAATTATTTCTTCCTTAGATTTAAGTGTAGACAGAAAATCTATCTGTTCATCTCCTATATATATAGCCTCATTAATAAAAGCACCCTTTAAAATAGGTTTATCGCCATCTTTTCTAAACTTTTTGATAACTTTTGCAGGTGCATTTCCATAATCAGAAAACATTATAGATGTGTTACCTTTGAGGTGTTCTTTAAGTTCGCCAAAGTCAACACCAGACTCTTCCATTGCACGATGTAGAAATGTATTCTTAACAACCGATAACTTTACATTCGAGTTAAAGCATTCTCTTCTTAACTTATTTGTTTGAATGGAATCAAGACCAGCAATATCAGTCAAATAAAGTGTCTTACACTCTACAAGATCATTTTTCAAGTCTTCAACAACTTTAATTTTTTCTTCCTTATTCATTATTTCTTATTCTACTTTTGTTTCTATTGCAATCCCAGGACTCATAGTACTAGACATAGAAATACTTTTTACATATGTACCCTTTGAGGATGATGGTTTTAATTTTACTATTGTGTTTATTAACTCATTTGCATTGTCTTTTATTTTATCAGCTGTAAATGATACTTTACCTACTGAAGCATGAATTATACCCGTTTTATCAACTTTAAAATCAATCTTACCACCTTTTATATCCGTAATTGCTTTTCCAATATCCATTGTTACTGTTCCTGTTTTTGGATTAGGCATTAGACCTCTAGGTCCTAAAATTTTTCCTAAGGGACCAAGTTTTGGCATAACACTTGGCATAGTAACAATTACATCTACATCAACCCATCCATTTTTTATTTTGTCAATAAATTCATCAAGTCCAATATAATCAGCTCCTGCTTTTTTTGCTTCATCTTCTTTATCTGGACTAACTAATGCTAATACCTTTAGAGATTTACCAGTTCCATGAGGAAGAGAAACTACCCCACGAATCATTTCATTAGCATTTTTAGGATCGACGCCTAATCTTATTGCCAAATCAACTGATGAATCAAATTTTGTTGTAGTAATTTCTTTGACCAATTCAGAAGCCTCATCCAAGCTATAAAATTTATCTTGATCTATTTTCTCTAAAGAGAGTTTTCTGTTTTTAGTTGCCTTTTTCATTATTTACTAACCGGAGGTTGTTTTCCATTTACTTTAATACCCATTGATCTAGCAGTTCCTGCAACCATTCTCATGGCTGAGTCAACTGTAAATGCATTTAAATCTACCATCTTATCTTCTGCTATTTTCTTAATTTGGTCCCATGAAACAGAAGCAACTTTCTCTCTGTTTGGTTCACCAGAACCCTTTTTAATTTTTGTTGCTTCTAAAAGTTGAACTGCAGCTGGAGGCGTCTTAATAACAAAATCAAAACTTTTATCTTTAAAAACACTAATTACAACAGGTAATATTTTACCAGGCTTATCCTGACTTCTAGCATTGAATTGTTTACAGAACTCCATAATATTAACTCCAGCAGCTCCAAGAGTTGGTCCAATTGGAGGTGCTGGGTTTGCTACTCCTCCACGAATTTGAAGTTTTAATACCTTTTCTATTTGTTTTGCCATATTTAATTATATTTTTTCAACTTGCATATAGCTTAATTCAAGTGGTGTTTTTCTACCAAATATTTTTACCATGACTTCAAGTTTTCTTTTTTCTTCATTAACGTTATCAATTGATCCTGTAAAACCATTAAATGGACCATCAATAACTTTAACGCTTTCTCCAATATTGAAAGGAATAGAAATCTGTTCACCAGATATTGCAAGCTCATCAACTTTTCCAAGCATTCTATTAACTTCAGAAGTTCTAAGAGGGACCGGTTCACCACCTTTAGTCTCTCCTAAAAACCCTAAAACATTTGTTACGGATCTGATAATATGAAGGATCTCACCAGAAATATCAGCTTTAATCATAATATAACCAGGAAAATATGTTTTCTCTTTTTGAACTTTTTTACCTTGTCTAATTTGAATAACCTTCTCAGTGGGAACTAGTATATCTTCAACTTGACTATCAAGACCAACTCGATCTAACTCAGTCATAATGTATTGCTTAACCTTAGCCTCTTGACCTGTTACAGACCTAATCACATACCACTTTTTATCTGTTACGCTTACCATAGTTAACTTATTATATCAAAATACACTTTTACTATTCTTGATAAAATAGAATCTGCTGCCCATATGGCTAAAGCAAAAAGCACAGAAAAAACAATTACCAATCCTGATAAATTCAAAAGTTCTGAACGAGGAGTCCACTTAACATTTTCCCTCAGTTCAGTTAATGATTTTTTAATAAAGTTTATAATCGATCCCATCCTTTTTTGTGCACGGGTTGAGAGACTCGAACTCCCGACACCTGGTTTTGGAGACCAGTGCTCTACCAACTGAGCTAAACCCGTTTATATTTCACAAAAGGCGTCAATCAAATTGAATGACACCTTAGAGTTAATTAAACTTTGTTTTTATTAATCCAAAATTTCAGTCACCTGACCTGCTCCGACGGTTCTACCACCTTCTCTAATAGCAAATCTTAGACCTAAATTTAACGCAATAGGTGAAATTAACTCAACAGTAATAGTCAAATTATCACCAGGCATCACCATCTCAACACCATCAGGAAGCACAATATTACCTGTAACATCTGTAGTTCTAACATAGAACTGAGGGCGATAATTGTTGTGGAATGGAGTATGACGACCACCTTCTTCTTTTTTCAAGATATATACCTCAGCCTTAAATTTAGAATGAGGTGTAACGGAACCTGGTTTACAAATAACCATTCCCCTACTAATATCTGTTTTTTCAATACCTCTTAATAGAATACCAACATTATCTCCAGCTTCACCTCTATCAAGAATTTTCCTAAACATTTCAACACCAGTAACAGTAGATTTAAGTTTTTCAGCACCCATACCAATGATATCAATTTCATCACCAGTATTAGCAACACCAGTCTCAATTCGACCAGTTGCAACTGTTCCTCTACCTGTAATAGAGAACACATCCTCTACCGGCATTAAAAAGTCTTTTTCAGTATCTCTTTTAGGAAGTTCAATATAATTATCAACTTCTTCCATAAGTTTCATAACACTTTCTACCCATTTAGCTTCTCCATTTAAAGCTCCTAATGCTGATCCAAGAATAACTGGAGTATTATCTCCATCATATTCATAGAAAGAAAGTAAATCTCTTACTTCCATTTCAACAAGCTCTAATAATTCAGCATCATCGACCATATCAGCTTTATTTAGAAATGCTACAATTCTAGGAACACCAACTTGTCTTCCAAGAAGTATATGTTCTCTAGTTTGAGGCATTGGTCCGTCAGTAGCTGCAACAACAAGTATTGCACCATCCATTTGGGCAGCACCAGTAACCATGTTCTTAACATAATCGGCATGACCTGGACAGTCAACATGAGCATAGTGACGATTAGCAGTTTGATACTCTACGTGAGAAGTATTAATTGTAATACCACGTTCTTTCTCTTCTGGAGCATTATCAATTGAATCAAAAGTTCTAGCTTCTGATAATCCAGCATCAGCTAAAACCTTTGTTATTGCTGCAGTTAAAGTAGTTTTTCCGTGATCAACGTGTCCGATAGTCCCAATATTCAAGTGGGGTTTTGATCTATCAAATTTTTCTTTAGCCATAATAACAGTATATTTTTTGTTTTTTTACGAGTGCAAATTTATAAACTTTTTTTGTATAACCAGTGCTTCTTAAGGGTTTTTTTCATAAAAAAATAATATATTTCATATATTTAGAATCTTAAACAAAAGAATATTTAATTATGAATGCATCAAAAGCCAATTTAATTAATTCTATTTCTCTTATAGTCCTTGGATTATGGGGCTATATAGATAGTTCTTCAACAACAGCTTTAATACCAGTAATAATGGGAGGTGGTCTATTAGGATGTACAAATAAAATTGAAGAAGGGAATAAACTTATAGCTCATCTTGCTGTTTTGGCTACAGTAATAATTCTTTTTTCACTTATTTGGATGAGACTTCCTAAGTCAATTGATCAAGGAGGGATTGGTCTTTACAGGGTTATTGGAATGATTACTACATCATCCATTGCTGTTTTATATTTTATAAAAAGTTTTATAGATAACAGAAGGTCAAAAAAATAATTATTTGAAAAATTTTAATAACTATTTCTTCCTACTTATTCTATTAGGTCTCTATTCATGTGGATCTATAAAATTTACTAATGATTATATCACATCAACTTCTTTGAAAAAGGCTACTGAACCTTCTTTGTTAGAAAGACAAAACTGGTATAATCTTGATATATCAGATGATTCAATTCCAGGAATGAGTATAGATAAGGCATATAATGAATTATTAAAAGGGCTTAAAGCTGACACCGTTATTGTAGCTGTTATTGATACTGGAATTGATATATATCATGAAGATTTACAAGGATTAATTTGGGTAAATGGAGATGAAATTCCTAATAATGGTAAGGATGATGATAATAATGGATATGTTGATGATATTCATGGCTGGAATTATTTGGAAGACGCATATGATGAGACTCTAGAGATGACAAGATTATTAAGAGATGGAATCAAAAACAACAGAAAATACAATGATGCAAAGTCTGAAATTAATGCTAAGATTAACGAATTGAATGATAATCTCAGTCGATATAAAGGTTATGTAGAAGGGTATAAAAAATCTAAAAAAATTATATCTAAATACTTAACCAATGATGATTTCTCCTCAGATGACTTAAAAACAATTGTTGATGACTCTCTGTCAGAAGATATTTTAAATGCAAAGGAATTTCTTACTTATTTTATGTCAATAGACATTTCTTTAGATTATTTAATTGAAGGAAAGAATTATTTTGAAGAACAATCAAAGTATCATTATAATGTAAACTTTAATGGGAGAAAAAGTGATGATAACATATATGATATTAATGATATAAACTATGGAGACTACAAAGTAAATAATATCAAATCTGCTGAAAGTCATGGGACTCATGTATCAGGGATTATAGCTGGACTAAGAAATAATTCTTTAGGAAATAGGGGCATAAATAATCATGTAAAGATTATGGCACTTAGAGCTGTTCCTAATGGAGATGAATATGATAAAGATATTGCTAGGGCAATAATTTATGCAGTTGATAATGGGGCAAAAATAATTAATGGTAGTTTTGGAAAATACTATTCTTCAAATCCAGAATGGGTAATTGATGCTATTAGATATGCTTCACTAAAAGATGTTTTGATTGTTCATGCTTCAGGGAATGAATCAAAAGATTTAGACAAAAATAATAATGACAATTATCCTAATGATCAATATTTTGGAAATAATGAGTTCTCAGATACATTTATTAATGTTGGTGCATCATCAATCAGCTACGATAAAAATATTATTGGATCCTTTTCTAACTATGGTAAACAAAATGTAGATGTCTTTGCTCCTGGAGTTAGCATTTATTCTGCTCTGCCAGAAAATAAATATGAGTTCCAAAGTGGAACTTCAATGGCTGCTCCATCAACATCAGGAGTTGCTTCATTAATTTTTTCATATTTCCCTAATCTTTCTGCAAAAAAAGTAAAAGAAATAATAATAGAATCTGGGATAAATATAGATTTTGAAATTGATGGAACAGAAAATGATGCCAAAGTTTCATTTAATAATCTATCTAAATCTGGAAAAATAGTAAATGCCTACAATGCATTAATATTAGCTTCTAGAAGTAAAAGAAAATAAGTACTTCAATTTAAGCTAACTTCTTTATTTGCCAACTGACCACAAGCTGCATCAATATCCTGACCTCTAGATCTTCGAATGGTGACTATAATCTTTTTCTTTTCTAATTCATCTTCATAAAGCTTAATAGTTTTGGTATCAGCTGTTTTAAAATCATCATTACCAATACTGTTATATTGAATAAGATTTACTTTTGAAGGTACAATTTTACAAAAGTCAATTAATGCATTAATATCACTTCTGGAATCATTTATACCTTTCCAAACTATATATTCATAAGTTATTCTTCTATTAGTTTTTTTATACCAGTAGATGAGAGATTCTTTTAATTCAATTAACGGAAAATCTTTTGTAAATGGCATGATTTTGTTTCTGATTGATTCTATTGCTGAGTGAAGTGATACGGCTAAATTAACTTTTAATGATTCATCTGATAATTTTTTAATCATTTTTGGAATTCCTGATGTAGAAACCACTATCCTTTTCTGAGAAATCCCAAGTCCTTTTTTTGAGCAAATTAAATCTATAGATTTTATTAAGTTATTATAATTCATTAAAGGTTCACCCATCCCCATAAAAACAATATTAGTTAGTGATCTATTAAAATAATTTTTGCTTTGATCATTTATTGTGACAACCTGATCATATATTTCATCAGGATTTAAATTTCTCATTCTTTTAAGTTTAGATGTTGCGCAAAACTCACAATTAAGGCTACATCCAACTTGAGATGAAACACATGCGGTTAATCTATTATTACTTGGAATCAATACTGACTCTACTATATGTCCATCAAATAATTTAACAGCATTTTTTATAGTTCCATCTTTACTTTTCTGAATCTTATCAACTAAAAGCTTATTTATAACAAAATTATCATCAAGAATTTTTCTTACTGGCAAAGATATATTAGTCATTTTTTCAAAACTATTTGCAGACTTTTTCCACAGCCACTCATAAACCTGTTGACCCCTGAAAGATTTGTGTCCTTTTTTTACAAAAAAGTCACATAGCTGTTCTTCAGAGAAACTTCTAATATCTTTTTTCATTATAGAAATTTAAATTGACCTTAAAAAACCACCATCAATTGGGATTGCAGTTCCAGTAATATAAGAAGCTTTATCTGAGGCAAGGAATGTTGCTAACTCTCCCATTTCAGAAGGTTTTCCTAGACGATTAGATGGTATTGATTTTTTTATACCATCAAGAATTTCAGACACGGGGATATTAAGATTTTTTGACTTTTGTTTATTTAAATGAGCTAAATGCTCTGTATCAATAAATCCAGTTATAATACTATTAACTGTAATACCAAATGGAGCAAGATCAACTGAAAGACTCTTTCCCCAAGTTACAACAGCTGCTCTTATAGTATTTGAAAGAACCAAATAATTCAATGGTTCTTTAACTGATATAGAAGTTAAGTTTATTATTCTTCCCCAACCTTTATCTTTCATTCTTTTTAGAGCAATAGCTGACGTGTGAACAACACACTTAAACAAAACATCAAATGCTATTTGATAATCATCAATTGATTTTGAAAGAGAATCTCCTGCAGGCACTCCTTGTGTATTATTAATTAGAATATCAATATGATTACTTTTTAAATAATCCTCAATAATATTTTTAAATGATTTAAAATCTGAGAAATCAACAGCTAAATATGAATGTTCTTGAGAATTAGTTGATGGAAGAGTCTGAACTATCTCTTTCATTTTTTTTACATCTCTTGCCATAAGACAAACAGATGCTCCAGATTCTGCTAACTGCTTAGCGATTCCATAACCAATCCCTTTACTACTACCTCCTACTAATGCTTTTTTTCCAACTAACGAAACATCCATAACTATAAATCTTCTCTTACTGGACAAAAAATGTCCATTATTTTACATGCTGTTATTGCTTTTCCAGAGTGAGGAATATTAGAAGGTATAACAAAATAGGAACCAGGCTTGCAAATATTCTTTTTCCCATTTAATATAAATTCAAACTCACCTTCCAAAACATGCATGATCTGCTCATGAATATGATGATGTTCACTTAAACTTGATCCTTTTTCTATATTCCAGTATACCCATGTTACAGTCTCACCATGAATAATTTTACCATGGAAACCAGGCATAATCTCTTTTGATTTAACATCAGTTAAATTCATAGTTTTTAAAGTTAATCTAAATAATAATAAAGTTGAGTCAGAAACTATATTTAAATTGGAAATATATTCCTTTTAATAAGTTCTTATATATTTTGTCTTGATCCATATAAAAAAATTGCCCAATTATACTTGCGTCGTATGAGGAATCTATTTCATACGATATATTAGGTGAAATAAACAAGAATTTAACTCCTTGACCATGCATAATAGCTAATGAAGAATTAATCGCTGGACTTATTTGTTTAGATGCTTGAATTAAATATGAATTTTTGGAAGGCATCAAATTTTTTGGAGATAAGATATTGTCTGTTAAGTTCTCAAGATTAAATTTATCAGGATCGGAAATTCCATTTGAGTTATAAAGGTGTGTCGCTAAAATATAGAGTCCATTTCTGAAAGAATAATCTATTGATGTTGAAAAACTGGTTGAATTATCTTGAGTTTTTTTTTTCGAAATAAAATATGTGATTTCACCTTTAAATCCAGCATTCTTTATGTTGCCAGCCCACCCTCCTCCTAAAGCTAAATCATCATAATAATTTGCTGCTAAAAATTGAAAATCATAACCTCCCTTATTGATCCTATAGAGAGCTGAAATTACTGAACCATTGTATTTAGAGGGTTTATATACAATATCTAAACTTGATAGGTCATCACCAGTGTATTGAAATCGCAAGACATCTGAACCAGGTCTTTCTATATAATCAAAGTCAATAAAATTATAAGCATTAAATAAATCATTTGGATTCCAAATTGTATTAATCCCCCAATTAACCCTTTGACGACCAATGCTTATTTCAATTTTATCAATTTGGTATTTCAACCAAATTCTGTCAATAACTGAATGTATTTTAAAATCTTGACTATCAACAATAAAATTAGATAAATCAATAATACCTTTATCCTCAAAGATAACCTGAGTTTCACCAAATAATATTCTATTTCTTAAATCTAAACCCACAGAAAAATTATCTCCAATATATCCTCTCATATTAATCCTATTATGGATTAGATGATTAACTTCAGATTCATTATCACTATAACCTAAATAGGAAGGCAGGTATTTTACATAGCCTTGAAAGGAAAAGTCTTTTCTTATTTCTTGACCCTCTAAAAGAAAAAAATTTACTAAGAATATGGAAAGTAAAAAAAATTTATTCATTCGTATCGCTAATAATTTTTCCATCTACTAAAGTTACTACTCTTCTTGCTCTATCAATAACCCTTTGATCATGAGTGGAAAAAATAAATGTAATATTCTCTTCCCTATTTAATCTAGACATAATATCAAGTAAATTAGCTGTAGACTTGGAATCTAAGTTTGCTGTTGGCTCATCTGCTAATATAAACTTTGGCTTTGATGCTAATGCTCTTGCAACTGCTACTCTCTGCTGTTGACCACCAGACATCTGATTTGGTCTTCTGTCTGACATATCTAGCATCTCCACCTTTTCTAATAATTCAATTGATCTTTTTGTCCTTTCTTCTTCCTTATAACCAAGCATTAACATAACCATTTCTATATTCTCTTTTGCAGAAAGGACAGGTATGAGATTATATGCTTGGAACACAAATCCTATATTATTTAATCTAAACTTGATTATTTGATTGGATGAATACGAAGAAATGGATTCTCCATCAACAATAACCCCTCCTGAAGTACAACTATCCAGCCATCCTATACAATTAAGTAAAGTAGTTTTTCCAGATCCAGAAGGGCCAACCACAGCTGTAAATTCTCCATCATAAACTTTCATACTAATATTATTTACCGCTTTAACTTCTAATTCTCCTTGCTTATATATCTTACTTAAATTTTTTACTTGTATCATAATTAATAATTTATATTTATTTTGTTGCTTCTACAGGGTTGATTTTTAAGGCTCTTATTGCTGGAAAAATTGATGATAAAAATGATATCAATATTACCATAACGCTAATATTAAAATAATATTCATTGGAAAGTTTTAAATAAATTACAGATCCAACACCAAAGTTTTCAAGACCAGACTGAACAACGCTAAGGTCTATTCCTTCTATACTAAAATAATTAATAGTTATGTAAGAAATTAATACACCAAATGGAATGGCAATTAATGATAAAAAAATGGTTTCAAAACAAATCATTAGAAAAATATAATATCTTGTCATTCCAATTGACATAAGCATTCCTAGTTCTTTTTTTCTTTCAAGAATTGACATAAGCATTGTATTGATAATCCCAAAAGATAAACCGAAAAGCACTATTAGCATGAATATATATAAAAAAGAACTCATCGTTTTATTTGCATAGGCTAGTTCTACAGCAATTTCATCCCAACTCTCAACTTTATAGTTACTATTAAGAACCTGCAAATCTTTTTTCAAGGAATCTGTTAATCCATCTTCCATTGTTATGATTGCAATCTCATGAAACCCTTTTAAATCTGGAATATTGTAATAAAGAGACTTCTGGTTTACAATAATATTATTATTATCAAAGATTGAATTTCCAGAATTAAAAATACCTTCTACCCTAAATAGTAAAGATGTTATATCTCTATTCAAGTCTTGAAAAGTTATTACTACTTTAGAACGAAGCCTTAAATTCAATTTATCTGCTAATTTCTCGCCAATTAACATTGTGTTATTCTTAGTCGATTTAAAATAGTTTCCTTCAATAATTTTTGAATTTACATTAGAAACATTAATCTCTGTGTCAGGATTAACACCTAATACGTTCACACCGAGAGAACCTGTAGAATTTGATAACATCCCATTTATCATAACCCTTTTAGAATAAGCTTTTACTCTTTTGTCTTTACTCAACATTTCATCTATAAACTCATGATCATCAATAAATCGATCTAGAGAATATTCCTCTGCAAATCTTGAGTCATGGACTTGAATATTTGCTAGATAAGTATTAATAGCATTATCCATCCTTTGATCATTAAGCGCAAACATTAATGATAGGATTAATAGTCCTCCATATAATCCCATTATTACTGATAATATAACTACTGTGCTCCTGCTCCTATTTCTCCAGACATTTCTCCAACCAATTTTTATTATAGTTAATAAATTCATTTTCTCATTGCATTTACAGGGTTTAACATAAAAATTTTTATTGCAGGATAGATAGAAATAAACACTGAAACAATAAATATAACAAGGGCATGTGACAGAGGTATATCCCAACTAATAGAAAATGGAACTATAGGCTCAAAACCAAATTCAGCCATAGCCTCATCCATTCCTTCAACTAATTCTGCTAAGTTAATTGGATTTTTATTGAAATAGTATGCAATAGGCCTTGACAAAATAATTCCAATTGCAACGCCTATTGAAGAAAGCATGATTGTTTCTAAAAAAATTATAAGAAAGAGTTTAATTTTACTCATACCTATAGATACTAATACTCCAAATTCATATTTTCTTTCTTCAGTCATCATAAGGACTGTTCCAAACATACCAAAGCATACAACTATATATAAAATAAATGCCATGATTAGACCTCCTACACTATCAGCTGTAATTGTTTGGTCTATCTCCGGGAGAATTTGCTTCCAAGTCATAACCTCATAATCATTTGAAAGAACATTATCTATTTCTTTTGCAATCTTTTTTTCTTCATAGTACTCAGCTTTATCTATAACTAAATGTGTAACAATATTCTCTGACGATATATAGTCATTTAGTGACTTTATATCCATGAATATCGCCAGATTATTTAACTGAGGGTTTTTTAAATCAACTATCCCGGTAATTTTATATTTTCCTGCTGCCATCATTCCCTGGTAACCTTGTCCAAAAAGAATTAAAGTATCTCCTAATTCAGCATTAAAATACTTTGCTATACCGTCCCCTAAAAGGACTTCATCATTATGGCTTAGATATAACGATCCTTTTACAATCCTTTTGTTCCAATCTGTTATTAGTTGTTCTTGATTAATATCAATACCATTAATAATTGCTCCTTTGGATTTTTCATCTTTTGATACAAGGGAAAACGTTTGAACACGCTGAACAACATTTTCAACACCTGGAATAGAAGTTATTGTATTAATTAACTTATCATCCACTTCCATAGAATTATCAAGACTTTGTTTTTCCCAATAACCATTAGCGTGAATTTGTACATAACCCGAGTATGACTCAACAACCGTCTTTATAAGGTTGTCATAGAAGCCAAATTGCATACTGCGCATAACAATTATGAGAAACAATGCTCCAGAAATTGAAAGAGTAGATATTAAAGTTCTTTTCTTATTTCTCCAGATATTTCTCCAAGCAATCTTAATTATCATTTAAGGTTTCTCATATAATTTGGCATAAATAGCCGTTGATTTATAACAATATCAAATTTCCAAACTATCCTTTCTATAATAGTTTTGTTGCCATCTTTATCTAGAGGAATAAATTCAATAATTGCAGGAAGCTTTTTTCCATCAAAATTCTTTATTGATTTGCCAGTCATTATGCTTACTAATTCATCATATTCATCATAAAATTCTGTTTTTAACTGCATATAATCATTCTTGTCTATCCACATTATTAGCTTACCCCATACTACAGGAGCATCTTCTTTTGGAATTAACTCAATAATCCAGCAATCTAATCCATCTATAGTTTGTTCACCGATTATAGAATTGGAATAATCATTGGTTACCGATGATCTTTGAACAAGATCATCATTTGTAAAGTCTGTTCCCATCCAATTCTGCATCATCATTGATGGAGGTAATTTAATTGTTCTTTCTATCGAAGGAATATAATTCCATACCTCATTCCCTCTCTTTAAAAAAACGGTTCCCTTTTCTTTGGCAGGTGATAGAACTAGAGAAACGAAATATTCATCTCCAATTGACCATCCTTTCATCACCATTTCTTTTTTCCACTTTGGTCTTATAATTTTTATTGCCATCTCCGTATAAGATGATGTAATTCCCCTTATTTTTTCTTCAGAGTATTTTAAAATTTGGTTAGCATCTTGGGAAAAAGATTTGGATATAGAAATAGTAAAAATAAAAATAAAGAGAAGTGCCCTATTCATATTTAAAGTTACATTTATTATATAAAATTTAATAAAAAATGAATATGTTTATAAGACTTTTTATATGATTTTGTTTTTTACACAATAAAATTAATTATGACAGGAAATTTTGAATTATTAGATTATTTAATTTTTGGACTTTATGCAATCACAATATTAGGTATTGGTCTTTGGGTTTCTAGAGATAAAGGAGGTCGTCAAAAAAATGCCGAAGATTACTTTCTTGCTAGCAAATCATTGCCTTGGTGGGCTGTAGGCGCTTCATTAATTGCAGCAAATATATCAGCAGAACAATTTATTGGTATGTCTGGATCTGGTTTTGCTTTAGGATTAGCTATTGCTTCTTATGAATGGATGGCTGCTATTACTTTATTGGTAGTTGGTAAATATTTCTTGCCAATATTTATTGAGAAAGGGCTTTATACTATTCCTGAGTTTATTGAAAAAAGATATAGTGCCAACCTTAAAACTATACTAGCAGTTTTTTGGATTGCTTTATTTGTATTTGTTAATTTAACAACAGTTCTATATCTAGGTGGTAAAGCACTAGATACAATAATTGGAGTTGGTGATGGCGGTATACTTCTTAACAGCATAATAGGACTAGGTTTATTTGCAGCTGCATACTCTTTATGGGGTGGGCTTGCAGCAGTAGCTTGGACTGATGTTATTCAAGTTATAATTCTAATTTTTGGAGGTTTATTAATGACATATTTTGCCTTATCAAATGTAACGGACTCAGGAAGTTTTATAGATGGTCTAAGTTATGTTTATGAAAAAGCTCCTGAACGATTTTCAATGATTCTTTCAAAGGGAGAAATTATCACTCCTAACGGTCGTGATGCATGGTTAGATCTGCCAGGATTGGCTGTTTTAATTGGAGGTATGTGGGTAGCTAATTTATATTACTGGGGGTTTAATCAGTATATCATCCAAAGAACACTTGCTGCAAAGAGTCTAGCTGAAGGTCAAAAAGGAATTGCTTTCGCAGCATTTTTAAAACTTATTATTCCAATTATAGTCGTACTGCCAGGTATTATTGCATATGTAATGAATCTAGATGACTCAGGAGCTTTAACTGTTGCTTCAGTTGATCCTGGATTTATTGGTACTGCTGGGAACTTTGCAAATGATAATGCTGCTCCTTGGCTTATAAAAAACTTTATTCCTGTTGGGGTTAAAGGATTAATTCTAGCTGCACTAGCTGCTGCAATTGTCTCTTCATTAGCATCAATGTTAAATTCTACATCTACAATCTTTACAATGGATATATATAAATCACACTTTAATAAAAGTGCTGATGATAAAACAATGGTTAAAGTTGGAAGAATTACTGTTATTGTAGCTTTATTAATAGCAATGTTAATTACTCCACAATTAGGAAGTTTAGGTCAAGTATTTCAATTTATACAAGAATACACAGGTGTGGTAAGCCCTGGCATTTTAGCTGTATTTTTAATGGGTCTATTTTATAAAAAGGCTACTAATAATGCTGCAATTTGGGGTGCGATGCTATCAATTCCAATAGCAATGTATTTAAAGGTAGCACCAAAAGGCTGGAGTGATGCACCTATTTTTCTTGATCTCCCTTTTATGAACCAAATGATGATAACTTGTATTGCTACCATATTAATCATTGCTGGTATTAGTTATTTTGAAGGAAACAAAATTGATTCAAAAGGTATTCATCTTTCAAAAAAGCTATTTGCTACAAGTTCTACTTTTAATATAGCTGCATTTTCGATCTTAATGATTACAAGCTTTTTATATGTTATTTTTTGGTAAATCAAATCTAAAAAGGAGGAAAGAAAATATTATAAAGAGCGCTATTTTGAAATATTAAGCTATATTTGCACAATTATAAATTTTAATTATGCAAGGTACTGTTAAGTTTTTCAACAATTCAAAAGGCTACGGATTTATTACTAATGATGAAACAGGTAAAGATTGTTTCATTCATGTTAACTCTTTAAATGGAGTTGATATTAAAGAAGGTGATAAAGTAGAATATGAAGAAGAAGAAGGGCAAAGAGGTGTTCAGGCTACTAACGTTAAGTTAGCTTAAGCTATTGAAAGAACTCTAAGTTTTTACTCACCAAATATAAAACAACTATTTTTTAATAGGTTTTGATAAGCACAATAAGTGTGATGTATCTTTGTACATTATATTGAAGCTATTTGTTTACTTATGGTATGATAAAATTACACCATAAATCTTAAAAATTTAATTTAGAGTTTGTAAAGTGGGGTTTATGCTTTAAATTTGTTATTTCAAAAACAAAATTCTAAATAAAATTTTTTAATGTCTACAATAACTTCTTTTGCCATTCACGACAAAGGATTTACAAAAACTTTACGTAAGGATAATTGGTGGCTGTATCCGGCCCTCGTGGTTTTTGGACTAACCAGTTTTGTGGTTTATGGATTTTGGTCCGCTTGGCAAGCCGATTTTTATTGGTACAGTGCTGGGCAAGAAGGATTTGGGGGATATCTCGCTCCTTTTTATTCTCCACTTCTTTTTATTAAAGAAGGTGTTGAAGGGGCTGCGCCAATGGCCCATTCCATTTTTGGACCCTGGCCCACTTGGTGGCCTAGTTGGATTCCTCCCTCTCCGTCGTTGTTGATTTTGGCAGTCCCTGGAATCTTTAGATTCACTTGTTATTACTATAGAAAAGCATACTATAGAGCATTCTCTGGAACACCACCAGCTTGTGCTGTTGGTGCTTTACCACGTAAACGAAAAAAAGGATATAAAGGAGAAACAGGACTTATGGTTGTTCAAAATATACATCGCTATACAATGTACTTTGCATCAATATATGTTATTGTCTTTTTTTATGATGCCTATTTATCGTTTTTTAGAGGTGGAGAATTTGGTGTTGGCCTTGGAAGTATACTTTTATTGGGAAACCCCATTTTATTAGCCAGTTATATGTATGGTTGTCACTCTATCCGACATCTTATAGGTGGAAGCAGGGATTGCTATTCATGTGGGTTGGGAGGTAATATAGCTCATAAAAACGGAATGATTGTTGGTTGGTTCAACCGTCGTCATGAGTTATTTGCGTGGCTTAGTTTAGTTTGGATAATGGTAGCCGATTTATATATTCGAATGGTCTCAATAGGATATATTAACGACCCTAATACATGGAATTTTTAAATGAATCATTTATGTTAGATATATCTGAAATTAAAACCGTTGAGCATGATGTTCTAATTGTGGGAGCTGGTGGAGCTGGGTTAAGCGCAGCTATTGAAGCTTCAAATCATGGAATGAGCACTGGTATTGTGATGAAATCACTTTTAGGGAAAGCACATACGGTTATGGCTGAAGGGGGAATGGCGGCTGCATTGGGAAATGTTGACGAACGTGATCATTGGAAAATTCACTTTCGGGACACCATGCGAGGTGGAAAATTTCTTAACGTTTGGCGAATGGCTGAACTTCATGCTAAACTAGCACCGGAACGTGTTCGCCTTCTTGAAGAATGGGGAGCAGTATTTGATCGCACTAAAAAAGGGCTAATAAATCAAAGAAATTTTGGCGGTCATAGATATCCTAGATTAGCACATGTTGGCGATCGTACCGGATTGGAAATGATCCGTACTTTACAAGACCATGGGGTTCACCAAGGAATTGAGACTTACATGGAATGTACGGCCTTGGATTTACTTAAAAACGAAAAGGGTAAAGTGATAGGTGTAGTTTGTATGTGGCGGGAAACGGGAACTTTTATTATTTTTAAAGCAAAGGCCATTATATTTGCCACTGGAGGAGGTGGCAAAGCTTGGGATGTCACTTCAAATTCTTGGGAATATACCGGTGATGGATATGCTTTGGCTTATGAGGCAGGGGCTGAATTAATGGATTTGGAATTTAATCAGTTTCATCCTACTGGAATGATGTGGCCATTATCAGTGAAAGGTATTTTGGTTACTGAAAGTGTTAGAGGAGAAGGGGGAGTCCTCTTAAATAGTGAAGGCACGCGATTTATGTTTAATTATATTCCTGAAAGGTTTCGTTCAGAAACGGCAGAAACCGAAGAAGAAGCTGCAAGATGGCTAGCTGGGGACCCCAATGCTAGGCGTCCTCCAGAACTATTAACCAGAGATGTCGTAGCTAGAGCAATTAATGAAGAGGTTAAAGCCGGAAGAGGTTCAAAACATGGAGGAGCCTATCTTAACATTGCCACACAACGATCACCAGAAGACATTAAAAAGAAGTTGCCCTCCATGTATCATCAATTTAAGGTTTTGGCAGAATTAGATATTACTAAAGAACCTATGGAAGTAGGCCCTACTTGTCATTATTTTATGGGGGGAATTCGGGTGGACGCCGATACAGCTATGAGCTCTGTTCCGGGATTATTTGCATGTGGAGAATGTGCGGCAGGAATGCATGGAGCTAATCGCTTGGGCGGAAATTCTTTGTCAGATCTTTTGGTCTTTGGTTATCTAGCAGGCAGAAATGCTGCTGAATTTGCAAAAAAAAATGCAAAGCATTCTGACTTTGATGAAAATCAAGCAAAAAAAATAATTCAAAATGCAACGGACATATTAAACCGCAATTCTGGGACTAATCCATATCTGTTGCATGAGCACCTGGAGCAAAATATGCAAGCGAATGTTGGGATTATTCGGACAAAAGATCAGCTTGAAAAAGGAATAGATGAAATAGAAAAAATCAAAGAGGAATACAAAACCGTAAAAGCAAAAGGAACAAGTCAATTTAATCCTGGTTGGCACGAAGCATTAGGATTACGTAACTTGTTAATTACGGCAGAAGCAGTGGCACGAGCCGCAAAATTGCGTGAAGAAAGCAGGGGAGCACATACCCGAGCTGATTTTCCAGGCGAACAAAAAGAATGGCTTAATTACAATATAATTTCTAAAAAAGGAGAGGATGGCAAAATGCAATTGAATAAAGTAGAGCGGCCAAGTGCAAATCCAGAATTGGTTCGCATTGCAGAATCTTCTATTGAAGATCTTGAAAATGAAATTATAGAAGAAAGAAAGCAAATGAACAAATAATTTATAAAGCTTAATTTTGAAAGTAATCAATAAACAATGACAACACGTAAATTTCAAATCTATAAGGGTGATAATAAAAATGGAGAACTGGTCAATTTTGAGACAGAAGTCAAGGAAGGAATGGTTGTGCTTGATGTTATTCACAAGATTCAAGCGGAACAGTCTAATGATTTGGCAATTCGATGGAATTGCAAAGCAGGAAAATGTGGCTCTTGTAGTGTGGAAATTAACGGTAAGCCAAAGCTGTCTTGTATGACAAGAATGAATGAATATAGAAAAGATGAGACCATTATAATTACTCCAATGAAAACCTTTCCTGTTATTAAAGATTTGGTTACCGATGTTTCATGGAATTATAATCAAAATAAAAGAATAAAACCTGTTAAACTCGCTCCGGAATATAAAACAGAAAAGGGCTATGTAATGTATCAGAAAGATATTGATAGAGTTCAGGAATTTCGAAAATGCATAGAGTGTTATTTATGTCAAGATGTATGTCATGTACTTCGCGACCATGACAAAAAAGACAAGTTTGTTGGCCCTCGATTTATGATTCGTGTGGCTAGCCTCGAAATGCATCCATTAGATATAAATGACAGAATTCCGGAATTAAAAAAAGAATTTGGTTCAGGAATGTGCAACATTACGAAATGTTGTACCGATGTTTGCCCGGAAAATATTAATATTACTGATAATGGAATTATTCCACTCAAGGAACGAGTGGTTGATAGATTTTATGACCCTTTAACTATTTTGAGACGCAAAATATTTGGCAAAAAAAAGAAGAAATTCCCTCCTTTTACATCTAATGGTGGAAATTCATGGAAGAAGATTCCAATAAAATCTTAAATTTTTTCATATTTTTTATATTGTGGAGCCAATACCGAGATTTGAACTCGGGACCTTTTCCTTACCAAGGAAACGCTCTACCCCTGAGCTATATCGGCAATTGTAGAGCGGGAGACGGGGGTCGAACCCGCGACATTCAGCTTGGAAGGCTGACGCTCTACCAACTGAGCTACTCCCGCATTAATTTGTGGGGAGAGCAGGATTCGAACCTGCGAAGTTAAAAACAACAGTTTTACAGACTGCTCTCGTTGGCCACTTGAGTATCTCCCCTAAAATCAAAATTTCAAAGAGCCGATGGAGGGACTCGAACCCACGACCTGCTGATTACAAATCAGCTGCTCTAGCCAGCTGAGCTACATCGGCTTGAAACAAAACCGATTGCAAAATAAATGCTTTTTTTGCCCCAATCAAAGCAATAATCTAAAATAATGAATAAAATTGCTATTTTGCTCTAGGATGTGCTTTCTGAAAAACTTCTTTTATTTTTTCCATACTTGTATGGCTATAAATTTGAGTAGCAGATAAACTTGCATGACCTAAAAGCTCTTTAACAGAATTTATATCAGCTCCCTCATTAATTAAATGAGTTGCAAAACTATGTCTTAATATATGAGGGGCCTTTTTAGTTTTAGATGAAACCAATTTAAAATATTCTGACACAGTTCTATAGACAAATTTTTCAGATAATTTATCTCCTTTATTTGATAGAAATACTAAATCATAATTTAATTCAGAAATTACATTATTTCTTTCAGATATATATTCTTGAAGTAGATTGCTGATTTTTGGTAAAAGAGGAATTACTCTTTCTTTATTCCTTTTCCCTAAAACTTTAACTGTTCCGGATTTTAAATCAAGATTACTTTCTTTTAACTCTATAAGTTCAATCCTCCTAACACCAGTGAAATAGAAAAATGAAATGACTGTCTTTTGAAGTTTTCCCTTATAAGTATCCGGAAAATAATCACTATCTAATAAAGAAGTAATCTCTTCTTTAGAAAAGGGTACTTGAATCTTTTTTTTCTGCTTTAAGGGCATGTGCTCTTCCAAAGGAGATATTTTTATTGAATCTATTTTTATCAAAAACTTATAAAATGATTTAAGAGATGATATTTTTCTATTAACTGTTCTATTAGAATTACCAGTATTAACTAACTCTACTATCCAAGACCTTATTATTGAATAATTACATTCCTCAATATTTATGTTATCAAAATTAGATTTTGAAAAATTTTCAAAATCTTTTAAATCTGTAAAATAAGCTTTAATGGTATTTTGAGAATATAATTTCTCAAGATTTAAATAATCTATAAATTTATTAATTATCATCTACATCAAATTTACGATGTATTTGAAAAAGTTTAAGGTAATTAAAGGTTTTCTTGATCTTTTAGTTTTTGAACATAACGAGCTTTAAGAATCTTTGTTCTATGTTCAATAGATGGCTTAACAAATTGCTTTCTATCTCTTAATGATCTCATAACACCAGTCTTATCAAATTTCCTTTTGAATCTCTTAAGAGCTTTATCGATATTTTCACCGTCCTTAATGGGTATAATTAACATTCAGTTCTATTTTGGTGGCAAATATAAAGAATTGTATTTAATCTCACCTAGATTTTTTTGCTGAAATTGCATTAAGATACTTTTCAAGCTCTTGTCTAACTTTTGGGAATAATATAAATAAACCTATCATATTTGGAAAAACCAAAGCAAGAATCATTGCATCAGAAAATGCCCATACAGATGACATATCCCCTGCAGCACCTATAACTATAAATATTAAGAATATAATTTTATATGTTAGATCTGAAACTTTTCCTTTTCCAAACACATACACCCAAGACTGAAGTCCATAGTAGGACCATGAAATCATAGTAGAAAGAGCAAATAAAACAACTGCTAAAGCTAAAAATGGACCAGAAAAAGAAATATATTCAGAAAAAGCTGCAGATGTCAAGCCAGCACCTTCTAACTCTTGACCTCTTACCATAACAGCTGTTGAACCTTCAACAAGGTTTCCATAAGTAAATAAGCTATTATCACCATTAAATATTATAATAACAAGGGCTGTCATTGTACAAATCACAACTGTATCAATAAATGGCTCAAGAAGCGCCACAATCCCTTCAGATGCAGGGTAACTTGTAATTACAGCTGAATGTGCAATTGATGCAGAACCAGCACCAGCCTCATTTGAAAAGGCAGCTCTTCTAAATCCTTGAACTAAAACACCTATAAATCCACCAACAGCAGCAGTGGGGGCAAAAGCCTGATTAATAATCATTGCAAAAGCATCATCAACAACTGATAAATTAGTAAAAATAATATATAGACAGGCGAGGACATACATAACTGCCATAAATGGTACAATTTTTTCAGTTACAGAAGCTATTCTTTTTATTCCTCCAATTATAATTATACCAACCACTATCATCATTATTATTCCAATAATTGTCCTAGCGCCACCACCGCTAATACCAAAAAGACTAACCATTTGCAAAGCAGCTTGATTTGACTGTGCAGCATTTCCACCACCAAAGGAAGCCCCTATACATAAAATCGCAAAAATTACAGCAAGTGTCTTTCCTAATTTTGCAAAGCCTCTTTCCTTTAATCCTTTTGATAAATAATACATTGGACCACCATAAACTGTTCCATCTGAACCAACATCCCTATACTTAACTCCAAGTGTACACTCTACAAACTTTGTTGACATTCCAATCAATCCACATAATATCATCCAAAAAGTAGCACCAGGACCTCCGATTGCAATAGCCATAGCAACACCGGCAATATTACCATTCCCAACTGTACCAGAAACTGCAGTTGCTAAAGCTTGAAAATGACTTACTTCTCCCTTTTGGGATCTTCTATCATCATCAAGATCATCATATCTTCCCATTACAGTTTTAATTGAAAGTCCAAAGCGTCTTATATTAATAAAGCCAAAGTAAAATGTGAAAAATGTAGCTCCACCAACTAATAAAAAGATTATAGTTGGTATTCCTGTTCCAAAAAATTCATGTAAAATAAGCCCCTCCCAAAAACTTGATATAGGCTGAAATGCTTCATTTATTCTCTCATCTATTCCAATTTGATCTTGTAAATCCATAATTATAAATCGAAAACTGTTTTTCTATTAATTATTATTAAGTCTTTTATCTTGAATAAGAAAGCAAAGGTCAAATATAAAATAAATCCTAGGACAAGAGTAAAAAAAGAAAGATAAATAAAAAACATTCTAATTTTTCTTGGATATACACCTATAGTCTCAGATAATCTTCGACAAACATTCATTCCATACTTTTCAAAAAATCTATATAGTTTCTTCATTTATTACTCTTCAACCTTTGGTCCATCCCACTCTGAGATTCCTCCTAATAAATTGTAAACATTATTAATTCCAAATGTCTTCATTATTTGACATGCTTGAACACTTCGTATTCCTGAATTACAATAAACATAATAATTTAAGTCTTTATTAAGATTTTCCAAAGCCTTAAGAAAACTCTTTGGATTTTTAATATCAATTAATGTAGAATTAGGTATATGAGATTGATCATATTCCTCTTGAGTTCTTACATCAAGAAGAAATGCTTTTTCATCATTTTCTAACTTGTTTAATAATTCTTCTTGACTTAAATCTATCATTTGAAATTTTTTCGAATTTAATTTAAAATTTTTAATAAAATAAGTTTCATTTGACAAAATTTTGCATGAGTCCCTTATTATTCTATATTTGTAGCAATGAAAACTAATAATTTTGTTTGGTGGATTGGGAATAGTTAACTGTTCGTGAATGAACCTTACATTATATATTATATAGGCTTGTCTCGCGACAAGCTTTTTTTTTGCAATTATGAGAAAGTATAAATTAAATAGTTATCATAAGAAGATTATAGCTGATACTATAACTCCTGTTGAAGTTTACCTTAAAATAAGGGATGTTTTTCCTAATAGCTTGTTACTTGAAAGTAGTGATTACAGGTCTTCAAACAATAACTTCTCTTTTATATGTTTTAATGAAATCGGATCTATAAAGATTAAGGATTTTGTTTTAGAAGAAAAATTTCCAGACGGAAAGACCTCATCAGAAAAATTAAAACAAAGTCCAAATATCCCTGACATCATTCATAAATATTTAGACAACTTCGATATAGATCAGAATGAACATACATTTGTAAATAATGGGTTATTTGGTTTTGTTTCTCATGAGGCTATAAAATATTTTGAAAATATTTCCTTGTCTGAAGATAAAGAAGACCTTAATATCCCCGATATATTTTATGGGTTATATCAAAATATAATAGCTATTAGCTTATATAATCATGAGGCTCATATTTTTTGTAATTCATTTGATAAAGAAAATAATATAGAAACTATTGAAAATCTATTAATTTCTAAAAGCTACCCTGTTTTCAACTATAATAATATTGGAGAAAAAACTTCAGATATATCAGATAATGATTTCATAGAGTATGTGAATAAAGCAAAATCCCATTGTAAAAGGGGAGATGTATTTCAACTAGTTTTATCAAGAAGGTTTAAACAAAAATTTGAAGGTGATGAATTTAATGTATACAGGTCTTTAAGATCTATAAACCCTTCACCATATCTATTCTTTTTTGATTACGGTGATTTTAAAATATTCGGAAGTTCCCCTGAAGCTCAAATTATAATAAATGATAGAATAGCAGAAATTCACCCTATTGCAGGAACTTTTAAAAGAACTGGTAATGATATAAATGATAAGAAAATTGCAGAAGATTTGTTTAAAGATCCTAAAGAGAATTCAGAACATGTTATGTTAGTTGATCTTGCAAGAAATGATCTAGGAAGAAATGGAAACAATGTTAAAGTTGAAAAAAATAAAGAAATCCAATTTTATTCACATGTAATTCATTTGGTTTCAAAGGTTACCGCTAGATTAAAAAAGAACTCTAAAACTTTTCAAGTTGTTGCTGATACATTTCCTGCAGGAACATTAAGTGGAGCTCCAAAACATATGGCACTTAAATTAATTGATAAATATGAAAAAGTTAATAGAAACTTTTATGGCGGAGCTATAGGTTATATTGATTTTAAAGGAAATTTTAATCATGCAATTATTATTAGATCTTTTTTAAGTCAAAACAACATATTAAATTATCAAGCTGGTGCGGGTATTGTTATTGATTCCCAACCTGAAAAAGAGCTACAAGAAGTTTATAATAAACTAGGTGCTCTAGATAAAGCTTTAAAAAATGCAGAATTAATAAAATGAAAAAAGTATTTCTTATAGACAACTATGATTCATTTACTTATAACCTTGTATCTTATTTAGAAGAGCTAAATTGTGAGGTACTAGTGAGGCGTAATGATAATATAGATATTAAGGAAATTGATGGTTATGAGAATATAGTAATCTCTCCTGGACCAGGAATTCCAAGTGAATCGGGAGATTTAAAAGAGGTTATTTTAAAGTATTCTCAATCAAAAAACTTTTTAGGAGTCTGTCTTGGACAACAAGCTATAGCTGAAGTATTTGGAGGAGAAATTGAAAATCTAGATACTGTATACCATGGAGTTGCAACGGAAATTGAAATTATAAAAGATGATTATATATTTTCAAATCTTCCTAAAATGATTTCTGTTGGAAGATATCATTCATGGATAGTAAAACACCCATTACCAGATGATTTAGAAGCGACATCATTTGATAAAAACGGAAACATCATGTCCTTAAGACATAAAAAATATAATATAAGGGGGGTTCAATTCCATCCAGAGTCAATTCTTACTCCAAATGGAAAAGAAATTCTAAAAAATTGGGTAAAGAGTTTATGAAAAATATTTTAAACAGACTAACAAAATATCAAACACTTTCTAAAGAGGAATCAAAACAAATTATTATTGATATCTCCGAAGGAAAACTTAATAATAGTCAAATATCAAGTTTTTTGACTGTCTATATGATGAGAAACATAACTCTTGATGAGTTGGAAGGTTTCAGAGAAGCACTTCTTGATCTCTGTATACATATAGATTTAAATCAATTTGATGCAATAGATCTTTGTGGAACAGGTGGTGATGGAAAAGACACTTTTAATATTTCAACCTTAGCTTCATTTGTAACTGCTGGAGCAGGAGTTAATGTAGCAAAACATGGAAATTATGGAGTTTCTTCAGGATGTGGCTCAAGTAATGTATTAGAACATCTTGGAATTAAATTTACAAATAATGAGAACAAACTTCAGGAGTCTATAGATAAATCTGGAATTTGTTTTCTCCATGCTCCTTTATTTCATCCTGCAATGAAAAATGTTGCTCCTGTTAGGAAAGAACTAGGTTTAAAAACATTCTTTAATATCCTAGGGCCATTAGTTAATCCTTCCAACCCAAATAAGCAAATTGTAGGGGTTTTCAACCTTGAACTTGCTAGAACGTATAATTACTTTTTCCAGAAAACTAAAAAGAAATATAGTATTATCTATTCATTAGATGGATATGATGAAATATCATTGACCGGAGAAACCAAAATATATAATAATCAAAAGGAATTTATTTTAAAACCTGAGCTACTTGGATTACTTCCAATTAATGCAAATGATATAATTGGAGGTAATGATGTTGATTCTTCAGCAAAAATATTCATGAATATTCTAAACAACAATGCAACTGAACAACAAAAGGATGTTGTATGTTCTAATGCAGCAATAGCTATTTCAACATCTAAAGGAATTAGTTTAACTGATGCTTTTAACTTGGCAAGAGAATCTATTGATTCCAAAAATGCATTACAATCATTTGAAACACTTAAAAAAATCAACCAATGAATATTCTAGGTGAAATTGTAAAACATAAAAGGAATGAGTTGATATCTCAAAAGCTAAATTCTACAATTAAAGAATTGGAACAAAGTGAATCTTTCAAAATAAAGTGTAGATCTCTTAAAAGTTCAATTTTAACAAGCAAATCGGGAATTATTTGTGAATTTAAGAGAAGATCTCCATCTAAAGATATTATTAATAATCATAGTAAATTAACAGACGTTGTTGCTGGTTATGAACAAGCTGGAGCATCAGGAATATCTATATTGACTAATGAAAAATATTTTAGCGGTTCAACTAATGATATAAAGAAAACCTCAAAAATTGTCTCCACACCGATTTTACGAAAGGAGTTTATAATAGATGAATATCAAATTATAGAATCAAAATCCATTGGAGCTGATTCAATTTTATTAATTGCTTCAATTCTATCTCCGAAGGAAATACAGGAATTTTCTAGTCTAGCAAAAAGTATAGGATTAGAAGTTCTTCTTGAGGTTCATACTAAGGAAGAACTTGATACATCTGTAACTGATAATATTGATATTATTGGTATTAATAACAGGGATCTTAATAATTTTAATGTAGATATAAAAAACAGTTTAAATATAATTGATCAAATCCCTTCAAACTTTGTTAAAATATCTGAAAGTGGTATAAATAATCCTGATTCTATAGTTGAGCTTAAAAAAGCTGGCTTTGATGGATTTCTAATTGGTGAATATTTCATGAAATCTGATTCACCAAATGATTTAGCTAATAAATTTATTAATCTTGTTGAGAATGAAATTTAAAGTTTGTGGACTTAAAGAAAGTGTTAATATGCTTGATGTATCAGAATTAAAACCAGATTACATTGGTCTTATATTTTGGAGTAAATCTAAAAGATTTGTCAAGAATTCAACTCCTGAATTACCAAATGAAATCAAAAAAACAGGAGTTTTTGTTGATGAAAATTCAACTGAAATAAAAAATAAAATTAAAGAACATTCGCTAAAGGCCATTCAGCTACATGGGAAGGAATCCCCCTCTTTTTGTAAAGATTTAATGTCTTCAAAAATTGAAGTCATTAAATCTTTTAGTATTGATAATGAATTTGATTTTTCTATAGTTAATGAATATAAAAACAGTTGTGATCTATTTTTGTTTGATACAAAATCTGATCTTCCTGGAGGAAGTGGAATTTCCTTTGATTGGGAGCTTCTAAAAAAATATAATTTAGAAAAACCTTTTTTTCTTAGTGGAGGAATTGGTATTGATTCTACACAAAAAATTTTAGATTTATTAACTAACAATCTTCCAATTCATGGGATAGATGTGAATAGTAAATTTGAGAATGAAGATACTCTTAAGGATATAGCTAAATTAAAAGAATTTAAAAAGATATTAAGATTATGAAATATAAAGTCACTAGTGATGGGTTTTATGGCGAATATGGCGGAGCATTTGTTCCAGAAATGTTATATCCAAATCTTGAAGAGCTAAAAAATAATTATGAAAAAATTATAGATCAAAAAGAGTTCAAAAAAGATTATGATAAACTTTTAAAAGAATATGTTGGAAGGCCAACACCATTATATTTTGCTAGTCGACTTTCGGAAAAATATAAAACCAAGATATATCTTAAAAGAGAAGATTTATGTCATACTGGTGCACATAAAATAAATAATACTATTGGTCAGATATTACTTGCTAAAAAACTTGGCAAAAAAAGAATAATTGCAGAAACCGGTGCTGGTCAACATGGAGTTGCAACTGCAACAGTATGTGCTCTAATGGGAATAGAATGCGTTATCTATATGGGGGTAGTTGACATTAATAGGCAATCTCCTAATGTTGCTAGAATGAAAATGCTAGGAGCATCAGTTATTTCAGTAGAGTCTGGAAGCAAAACATTAAAAGATGCAACAAATGAAGCAATAAGAGATTGGATAAATAACCCTCTTACTACTCATTACATAATTGGATCAGTTGTTGGACCTCATCCATATCCAGAGATGGTTGCCAGATTTCAATCTATTATTTCTAAAGAAGTAAAACAACAACTTCTCAAACTAGAAGGAAAAGAGAATCCAAATTACTTAATCGCAAATATTGGAGGAGGTAGTAATGCAATAGGTCTATATTATGAATATTTAGAAAATGAAAATGTCAAAATTATTTCAGTTGAAGCAGCAGGAAAAGGAGTAAAATCTGGAAAAAGTGCTGCAACTTCTGTATTAGGGAAAATTGGAATTATTCATGGTAGCAAGACATTATTAATGCAAACAAAGGATGGTCAAATAATTGAGCCATATTCTATATCAGCTGGATTAGATTATCCAGGTGTTGGTCCTATTCATGCGCATCTTCTTGAATCTAAGCGAGCTAAATTTATTTCAATTACTGATCAGGATGCAATGTTAGCTGGATTAGAAATTTCTAAACTTGAGGGAATAATTCCTGCAATTGAAACAGCTCATGCATTTGCTACATTTAAATATTTAGATTTTAAAAAAGATGACATAATAGTTGTTAATTTTTCTGGAAGAGGTGATAAAGATTTAAATACTTACATAGAATATTTTAATTTATAATGAATAGGATTGATAAAAAATTAAACGAAGAAGGAAAACTCCTATCCATTTATTTTACAGCTGGATACCCTAGTTTAAATGATACTGAAGATATTATTATAAAACTCGAAGAATCAGGTGTAGATATGATAGAAATAGGTTTACCATTTAGTGATCCTCTTGCAGATGGACCTACAATTCAGGATAGTTCTACCCAAGCAATCAAAAATGGAATGAATTCTAATGTATTATTTGATCAATTAAAAAATATTAGATCTAAGGTTTCTATTCCATTAATTATTATGGGTTACTTTAATCCAATTCTTCAATATGGAGTAGAAGATTTTTGCAAAAAATGTAGTGAAATTGGTATTGACGCTCTTATAATTCCTGATTTACCTATTGATTATTATGAAACAAACTATAAATCTATTTTCAAGAATTATGGGTTATATAACTTGTTTATGATTGCACCTCAAACTCCTGAAGAAAGGATTAGACACATTGATAAAATATCAGATGGATTCATATATATGGTAAGCTCATCAAGTGTTACTGGTTCAAAAAATTCCTTTGATTCTGATCAATTGACTTACTTTAAAAAAATTGAAAAAATGAATCTTTCAACTAAAAGGATTATAGGCTTTGGTGTTGGAAGTAAAAATACATATGAAACTGCAGCTCAATACTCAAAAGGAGCAATTATTGGATCTTCATTCATAAAAAATCTTAAATCAAAAGGGCTTAGTTCAATAAATGGATTTATAAAATCCATCAGAGATTAATAAATCTAGTTAATTTTTATAGAGTGAGATCCAAAATAATTTCTTTGAGCTTGAATCATATTAGTACTTAATGAATTATTTGATATCTGATTATAATAGTTCAAGGCATCAACAAAACAAGGAATAGAAACATCATTTTTTAATGACACAGTAATTATATCAATTAAATCAGATTTAAAATCATTTAGATCTGTAATTATTGTCTTATCATTTAAAATCTTTTCAACTGAATAATTTGAATAAAATAAATTAATTAAACTTGACTTTATTATGCTTCCATTTGACCAAACATTTAATGCTTTTGAAATACTAATATTCCAATTATAACTACTATTTGCAGCATTTATTAAATAAAAAGCTTGAATATAATTTATAATTCTACAAAATTGATAAGCTCTACTTAATGAATTTATATTTATATCAAAACTTTTAGGACTTTGTTTTATTATTTTACTTATTTTCTTTCTTTCACCTTTCAGGTTAGAAATAAATCTGGTATCCATAGCTGATGATAATAAACTTGTTGAGCATCCAAGCTCAATTCCATAATTTAGCATCCACCTTCCTGTACCATTATCTCCAGCTAGATCATCAATCTTATCGATTAAATATTTATCATCAATCTTTTCTAATACTTTTTTAATTGATATATCAAGTAGATAACTTTTTAAATTTGAGTTATTCCATTCCTCAAAAATTTTAGCAATTTCTTCATTATCATAATTACCTGAATCATTCAATAATTTATAAATAGATGATATTAATTGCATTTCAACATACTCAATTCCATTATGAATCATCTTAACAAAATGTCCCTGATTGGAATCACCAAAAAAATCAAAGCTAGATGATTTGTCAATAGTTTTTGATGTAATTAGTGAAAAATCTTTTTTGACTATATTAAAAGCATTAATATCTCCTCCAATCATCATGGATGGACCATTCAAAACACCTTCTGTTCCGCCTGATACTCCCATACCTAAATATAGAATTTTATTTTTTTTAGTTTTTAAATGATTATTTGAACTAATAACTGGATTAGTGTTCCCACCATCAATTAATATATCACCTTCATCCAAAATTTCTAGAAGTTTAGATATAACCTGATCATTTGGTTTTCCATAAGGAACAAGAACTAAAATTTTTCTTGGTTTTTGAATCGAATCAACGAAACTAGATATATCCTTAAAAAATAATGTAGATTTTAATTCAGGATATAATTTTTTAGTCTCAAAAATCGAATTCAGTTTTTTATCAAAAGTCTTATCATATAGTGATAAACTTATATCCTTAGAAGACATATTTCTTGCCATACTTAATCCTATCCTACCAACCCCAATTATACCCCAGCTGCTCATTTTAAAATTTTATGCTTAATAAATTCAACTATATTTTGTGGATTCTCAGTTATGTTTATAAAATTACAATAATCAGGATATTCAATTATATCAAATTGGCTTTGTAATAAATCTGATTGAAAAAAATGATTATTTCTATTTTTTAATCTTTCCTGAATTAATCTGAATTCTCCCTTTAAACAAAACCAAAAAATATTTGCATTGATACCACTTATTAATTTTTTTCTGTAATCTTCTTTTAGGGCTGAACAAGCAATTACTATATCTTTCTCTAAATTGTTTTTTAATTCGTTATTGATACTCATTAACCATTCCTCTCTATCAATATCATTTAATGGTATATTGCTTTTCATTTTTTTTATGTTATCAGTTGAATGAAAATTATCACCTTCAATAAATTTAAAACTCAAATTATCAGATAATTTTTTTCCAATAAGAGATTTACCTGATCCACTTACTCCAAATAGTATAATAATTTTTTGCATTAGTTTAAACTTCAAATAATTTGAATTTATCTAACTTATCATTTAATTCATTTTCAAAATCAAAAACTAGAAAAAACCCTCCTCCACCTGAGCCACACAGTTTCATGTAAAAGGAATCTAGTTTGAGTCCTTCATTCCATATTTCTTTTAATGAATCAGGAATCATTTCATTCATATTTTTATAAGTAATCTCTGAAAGTTTTTTTATTGAATCTCTATAATAATTTGAACTATTTAGAAGATTAGCTATGCATTCGTTAGTTGTATTAATATAAGATTTATTAAAAAAATTGGAAAAATCTTTATCATTCATTTTATTATTAAATAATTCTATCATTTCTTTAGTACTTGACGAATATTTACTGTCAATTAAATATATCTTAGAATTTAGAAACTTTATATCGCCTAATAATTCAACAGCGCCTTCAGAAATAAATATTGGATTATTAAAAAATGAAACTAAGGGATCTAATCCAGATGAATTGCCATGAAAATAGGATTCCATAGTTGAAAATGTTTTTTTTAATTCATACAAATCATCAGTATCTGAGTCACAATATTTATCATATATTGCTGCAACTAATGCTCCACTACTACCCACTCCAAATCCTTTAGGTATATCACTGTCAAAATAAAGTCCATTAGATATATCTTCTTTTAAAGACTGTAAATTAAATCTACCTAAATCATTAGTATTAGCCTTTATATATTCAGAGAATTTTTGAATTTCTAAATTTGATGCTTCTGCTTTACCATTCAGCTTATCATTAAGTTTTAATGTTCCATTAAATTTTTTAAATGGAATTGATAATCCTGAAGAATTTTTTATGATGCTATATTCTCCAAAAAGTAAAATTTTTGAATAGAAATCTTTATTTTTCATTTAATATTTTTTTAGGTCCATGACCAACCTCATCATGAATATATCTATTTGAAAAACAGTATTGCATTAATTCAACTTTAATAAAATCTGAAATCTTTTTCTTTATATTTTCTGGATAAAGCAAATGTATATTTGAACCTGCATCAAGTGTAAAACAAATAGGAAGTTTTGTCTCAGTTCTAAATTCAGTTATTTTAGATATGACTTTCAAAGTATTCGGCTTTATTAGTATATAGTTTGGATTAGATGTTAGCATTAAAGAATGGATCATTAAAGCTTCAGATTCCGTAATACTTATAAAACCATCTAAATCCCCACTTTTTAATATTTCCTTAAGATTTATAACATTTTTTTTAGCTATTTTATAACGTTGATTTGAAAATGGATTTTTATTCATTAATTCATGACCTTCACTACTAGAAATCTTTTTTTGCCCCGGGTCTATTATTAGAATAGTGTCATTAAATTCTTTAAATATTTCATGAGTTTGATTTGAGATATTTATTCCAAATAAATCATTGCTGTTTTCATAAGCTTTTGACTCTCCCCATATAACAACTGGTCCATATACACTTCTTGATGCACTTCCAGATCCAATTCTTGCGATGAATGATGACTTTTTAAAAAAATATTCATCAGACATTTCTCTATTATCCATCTTTTCAAAATCAACTAAACAAGTTGATAATGCAGCCATTGATGAAGCTGATGATGCAATACCACTACTATGAGGAAAAGTATTATTAGATTTTATTTCTAAATCATGATTTTTAATAAATGGAAAGAATTTTTCAATTTTATTTAAAAACATTAAAGTTTTCTTTTCAAAAGATTCTTGTTTCTCTCCTTCAAATTCAAAGTGCAAATTTGAAGTTTTATTCTTCTTCGGTGTTAATGAAAGACTAGTATTTGTTATTGATTTACTTAATGTTAAACTAATTGAAGGATTTTGTGGAATTTGATTTTCTAATTTACCCCAATATTTTACTATGGCTATATTACTTGGAGCACTCCATCTAACAACACCATTTAATTTAATGTCTTTGGAACAAATAAAATCTTTTTCATTCATTCTATAAAAATAAAATTTAGTTTATTTTTCTAATATTAGTTCTTTTTGCTTCTTTTTTACTTCCATCAAAACCTTCTACACCACTAATAGTAGTATATTTTAATGTTTTTTTCTTACCAGGATTTAATAAATTGTATGCACTGTGACACATTACAGCAGCCTCATGGAATCCGCTCAAAATTAAATTGAGTTTTCCAGGATAAGTATTTACATCACCTATTGCAAATATTCCTTTAATATTTGTTTGATAATCAAGACTATTATTAACCTTTATAGCATTATTTTCAATTTCTAAACCCCAATTTTTTATAGGTCCAAGTTTTGGAACTAACCCAAATAGGGGAATAAAATAATCAACCTTGATTTCCTTAGATTCTCCATCAGTATCAATAAGAACTGACTCAAGTTTTGAAGATCCTTTAAGAGATAAAACTTGAGTTGGTGTTAACACATCAATTAACCCCTTATTCTTTAAATTTTGAACATTTGATATGGATTCGTCTGCTGCTCTAAATTCATTCCTTCTATGAATAAGAATTACCTTTTTAGCAATAGTTGACAAAAATAAAGTCCAATCTAATGCAGAATCTCCTCCTCCAGCAATTAATACAGTCTTATCTTTATATTTTTCTGGATCTTTAACTAAATAATCGATCCCATTATCTTCAAACTTCTCTAGATTATCCAGATTGGGTTTTCTTGGAGTAAAAGTTCCAAGACCTCCAGCAATTGCTATAATTTTAGATTCATGCTTTGTTCCCTTATCTGTAGTTACAATAAAAGACCCTTCATTATTTTTTTCTAATTTGACTGCATTTTCTCCAAGAGTATAACCTGGATTAAATGGTTTAATTTGTTCTAATAATTTTTTAATTAAATCACCTGCAATAATTTCAGGATAGGCTGGTATGTCATATATTGGTTTTTTTGGGTATAATTCAATACACTGACCACCAGGCTGAGCTAGAGAGTCTAGTATATGACATTTCATTTTGAACAAACCTGCTTCAAAAACAGAAAATAGTCCAATTGGTCCTCCTCCTATAATTAAAATATCTGTTTTAATCATTTAGATAATAATTATACTGAGTTTACTTTTTCAATATGAGGTGCATGTCTTTTTATTATAGTCTCAACCCCTAATTTAAGTGTCATTTGATTTACTTTACAACCCACGCATGTCCCATGAAGTTTAACGTTGACTATTTTATTGTCAGAAATTGAATCTAAAGAAATATCACCTCCATCTTTTTCTAAAAAAGGTCTTATTTCATCCAATGCTATTAATACTTTTTCTTCTATTTCTTTTGTCATGATTTTTTCTTAACTGCTGAACACCCTACTAAATTAGTAATTTTGACAATCTTAGTAGGGGGTAATTCATCATTTCTTTTAATTAATTCTTCAACAAGAAGCTTAGAGATATCTCTAAATTTATTTTCGATTACTGAATTTTCCTGAAGTGATCCAGGTCTACCAAAATCAGAAGCTTCTCTAAGACTTGTAAATATTGGTATTTCACCTAAAAAATTAATATCTAAATCTTTAGCAAGATATTTTACCCCACTTTCTCCAAAGATAAAATGTTTAATTTCTGGTTCTTCATTTGATGTAAAATATGACATATTTTCAACTAGACCTAGAATTGGAACATTAATACTGTCTTGTTGAAACATCTTAATTCCTCTTCTAGCATCAGCTAATGCAACATTTTGTGGTGTACTAACTATTACAGCTCCATTTATTGGAAGAGATTGAACTAGACTAAGATGTATGTCTCCAGTACCTGGAGGCAAATCTAAAAACAAGAAATCTAATTCTCCCCAATTAGTATCAAAAATCATTTGATTAAGGGCTTTCGATGCCATCGGACCTCTCCATACAACTGCTTGATCAAGTTTTGTAAAAAAGCCTATTGACATTAATTTAATCCCATAACTTTCTACAGGTTCAATTTTTGAAACACCGTCAATTTTGATAGATTTTGGAACATATCCCTCAACATCCAGCATTGTCGGAATAGATGGACCATATATATCCGCATCCAATATTCCGACTTTACATCCCATTTTAGCTAGCATTGCAGCAGTATTAACAGTAAAAGTAGATTTTCCAACGCCTCCTTTTGCTGAAGAAATTGCAATAATTGAGTCAACTCCAGATAATTTTTTATTAACCCTCTCAATCTCAGGTTTAGACACTTTTTTAATTTTTGTGTTAAACTTAATTTTTACTTTACTATTAATTCTTTGATGTATTAGGTCAATTATTTCTGCTTCTAACTTTTTCCTAGCTTGAAGTGTTGGATTGTCCATAATTAAATCAATATCTACTTCAATATCAAACACCATTATATTTGCTACAACACCAGATTTTATAATATTATCTTTCGAACCTGATGAATATACTTCTTCTAATACCTTAGAAATAGATTTTTTATTCAATTCCATTTTTAATAATATCTACAAAGATACTGCTAAGTAGTAATTTAAAATATTATAACCTTTAAAAATTATTTAGGTTTCCAAAATTTTATTTCAAAATCTTGCACCTGATTATCTATTATGTTTATTCCTTCATTTTCTAGTAACTGTTTCATTAAATCATGACCAAAAAAGTGATGTTTTCCAGTTAGAAGTCCATTTCTATTAACTACCCTATGAGCTGGGATTGATGAATCATTATGCGAAGAATTTAGAGCCCAGCCAACAACTCTAGAACTGGATGGTGAGCCAATAAATTTTGCTATTGCTCCATATGTTGTCACCCGACCAAATGGTATTTTTCTTACAACATTATAAACTTTTTTGTAAAAATCACCTGCTAACATATATTAATTTCAGATAAAATATTTTGATATTATTAGCCTTATAGTCGGTCAAGTGTAAAAGAAAAAGTAGTTCCCCTACCAACTTCACTTTCAACATAAATGTTTTCATTATGGGCTTCAATAATATGCTTAACAATTGATAACCCAAGGCCAGAACCTCCTTTTTTTCTAGACCTGGTTGGATCAACTCTATAAAATCTTTCAAATAACCTAGGAAGATGATGTTTTTCAATTCCCTCGCCAGTATCCATAACTCTTATTAAAACCTTTTGGTTTTCTAATTCTTGAATAGCAATCTCAGTTCTACCACCTTCAAGTCCATATTTCAAGGAGTTAACTAATAAATTGGTTAAAACTTGTAATATTCTTTCTTCATCAGCACTAACATAAACTGGAAAGGAATATTCTTTATCAAATACAAGTGATATTCTACTATTCTGTGATTCTATTTCAAGTAAATCAAAAACATTCTGAACTATCTCAACAATATCAAATTTTTTCTTATCAACTATTTTTATACCAGATTCAAATTGAGTTATTAAATCAAGATCTAATACAATATTTATTATTCTATCAACTCCTTTAGCAGCCCTTTTAAGATACTTATCTCTAACATTTTTATCTTTTAATGCACCATCCATTAGAGTTAAGATATAACCCTGAATAGTAAACAAAGGGGTCTTTAGTTCATGAGAAATATTTCCTAAGAATTCCTTCCTATATGTATCTTTATCTTTTAGAACATTTATTTCTGTTGTTCTAGATTGAGTTTTTTTAAGCAGCTCCTGAGATAATTGATCAAATCCCACTTTATCAGATTGAATTTCTGAAAAATAAGATTCAGGTGATATTTCTTCAAGGACTCTATTAATTACATTATTTATATATCTATTAATCAGAGCATTAAATAGAATAAAAGATAAAATAAAAAATATAATTATAGTAAACTTTTGCTTACCAATGAAGTGTAAAAAATCAAAACTATTGTTAAATTGTATTTCAAAAATTATATAAAGTATGGTTGCCAATATTGTAAAAACTATTGACAATCCTAATGGATACTTATATTTAGTCAATTTTCGAAAAAAATTCATTAATCTGGATTAACGAACTTATAACCAACTCCCTTTACTGTCTTAAAGTAATTATCTCCAATTTTTTCTCTTAATTTTCTCATATGAACATCAATTGTTCTATCTCCAACGACAACCTCAGCACCCCAAATAGATTGCATTATTTTTTCTCTTTTGAAGACTTTTTCAGGCTTAGAAGCTAATAGATATAAAAGTTCAAATTCTTTTCTTGGAAGTGAAAGAGATTGGCCTGATATTTTCACTTTATACTCATCACTATCTATTATTAATTTACCAATCTCTATAATTGATGTTAAATTATTTTCTTTTTTTAACCTTCTTAAAAGACCCTTTACTTTAGATATAAAAACTTTTGGCTTTATAGGTTTTGTAACATAGTCATCGGCTCCAGCATCATAGGCTGCAACATGAGAATAATCTTCACCCCTTGCAGTTAGAAACATTATGATTGTATCATTAAATTTTGGATTTTGCCTGATTATTCCACAAGCCTCTATTCCATCCATTTTAGGCATCATAACATCCATGATAATTAAATTAGGAATCTCTTTTTCTGCTTTCTTTATGGCAGAATGGCCATCCTTAGCTGCTATGACACTATAACCTTCCTGTGTCAGATTATATCTTAAAATTTCAATAATATCTGGTTCATCATCAACTAGAAGTATTTTAATATCTGATTTTTTCATATACCTATGAGTAATTTAGCGAAAAACTATAATCTTTTAATTAACATTAACCAAGAAATAATTTTTTCTACCTCTTTGAAGAAGAATAAATTTTTTATTAATTAAATCTTTATCACTAATTATAAAGTTATTTGAAACTTTATTTTTGTTTACATAAATTGAATTTTCATTCAACGCTCTTTTGGCTTCACTCAAAGATTTTAAAAAATTCGTCTCCTTTGAAAGAAACATTTCTATCTGAATCCCATCATTAAGCTTTTTTAAACTTAAGTTTGATTTAGGGACTCCTTCAAAAATTTCCATAATTGTATCTGAATCAATTGACCTCAAGTCATCTTCACTAGATTTTCCAAATAAAATTTTAGATGCATTTACTGCATTTTCTAATTCTTTCTCTCCATGGATAAGCTTAGTCAAAGAATTTGCTAAATGGTTTTGCAAAACTCTTAAACCTTTATTTTTATTATGCTCTGTAATTATTTTATCTATTTTTTTTTGAGTCAAAAAAGTAAATATCTTAATATAGTTTTGAGCATCTTCATCAGATACATTTATCCAATATTGATAAAATTTATATGCTGAAGTTTTATTTTTATCAAGCCAAACATTTCCACTCTCAGACTTACCAAATTTTGAACCATCATATTTAGTAACTAATGGGCATGTCAGTGCAAATGCTTTTTTATTTTCTTTTCTTCTAATTAATTCTGTCCCTGTAGTTATATTTCCCCACTGATCACTTCCCCCCATTTGAATAGTACAGTTCATATTTTGGAATAAATAAAGAAAGTCATATCCTTGAATTAATTGATATGTAAACTCAGTAAAGGACATTCCATCGTTTGATTCTTTTCCAATTCTTTTTTTAACTGAATCCTTTGCCATCATATAGTTAATAGTAACGTGTTTCCCTATATTTCTGGAAAAATCAATTATCGAAAACTTACTCATCCAATCATAATTATTCAATAAAATTGCTGAATTTTCTTTTTTTGAGTCAAAATCCAAAAATTTCTCAAATTGTTTTTTAAGCTTTTTAAAATTAAAATCTAAAATATCTTTATCTAATAATTTCCTTTCATCTGATTTTCCAGAAGGATCACCAATCATCCCCGTAGCACCTCCCAATAAAACAACAGGGGTATGACCATATTTTTGAAAATGCATTAAAATAAAAATTGGCACTAAACTTCCTACATGAAGTGAATCAGATGTTGGATCAAAACCTATATATCCAAGTGATTTATTATTATTAAGATGATCTTCAGTTCCAGGGATAATATCCTGTAACATTCCTCTCCACTTTAACTCATCAATAAAATTTTTCATAATTAATTAATTGAAAGAGTATCAATGACTTTATTTATCCTTTTTTTAACATTAGAATAAATCTCATAGTGATCTCTCGGTCTTTTTGAATAATATGTTTCACTCTCATAAAATTGTAAACTATCTATAGAATATCTCTCAAAGATAAACTCATCGCCAATAACTTCAACTTCATTCATAAAAGAATTTGTGTTAATACCATTTAATATTAAAATATCAAAAATTATATTTTCCATTTGCTTTTTACCTATGAGGTTATTAGGCTTATTAGATGTTTCACAACCAATTGGCATAAATAAAATTAATAAAATAAATATTATATTTCTCATCTATCAAAAATTAGTTGTTTACCTTTTGGATCTGAAACTATCTTACCTTTATCATAAACAATTTGACCATTTACAAATGTCATAAAAATTGATGAGTCAAAAGTCCGACCTTCAAAGGGTGACCAATTACATTTATAAAGTAATGAATCTTTTGAGACATTATAATCTTTATTAGTATCTATTAATACTATATCAGCATAATAACCCTCCTTAATAAAACCTCTTTTTTTTATATTAAATACTATTGCAGGATTATGAGAAATCTTTTCTACAATTTTTTCAATACCAATATTATATTTTTTTGATTCGGTTAAAAGCGAAATTATTGAATGCTGAACCATTGGTCCACCAGATGGACATTTAGTGTAAAATCTGTTTTTCTCTTCAATTGTATGAGGAGAATGATCAGATGCAATAATATCAATTTTATCATTTAATACAGCATTCCATAGTTCGTTTTTATCCCTTTCAGTTTTTATTGCTGGGTTCCATTTTATTTTAGATCCAAGTAGTTTGTAATCTTTCTCTGTAAACCATAAATGATGAGCACAAGCCTCTGAGGTAATCTTCTTTTGTCTTAAGGGTAGTTTATTATCGAATAAATCAAGTTCTTTTGCAGTTGAAATATGAAATACATTCAATCTTGCACCCATTTTTTTAGCTAATTCAATTGCAAATTTTGATGATTTATAACAGGCTTCTTCATTTCGAATTTCAGGATGGAGATCCATAGGGATATCATCTCCGTACTTATTAATATAATTAATTAAATTTTTCTTAATTATATCTTCATCTTCACAATGAACAGAAATTGGTAATTTCGTATTTCTAAATATTTCTTCAATAACTTTATGATCATCTACAAGCATATTTCCAGTTGATGAGCCAAGAAAAAGCTTTATTCCTGCAATATTATTGTCATCAACACTAAGAATATCATCTAAATTATAATTTGTTCCACCAAACATAAATGAAAAATTTGCAAATGATTTAGATTTTGCAATTTCTATTTTTTCATTTAAGGCTGAATTATTTGTAGTATTTGGTATAGTATTTGGCATTTCAATAAAAGAAGTTACCCCCCCAGCTATAGCAGCTCTAGATTCTGAAAAAATATCTCCTTTATGAGTTAATCCTGGTTCTCTAAAATGAACTTGATCATCAATCATTCCAGGAATAAGAGTTAAACCTTCAGCATTGATAATATTTACTGAACTTAACACGTTAATTTCAGTGTCAATTTTACTAATAATTGATCCTTCTATTAAAATATCTTTGATTAATGAAGTCCCCTCATTAATTATTCTTGCATTTTTAATTAAAATTTTATTGCTCATAGTCTCTTAAAAATAGAATCAAATCTCAGCTTCAAAACACCAAAAACTGCTTCTAAAATAATTTTTTTATCTAATTTTGATTCTCCCAACTCTCTATTCATGAAAATTATCTGATGTTCTTTTAATTTGTATTTTTTCTTCCAAATTTTATATTTCATTTCAATTTGAAATGCATAGCCAATAAATCTAAAATTATCTAGATCAAGAGAATCAATACATTTAGCCTTATAAGCAACAAAACCAGAAGTAGGATCTTTAATTGGCATACTAGTAATTAATCTTACATATATTTGGGCAAAATATGACAAAAGGATTCTTCCTATTGGCCAATTTACTACACTAACACCATTTATGTATCTCGAACCAATCAGTACATCTACACCAGCATGTAAATTGTCTAACATTTTTGGTAATTCATTTGGATTATGAGAAAAGTCAGCATCCATGGATATTATAAAATCATATTTATTTTTCAAAGACCACTTAAAACCATCTATATATGCAGTTCCAAGCCCTTTTTTATGAAGTCTCTTAATCAAAAATACTCTATCTGGATAGTTATTTTGTTTTTGAACAACCAATGATGCAGTATCGTCTGGAGAATTATCATCAACAACCAGAACATCAATATGCTGATTTTCTAAAATTATTAAATCAATGATCCTAGAAATATTTTCTACTTCATTATAAGTTGGAATAATTACTATAATTTTATTGTTCATTGAATAAGATTAATTTTGTAAAATGCATTTTTATATAAATTATATAAGCAAAGATTTCTACAGTATTTACTTATTGGTATTTCTAATTTCAATTTATTTATTTAAAATATTCAACTCTACAAAATTAATTTATTTATTTAACAGATTTAGCTATTCAATGACTAATTTCTTTCCAAAAATTAGTGAAGAGGAGAAGGGGAAAAGCAAATCAAATTATTTTAATCTATTCAATTCTTATTGGTTTTTGTTTATTACTTCTATAATAACTTTTATTATTGACTCATTTATAAATTTTAAAAATCCATATGATTTATTTAAAATATGGTTAATTATAGCAATTATTTGTATTTCCAGATATTTATTAGTTAGATTTATATTCAATGTTTATATAGATTATAATTTAAATTTTTTTTCTAATAAAATATATAATTTATCTATTAGTACAGCATTTTTTGCATTTATTATTGTTCTCATAAACAGTTATTACTTTAGCTATAATTCATTTTTCTTAAAAACTTTGATTTCGATTTGTTTAATTATATATATGTTAGCGCAATTAAAAAATTATTTATATTTAATCCGTAGAGGTAATCTAAAAATTATTGTTTATTTTATTTTGTATCTTTGTGCGTTCAAATTAGCTCCTTGGATATGGTTGTACTCAAATATTCTAAAGGTCTGAATTTAATTAATTTATAAGCATGGGTATAAAGACTATTTTAATTTCACAACCAGAGCCCTCCAACCAAAATTCACCTTATTCAAAGCTTATTAGGAAATATAAGGTTAAGATAGATTTTAGACCTTTTATACACGTAGAAGGGCTTTCAGCCAAAGAAGTAAGATCTCAAAAAGTAGATTTTTCAAAATTTCAAAATATTATACTAACAAGTAGAAATGCTGTTGATCATTTCTTTAGAATTGCTGAGGAAATGAGATTTAAAGTACCGGATCAGACTAAATACTTTTGTCAATCTGAAGCAGTAGCATTTTATCTACAAAAGTATGTTGTATATAGAAAAAGGAAGATATATGTAGGGAACAATAATTTCAACGACCTAGAAAGTATTTTTGAAAAATTTATTAATGAGAAGTATTTAGTTCCAACATCAGGAAGTCTTAATCCAAAAATAATTCAAACACTTGATTCATTTGAGATAACTTGGGATAGAGTACAATTATACAAAACTGTTATAAGTGATCTATCCGATCTTATTGATGTATACTATGATGTTCTTGTATTCTTTAGTCCTTCTGGTATAGAATCATTATTTAAGAATTTTCCTGACTTTAAACAAAATAAGACAGTTATAGCTGTTTATGGGGAAACTACTCTTGAAGCTGCAAAAAACAAGAACTTAAAAGTTGAGATAGAAGTTCCTACAGATGATTCTCCATCTATGGCAATGGGAATAGAAAATTATATAAATAAATAATTTATCTTCTCATTCTAGTCCAAAAATAAATCAGTTGAGCCAGAGAACCTAAAGCAGCCACAACATAAGTCATTGCAGCCCATTTAAGAGCATCTTTTGCACCAATCAGCTCTCTTTGATTTATTATTCTTTTTCTTTCAAGCCAATAAATTGCTCTATTACTTGCATCAAACTCTACAGGAAGAGTAACAAAACTAAAAAGAGTTCCTGAAGCAAATCCAAGTATACCTAATTGAAATATAGTCTGTCCTAAAAGGGGTGAGCTTCCCATAAGAAAAATACCACCAATAATAAGATAAATACCAAGATTGGAACTAATTCCTACAAATGGTACAAGTACTGATCTCATCTTTAACCATTCATAACCTTTAGCATGCTGAACTGCATGCCCACACTCATGAGCAGCGATGGCTGCAGCTGCTGTATTTCTTTGATTATATACAGATTCACTTAGATTAACAGTTTTTTTTGAAGGATTATAATGGTCTGTTAACTGTCCCCTTACGGATATAACTTTAACATCATAAATCCCATTATCATTTAACATTTTCTCCGCAATCTCTTTTCCAGTCATACCAGAAGAAAGATTTTGTTTAGAGTATTTTTTCATTTTATATTTTAACCTCCCACCAATTATCATACTCAAAAGAATAATAGGAATTAGTATCATATAATAATCTAAGTCATATCCATAAAATAAATAGTCCATAATATTTTTTTATCAAAATTATACAATTAGAAGATTAATAAAAATTATTATTACTCTTTTAACTTATAAATAATTATCATAGCCTGGAAAATAAGCGTTACGCCATTAGCTATCATAATTGAAATACTACCAATTAAATAACCATATATAAACCAAAGTGTTATACCAACAAAAAATAATAAAGCCATGGTTAGAGATACTCCAGCTGCATTTTTTTCACTATACATTTTGTAAACTTGTGGAACCCATGCAAATGTTGTTATAGCTGCTGCAATCAACCCAATAATTTCATAATTAAAATTTGTCATCACACTACAATATTTATAATTTTCCCCTTTACTATAATAATTTTTTTGGGCTTCCTATTGTCTAAGTACTTCTTTGTTTGATCATCATTTAAAATAATTTCTTCAATTTCTTCATTATTTAAATCTAATGAAAGATTTATTGTAAATCTTGTCTTTCCATTAAATGAAACTGGATATAGCTTTTGAGATTCTATTAAAATACTCTCATTATGAGTTGGAAAAGGCTCATCAACAATTGACTTTTTATTTCCCATTAAACTCCACAATTCTTCAGCAAAATGAGGAGCAAAAGGAGAAATTAATATTAATAGTGGTCTTAAGACTGACTCACTATTACATTTTTCTTCACTTAGTTTGTTAACACATATCATAAAAGTACTTATGCATGTATTCAGACTAAACTTTTCTATATCATTATTAATCTTCTTTATAGTTTGGTTCAAAATTTTTATTGACTCTTCTGAAGGAGAATCCTTAGAAACTTTGAATTTCCCATCTAAAAAAAATAGATTCCAGAATTTTTTTAAAAAAGAATATACCCCTGATATACCCCTTGTACTCCAAGGCTTCGATTGTTCAATTGGTCCAAGGAACATCTCATACATTCTAAGTGTATCTGCTCCATACTCATCACATATATCATCTGGATTTACGACATTAAATTTAGATTTAGACATTTTCTCATGTTCTCTTTCTACTATAAAACTTCCATTTTCAGAATAAAATTCAGAATCACTAAAAGATTTGTCACTCTTTTTTAAATTATCTATATCTAAATTATTTTCAATATCTACATAAGATATATCAACTCTAATTTTATCTACCTTTTTATTTTTTATTAAATTTTTAGAATAAAAGTTTTTAGTTCCTCTCTCTCTATAAATAAATGATGAGTTCCCTAATATCATTCCCTGATTAATCAATTTACTTGCATATTCATTAACAGGGAGAATATCTAGGTCAAACAAAAATTTTTGATAAAATCTTGAATATAAAAGATGTCCAGTAGCATGCTCACTTCCTCCAAGGTAAAGATCAACACCTTGCCAATATTCTATTGCATCTTTTGATGCAAAAGAGTCTTTATTATTTGAGTCTATGTATCTATAGAAATACCATGAACTACCTGCCCAACCTGGCATTGTGTTCAGCTCTAATGGAAATACATTTTTCTCATCAATTAAATCATTTTTAACTACAGTTTTATTTCTTATATCCCAGGCCCATTTTTTTGAATTTCCTAATGGCGAATCTCCATTTTTAGTTGGCAGAAAATTATCTACTTCAGGAAGTTCAAGAGGCAAATCAGATAAATCTAAGGTATTAGGCTCACTATCTATATAGTAAATTGGAATTGGTTCTCCCCAATATCTTTGCCTACTAAATATTGCATCTCTTAACTTATATTGGATTTTTGATTTTCCAATCTCTTTTTTTTCTATTTCTGATATGATCTTGTCTATTGCTTCTGAAAAAGACATATTATCAAGAAACCCTGAATTTTCTAGAATAAAATTAGATTTTTCTTCAAATGCTGATTTAGAAATATCAATTCCTTTAAATATATTTTTTATTTCTAGACCAAACTTATTTGCGAAATCATAATCTCTCTGATCACCAGAAGGAACAGCCATTACAGCACCTGTTCCATAGCTTGCAATAACATAATCTGAAACCCATATTGGAATTTTCTCTAAAGTAAATGGATGAATTGCATAGGACCCAGTAAAAACACCTGTAACAGATTTTACATCAGAAATTCGGTCTAGTTCAGATCTACTAGAGATAGATTTTAAATAATCATTAATTTTTTCTTCATTTTCTTTTGTTGTTAATTCATTTAACAAATCATATTCTGGTGCAACAGTTAAAAAGGTTGTGCCAAATATTGTATCAGGTCTTGTAGTAAAAACTTCAATATTTTTTTTCAACCCCTCAACTTTAAATTTGACAGAAACACCTTTTGATTTTCCAATCCAATTTCTTTGCATTTCTTTTAAAGGTTCAGGCCAATCAATCGATTCTAGATCTGATAAAAGCCTTTCAGCATATTTGCTTATTCTAAGACACCAATGCTTTATCCTTTTTTTTGTTACTGGAAACCCTCCTCTTTCAGAAAACCCATTAATAACTTCATCATTAGCTAGAACAGTTCCTAATTCTTCACACCAATTAACTTCTCCATCTGATAAGTAAGCAAGTCTGTAACTCATTAATATCTTTGATTTAGATTCCTTTTCAAAATTATTCCAATCCTTAGAATCAAAAATCATATCATCTGGTGATAAAAAAGATTTAAATTTTAGGTTTCCTTCACTTTTAAACAACTCAATTAAATTATCTATACTTTTTGCTTTATTATCAAATGGACAGTAATATGAATTGAAAAATAAAATAAAAATCCATTGAGTCCATTTGTAATATTCTGGATCAGATGTCCTTATTTCTCTACTCCAATCAAAACCAAAACCCATCCTATCTAGTTGAGATCTATATATTTCTATATTATCAGATGTAGTTTTTTTAGGATGTTGACCAGTTGTAATAGCATATTGCTCAGCAGGTAGTCCAAAAGAATCATACCCCTGAGGGTGTAAAACATGATAGCCTTTATGTCTTTTGTATCTAGCAAAGATATCACTTGCTATATAACCTAGTGGATGACCAACATGAAGACCTGCTCCAGATGGATATGGAAACATATCTAAAACATAGAATTTTGGCTTATTACTAGAATTTTTAACCTCATATATTCTATTATCACTCCAAAACTTTTGCCATTTTTTTTCTATTTCAAGAAAACTGTATTTCACTTTTTTTTTGTAAAAATACATTTATTGTTTAAAAGGAGAAACTAATTTGATTAACATAAAAAAGTTAATTAATTTATAGTTTATTAATTTTATAAAAAAAATTGAAATCTACTAATCACGACAAGATCAGCAAAAATAGATTAAGGAGTAATCTTTTTTCAATATTCATAATTATATCCTCAGTGTTGTTTTTACTAGGATTATTAAGTCTAATATTTGTCAAAACTAACAGTATTGGGAACTATTTCAAAGAACAAGTAGTAATTGGAGTATATTTTGATGAAAATACTAATGAAATTCAGATCAAACAGTTAGAAAAGCTTTTAACTTTAAATCAAAACATAGTAAGAATTGAATATCTGTCTCAGCAAGATGCAGTAGAAATTTTTACTGAAGAGATAGGTGAAGATTTTATAACATTCCTGGGCTTTAACCCTTTGTCAAGTTCTTTGAATATTAATTTTAAAGGTGAGGAATTTGAAAGCAAATTTGTTGATGATTTTATACTGAATTTAAAAAATAATTATGATTTTATAGAAAGTATAGAATATGATAAACCTTTAATAGATCTATTAAACAATAATTTTAAAAAAATTGGTATATGGATTCTATCTTTAGGAATCATCTTTTTGATTATTTGCTATCTTTTAATTAATAATTCAATAAAACTTTCTGTCTACTCAAAGAGACATATAATAAAAACTATGCAACTTGTTGGTGCAACTAAAAGCTTTATTAGATTTCCTTTTATCATTACTTATCTTAAATTAGGGCTAGTATCATCTTTATTCTCTATATCTTTATTATCTATTTTAATTTATCAGGTTGATATTAGATTTAAAGAACTGGAAATATTAAAAGATTTTAACGACTTAATAATTGTATTAATTTTCACTTTGATATTTGGGGTTCTCACATCAGTTATAAGCTCATATTTTGTGACTCAGAAATATCTTAATCTAAAGACAAGCGAGGAATTATAATATTATGAACAAAAAAAATAGAAATAAAAAATTTTTGTTTGATTCAAAAAACTACAACCTATTATTAATATCAATTTTTATATTATTAATAGGATTCTTCTTAATGTCAGGGGGCGGATCAGATGATCTATCTAAATTTAATCCAGAGATTTATAATTATAGAAGAATTAGACTTGCTCCTACTATTGTTATTATTGGTTTTTTATTTTCCATCTACTCAATACTTACTAAAAATAAATAACTCTATAGTATAAAATGTTTTTTTCAGAAAAAAATTATAATCTTGAAAATATTTTAGAGGGAGAAGTTATTCTAATAAATAAACCTTACAAATGGTCTTCTTTTGATGTTGTAAAAAAAGTTAGAAGTAAGCTTTGCAAAAACTTTAATTTAAAAAAAATTAAAGTAGGTCATGCAGGAACCCTTGACCCATTAGCTACGGGATTATTGTTGATTTGTACTGGAAAAGAAACAAAAAAAATTTCTGGTTATCAAGATATGAAGAAAACATATAAAGGGACATTTAAATTTGGCGAAACTACACCGTCTTATGATCTAGAAACTAAGGTTAATCAAATATATAAGTATGACCATATTGAAATCAATAAGTTAATAGAATCAAGCAAAAATTTTATTGGTAAAATCTCACAAAAGCCTCCAATATTCTCTGCTATTAAAAAAAATGGTAAAAGATCCTATGAATATGCAAGAGATAATAAAACAGTTGAATTAAAGGCTAGGGAGATTAAAATCTATGATTTTGAAATAACAAAATATGATCAACCGTATGCAGAGTTCTTAATAGAATGTTCTAAGGGTACATATATTCGATCAATTGCCAATGATTATGGAAAATCATTAAAATCTGGAGCTTTTCTATATTCGTTGAAAAGAACCAAAATTGGAAAATATTCATTAAAAAATGCATTAGAAATATCTTAAAACTTTCAAAACATTATTTCTATATTTGTAATAGTTATCTTCTATAAATGAAATACAAAAGAATTTTATTAAAATTAAGCGGAGAGGCATTGCTTGGAAAAAATTCTTATGGTATTGACAATGAAAGACTTTTAGATTACGCAAAAGAAATAAAAGAGCTCCATTCCCTTGGAATTGAGATTGCTATTGTTATAGGAGGTGGAAATATATATAGGGGTGTAGCAGGTGCTCAAAATGGAATTGATAGAGTTCAGGCAGATTATATGGGAATGTTAGCAACTGTTATTAATGGATTAGCTCTTCAAAATGCACTTGAGAGTATTGATATTCCAACAAGACTTCAAACAGCAATAAAAATGGAATCTATAGCAGAGCCATTTATCAAAAGAAAAGCTACAAGACACCTTGAAAAAGGAAGAGTTGTAATTTTTGGATCTGGAACTGGTAATCCATACTTTACAACAGATTCAGCTGCAGTTCTAAGAGCTATTGAAATTAATGCAGATGTTATTCTCAAGGGCACAAGAGTTGATGGTATATATAATGTAGATCCTGAAAAGAATAAAGAAGCTATTAAATTTGATGATATCTCATTTGAAGAGACTATAAAAAAAGGTCTTAAAATAATGGATACAACAGCTTTTACATTAAGTAAAGAAAATAAATTACCTATTATTGTTTTTGATATAAATATTAAAGGAAATCTAACAAAAGTTGTTTCTGGCAAAAAAATAGGGACTAGGGTATTCTCATAAAATTAAAAATATGGATGACAATTTAAATATTATAAAAAACGCAAAAGAAAATATGATTTCTGCAATTAATCATCTAGAAGGTGAGTTAGCTAAAATTAGAGCTGGGAAAGCTAATCCTATAATGTTAAAGAATATTTCAGTAGACTACTACGGGAATCAAACCCCTCTTAATCAGGTTGCAAATGTTAACACCCCAAATAATCAAACCATATCTATTCAACCATGGGAAAAATCTTTACTAGATGAAGTAGAAAAAAGTATTATTAACTCAAATCTTGGATTTAATCCTGTAAATAATGGAGAATCTATTATTATTAATATCCCTCCATTAACAGAAGAAAGAAGAATCGAATTAACTAAGGTTGCAAAATCTGAATCTGATTCAGCTAAAGTCACAATAAGAAATATCAGGCAAGATTCTAATCAAAAAATTAAATCTTTGGAAGTATCAGAAGATTTTAAATCAAATAATGAGATAGATATACAAGAACTAACTGATAAATACATTAAGATTATTGATGATATGTTCTCTTCTAAAGAAAAAGATATATTAACTGTATAGAAAATCAATGACTCTTACAAAAATAAAAGAAATATTTTCCGAAAAATCTAAAAAATCAGACATTAGTATTGGTGGCTGGGTTAGAGCTTTTCGAGGAAATCGATTTATCGAATTAAATGATGGATCGTCTCAAAAAAATATTCAATGTGTTATAAATCCTGAAACTACAGATGCTGAAACACTAAAAAATATAAATGTAGGATCATCAATTATAATTACTGGGAAAATAGTTGAAAGTATTGGTTCAGGACAAAAAATTGAAATTGCTGTTAAAAATATATCTGTTATAGGTATATCTGATCCTGAAAAATATCCTATTCAGCCAAAAAAACACAGTTTTGAATTTTTAAGAGAACAGGCTCACCTTCGTATTAGAACTTCTACATTTAGCTCAGTAATGAGAGTTCGATCTAATTTAGCTTATGCAATACATAGTTTTTTTAATGAAGAAGGGTTCTATTATGTAAATACACCTATAATTACCTCAAGTGATGCTGAAGGGGCAGGAGAAATGTTTAAGGTTTCAACTCTAGATATCAAAAATATTGAGAAAAATGAAAAAGGAGAAATAGATTATTCTAAAGATTTTTTTGGAAAAAAAACAAGCTTAACTGTCTCCGGTCAACTTGAAGCTGAAACATATGCTTTAGGCTTAGGAAATGTTTATACTTTTGGACCAACATTTAGAGCTGAGAATTCAAATACTTCTAGACATCTTTCTGAATTTTGGATGATAGAACCTGAAATGGCTTTTTATAATCTAGAAGACAATATGGATTTATCAGAGTCATTTGTTAAATCTATTTTACGTTTTATTATTAAAAACTGTCAAGATGATTTAAAATTTTTAAGTGAAAGACTTTTAGATGAAGAAAAATCAAAACCACAAAATGAAAGAAGTGAATTAAATTTAATAGAAAAAATTAAATTTGTTATTGATAATGATTTTATAAGAATCTCATATTCAGACGCATTTGAAATTCTAAAAAACTCAAATAAAAACAAAAAAAAGAAGTTTAAATTTTTAATTGATGAGTGGGGTGTTGATTTTCAAAGTGAACATGAGAGATATCTAGTTGAAAAACATTTTCAATCTCCAGTAATTATATATGATTATCCATCAAAAATAAAGGCATTCTACATGAGATTAAATGATGATAAGAAAACAGTTAGAGCTATGGATGTTTTATTTCCTGGTATTGGAGAAATAATTGGAGGATCCCAAAGAGAAGAAAGACTTGAAGTTCTTAAGAAAAGGATTAAAGAGTATGGAATAGATGAAGATGAAATATGGTGGTATTTAGACTTAAGAAAATATGGTTCAGTACCTCATAGTGGTTTTGGACTTGGATTTGAAAGATTTGTTCAGTTTTGTACTGGTATGTCAAATATAAGAGATGTTATACCATATCCAAGATCACCAAAAAGTGCTTCTTTTTAATTTTAAAATTGATAAAATTTCTTTTTTTTAATTTTGTTATAAATAACTAATTATTAATGCTTAATCAGAAACTCCAATTAAAACTTTCTCAAAAGCTGTCTCCTCAGCAGATACAGCTTATGAAATTAATTCAACTATCTACATTAGAATTTGAGGAAAAGATAAAAAATGAAATTGAAGAAAATCCTGCATTAGAAAGAGGGGTAGAAGATTTAGACACAAACAATGAATTAGATAATAAAGAAGAAAATTTTAATGAAAATGAAGTTGATATCGACTCTTACCTATCAGAGGATGATACCCCGTCATATGAATTAAATTATTATAACTCTAATGATTCTTCTAATAAAGAAATTCCAGTATCTGGAGGAATAAGTTTTCATCAATTTTTAGATAATCAAGCGAAAAATTTGATACTTGATGAAGCTGATAAACCAATTGCAGATTTTATTATTGGAAGTATTGATGAAAGCGGATATGTTAGAAGAGATATTGATGACCTAATTGATGACCTTGCTTTTACGCAAAACTTAATTGTGAAAAAAGAAAAAGTGGAATTAATCTTGAAAAAAATTCAACAACTTGATCCTCCTGGAGTTGGAGCTAGATCTCTTAAAGAATGTTTAAGTCTCCAGCTTAATAGAAAAGATAAAAATAAAAAATCAATATTTAATGCCTTAAAAATTATAGAGAATGAGTTTGAATTATTCTCGGGTAAAAAATATAAGCAACTTATTGAAAAACTAGGCATTTCTGATATAGAGTTAAAAGAATCTATTAATGAAATTTCAAAGTTAAATCCAAAACCAGGAGGCTCAATATCATCAGAAGTTCAAAATAATACTATAATACCTGATTTTATTTTAACTCTTGAAGATGGGAATCTTATAGTAGAGATAAATAGAAGAAATTCTCCTGAATTAAAACTATCAAATTCTTATAAAGAAATGCTTAAGGGTTATAAAGATGATCCGAATAAAAAGAAAAGTCAAAATGAAGCTATCCAATTCATTAAGCAAAAACTAGATTCAGCTAAATGGTTTATTGAGGCTATTGAGCAAAGACAAAAAACTCTTTTTGTAACAATAAATGCTATAATTGATTTTCAGAAAGATTATTTTTTAACAGGGGAAGAGAAGCTGCTAAAACCTATGATTCTTAAAGATATAGCTAAAAAAGTAGATATGGATATTTCAACTATTTCAAGAGTTGCAAATAGCAAATATATTGACACTCCTTATGGTATTAAACTACTAAAAAGTTACTTTTCTGAAGGTATGAAAAATATTGAAGGTGAAGATATTTCAACTATTGAAATTAAAAAAATCTTAAAAGAAATAATTGATAATGAAAATAAAAATAAACCTCTTGCTGATCTTGAATTATCAAAAAGACTTATAGATGCGGGATATAAAGTTGCCAGAAGAACAATAGCAAAATATAGAGAACAAATGGATATTCCAGTTGCTAGACTAAGAAAAGAGTTATAGAATATAAAAAATCAAACCTATTTTAAAAAAATTAATATCAATTTCTTCTCCTATATCTGTTTTTTTGTTTTCAAATAAAGAGTTTAAATCATATTCTAAAGAAATATTCCAAGTATTAAACCCAGAGTTTAAATAAATCGAATTTGTCCACTTCTTTCGTTTTTTTATTGTTAAAGAACGTCCATATGAAGGATTTGAATAAATATAATAGTTCCTTTTAATCTTTAAACCTCCATAAATTCTCCAGAAATCATATTTATTTGGAGAAGAAGTTCTCCATCTTAATTCAATTGGAAATACAATTGATGAATAATTTAATTCATTCTTAGATTCCAGAAAACGACTTACAACAAGTCTATAATCAACTTGATCATCAGAATTAAGAAAAGGTTGAATATTTGATGTGAATTGGTTTCTTTCAAATCCAACCCCTATACCAAGAGCCTTCTGATTTTTTTTATCTAATGAAATATCTCTTATAAAACCAACTTGAAAGTTTCCTGAGAATCCATTTTGCTTAAAATCAGGGATTTCTTTAACCTGCAAAAAATAACTGACTCCAAAATAAAATTGGTCTTCCTTATATTCTTGATTATTTTCTTGACAAAAAACATATTGAACTGAAAAAAGACAGATAAAAAGATTAAGTAAAAGTTTTAACCTTAGATTAATTAAAGTTTTGAGTATAATCACCAACTCTAGTTGTGTAGTTTATCTTAAGAGCATTAACTTTCCTTAATTCTTGCTTAATATCACTAATTATACCCATCTTAGTGTCACTATCTACTTTTAGTGCGGTTGTTAAAACGTTTTGAAGTTCTTCTCTCTTAGCTGCTCTTTCAGCTAAAATAAATGCTCCAACCTCATCAATAGTTGCAAACTTATCATTTAATTGAATTCGTGCTTCTGTACCATAGGTATCTCGATACCTACTTGAAGGTTTACCAGCATATATGTATATTACCCTATCTTTTTTATCAAGTTTTTGAATTTGATCAGCAGCTGGCAAAGTATTTTGAACCATTAAAGTACTATCTCTCATAACAGTAGCCACCATAAAAAAGAATAATAACATAAAAACAATATCAGGAAGTGATGCTGTTGAAATAGCTGGTAGTTCTCCACTTTTCTTTTTACTAAATTTTGCCATTTTAATTTACTTTACTTTACTTGGTTCTGCCTCAGATAACTTTTGAGGATATAATTTTTTAACTACGTCTAACTTTTCTTTTAAATTCGTCTTTTGAGCTACTGTTGTCCTTGGATCGCTATAAATAAAATCTGCTTCAAAATATGTCAAACCTTCATTTGGATATCTATTTTTAAATTCACGATCTCTAAGTTCATTATATGCAGCTACTAGTTCATTCTGAACAGCAATATAAGATTTATAAGGTGTTTCTCGATCATTTTTTAAAGAGATAACTGCTTTATCTGGATTATCTGAAGATCTAGGGTTTCTATCACCCTGACAGTAATCACAAGCTTCCTCTCCTCTGCCTCCTCCATTATCTAGAAAATCCATTGCAAGTCTTCTTATATCTTTAATGTCAGTTAATTTTTCTTCAACTAGGATTTGACTGTATTTATTAACTACAACTGTGAAAATATTTTTTTCTCTAATAATAGGAGGGTCTATTTGATCTTCCATTGGAGGAAGTTTTCTATTAATCCCACTATCTGTCTCAATAGTTGTTGTTACTAAGAAGAAAATTAATAACAAAAAGGCAATATCTGCCATTGATCCCGCATTTACGTCTGGAGATTTTCTAGGCATAGCTTATTTTTTTATAGATCTTTTTCCTCCTGTAAAAACCATAAGTCCCACAGCAATAATTGTTAAAATATAAAATACTCTAATTCCAGTTCCAACAAGTCTTGAGCCTGTAGCTGATAAGACTTTACCATCTCTCATAGGTGTTTCAACACCTTTAGATAATAAGAAAGCAATTAGGAATATTCCTAAAAATATTCCAACAAACATCAATGAACTTTTTAATTTCGCTTTATCAGCCATAAGACCTTTTAGAGCATAGATTGAAGTTATTACTACAGCAACTAATAAAGTTAATTGACCTAATAAGATTATTGGCGTTATTGCTCCAACACCATCACCAAATTTAATTGCATCATCTCCTGTAATAAAGACAAGGAAAAGAGAAAGAACTCCTAAAACTCCTAGGGCTATACACCCAATTCTAGTTAATTTATTCGTGTTCATATTAAATTATTTTTTTGATGAAGAAAGTATATCAATTAGTGTAATTGATGCATCTTCCATATCATTAACAATTGAATCAATTTTAGCGACTATATAGTTATAGAATACTTGCAAAATAATAGCAACAATTAAACCAAATACTGTTGTTAAAAGAGCTACTTTAATTCCTCCTGCAACTAGAGATGGTTGCATATCTCCTGCAGCTTCAATTTTATCAAATGCAGTAATCATTCCTATTACAGTTCCCATGAAACCAAGCATTGGAGCTAAAGCAATAAAAAGAGAAATCCATGAAACATTTTTTTCTAACTGCCCCATTTGAACACCACCGTAGGCAATAACAGCTTTTTCTGCACTATCAACTCCATCTTTAGCTCTATCAAGTCCTTGATAAAAAATTGATGCAACAGGTCCTTTAGTATTTCTACAAACTTCTTTTGCAGCTTCAACTCCTCCAGATTTAAGCGCAGCTTCAACTTCTGAAGTTAATTTATCAGTATCAGTAGTAGAAAGATTAAGGTATATGATCCTTTCAATCGAAATAGCTAAACCTAAAATTAAACAGATTAAAACTATTCCCATAAAGCTAGGCCCACCTTCAATAAAACGTTTCTTTATTTCTTGAGTAAAATTAGCAGAGGTATCTTCTGATGGGGAGTCCATCATTTGTTCAGTTGCCGAATCCTCTTGAACGGCTTCTGAATCTTCTTGAATGGTTAGATTGACATTTGTAAAAGCATAAGCGCTTGAAGTAAATGCAATACTCACAAAAGCAGACAAGAATAAATAGATTAATATTTTTTTCATTTTTGTAATATTTTCAATAATTGAGATTGGAAAGATAAAAAAAAATATATACGATTCAAATTTTTTTTCATCAGGATTTACTAATCATTTTTTTTAACATATACCTTGTTTGGGATATAACTATCATATGGGTATTTATTAGGGGTTACATATGGACCTGTAGTTAATATCAGAGGGAATTCTGAATCAGGGTTGAATATAAATTCAAGCATAGTAGCTGTATAGCCACTATTATTACTTATTAAATTGATTTTATATTTATTTAAACTATTTCTATCAATTGGTGTTTGGCTCCATAGCTTCCCCTCTTCCCATAACCTAAAATCCCTTGTGTCTTCATTATTTGCTTTCCAAATTGAAACCTTATAATCCTGATTAGTAACTACTCGACTAATTAGACTATCATTTTTTATTTCCCAAATTAACTTTGGAAAAACCTGATCGTTTATAATTCTTGTATAAAAAGAAAATAAATTTTCATTTAAATATCCTCCATTTAAAGAATGGTTAACATTTGGAATATATTGAAGATACTTATCTCCTGGTAACTCATTAAAATAAAACCTCCATGAATCAGTTGGAAAAAATTCATCAGAACCAGCGTTAATTAATAGTTTTGGCATTGTAAACTTTTCTTTGAAATAATAAGGCTCAACATATTTCATTAAAATTTCAAATTCTTTTGTAACCATCCAATCTGGAATATTATAATTAACATAATCTTGAATAGCTATAGAATACTCTCCATAACTTCTATAATGATTTTCAAGAGATTCATTTAAGTTTAACATGTCAATAACCATTGGAGCTATTGCAATAACTCTCTTATCAATTGCAGCAGTTGTCCAGGTTGTCCAGCCTCTTTTAGATGCTCCTGAAACAACAAATTCAGTTACATCTATTTTATTTTTTTGAGCAATATCCTGAACAAGATCCATAGCTCTTACAACTGCTCTAGTCATTGGCAATCTTGGTAGCCACTCTACATCATTTTTTTTAGCTCCTGATTTTAAAAATCTATTCCAAGAGAATGCTATTAGATCATCTTCATAAAAAGCATTTTGTTCAGACTCTAAAAAATTTATTGGTTGAAAGGGGATATTGCTAATATTTGCAATAATTGACTTACTTTTTATTGCATATGAAATACTTGTACTATCTAATCTAAAAAAGTCTTCATCTTTAGTGCCACCATCTATAAGCATTAGAGATTTATCAAATTCTACCTCATTAGGGATTATAATATCAACATAATGCCACCATTCAACCTCATCAACCAAGTCTTGATTAAGCCAATTCCCTGATATCATCTTAACATGGTATCCAGTCCATTTTTCTGCAATTATCGAATCAACTATTTCATAACTATATTCATGGTCAGTTCCATAAACATATTCCTCAAGTGGATTATCTATTTCATTATTACATGAACTAAATATTAATAAAATAAAGTGAAGTTTGTATATATTTTTTTTTACCACTTTCAACATAAGTAAAAACTACGAATTATTAGTCTCTTTTTTCTCTTCCCATTCCATCCGGCATACCTTTATAATACCTAAATCGTTCAATTGGTTTACCGTTATAATATTTTATTCCATTTTTTAATCTATTGAATACTTTTTCTTTTTCTCCATCTGGGTACTTATCCAAATCAGAACCAAGATATTTGTTCCATCCACTTGAAGAAAATTGGCTAATGTACTTCGACCCCGCCAGTATTTTTAATTCAGAAAATCCTGAAATATCAACGTGGGTATTTTTATCATCGATATTACCCCCGTAAAATAAAAATTCAGGAACAGCGTAAGCTTTTAAATTTTGGTGAATAATTTGTCCTTCATACATTAGATGCCACTCTGCAGCTCTTACTGCGTCAGCAGTTAAATATGCTGAAGCTCTATGATCACTTTTATGCCAGACCTGGTAATTGAATCCTGGATCAAAAGACATTAAAATATCTGGTTTTATTTTCCTTATGTAATAAACAATTTTTCCAATAACTTCCTCTTTATTTGCAAATTCAAGCCTCCCATCATCATATCCTAAGTTAATATATTGTTTTTCTGTTAAGCCTAGAACTTTCATTGCTTCAAGCTGTTCTTTTCTTCTTATAATAGATAGATCATTCTTACTTATGGTGAGATCCTTAGTTCCTACATTTCCTGTTGTTAAGGTGAGAATAAAGATTTTATTTGAATTTTTGTTTAAAAGGGCTAATGTTCCATGAGATTGATAATCGTCATCTGGATGGGCCCCTACAAGAAGAATAGTTTTATTTTTCCATTTCTCAACTGGCATCTCAGGCTGTGAGAAACCAAATTTAAAAATGAAAAATGTAAAAACAATAATTAAAAATTGAAACTTATTTATCATAAACACAACATTTTTAAAGAATTAATTTTTTTCTTTAGGTTTATTATTCAGATTAAATGGATATGCTGAATAACACAATTTACAAAAATTAATGTTAATTCCCATCGCAACCAGGTTTGGCATCTAAATCTGATTCCAAACGCACATTGCCCAATCCAATATCAACACCCTTTCGTGCTTTGATTACTAATGCAGAAGTGATGTTGGTCATGTCTACTCCTAATTTTTCAAAACAGCTTAAGCTAATTCTATACTCGTTCCAGTCACCACTTATGGTAATATCTAATGTGTTATCGCAGGTAGCATTGTCATTACATTGGCCAATTTGTACAACAGCATCAGAACCAGTAAATGATTTTGCATTAAAAGTTAATTCCATAGCACCATTTGACTGACGCGCCATATCATTTGGCTTAGCAGAAGAAATGCGCAAATAATCTCCATCAGATTTGGTCCAGTTAATTCGTAAGGCATCTTCTTGAGCTATATGGTCTGTTTTACTTATAATCAATCCGCCGACAGATGTTGGGAAGCTTGCAATTTGCTTTACCAAATCTCCAGAGCTTAACCATAAGCCCCAAGGAGCAACTGCATCTCCTTTGCTGTAGAATTCACCTGTTGAAGCTACGTCGCTATTTTCTAATCCAGATTTTTCTGGGAATACATCAAGATTGTCTGTACTAGCATAGGTAAGTCCGTACCCAAATTTAAATAGAGCTTCATTGTTTTCTGAAACTACGGCACTGGCTGGCCATGTAAAAGACAATCGACCCATGAAATCGTATGATGGATCTCTCTGGAATAATAGATCAGAAACACCACCACCTTCACTTCCAGGTAACCATGCAGCAACAAATGCATCAGAATTATTAATCTCTGGATTCGTCCACATTGGACGTCCGGATAAGAATACAGATACTACAGGAATTCCTTTGTTTTTATAGGCAGCCAATTTGTTAACGTCAAATCCGTTAGGAACAAAATCTAAGTTCTCACGATCTCCTTGAAATTCTGCGTAAGGATCTTCTCCATATACCGCAATCACAGCATCAGCTTTTATAGAAGTATCACCATTTGGAGAGAAAATTACTTTTCCACCTGCTTCATTAACGACTTCTTCAATGCCTTGTATGATAGATGCTCCATTAGGGAATTCATCATTGGTATGACCAGTTCCTTGCCAAGAAAGTGTCCATCCACCACTGGCTTTAGAAATGCTAGCAGCACCATCTCCAACAACCAATATTGTTTTAGAAGCATCAATAGGCAATACTTGGTTGTTATTTTTAAGCAGTACCATAGATTCTCTTACCGCTTGTCTTGCAATGGCTCTGTGTTCTGGCAAGCCCAAAAAGCTTTCGTTACCCGCATTGGCACGAGTACTAGGAGCTCCTTTTTGAAAAACACCTGATGCGAGTTTTACTCTAAGAATACGACGAACGGCATCGTCTAAACGTTCCATAGAAATGGTTCCATCTTTTACTTGTTGTAGAGTACTTTCATATAAGCCTTTCCAACTATCTGGTGCCATATACATATCCAAACCTGCATTTAACGATTGTGCACAATCTGTATTGGTACATCCTGGTACTTGACCGTGACCATTCCAGTCACCAACTACAAATCCATTGAAGCCCATTTTTCCTTTCAATAAATCTGTTAGCAATTCTTTATCGCCGTGTAGTTTTCTTCCTTGCCAACTAGAAAATGAAACCATCACTGTTTGTACACCGGCTGGAATAGCGCTATAATATCCAGCAGCATGAACTGTATTTAATTCCTCTTCACTAATCAAGGCATCACCTTGATCTACTCCATTTTGAGTAGCACCATCAGCTAAGAAATGCTTGGCACTAGAAATTACTTTTCCATCGCCCATAAAATCATCTGAACCAAATTGTCCTTGTAAACCAATTACAATACGGTCTCCATAAGACTGTACAACATCAGGGTTTTCTGAAAACCCTTCATAACTTCTTCCCCATCTCAAATCTTGTGGCACTGCAAGAGTAGGAGCAAAAGTCCAATCATGTCCAGATACGGTTAATTCATGCGCAGTAACACTTGCAATTTTTTCAATTAAATCAGGGTTATTCATTGCACCTAAGCCAACGTTATGAGGGAAAACAATGGCGCCCTTTAAATTGGCATGCCCATGCACAGCATCAATTCCCCAAATAATTGGGATAGCTATTTCAACACCCTCATTATCAATTGAGGCATTGTAGTATTTGTCTGCCATTTCAAGCCACGTTTTTGAGTCGGCGTATGGCAATGGACCCGGAGCAGAATTTCCTCCACTCAACACAGAACCCAATCGGTATTCTTGTACTTCTTCAGGAGTTACAGACCCACTATCGGCCTGAATTACTTGCCCTACCTTTTGTTCTAAAGTAAGTTTAGGAAGCATTTCATCAATTTGAGCTTCAATAGTAGGGTCTAATGGTAAAGGCTCTAAAGTGGCCCATAAATCGATACTATTAGATTCTTTTGATGGATTACAACTTAAAAAAAGGATGGATATTACACACAAAGTGAGTGCAACATAACGCATAGAATTACTGGTTTGCATTTTGTAATTTTTAGTTTTTAGTTTGGCACTCATGTACCTTTTTGTAAATGCTAAAGATAATAAGAATTAAAGTATATGAAGTGAGAATAAAACTATTCTATACAATCGGTTATAAACCAAAAAATGGGTTAGCAGAGAGGAAGGGATTCGAACCCTCGATTCCAATTTCTCAGAATACACGCTTTCCAAGCGCGCGCCTTAAACCACTCGGCCACCTCTCTTCATTATAAAAATTTAATTTCCAAAAATATCTAGTGCATTATTATCTGTTACTTCATTTACATAATCAAAATCAAGATTATATACTTCAGCAATTTTCTTTGCAACTAATTCAATATAAGAGCTTTCATTCCTTTTTCCTCTATAAGGAACAGGGGCAAGATATGGGGAATCTGTTTCTAAGACAATTTTCTCAATAGGAATTTGATTTAAAAATTCTGATATCTTACCATTCTTAAAAGTTACAACCCCTCCTATTCCAAGACTAAAATTTAAATCAATTATTTTTTTTGCTTCTTCAATAGAACCTGAAAAACAATGAAAGATTCCTTTGATGTTTTTAGATTTAAATTTTTTTAAAACATCATAAATCTCATTAAATGATTCCCTGCAATGAATAACAATAGGCAGATCATAAGAAATTGACAAATTAATTTGTTCTTCAAAAGCTATTATCTGTTCTTTAAAAAACTTTTGTTCATGATAAAGATCAATTCCTATTTCTCCAATTGCATAATATTTATTCCTTTCAATTTCATCTCGAACAAAATCAAGTTCTTTTTTATAATTTTCATCTACATAACAAGGATGGAGTCCAACCATACAAAAAATATTTTTTGGGTATCTAGACATCAACTGAAGCATTTGTTTATTATAAGAAGAGTTAATTGAAGGCATGTAGAATCTATTTACACCAACAGATAATGCCCTAGAAATAACATCATCAATGTCTTCATTAAATTGTTTTAAATATAAATGTGTGTGAGTATCAATCAATTTATTAGATTGCTAAAGATTTTTCAATGTTACCATCCATAAGAACATTTATTGGATCCTCAACACCTTCTTTTACTGCAATTAAAAACCCCACTGACTGGTTTCCGTCAATTATCCTATGGTCATATGATAAAGCTAAGTACATCATTGGCCTTATTTCAATTTTTTCTCCAATAGCGACAGGTCTATTTATTATATTGTGCATTCCTAATATTCCAGATTGTGGTGGATTAATAATAGGAGTTGATAACATTGAACCAAAAACTCCCCCATTTGAAATTGTAAAAGTTCCTCCTGTTAAATCATCAACTGTAATAGATTTATCTCTGACCAAATCAGCAAGCCTTTTTATTTCTTGTTCGATAGATGCAAATGATAAATTCTGCGCATTTCGAAGAACAGGAGTCATTAGACCCTTTGGCCCTGAAACAGCGATACTTATATCCGAATAATTATATGAAACCTTATGTTCTCCATCAATCATAGAATTGACATCAGGGTAAAGCTGAAGAGCCCTTGTAACAGCTTTTGTAAAAAAGCTCATAAAACCAAGACTTACTCCATGTTTAGCAGAAAACAGATCTTTGTATTTTTTTCTTAAATCAAAAATCTGAGATAAATCAGCTTCATTAAATGTTGTTAACATTGCAGTTTCATTCTTAACAGACACTAATCTTTCGGCTACTTTTCTCCTTAATAAGGATAACTTTTCTCTAGTCTCTGATCTATTATCATCATTTACAGATCCCATTGCAGGAACAGCTTTTAGCACATCTTCCTTTGTTATCTTTTCTCCCTTTGAACTTATTTGGTTTAAGTTAACTCCTGCTTGTTTGGCAATATTTTTTGCTAAAGGTGTCGCTGTAACTTCTTCAGGATTTGATTTTATTGTTTCTTCTTTTACAACATTTGATGTTGATTCTTCTTTATTTCCTTTATCTAAATTTATTTCAGAAGCAAAAGAAGTATCAATAAGACAGATAACCTCACCTACAGACATGGTATCACCCTCCTCAGCTTTTAAAGAAATTTTACCAGAAGTTTCAGCAGGTAAATCTAAAGTAGCTTTATCGGAATCAAGCTCTGCAATAGTTTGATCTTTAGAAACAATATCTCCATCAGATACCAACCATTGAGAAATTTCTACTTCCGTTATAGATTCTCCAGGAGATGGAATTT
>UINC01001083.1_pt1 | contig 82017 bp, 73 predicted proteins | sample 5385821 | NCBI WGS metagenome assembly UINC01 (sample SAMEA4666929, study PRJEB26691) | marine metagenome | isolation source: Pacific Ocean | place: Pacific Ocean | collected 2011-10-13 | reverse complement strand
ATGAACGACTGGATATGTCCTGATTTGCAATGGGATAAAAAATATATTCCTAAAAGAGGCAAGATTCTAAATGCAGAGGATCTTGAAAATATCGAGAAGTTTTATCGTTATATGGATGTTGATGGTGATGGCATACCCTATAGAACTTTGCCTGGAGAACATCCTAAAGGCTCGTTTTTCACTCGTGGTTCGGGACATAATAAGTTTGGAAGTTATACTGAAGATGCTGATGAATATCAGGATGTTATTGATAGGTTGCTAGTAAAATGGGAGACAGCACGAAAGATTGTACCAAAGCCTGAAATAAAAAATAAAAATTCTAACAAAATAGCGATATTATCTGTTGGAAGTTGTGATGGTGCTGTTAAAGAAGCCTTAAAAAAACTAAGACAAAAAAATGTAGAATTAAATTATTGTCGCGTTAAGGCATTTCCAATTAACGACAGTGTGATTAAATTTATCAATCAACATGAATTAGTTTATGTTGTTGAACAAAATCGTGATGCACAACTACGTTCACTATTGATATTAGATGGTGAAATTGATCCAAAAAAATTAATTCCAGTATTACATTATAATGGTCTCCCAATACATGCAGGTTTTATAGTTGATAAAATTGTTGAGAAAATGATTTAGACAGTAAATCATCTAATACTAGGTTAAAAGAATGAGTTATATAGCTAAACCGAAAATAGTCCATCCAGATGTGCCACGAAATTCTCTTGGATTGTCGCACATAGATTATGAAGGAGTTGTATCAACATTATGTGCTGGCTGCGGTCATGATTCTATTACTGCCGCTATCATACAAGCGATTTTCGAGCTAAATATAGAGCCACACATGATTGGTAAAATGAGCGGTATCGGATGTTCTTCAAAAACACCCGCGTACTTTGTTAGTCAATCACATGGCTTTAATTCTGTGCATGGCCGGATGCCATCGGTGACAACTGGAGCTAATGCAGCAAATTGTGAATTGACATACATTGGTGTTTCTGGCGATGGTGATTCATTGTCAATTGGTATGGGCCAGTTTGCTCACGCGATTAGAAGAAATTTGAATATGACCTATTTTATTGAAAATAATGGAGTTTATGGCCTTACAAAGGGACAATATTCAGCTTCTGCTGATATAGGAAGCAGGGCAAAAAAATTACCTGTCAATCAGCAAATGCCAATAGATCCAGCCACGGTCGCCATTTCTCTCGGAGCTAGTTTTGTTGCAAGAAGTTTTTCTGGAGACAAAGAACAGCTTGTACCCTTAATAAAATCTGCAATCAAGCACAAAGGTTTCGGACTACTAGATATTATTAGTCCATGCGTAACTTTTAATGATAATGATGGCTCTACAAAGAGTTATTCTCACGTTCGCAAATTTTATCATCAGGTAATTGATACGGATTTTGTTCCCCCTGCTGAAGAAATTAAAGCAGCCTATAAAGAAGGAGAGGCAATGCCAATAGAATTGCATGATGGGGGGAAGATAGTGATTCGAAAGATAAATAAGGACTACGATCCCACCAGCCGCTCAACAGCTTTTTCCTTTCTGAGAGATGGTGTTAGAAAAGGAGAGATTTTAACTGGACTCTTGTATCTAGATAAAGAATCAGCTGACATGCACGATATTTCAGGTACCGTAAATAAACCTCTTGCTCAAATTCCTTATGAGGAATTAAATCCTGGTGCAGAAGTACTCGCCAAGGTAATGGATCGCTACCGCTAGCTAACAATTATTATAGTCCTATGATTAAAGATTTAGTCTTTAATCATAGATATATTCTACGCTGTCACATAGACTTGCCTTAAGAGGAAAAAAATCACATAGGATTCATGGATAGTAAACGACGCACAATACTAAAACTCGGATTACTTAGTGGAGGGGCGGCAGTCTCTGGCTTTACACCTAATCTCGGAATATCTGATATTAAAGCACAATCCAGCGGTATATCACTGCGTATTCTTATACTAGGTGGCACAGGTTTTATTGGCCCGCACATGGTTCATGAGGCATTACGTCGCGGACATGAAGTCACACTTTTTAATCGCGGCCGTACAAATAAAGATTTATTTCCTAATCTTGAAACACTTATCGGTGATCGAAATAATGATTTAGATTCACTTAAGGGTCGTCAATGGGATGTTGTCATTGATAATTCTGGTTATATTCCAAGACATGTTGCCGATTCTGCAAGATTGCTCTCATCAGCGGCTTCGCATTATGTATATATATCTACAATCTCTACCTATGCCAGTTTGGCAGAACCAACCAATGAAGATTCGCCTTTGGCTCAAATATCTGACGAAACAATTGAAGATATCACTTCAGAAACATATGGCCCGCTCAAAGTGCTCTGTGAAAAAAAAGCAGCCGAGGAATTTGGCAAAGAACGCCTAACTATACTTAGGCCAGCATATATTTGCGGACCGGGGGACCATACTGATCGCTATTCATATTGGCCAGTTCGCACGATGAGGGGCGGAAAAATGGTTTGGCCAGGCAATCCAAAAGATAAGATTCAGATAATTGATGTTAGAGATCTGGCAAATTTTACGAATGATATTTTGAACAAAAAAATAATTGGAATTTACAATACAGTGACGCCAGCTGGTTTGTTCACTATGGGTGATTTATTGAAGGATTGTTTAGATGCTACTAACTCAAATATGCAGCCTATTTGGATGAATTATTCATATATTAAATCACAAATAGAGGGGGAAAATGTGTTCCCGATATGGGCACCTCCTCTACCAAAATATGCAGGCGATGCAATGGTAAGTGGAGAACGAGCAGTTGATAAGGGACTCATCAATAGACCAACAAAATTTACAGCTAGAGATACTATTGAGTGGTGGAAAACACTTCCGCCAGAGAGAACCGAGAATTTACGCGCAGGTCCATCTATTGAACTAGAAAAATCTCTACTTGATAATTGGCATACATAGAAAAAAATCGAAATATAAAATGAGTTCTCGATCGTTAAATTAAAGTTATTGGAGCGATATTTAAAATTTATGCATAAATTAACTATCAATAGAATCTTATTAATTTTGATTGCTTTTACCCTTGTAGAGTCTTGTTCTACTAAACAAGATCAATTTAAACAAAATTCGGTGTTAGCGAATCAAAAGAATGTAACCTTCTTTGGAACGGGAAAGGTATCACGATATCAACAACATAAAGATTCTTCTCTTGAGATGTTAGCGCCTCTTTTCTTCGCCGAGATATTTATTACCGAAGGTGGTGAAGTTAAAAATGCAAGTGTTACGTTTCCTGATCCTCAAAAAACTGTGCATGAGCTTCAATATAGGTACTCTGAATCCGAAGAAATCGGTGATGTAATGTATTTAAGTGGATTAGCTGGCACCTATGAAGAATTAGAAAAGAAATTTCCAACTGGAGAGTATTTATTTAGTTTTAGCACTCCAGATGGAGATGTCATGGATAGTGCAGTCAGCTATAAAGATCGCACATACCCTATTCAACCCATCATTATTTTTAAGCAGGATGGTAAAAAGATAGGGATTGATGAAGTTAATACTCATAAAGATTTAATTATAACCTGGCCTCCGTTTACAGAAGGTGCTGCGGACAAAAATGGCCTGCTTGATGACCCAATCTTTGTTGCTATTGATAGTTGCAACGTTGAGGACATCGTCCATAGTGGAAGACCATTTGAGAAAAATGACTATTTAACTTTTAGAGCAGCAGACTATACTGTAGCCGCAAATATTCTTGAGCCAGGGCAAACTTATAGTATGTATGTAGAACATGCTGTGTTTACAGATACACAAATTGATAATGGTATGCCTGGCTTTGCCACTTTTGCATCATCAACGTATATGGATTTTACAACGACCGGTGATACTGATAGTAGCTATTGTGGCGAAGAATAACCTAAGTGAACTTATATCGCCTTGTGATGGGGGTTGGATTCCTTGTAAAAAAATAAATCGACTCTCATCATTATGATAGCAAGTTTCAGTCAAACGATCCCAATGTCAAGTGAGTGCGGTTACACCTTGATCCGATCGCTATCAAAACAACAGTAGACATCATCTGCTATTAGTTTTGAGTCGGTAATAATACGGATAGATTTATGCACTATGAAATTGAAAAAATACGCCACCGTTTTCCTGCCTTGTCCATTCAAGATGAAAGAGTCTCACGTATTTACTTCGATAATCCTGCTGGAACTCAGGTAGTTGATAGCGTCATTGAATCCATATCGAAATATTTTATTGAATCAAATGCGAATATTGACGGTAGTTTTGTAACATCACGCTACACCAATCAAATAATGGACAATGCTCATCAAGCTGTGGCTGATTTTCTCAACGCATTACCCGATGAGATTATTTTTGGTCAAAATATGACCACACTCACATTTCATGTATCAAGATCAATTGGGCGATCGTTAAAAGCGGGAGATGAAATTTTATTATCTCGTATGGATCACGATGCAAATATCAGCCCATGGTTGTTACTTGCTCAAGATTTACAACTTAATATTAAATGGCTCCCTTTTAATCTGGAAACTTATGAATTTGATTTAGTAATGTTAGATGAAATTCTTACACAGAAAACGAAATTAGTTTGTATTGGAGGTGCAAGTAATCTTATTGGAACTATCAATGATATAAAAACTATTAGCACCAAAGCTCGAGATATTGGAGCTATTAGTTTCATTGATGCAGTTCAGTTAGCGCCTCATGTATCAATCGATGTACAGGATATTGGTTGTGATTTTCTTGCTTGTTCAGCTTATAAATTTTTTGGGCCCCACCAAGGTATTCTCTGGGGTCGAAAAGAGATGTTTGAATCACTTGAACCTTACAAACTCAGACCTGCTCCATCAGCAATACCGGGTAGCTATGAAACCGGCACACAGAATCATGAGGGTATGGCTGGAACTACTGCTGCTATTGATTATTTTGCGTGGATTGGAAAAAATTTCGCCACAGATTACTGTGATAAAAATAATGATTATAGAGATCGAACAAAATTTATTCACGCTGCACTTGATTATTTTTTTGAATACGAAAATATTTTAACAAGTCGATTGATTGATGGTTTGAATCAATTTCCGAATCTTAAAATTCATGGCATTAAAGATAAAGAAGGACTGTCTAGACGAGTGCCAACGGTTGCTTTTACGGTTGACAATATAGTTTCTGAGATAATTGCTATGGAATTGGGTAAGGAAAATATTTTTGTTTGGAGTGGGCATAATTATGCTGTTGAGGTAGTAAAAGCGTTAGGGATTTATGAATCTGGCGGTGCTGTTCGTGTAGGACCAGTTCATTACAACACTACTGAGGAAATTGATAATTTTCTGAATACTCTTGAAATAATTATAACTAAACAGAGTGGTTAAAAATTAGTTACTATACTATGAATCATACTATGCGCCCGTAGCTCAGCTGGATAGAGTACCTGGCTTCGAACCAGGTGGTCGGGAGTTCGAATCTCTCCGGGCGCGCCATTTATTTTCTCTTTAATTTTTTTTATTAAAAGCTAACCAAGCACGGTCAATAACATAGGCATGAAGAGCGTCACTCTCATCTTTTGCCAGGATTCCCAAAAAGCCAGGCATCCCTCTATGTTTTAGTGAGCCGCCCATAACAATAGCATCCCAAGCAACGTGGGTTTCATTCTTCATATAACGAAGATCAGGAATTGTTCCTCCACTTGCAGCCCCGTCGCCATGACACGACCAACAACGTTTTATGTAAATACTTTTTCCAGATGAGATGACTTTGGGGTCTTTAATATTTTTAGGTGGCTGCGGGATTGTTGCTGTCATCTGGTTTAATGGGATTGTTGGAAGAGCATCATTTCCGCCAAGCTTAAAACTAAGGATACGGCTATAGTTTTTTAATCCCAAAGAAGCTGTCATTTCCCCACCAACGAGTGAGAACATTGTGCCCCAGCCGACTGCTACCGATATATATTGCTCACCATTAACGGCGTAGCTAACTGGTGCTGCCGCGATACCTGTTTGTGACGGAAATTGCCACACACGCTCACCCGTTGTGGCGTTATAAGCCGCAAATTCGCCTATGAGGCTTCCTTGGAAAACAAGATTACCTGCAGTTGCTAATACGCCTCCATTCCAGGGACCAGCATGCTGATAACGCCATACTTCAGTTTGTTTTTCTGGATCCCAAGCAACTAATTGACCTCTAATCATTTTTGCAATTTCTGCTAGGGCAGATGGATCATCGGGGGCAGCTGCTAATTCAAAGTTTGTTCCTGTATTCCATGCACTTTCTTCAAAAGGAGAATCTTTATCATCTCCAAAAACAAATGGAATTTCTTGTGATGGGAGGTAGATTAATTTGTTAGTTGGATTGAATGCCATGGGATGCCAATTATGAGCTCCTAACGGTCCAGGAAAAATCAAAAAAGGACCATCCTCATAGCGTGCATTTGGTGCCTCTACTGGACGCCCGTTTTCTCTGTTGATATGTGATGCCCAATTAACATTCACATAGGGCTCGGCGCTAATAAGTTCACCGTTTTCCCTATCAAGGATATAGAAAAAACCATTTTTCGGAGCTTGCATGATAACTTTTCGTGCGTCCCCTTTTATACTTATGTCCGCGAGTATCATGTGTTGTGTTGCAGTAAAATCCCAAGTCTCACCAGGTGTTGTTTGATAATGCCAGACGTATTCTCCTGTTTTAGGGCGCAATGCTACAATTGAAGACAAAAATAGATTATCACCGCCATTTGGACTACGAATTTTTTGATTCCAAGGTGAGCCATTACCTACACCAATATATAAAAGATCGAGTATTGGGTCATAAGCCATGGAGTCCCATACTGTTCCACCACCACCAATTTTCCACCACTCACCGTTCCATGTCTGAGCTGCTTTCTCCATGGATGAGTTTTCAAAACCATTCTTTGGATTGCCGGGTACGGTATAAAAGCGCCAACGTAGTTCCCCATTTCTTGCGTCATAGGCACTGACATAACCTCTTACCCCGTAGTCAGCTCCTCCATTTCCAATTATTACTAATCCATCGATAACTCGTGGAGCCCCGGTAATAGTGTAGGGCGGTTTTCGATCAATTGTATCTATACGCCACAACACTTTTCCTGTTTCTGCATCTAGTGATATTAGATAACCATCCAGGGTTCCAAAATAAATATTATTTTCCCATGCAGCAACACCTCTGTTTACAACATCACAACAAGCATATTTTGCCCATTCTTTTGGTACTTCTGGATCGTATCTCCAGATCTCTTTACCATTGGATGCATCTATTGCATAAACAATACTCCAGGAACCAGTAACATACATTCTTCCGTCCACAACAATTGATGTTGCTTCCATTCCCCGACGCGTGGGGATATCAAAGTACCAAGCTAAACCAAGATTATTTACATTGCCGTCATTAATTTCTTGTAAAGGACTATATCTCTGCTCGTCATATGTTCTACCATGCGATAACCAATTTCTAGAATCCTTATTTGCGTTAATAAGTCTTTCTTTATTAACTTGAGTGACAGGTGGATTGGAAGCTTTATCTGATACTATTTTTTGGCTTGAATTGAGTATGTCAGTATTTTTATTCTCTTGAGAGCAAGAGAAAATAAGCATTAAAAGAGCAATTGTTATTAGAAGATTATTTTTCATAATTTTTTTATTTAAGTTTGTTTACATATTTGTTGTGTATATTTTTTCCCTCTGGGTCTGCGATTGAATTCAACATTGATGCAGCATCATTACGAGAATCAAAATTTCCATTTCTTATAGATATCAGTTGTTGCTTCGTTATTTTTAAAGCTAGATTGGATTTTTGAGAAATATTTTTTGAGATCTTTGAAATTTCCTTTTCAAAGTTTTCGGTTTTAATGATTCTACTTGTAAAACCCGATTGCAGAGCTTCGTCGGCTCCAAATTTTCTGCAAGTTACAACTAGATCAGCTGCCAGGGTTGCCCCAACTAAGCGTACGAGATGATCCATACCCCCCCAAGCTAAGGGAATTCCTGCATCAATCTCAGGAATAAAAAAGTGACTATTCTCAGATGCTATTCTTATGTCACACGCGGCCGCTAGAACTATAGCGCCACCTACACAATAGCCCTGAATTGCTGCCATGGTGATTTGTGGTAGTGAAGATAGAGCTTCAGCGGCGAGTCTCCCTAGATCAGCAGTTGTTTGTGGATCTCGTGTAAGGTCTGTTTGAAAAGCTGGTAGATCGGCACCGGATGAGAAATTCTCACCTGAGCCTCTAAGAATGACAGTTTTTAGATTGTCATCAAGTCGAAGTGTATTACAAGTATTGATTAGGCTATTGAGCAAATCCGGGGAGAGGGCATTTAATACCTTCGGGCGATTAATGGTTATACAGGCAATTCCTTCTTCGTTTGATATATTTAACTCTGACATTTCATCTACCTGATTTTTTCATGTGAATAGAATTATTTTTTTGGATTCAAATATTCAACAAATATTGATTCTTCTCAATTGTAGGACATTTTTCTATGCTGATTCAAATTACAATGAGATGATTTATGGTGATTCTAACTACATTTTACTTTATTTATTATTAACTTTGATTTTGATGCAATATTCATAAGGATATTAAATGGATATACTTACATTATTTTTCTTAAATTGCCAAAAAGGAATCAAGTGTGACTAAACATAAAAAACGAGACTTGAAATTTGATAGTAAAGCGGTTTTTTATAAACCAGACGAGGGCAGTAATTCGATTAATTTTCCAATCTTTATGTCTTCTAGTTTTGAATATGACGCTGATATTTATCGACGGGTTGTTGATGGAGAGAGAAAATCAGTCAATATTTATGGCCGATGTGGCAATCCGAATGAATACCAGTTTGAGGAACAAATGATAACAATACATGGGGCTGATGCGTGCCTTGCAACAGCATCAGGAATGGCTGCCATCTCTGTTTCATTATTTGGTCTACTTAAGAATGGAGATCATATTGTTTGTGATTGGACAACATATAGCTCTACTCATGAAATGTTGGATCACAGACTAACCGACTATGGCATTACCACAACATTTGTTGATACATCAAATGTTGATAATGTACGTTCTGCCATCAAGGAGAACACAAAAGTTCTGTACTTTGAATCCATAGCTAATCCAACGATGAAAGTCCCTGATATTTCATTATTAGTTGAATTAGCCCATGAAAAAAATATTGTTATTGTTTGCGATAATACTTTTGCTAGTCCATATGTTATGAGACCGCTTGAGTGGGGGGTTGATATTGTTGTGGAAAGTGCTACTAAATTTATTGGCGGGCATAATGATGCGATCGGCGGTGCTATTTGCATGAAATCGGAGTTATTACCAGATGATTTCATGGAACAAATTCGTTGGAATACCATGGTGAAATGGGGATCACCAATTTCTCCATTTAATGCATGGATATTACTTCGCGGAATTCAAACTTTATCTGTGAGATTAAAAAGGCAATGTCAAAACGCAATGATGTTGGCAAATCATTTTAATGCGCACTCTAAAGTCAAAAAAGTGTGGTATCCGGGTTTAACCTCTCATCCGCAGCATGAAATTGCAAAAAAACAGATGCCAAATTTTGGAGGAATGTTGACTTTCGAAGTTGCCGATGAGACTGAAGCGCTGAAGGTGGTGGATAATCTGCAATTGGCAACTTTTGCTGCCAGTTTAGGGGGAGTGAGAACAACAACACAAATTCCTGCAACCATGGCCTTTTTAGATATACCTGAAAAGGAAAGATTGGAAATGAATATTCATGCCGGAATGATAAGAGTATCTACAGGACTAGAAGATATTGCTGATTTAATAACCGATTTTGATGAGGCATTAGCATTAATTTAATTAAATTCAAAGCCATTAAGTATGGAACTTAAGAAATCACTTACTTTTTGGGATGTTTTTGCAATTGCTCTCGGCCAGGTGATCGGTTCAGGCATAATGGTTCTTATCGGTATTGGTATTGAGTTTACTTCTTATGCTATACCATTCGCATTTGTGCTATCCGCTTGCCTGTCAATTATTAAACAAATTCCTGTAGCTTTCATGGGATCTGCAATGCCTGCCACAGGCGGTCTTTATGTTTATTGCAAGCGAATATTGGGACCCAAAATTGGATTTTTCTATCTAGCTATTCTTACAGTGACTCATATTTTGATAGCTCTATTTGCTTTAGGTTTTGCTCAGTATGCTATTGCATTAATCCCAGCATTGAATGCCAAAATTACGGCTCTAGGTATAATGTTATTATTTTATTTTGTGAATCTCTTAGGTGTAAAACAGGCAGCATCTATTCAAAAAATAATGATTGTTTTTTTATTGTGTGGCCTTTCCTCTTTAATATTTTTTGGAATTCTGGAGGTTAACTACAGCAATTTTATTAAGCCAGAGAAATTACTCCCAAATGGTTGGTATGGTTTTGGATTAGCATGTGTAGTTCTATCTTTTTCAACAGGCGGTGCACAGTACATTTCTGAACTTGGCGGTGAAATGAAAAATCCTCATAGGGATCTGCCAAGGGCAATTATTTACAGTACATTATTGGCAGCCATATTTTTTTCAACGGTATCAATTGTGGCTGTCGGTATTTTGCCTGTAGAACAAACGGCAGGCCAACCTTTGTCAGAAGTTGCTAGAGCTATACTACCTCCAGCTGCTTATACTGCTTTTATCGTAGGCGCAGGTTTATTTGCTTTGGCTACCAGTATTAATTCAACTTTTTCTTGGGCAACAAAATCTTTGCTTATAGCCTGTGAAGATGGGTGGCTACCTAAGCGTATCGCAGTTGTTAATAAAAGATTTAATACTCCCCATATTCTTTTAACACTAATATTATTATTAGGGGCTACTCCGATCATTGCAGGAAAAGATTTACGGTATATCATTATGTTAGGTGGCGGTTTAGTATTTATATATGACCTCATTCCCTTGATTGCAGCGTTTATGTTTGCAAAGAAATTACCGGAAATTTTTGCCACTGCACGCATGAATTTTTCAGAACGGGCAATTAAAAGCATTAGTATTTGCGGTGTAATTATTTTGATAGTGCAAGGAATATTATCTTTCTCAGATATAGATCAAGGTGGCTGGGTATTAGTGGTAATGTATATATTAATGGTAATTTTTTATATTCAATATAAACATAAACCATCATAAATCAATTAATATGTACTTTACTGTTAATTAGTAATTCTTATCAAAGAAGAAGTATTATGAAAAATTGTAGTTTTTTTTGCACGCTGTCTTTTTTCTTACTATTTGGTTGCTCCGTAGATCAAAATAACGACGATAAATTACAGAATATATTTTCAGTTGAAAGACCTATAGACGCGAGACATTCATTTTGGATTGATGAGTTAACTTGGATGGAAGTCCGAGATTTTGTTGGAGAAAAATATATTACAGCTATTATTCCAACTGGCGGTATTGAACAAAACGGACCTTTTCTCACTACAGGAAAGCATAATGTTATTCTTGAAGCTACTTGCCCAATGATTGCTAAGAAACTTGGAAATGCATTATGTGCTCCGATTATTAAATTCGTCCCTGAAGGAAATATTGAGCCACCCTCTGGAATGATGTTTTTTCCGGGGACAATTAGCTTGAGGCCAGAAACCTATGAAGCACTTCTAGATGATATTGGGAGTAGCCTCAGACAATCGGGTTTTGAAAATATTGTCTATATAGGTGATAGCGGAGGAAATCAAAAGGGAATGTCGAGCGTGGTTTCAAGGCTGAATCAACGCTGGAAAGGCGAGGGAGCCAGAGCATATTTTATCGGCGAATACTATAATCCCGGGTGGGAAGAAACAGAACAATTCACAAAAAACACTCTAGGCATAAGCGAAACCCAGGAAGATGGTTATCATGACGATATATGGGTAACAGCAATGATGATGGTTATTGATCCTAATCAAGTAAGGCACCAAGAACGACTGAAAGCTAATCTCGCTTCTATTAATGGGGTCTCAATTAAGTCGGTCGATCAGATAGTGGAATTAGGTAATAGAATGATAGAGTTTAGAAGTGAATACACTGTCAATGCTATTAAAAAAGCTATCATCAAAAATGATCTTTAAGAAATAATATTCTTCCTAACAGGAAACACAGTTATTATTATTTTTAGCTCCAAGATTAACCAGTAAATCAATTGTTTCCCTAAAAGGGGGCACTCTTTGGATTGGGCCATTAGCCATATCTACTATTGTTTGCCCAGATCGACTGAGGACCATAATATCAGCACCTTGTTCAATTAGGTATAGGATCATTTCATTATCTCCCCTCGATGCAGCATGATGCAATGGCGTATAACCGTTAGCATCACGTAAATTAACGTCTGCGCCTAGTGATTCAACAAGATATTTGACGGCGGGTAACCAGTTATTCGGTGCATGTCGATGGGCATTTCCGACAAAATGTTGCCCATATCCTGCACCAGAAGCTAAATGAATCGGAAAAATAGATGGACCACCGATAGGTATCGGATTAAGTCCAGAAGCATCTTTGTCTTTTTTCATACCTTGATCATTGGATCGTCTTCGCTTGGGTCTCTTGGTATTTGGAATGTTTGGATCAGCACTATATTTAGCAAGTAATTGCATAGCTTCAATATCAAGTGCTTGTGCCGCACGCCAAAAAGGCGTTGCTCCCCTGTAGTGAATACCACCAACACTCATGAGTGAGAAAGTATATTCCGTGTACCAAAGATGTTGTTTTAGACGAACATTTGGATCAGCATCAGCATCAAGTAGAGCTTTTAAAAGTTCTAAATGAGTAGTGTTTTGATGGCGATGCTCAATTGGATGCGCATAAGAAGCCTTTGGCGCCCAATTTCTTTCAAGAACGGCAAATAAAGGAGTAGTTCCTGCTTTGCTCGCAATGTTTGGATTTGCCCCTAACACTATGAATTTTTTTGCCAAATCAAATTGCCCATTGATAGATGCTATTAATAGGGGAGTAGTATTATCGCCTGCAGATGCTTGGTTGATGTTTGCATTATTTTCAATGAGGGCAAGCGCAGTTTCCATGTGACCCTGTCTTGCCGCGTGTAATAGAGCAGTTAATCCACCCCATTGGCCTACCATTTGACCATATGATTGTCTTACTTGTTCTTCATTCTCTTCTGCCTTATTGTTGTACTCATATACCGGCTCACCATCTGAGTTGTATGTTACTACTGCAAGGGAGTCGAACTGTCCAATTGCTTCATCCTCCTTAACATCATTGGTTGCTGATTGCTTAGTATTTTCATCTACTCCTTGAAGTTGTATTTTTCTACCAGATCTAAGTGCTGTTTGGACCTGACTGGGAGTTGGTTGCCAGTCTACGCCACCATCATCTTTGTCTTTAAATTCCTTTAAAGTGTTATTGATATTTTTTTCAGCTTCTTTATCAGCTTTTTCCATTTCTGCTACATCTATAACCTTAGATGTGATACTGGGGTCGGCACCAGCTTCAAGGAGTGTTCTTAGTGCATTGAGTCGATTTAATGCTGCAGCAAACATTAAAGGAGTTTGGTTCCATTTTTCCTCAACAGCATTTATGTTGGCTCCATGTTTTATTAGAGATAATATCCCATTTGAATCGTTAGCTGCAGCTGCAAGATGTAATGGTGTAGCTCCTGAATTTAGAGTTTTTGAATTTGGATCGCTTCCGGACTCAAGTAAAATATCAATAATATTTGTATTTCCTTTTCTAGCTGCTATATGTAAAGGTTTATATTGACCTATTCTTGTGCCGGCCGTGATATCAGCTCCGTTTTTAATGAGAATGCTGGCTAATTTTGTATTATTATTTTCTGCAGCCCAATGCAGAGCTGTCATACCATCTCCTTGGACAGCATTAATGTTATAACCTTCATCTAATAGCTGTTGAATTAGATTAATATTTCCGTTTTTTGCAGCCTCCGTCATTGGGCTACTTATTGTTTCTGTTGAGGTGAATAGAAATAGAAATAAGATTGCTGCTGGGATATTTGTTCGTTTAATTTCTTCTTCTTTATGCATCGGTTGTGTCAGGATATTGATTATCAGATACTGAGTGTAGTTGTACTGTCGCCAAAACTATCTACATCATGCCCCATTTTATGAAGTAAGCTCAACATTACATTTGCCATCGGGGTTTCATCTTCGGCTTTTATATGGATCCCGCCTTTAAGTTGTCCATTGGCGCCACCAAATATAACGAGCGGACATCTTCGGTGATTATGAAGATTGCCATCACCCATTGGTGACCCCCATATGATCATTGATTGATCTAGAAGATTAGATTCTCCATCATTGGTTTCTTGAAGTTTTTTTAAAAAATATGCCATCTGTCCAACACGATATTTGCTTATTTTATTCCATTCCATAACACCTTTTTCTTTGTTCCCATGATGGGATGATGGGTGAAAAGCTCTATTAGAGCCACTTTCAAGGAATATTCGGTTTGATGCATCTCTTCCTGTTTTAAATGAAATTACTCGTGTTATATCTGTTTGCAATGCAAGTACTTGGAGGTCAAACATAAGTTCCATGTGTTTTGAGAAAGAATCTGGTACTCCTGGGGGTGCGCCAGGTAATTCTCGCTTTTTACCTATGTTATTTTCCTCTTCTACTTTTTGAATACGTCGTTCAATCTCCCTGACACTGCTTAAATAATTTCCTATGCGGCGACGATCAATAGGTCCTAGGTATTTATTTATTTCTTGTACTTCATTAATCACCCAGTCAAGTATACTGCTGTGTGTTTTTCGCCTAATCATTCTTTCCTCATTTGTTCCACCTGCGCCAAATAACAGATCAAATGCAGTTCTTGGGTTCCTTATCATCGGTAGTGGTTCAGTTGGAGATTTCCAACTTATACAGTCTGTATAGGAACAGGAATAGTTATAGTCACATCCGCCTCCTTTATCAGTTGGCTCAATACAGAGTTGAAGTGATGGAAGTATTGTTTCCTGTCCAAATTTGTTGGCATGTAGTTGATCTAATGAAGTACCGCAGTGGATATCAGAGCCCTGTGTTTGTTTAGGATGTGTTTGAGTCAAAAATACTGCAGATGAACGAAAATGATCTCCGCCAATTTCTGCGGGTGTTATCGGTTCTGCCATTCGAACATCAGTATTACTAATAATAATCGTGTCCTTACGCCATTTTTCCAGTGATTTTAAAACATTATCTTTAACTAATTTATAATCTCTGCCTGTTGTCTGGGGGGAAAAAAGAAATTTTTTAGCCCCTATTTCATTGCACCCAGGAAGCCCGTGCACTTCTTCAATACATATAAGACGAGAGTTATTTTTGTATCCCTTGGCATTAAGTGCAGGGATCATGGCGTCTAGCATTGGTAAAGCAATGCTCGCACCGGCTCCTTTTATGAAGGTGCGCCTTGGAAGAGTTTTTTTGCTTAGAATATTCATTTTCTATTCGTATCCTAAAATCAGATCAATTTTTAATGCCCCATTTTGGCATTGATTGTTTCTATATTTACAGTCGCCTTTTTCTTTCTAAATTCATCGCTTAATACTATACCTAAGATTAGGGATGAAATTCTATGGTTATCTTTCTTAGATTTTTCCACAATATTACGGATTGTTGGCTGATCTTCTGGCATTACACGCCTCCCAAGTGCGTAAGTTAAGAGATTTTCAGTGAATTGACGAATTAATATATCAGGCTTTTGAAGGAGCTTGTCCGTAAGATCTTTTGGATTTGAAATGTGTTCTCCGTTATAAAAGGTAGTATTTGTATCTAAAAGAGAGCCACTTTCACGTATTCGCCATTTTCCGGTAACATCAAAGTTGTCTAGGGCTAGACCAATTGGATCCATGACTTTATGACATGACGCGCATACTGGATTTTTTCGATGCATTTCGAGTCGTTCACGGGTTGTGAGTATTCTTCCGGATTCTGAGTGTTCTGTCTCTTCTAGATCTGGTATACCTGGAGGAGGAGGAGGAGGAGGAGTTCCAAGTACTACTTCCATTACCCATTTTCCTCTAAGAACCGGGGAAGTTCGATTACCGAGAGAAGTTTGCACAAGTACACTGCCATGCCCAAGAATTCCTCTTCTTTGATTATTGACATATTTAACTTTACGAAATTCTTCTCCAACAATACCGGGAATGCTGTAGTGTTGAGCAAGGCGTTCATTCATGAAGCTATAGTCAGCACTAAAGAGCTCAAAAAAGCTTTTATTTTCTCTAACCAAATGGTCAAAAAATAGTTGGGTTTCCTTTTTCATTGCATTCATTAATTGTTCGCTATAATTAGGAAAAAAGAATGCATCTGGTTCAACATTATCTAAGTCCTGTAACCTTAACCACAAGGATGCAAATCTTGTCGAAAGCGATTTAGATCTGGGGTCATTAAGCATGCGTTTTACTTGTTTTTTAAGATTTCGAGTGTTTGAAAGTTTCTCTTTTTGGACAAGGTTTATTAATTCATCATCTGGATTACTACCCCATAAAAAGAATGATAATCGTTTTGCTAATGCTATATCGTCGAGTTCATAGATCATTCCTGGCTTGATATTTGTTGGTTCTTTTTCCAAACGAAATAAAAAATACGGACTCGCAAGAATTGCTTCAAGTGATGTTCGAATACCAGCTTCAAATCCACCTTCTTCTGTACCCATTTCATAAAAATTCATCAGAGGTAATAAATCACCATCTTTGAGTCTTTGACCATAGGCTTTCTCAGCAAGCTTTTTAATAATTCTTTTAGCACATATTTTTTCATTACTAGCAGAATTAGGTTTACATGAAAAAATATTTCTTCGCGCTATTGTTTCTGATATACCTTTTGGATTATGGGGGCCTTCGATCGTTAACCTTACCAAGTGGGGTAATGATGTAGTTCCATAACTAGTTTCAGTGCCAGTAAGTGACCAATCATTTGGTCTTAATAAATCTTCGTAGGGACCATCCATTTGTTTAATAAATGCTGCTACGACTCTATGTTCCCCTGCTTTAATAAATATTGGATCCGTTCGAACAGGGAATTTCTTTCTGCCCTGGAAATCTATTTCTCCACCATAAGGAACGAGGGCTATCTGATTTCCATTTATAGAGATATCAATATCATGGTATCGTTCTCCCCAGCCAGACATGAATCCCATACTAAAAATATATTCTCCATCAGATAGAAATGTATGTAAAACACTGATTCCTCCTCGAGTTCCAAATGGCGCTCCTTCAGCAGTTTCCCATTCATGTTGAGACTTTGTAGGTTTATTTGTATAAATTTTTGCTACTGCAGGTGCATTTTTTTGTCCTATAGCTCGTCTCGTAATATCACTAGCAGCAGTTAAATATGCTGTCATCAGCGTAGGCGAAATGTTTTGTACATCAGCTATATTATCAAAGCTTGCACTGATCTGATCTTCTGGAAGCCATTCTGAAGAATCAATAGTTATACCAAGCAAGTCATAAATTTGTGTTGAATATTCAGCTCGATTAAGCCTTTGGAAAGGGCGCGTACCAGGATCGTTTCTTTTTCTAGAAGCAGTATTAAGTTTTCTTTCAAGAAATTTTGTAAGTTTTTCTAACTGGCTTTTATCTGGTTGGATCATTTTCATATGATCAAAATATTTAAACCAGTCATTTGGCGGCATCATTCCCGCTCGTAGTTGTTTTATCATTTTTTCTGAAGTTTCTATATCGGACTCAGGATGTTCTGTATTAAAATTTCTTAGATCTAACCCTCCTTTCTTGATTATTTTATTGTGACAAATACCGCAATATTCTTCGATTGTATTATCTATAGATTGATTTTTTTTAGCAAAAGCGGGAGCTAGAATTGAAGATAGTAAGAATATAGTGCTAGCAAATGTTGCAAATAAGTAAACTTTTTTTTTATTAATGTAAAATTTCATGTATTTTCTAAAAATTAATTATTCTTATATGATTTATTAAATATTACGCTATTTTTAATTGTTTTTGCAGTTTGTAATCATCCATGTAGCATGGTTAAACTTTTTAAAGTGAATTAGTAACAAATCAAACGTCAAACAAGAAAAATTTAAAAGAAAAACAAGATGAATTTATCAATACAAGAATTTTCAACCAAACCTGTTCCTGAAAATAGAACAGTTGGATGGATAAGAGTAGCTATTATTAGTGCTACTGCTTCATTTTCTCTTCCCACTTTAATCAGTGGAATGAAACTTGCTAATTCAGTTGATACAAGAACGGCTCTCACAGCTATTATCTGCGGTAACTTGCTTTTAACAATCATTGGTGGATTTTGTGGGTCGATAGGCTCTAGAACAAGATTGAGTTCTTACATGCTGACCCGAATTGCGTTTGGTTCATCTGGCGCTGCGGCGGTTAATATCGCGCTTGCTATATCACTACTTGGCTGGTTTGGTGTAAATATCGATATTCTAAGTGGCGCAGTATTTCGCTTATTAAATGAAGTTTTTGCAATCAATATTGCCAACTGGATTATTGAAGTAATAGCAGGAATAGTAATTACCGTAACAACATTCTTCGGGTTTAGAGCCATTAATGTTTTGTCGTTGGTAGTGGTGCCCGTTTTGATGGTAGTTACGATGTTATTAGTAATAAAAGCGCTTGGGGTACAATCAATTCAGGAAATTTTTTCTACTACAATCTCCAATAATATTTCTTTTGGAGACGCGATGTCCTCAATCACAGGGGGCGTGATAATTGGTGCGATAATTCTGCCCGATATCACACGTTTTATTCGCAATTGGCAGGGGGCAATTTATACAGCGGTATTTTCTTATATTATTTTTGGAGCTTTGGTTCAATTATCAGGAGGTTTGACATCAATAGCTTTTTTAAGTGATGACATTTTAGACACTATGATATTCATTGGTATGAGTGGAGCCGCATTTGCAATTGTTATTTCTGGTAGCTGGGTTTTAAATTCCTTAAATCTTTACAGTTCAATGTTGAGTTTTGAGGCGACTTTTCCAAAACTTACTAGCGGGTTGATTATTGTACCTCTTGGTCTTCTTGGCACTGGCGCCGCATTTTTTAATATTCTCGAATATTTTCTCGATTTTTTATTTTATCTTGCTATTGTTTTTACACCAGTAGCAGGTGTAATTATCGTTGATTACTGTTTAGTCAGGAGATCAAATTATCATGAGCAACCTTTGAATTTAGATACACATTTTGTTTTACCTGCTATTTTTTCGTGGGTAGCGGGAGCACTTATCTCTTTACTTGGATCTGAGGATATTATTTCCTTTACCGGGATAGCTGCCCTAGATGCAATTCTGGTTTCTGGTTTTGTTTATTTTTTAATTACTCATATTCAAAAATCTTCCTTATTACCACGAACATGAGGAATAAGGTTTTATCTAATACGAAATGAAAAATTATGGATAGAGTAAGGCGCATTTTCTTTTCTAAATGGTTTTTAGTTTCTTTGTTAGCTTTTTTATTGGCAAGTTGTTCAGAATTCAATAAATCATTAAATACTCATTATGATGTTTTGATAGTTGGTGGAGCTGTTTATGATGGTTCAAATAGTTCACCTAAAAATATCAATATTGGAATTATCGAAGATAAAATTATATCTATGAATGCCAGTGAAAATTCATCGGCTAATCATGTCCTTGATGCAACAGGCTATATTGTTACACCTGGTTTTATTGACCCACATACTCATGCACTTGAAGAACTTAAAAGTCAGAATCAGAATGCTAATGTTAATTACTTAACCCAAGGTGTTACAACAGTATTTGTTGGGAACGATGGAGGTGGCATTCCCAATCTAGAAGCAACAATTTCGTTGATAACTAAGCAAGGAATCGGCACTAACATGGGATTTTTTGTGGGTCATGGTGATGTTCGAAAAATAATAATGGGACTTGAGAATAGAGTGCCTACGAAAGACGAGCTTAAAGCAATGTTAGATTTAACAGCAGATCAAATGCGTTTAGGTGCTATTGGTTTATCAACTGGTTTATATTACACACCAGGCAGTTTCGCTGAAACGGATGAAGTAATAGCTTTAGCTAAAGTCGCTTCACAATATGGTGGGATTTACGATACTCACATGAGAGATGAAAGCTCCTATTCAATCGGATTGATTGGTTCAATAGAGGAAGTGATCAGAATTGCTAAAGAATCTGATATATCAGTACATATTTCACATTTGAAAGCATTGGGGCATGATGTTTGGGGGCAGAGCGGTGCAGTTATACAGCTTGTCGATAACGCCATTCAACAGGGTTTGAAAATAACAGCTAATCAATATCCCTATTTGGCCGGAGGTACTCGCTTCAGTTCAGTGTTAATACCTGCTTGGGTAAGAGCTGATTCAAGAGAAGCGATGTTTGATAGGCTTAAAAACAGAGATTTACAAGATAGAATTCATGAAGAGATGGTAAGAAATTTAAACCGGAGGGGAGGACCTAATACAATGTTGGTGACCTCTAACAAAAGTCCTTGGAGAGGTATGTTTCTTAACGAAATAGCTGAAATTATGAAACTAGACGTCCTAGATGCAGCCATTGAGATTATAAAAGAAGGAGATCCATCGATTGCCTCCTTTATGATAAATGAAAACGATCTTCACGTATTTGCCACTCAAAATTGGACCATGACAGGATCAGATGGGTCAGAGGGGCATCCAAGAAAGTATGCCACCTATCCTAAGGTATTTCAGGATATGGTATTGAAAGAACGGCTTTTCTCTTTAGAAAAATTTATATATAGGAGTTCGGGGCTAGTGGCAGATACCTTTAATCTTTGTGATAGAGGATATCTTGAGGAAGGAAGAAAAGCAGATATCATTATATTAGATCTGGAGCGATTTATACCATTAGCAAATTTTAAAGACCCGACTTTACTCTCTACAGGGGTTATACATGCCATGGTAAATGGTAAGCAGGTAATTACTCACGAACAATTCACTGAAGAACTTCCTGGAGTGGTTATCAATCGTCAGAAGATCAACTGTGAAGTGAACGAGATACAATAATTATTGATTATTCAGTTTTACTCAATGTTCGTTGGTTTCTGCTTCATCTTCGTAGAGTGCCAGTGCAGTCAATTTAGGACCAGTTTGTAAAACTATGTATTGTTTTTCATGATGCATGTATGTCATCAAACCATAGTTAGTTTGGTTCTCTACCTCAACACCACCGAGTTGTTCTCCTGATATTTTGTCAACAAAATACAACATCGGTGTACCATCACTTGCGTTACCTGTGTACATTAAAATTGATTTTGTCACGCCCATCTGAGCATTTCTTCCAGTACCAGTAATTGGTAAATCCATATCTTTTAATTCAGGGTGGCTTGATACTCGTTCTGGGGTTTCACCGATTGGTATTTGCCATAAATGTTCTCCATTGTTCATATCAATGGCCGTAATGTGGCTATATGGCGGTTTAAAAAGTGGTAAGTTATCTGGCGCTCTTACCTGGGAATATCTTAAAGAAGCATAATCTGAAAAAGTTGAACCTGTTGGTGCATCAATATTACCATCTCGCTCTTTACCAGAAACAATAATTCTCGATGAGCACCCCTTTTTTGTTGAAACATAGAGGATCCCAGTCTCAGGATCAGCTACAGACGGACCATCGATATTTGTTCCTCCTCCATCGCCTGGACACCAATAGGAAGCTTCATAGCCTTGGTCATTGTCCCGATGCAGAGGAGGATTAAATAGTGGTCCTAATTTATGATTTTTTAACGCTTCAATAGCTCGTGCTCTTAGCGAGGGCGTATAATCCATGAGATCATCATGGCTAACACCTTGCATCCCATAAGCTTTAGGCTTGGTTGGAATAGGTTGTGTTTCAGAAAGCTGTTCTCCTGGAACATCAGATGCGGGTACCGGTTTTTCTTCTATTGGCCAGATTGGCTCTCCAGTCTCTCTATTGAAGGTATAAGCGATATTTTGTTTAGTTGTTTGGACAACAATTGGCGTCTGATTTCCATTAATATCAACATCTAGTAATACAGGAGCAGTAGGGGTGTCATAATTCCAAATATCGTGATGGACTAGTTGATAGTGCCAAACACGCTCACCAGTTTTAGCATCTAAGGCAATTAAACTTGTACCGTATAAATTATCTCCCGGACTAAAACCGCCATAGTAGTCGATAGTAACTCCGTTCGTTGGAATATAAACAATACCTCTTTCAAGATCCGCAGACATTGGAGCCCATGAGGAGACATCTCCTGTATATTGCCATGCATCATTCTCCCAGGTGTCATGACCAAATTCCCCAGGACGAGGAATTACATGAAATTTCCAGAGGAATTTACCTGTTCTTGCATCATAGGCTAAGATATCACCAGGAACATTTTCTATTCTTGATTGATAATATCCTTGTTCATGAGAATTACCCACAATTACTACGCCATTAACGACAATTGGTGGCGAAGAGGTGGTAATGTATCCTTTTTCTAACGGTAGACCATGATAAGGATCATGCTCATACGGTAAGTCAGAAACCAAATCTGTAAGCATATCCACCACACCTGACTCAGGAAACCCTTCAATTGGTACTGGTGTCCCCCAGTTTTTAAGCGGTTGTCCTGTTTTAGCATCAAGTGCCGTTAAAAAGAACCCCGGCGATGTTATATAGATAACTGCTTTACCATCAATTTCTGCATACGCCACTCCTTTGCCATAATCTTTTCTCATTGAATATTGATATCTGTCGGTTTTTGGTTCCCCATAAGACCATATTAATTCACCGCTTGAGGGGTCAAGCGCAGTGACATAACGTCGTGGTCCCGCAACAGTATATAATGTTCCATTGATATAGCTTGGTGTGGATCTCCCACTTTGGGCATTAAAGCTAGCCCCATCCCAGACCCAAGTTTCTTCAAGATCCTGAAAATTTTCTGCAGTGATTTGTTCAGCAGGAGAATATCGGGTATGAGCGGCATCACCGCCGAGATATTCCCATTGACCATCACTAGTTCCAGGGCCTGATTTTACGGAGCCAGAGTCAGATTCTACGGAGCATGCTGAAATACCGAAGATAATAAGAAAAATACTTATGGTTTTAAATTGATAATTCATTTTAGATCCTTTTTATAGCTTCTGTCATACTGGACAGTGCTTTTTTTATTAAAGGCCGTGAAGTAGCAAGATTCATTCTCATGTGACCTTTTCCTGAGTACCGACCTCGATTGCCACCAGGTCCATAGTTGTATCCAGGATTAATCTGTACATGGGAATTCTCTACAAGCCATTTTTCAACATAATGCTCTGCTGACACTAAGCCTTCATCTTTAGCAAATCTATCAGCATCAATCGCCTCTGCAAGTTCACTGACATCGAGCCATGCGAGGTATGTGCCTTGAGCTTTTTTATATTTTACCATTGGCATATTATTGTTTATATATAATTCAGCATAAGTCTGGTTGCCATCAATATAGGGTAGTAGTTGATCAAGCCAATTTCTACCATCTCTATATCCAGCTTCATTTGCAATAATACCAAGTGAAGTAATGTCTGCCCTATGCATATACTTAACACGTGATAAAAGCACGGGGTTGGTAGAGAAGAAATAAGCGCTTTTCATACCGGATATGCTGAATGTTTTACTAATTGCTTTAAAGGTTAGACTATTATCAACTATGTCTTTATCTGGAAGGCTAGCAAAGGGCGTATATTTTTGCCCTTTCAAAACGAAATCACAGTGAATTTCATCTGAAAGAACAATTACTCCATGTTTGAGGCAAAGTTCGCCCATACGAAGCAAGTCTTCTTCTGACCATAAGTTTCCAGTGGGATTTTGAGGATTACAGAGTATAAAAGCATGAGTATCAGGGGTTAATCGCGATTCGAAATCATCCCAATCTATATGATAAACACCATCTTTATCTTTTATCATTTGGTTATCATTAACCTCTGTATGGCTCCATCTAAGGTCGCCATAAAAACCATTATATGTAGGCGTGTTTAATAGAACCTTTGTTTTTGGTTTGCATAATGCATTAAGACTTGCAATTAAACCTGGATGCACTCCTGAGGAAATTACCATTGTGTCCGGATCAACATTGATTCCATGTCTATCAATATTCCATTCTGCAATAGCTTCCTTGTAGGAAATTTCAAGAAATTCGTACCCCCAATTTTCATGCTTAATTCTTTTTTCAAGGGCTTCTTTAATTGCGGGGGCAGTTCTAAAATCCATATCGGCAATGCCCATGCCAACATCAATGTTTTCAGCGCCGAATTTCGCATACTGGGCATCCCATTTAATATTTCCAGTGCCATCTCGATTATATAATTCGTCAAAATTATATTTGCCATTAACGAGTTTTCCTGGGTTTGTTTCTTCTCCCAAAGCAATATTTCCACTGCTTGCGGTGACACCGGCAATAGCAGTCATTCCTGCGCTTCTTAAGAAGGCCCTGCGATTGAGTTCATTATTATGCGACATTCTAATCTCCCTAATTTTGCATACTTTTATTTTTTTAACTTAACAACTATGGTTTTATGAAAAAATGCATTCAAAATCGTATTGAGCCCCTTTTTATAACATATCTTTGCCTCCTTAGCGACACATCACTAAGCTTCTGAAGTATTTCAGTTTTTAATTTCGTTGAGCAATAATTATGTCATTTAATTTATCGATCTCATACTCCAAATTATTTGCTCCAGAAGGATAACGACTTATTGATAATATGTATGCCAGGATATCAACGTAATCCTTATCTGGCAGAGACCCCGGATTACTTTCAGGCATCGTTGCACTCATGACTGTATAGAACAAACCAAGTGATTCACCGTCCCATGCTTTTAATACAGGAAAAAAATATTTTTTATCGTGGCAAGCTAAACAGTGTTCCTTATAGAGTTTTTGACCTATTTTTGCTTGTTTTTTTGTATAAATTTTATCATTAATGGTAGGTTCCGCTGAGGATATCCCCCCAGGAAATATCATTGTCAATATTAAGATAAAAAGAAGAGATTTTTTATTTCTTTTAGCTAATTTTGGTACAAGCATGGTGCACTTTTTAATCTGTTTTTCGTGGGCCATTGATTAAAGCATCCCTAGTTAGATCAATGATCAGATCAATTTCATTTGATGATATATCAAAACATGGGGTATATCTTATCGAATTTATTCCTCCATGAATTACTCCAAGGCCACGATGACGAAGGTATTCTTCAATACTGTTTTTTCCATAACATTTATAACTTTTATCAAGTTCACAACTTGCTAACAATCCCGTGCCTTGAACAGCGTTAATAGTACCTTTCAACTCGTTCGATAAAGATTTAAGTTTTTCTACTAACTCCACACCGCGGTCACAGATATTCTTTCTTAGATCCGGGGTGAGTTGATTTAAGACAGCAATAGCAACATCAAGAGCTCGCGGACTACTTGTCATTGTATTGCCGTAAATTCCATCTCGATAAAGCTCAGATGCGCGTTTATTCATCGCTAGTACGGAAAGAGGGAATTGCCCAGCGTTCAGTGCTTTAGAATAGGTTTCCATGTCTGGTTCTGGAAGATCTCGAAATCCAGGGTAATCAACAATAGATAAAACACCATGAGCACGTAATCCAGCTTGAATAGAGTCAATCAAAAGTAGAGTACCGTGCTCTTGAGTTAATTCTCTAGCTTTGGAATAAAATTCTCTTGAAATTGCTTGACCTGGATTACCCTCACCCATAACAGGCTCCATAAAGAAAGCTTCTATGAAAAATTTTTCTCTGTGTGCTTTTTTAAATACATCTTCTAACTGTTCTATATTATTTGGGTCGACAGTTATTAGATTATTTTCAGTTTCGAAGGATTTTAGAGCTTTTCTATAGTCTTTCATTGAAGAATCGGAATATCTTGCAGCTCGATCTGTGCGCCCATGAAAACTCTCTTTTAAGGTTAATCCCTTGACTGGGTACCCTTCGTAAGGACCACTAGGACCGGTGAGTTCTTTTGCATTAACATCTGCAAGTCTAGCCGCAACCGTGACTGATTCTGAGCCACTGTTGACACATGAAAAATGTGAGAATGGATTACCTGATTTACGTTTGTGACCTATTTCTTTATGCAGGCTTTTTATAAAATCCATTTGGTTAACAGATGGCGTCATTATATTTGCCATCACATGAGGTTGATTCATGGCATCTAGAACACTGTCTGGCGCATGTCCAAGTCCAAGCATGCCATAACCACCACAGTCAAAAATGACCGCTCCCTTTAGAGAAATTATCCACGATCCTTTAGCTCCTGCTGCAATATATGGATTTATAGCATCTTTTATATAGAAATTTACAATTCCATTTTGCACCATTTTTACTTGATCTGACTCATCAAGATCTAGAAATGCTGAATTATCATCCTGAATATTTTTAAATAAATCATATGCTTGTTGTATGGCTGCTTTCAGGTTTTCATTTTTGCTAAGAAAACTACTAACAACGTCATCTCTCAAACCAATGGTTTGTTTTTTACCTCCAACGGAACGCATTGTGTTTAGATCCGAAAGGTTCTCATTAAGATCAACAATTTTTTCTGGTTGCGCCATTAATAGATATTCCGTGAAATTGATAACAAAAGAATCTCAAGCTTTCTCTAATTTTATCTCTTTTTTTGTAAGCCAGAAATATTATTTACAATTATTAGTAAAACTATAACAAGTTTTAATACTTAATTCTTATAAGAGGTCTGCAGGCAAAATTTGAGTTGAAAGCATATCGATAAATTTTTCCCATTTGCTATTCTGATCAGACATTCCCGTTTCAATATAATTTTTTACGAGATCTTTACCTAAATTATAATTGATGACATAACTTCGATATGTATCAAAAAAGTCAACCCTTTTTTCCGCGCTTTCTTGTGAAGAGAGTGAATATTTGATTAACCAGGAAACGGCTTCTTCACGGGTTTTTTCTCCATTGAGATAACTTCTTGCTGCTTCATTGCCAGCGTAATTAAGTTCAGACATTAGTTCTAACAAATTGTAATATTGACCTGCCTGCGCACTATCTAATTCAGCTAGAGGAAAAAGAGTTTGTTGTTCAAAACTAATTCTATTGTTTTTTGAAAATGCAAGGTCAATACCAAAATTTGCACTTCCTTCAGCAATAAGCGATTGGTGTCCAAATAAAGGGTATAAAGAAAATTCAGTCCAGTGTAGTTTTTTAACTAGATTTTTCTCTTTTAATACGTTGTATGTGTGATGCCCAGGATAGCCTTCATGGCATCCTAAATCTATTGCCCGATCAATGGAGATGGGAAGATCAGTATTTATCTGTATTAAGCTTTTTGCATCACCTTGATACCAGTTATATCCAGACCAGGGTTTATTTTTTACATATTCAATGACGAATGATTCATTACGCGGGAGATCGATATGTTCTAGGGTTCTCCGTCGGCATTCATTAATTGCTGCTTTAAATACTTCTGGGAGTAATTCAGGTGGAACTATGAATTGATGTCGAAAATTATTCACCCTCTCAGAAAGATTGCCTTCCCCAGGAACTAGGGCATCTATTTGATTTAGAATGTTTTCAAAGTACGTTGAATCATACTTTGGTGCCTGGACACCAAATAGTAGTTTTGACTCTTCATCAAAGGGTATTGAATATCCTTGAAATAATTTAATTCTGGTCTCGAGAGCCCTTATCCTTAAAAATAAACCTATGATTCTTTTTCTTATAATAAGGTCCTTTTCGAAGTAGTTGAGCAGGGAATCTAGTTGTTCTCTGATGGCATGTATATTAGACATGATAGCTTCCAAAGGTATTTTGTCTCTTTTTGCTAATGCCTGTATTGATTCGGGCCCAAAATACGCATCCACATGATTTTTATCGTGTAAACCCATACTAAGTTCTATGAAAAGGTAATTTTCCACAGTTTTGTCAAATACGTTGTTTTGATAAATTTTTTCAGAATTTTTTGTGCACGAGGTGAATATTGCAATGCTGAGCAGAATTGCTAAGAAATATTTAATTTTCATAGGTTAATTTTAGATTTTTTATCAATTATTTTCTGATTATCAAATATGCGTTCTAAGTGTAACTTAAATAAATTTTTATTATTTGTTATGACTTAGGCTATTATTACTACAACAATGTTTTATTATAAAAAGACAAAATACCAACGATAGTTTTTTATGAGTAACGATAGTTGGAAATGGTTTACACCAATACTGATGATTACTACAATTGTCGGCTTTGCTTGGTATTTATGGAATAGTTCTGATGACTTAGATTTCAAAATTCTAAAACAGTCTCAACCCTCTCAAAGAGAAACGTCTATTTCAAAACCAGTGACTCCCCAGTACCCAATACCTCAACTAATGGATACTATTTTAGATAATGAGGATCTAAAAATACTACCTCCATTAGATCAAAGTGATAGTTACTTTATTTTAGCTATTGAAGCAATACTAGGAAAAGAAATCGCTGATCTACTTTCAGAAACGACATTGATTGAGAAAATTGTAGCAACCGTTGATAATCTGCCAAACAAGCATGTTGCCGAACGCATAAGACCAATCGCTGGTGTTAAAGAACAATTTCTTGTTGCAACCCAAAGCACAACAAACGGTAAATATATTTTAGATCTAGAAAATTTTAAGCGCTATGATTTTTTAATCAATCTGCTTTCTCAATCAAATCTTGGAGAAATGGTAGAGCTCTATAAACGTTTTTACCCTCTGTTTCAAGAGGCCTATATCGGTCTTGGATATCCTCAAAGATATTTTAATGATAGAGTTATTGAAGTCATTGATCATCTTGTTGAGACTCCAGAAATAGAAGAAACAATAGCGTTAATTAGACCACATGTCTTGTATGAATTTGCAGACCCAAATCTTGAAAAGCTGTCAAGTGGTCAGAAAATTCTCATCAGAATGGGAAATGAAAATGCCTTGAAGGCAAAGAAATTTTTGGGAGAATTGAGAAAATTGCTTATCTCTAATTCTGATTAATAAAAAATGAATCAATATCAGTTGGCAAAAATGTTATTGAAAATTGAAAGTTGAATAAATAAGTAAGAATAAGGAGTTATTTGATGCGGTTTTTTTTATACATAATTATATTTGTACTTTTACCTATTAACTCATACTCAAATCAATTACTAGGATTTGATACGCAGGGCTCAAAATTGCAATATGCCCTAGAGAAGGAGTTTGATTCAAAAATTAATGCCGAGGAAATGGATGAGTGGTTAAAATTATTTTCCAGTAAACCACATCATGTCGGATCACCTGCTAATAAGGAAGTTGTTAAATTTGTAGCCGATTTATTTGAATCTTGGGGTTATCAGGTAGAGATTGAAGAATATAAAATTCTATTACCTACACCTGAAACGCGTGAATTAACTCTTATGAAGCCAGAAATTTTTCACGCATCACTTAGTGAAGATTCATTGAACGAAGATCCCAGTACTTTTGTTCGCGATAACCTTTTACCACCTTACAATGCATTTTCAACTGATGGAAATGTTGAGGGCGAGCTAGTATTTGTAAATTATGGGATTCCTGAAGATTATGATCTTTTGGAGCGTTATGGTATCGATGTAGCTGGAAAGATCGCTATTGCCAAGTATGGTAAGTCATGGAGAGGGATAAAACCAAAACTTGCTGGTGAAAATGGTGCAATTGGCACAATTATATATTCAGATCCTGCTGATGATGGCTACGGAGCAGGTGATGTATATCCAAAAGGTCCATTTAAGCATCGAACTGGTGTTCAACGCGGTTCTGTAATGGATATGCCTACTTATCCTGGAGATGTTCTGACACCAGGAAGAGGAGCGACAAAGAGTGCAAAACGTCTGAAGGTTCAAGATGCTCCAACAATTACTAAAATACCAGTTTTACCTATTTCCTATCAGGATGCTCTTCCTTTACTGCGGTCAATGGGAGGATCTGTTGTACCATCTGAATGGCGTGGTGATCTACCAATTACTTACCATCTAGGCCCTGGGCCCTCATATGTCAAATTAAATGTAAAATTTAATTGGAATTTTGTTACTGCCTATAATGTTATTGCTAAACTCGAAGGGCAAGAATATCCAGATGAATGGGTAATCCGGGGCAATCATCACGATGGCTGGAATCATGGAGCTGCTGATCCAATATCTGGTCTTGTGGCAATGTTGTCAGAAGCTAAAGCTGTTGCAGAGCTTTCAGAAAATGGAAAAACACCTTCTCGAACAATAATTTATGCGGCATGGGATGCTGAAGAACCAGGTTTGATTGGGTCAACAGAATGGGCAGAAGATCATGCCACTGATTTAAAAAAGCATGCCGTGGCCTATCTTAATACAGACGGAAATTCTCGTGGTTTTATTAATATTGGTGGCAGCCATACACTTGAACGTTTTTTTAATCAGATAATGGAGGATGTCGACGACCCACGATTAGGAATTTCCATTAAAGATAGGAAACGAGCCTATCTTAAACTAAACGCTAATAAGCAAAGAGAAAAAAGTGATGCTACTGAACGAAAGGATCTACGTATCTATCCAATGGGATCAGGTTCTGACTATACGCCTTTTCTTCAACATTTAGGAATAGCCTCAGCAAACTTTGGTTTTGGTGGGGAAGGGGGAGGTGGTAGTTATCATACTCTGTATGACACTTATGAGCATTTTACTGCTTGGCGCGATCCAGACCTGATATACGGTGAAACATTGGCAAAAGTAGCAGGTCGTGCAACACTGCGTTTAGCTAATGCCTCACGATTACCCTTCGAATATCTTGGTTTTGCAGACAATATTGCTCTTTATATTCAAGAGCTAGAAGAGTTAGCAGATAACATGCGCGACGAAATTGAAGAAAACAATCAACGTCTTTCTGATGGTACGTTCACAGCAGCTCTTGATCAGACTAAAAAATTGGGACCGCCAAAGTATAAGAAACCGGTGCCTTACATTAATTTCGCACCTTTAAAAAACGCATTAAAAAAGCTTCATGATGCAGCCAATCAATTCGATAAAATTTCTTCTAATCTAACAGAGCAACCCAATGAAATTAATCAATTGCTTTTCACTTCGGAGCGTTTGATGACCCGAAAAGAAGGCTTACCTGGAAGAGATTGGTATAAACACCATATCTATGCACCAGGTTTTTATACTGGTTATGGAGTTAAAACTATACCTGGCGTTCGTGAGGCAATTGAACAAGGTAATTATACTTTATTGGAAGAACAAATAGATGTTGCTGCAGATGTGATTAATGGAATATCAGATCGAATATATTCGATAGTATCAATAATGGAAAAATAAAATTTTTAGTTAGATCTAAAATTTATTTTTTCTGCTAAGGCGATTATTAATAGAGCTAGCTATCGGGGAAGTAATCGCACGAATATACCGGGACGATGTAATACCTCCTGTTTCTCTATGGACTATATATAATCCACTCCCAATAATAATCATACCTCCGAAGATAACCCATTGATCTGGAATTTCATCCCAGATAAAGTAACCAGCCGTTGCGGCCCCGATTAATGCGGTATATTCAAATGGTGCTAAGATAGAAGGTGAGGTACGGCTGTAGGCTACTGTAATACCAAGCCAGGCACCGGCAGAACCAAGCCCTGCAAGAACAAATAAAAACCAGTCAAAAACTGTTGGTGTTATAAATCCCTTGGAAACGTTAAGACTAGAAATTATCAAAGGTCCTAGCATGCCATAAAGAGACATTGAAAACGTACTTTCAGTATTACTTAACTTTCGTGCTGTTATTGCAAGTAATGCGTAGCTTACGGCAGAAATTAAAACTGCAACTGATGCAAAAGAAAAGATTCCTAATCCGGGTCTCAATGTTACTATGACCCCAAAAAAACCTATTGTGACGGCAATCCATCGTTTAATTCCTACATGCTCGCCGAGCATAGGTACCGATAAAGCAGTAACTATTATAGGCGCTACGAAAGCAAGAGTGAGTACATCCACAAGCGGCATTTGTGAGATTCCATAAAAAAAACAAAAAATAGCAATACCTGAAAGTGCTGTTCTGCTTAGATGCCAATTCCAGCGATTAGTTTTGAGGGTTTTTAAGCCCCCGAACCAATGTGATATGGATAGGAAAGTAAAAATACCAAATATGCTTCTCAGGAATATAAATTGATCTAGCGTATAATCGGCAAGGAGCCATTTAGCACAGAAATCAACTGTAAGGCTTGCTACGACCCCGAGCATCAGAAATCTAACGGCAGATGGAAAATTATTTTCTTGGGCAGAGATCATGCTGAACGATGGTCCTTAGTGAAAAAAGTTGTAAGTGAATAGCTTATTTTTTTTAAATTGTTTCTTTAAAAGCGACGCATTCTGCTTGAATATAAAGTTATAGTCCAGTATTTTTTTTGCTTGGGCATTACAGTTTTTCTGCGTGAACAAAAAGCATACCATCTCTTTCAAAATCGTTAACAATATTCATTGAATTTAAAACAAGAACATTACTTACCCAATCTTTTTTAAGTCTCAATTTATTATAAGAACTAACATTGAAGTTCCATTCATTATTTTTCTTTGTTTGTAAGATATCACTAACTCGAACAATGTCATCTTCATATTCAAGAAAACAGGTGAAGATTTGATTTTCAGAACTTCTGATAGGAATAAAGCGGTTTGATCCAGTTGGGCCAGGGGAATGGTAATCCCTGATCGAAATTATTATGGATCCTCCAGAAATCAAAGTTGAAGCAGCATCAATGAGAATTTTTTCTACATCATCTTTTTTTGATAGGTGCACTAGTGTGTCCCCCATACATACAATGAGCTCTACTTGTTTATTAATGTGATCTTTAAATTTCGTTATATCTGCACAAATTGTCTTTATTTTTAGATCACCAGCATTTTTTTGTAATTCATCAAGCAATATGTCGCAAAAATCAATTGCAATAACTTTAAATCCTAATTCAGCGAGAGGTATTGATTGAGAGCCAGGACCGGCGCCAAGATCAATTGCTATTCCATTCCCAGTAATCGGTATATCTAGTGAACGGAGAAGTTCAATGTTTTGTTTATAAGCAGTTTTGAAATCACCGAGGATCCATGAATAGACTGAACCCAGTAGATTATCGTAATGGTTTTTTACTTCATTCAAGTTGGTATGCTCTAAAAATATTTTAATAGAATATATCAATTTATTTCTAACAAATCGCTTTCTGTTTTCTAAAAATCAAATAGTGCTTTTACTAGAAAATAGAATTTAGTTATATTCTCTATTAGTTTGCTTTTAGTATATGCAAAAAGTTTTCCTAACTAAATGCTTATGAGTTGAGTAAAATGGACTCGTTTTTATGAATTTTCTAAAAGGATCTAGTTGATGTTAATTCAATTTCCTCCAATGGGAGTTTACGAAACTCTTTTTAAATTTTTAGATGCAACGGAAAAGTACATGGGTGACCTCGGGACACATCCATGGGCTCAGGGGTATCCTCTAACAACACAACTGCCAGATGGGCCAGAGTTACCGCAGACAATTAACTTGAATTCCATGGACTTGAAATACCCAAAGGCAACTGGAGAGATTGAGCTTAGGCAGGCGATAACCGATTATTATAATAACCATTATGAAGCGAATATTACCCCTGATCATGTTGCTGTTTTTGCTGGAGGACGTCCAGGCATTCTCGCTACAATCGCCTTTCTCGAACCGGATGTTTGTGTAGCTGTTGAGGAAACCGAATACACTCCATATTGGGATATGCTAAAACTTCTCAAACGAAAGCTACACTTAATTCCTAGTAATCCTGAAAATTCATTTCGACCGGCTTTATCCGATTATGATATCGAGCCTGTGGAAGGAACAAAAAGAGTGCTCTTACTAAAAAGTAATCCGTGTAATCCAACAGGTATAGCTATTACCCAGAATGCTTTAAGAAGCCTCGTAGAAAAATATAGTCGTGACGGTTTCGGCGCTATTTTTGATGAAGCTTATGAATTTTATAATGATCCCAGACCTGAGAGTGCTTTAGGTTATGTAGAAGATATTGACTCTACAGATATTTTTATCATTGGGGCGGCTACCAAAGGTCTACAGGTCCCCGGAATGAGAGTCGGCTGGGTCATCGCTGCTAAAAAACACATCGAGATTTTTAGAAATTATTCATCTTTTGGAATGGGAGGAGTTTCTCGTCCATCTCAATTATATGTTACAGAATTACTTGAAAAAAATAGGGTTGCAGAGGCAAAACATGCTATTAATCATTATTATACTAAGCAGCGGAAACGGTATGGCGATGGTTTGATGAATTTGGGTTTTAAATTATACACTGGCAATGGTGGATTTTATCATTGGGGGCTTTTACCCAACGGGCTTTCAGCTGATGAATTTAATGAACGTTTATTTAAATATGATGCAGGAATATTACCTGGAAGATTATGTGATATGGTTCGTCGTGAAGGAGAGGATAGCCCTCTTCATTGCTATGTCCGCTTTTCGTTTGGCCCTCTTAACCAAGAATCATTCGACAATGATATGAAGATAATCTCTGCTTGCATTTGAATGTTTAATTTAAACAATTGGTAATAGATTTATTTAATGAAATATAAAAAATTAACCAAGGATATAGAGCTAGCCCAATCTCGAGTACAGAATTTTATTCGAGAGACCCCCATTGAATATTCTCCTTATTTTAGTGATCTGACAGGTGCTAACGTCTGGTTTAAATTGGAAAATATTCAACTTACCGGTTCATTTAAGATTCGCGGTGCGTATAACAAGCTACTGTGTATGACTGAAAAACAACGCGCTAAAGGTTGTGTTGCAGCATCAAGCGGGAATCACGGAGCGGCTGTTTCGTATGCAATGAATAGTTTGGGTATTAAAGGGATTATATTTGTTCCGGAACATACATCCACTACAAAAGTAGCGGCTATTTCTCGTTTTGGTAGCGAGGTTAGTTTTTTTGGTACTGATGGACTTGATACTGAAAATCATGCTCGCAAATATGCCTTTGACAACAACCTCGAATATTTGTCTCCCTATAATGATATCGATGTAATTTGTGGGCAGGGTACTTGTGGGATAGAAATTACTAATCAATTACCAAAAGCAGACGCAGTATTTATCGCTGTTGGTGGGGGAGGCTTAATTTCAGGAGTATCGTTATATCTTAAATCATTTAATTCGGACATTAGGATTATATCTTGCCAACCTGAGGCCTCTGCTTTGATGACTGAATCGGTTAACGCGGGAAAGATATTACATCTTCCCAGCAAAAAAACTCTATCTGATGGAACGGTAGGAGGTATAGAGTCCGAAGCAATAACTTTTCAACTTTGCTCTGATTTAGTTGATAGTTATGTTGTTGTTTCTGAAGAAGAAATTGGTCAAGCCATGCGATCTTTCATTGATTCGCATCATATGTTGATTGAAGGCGCTGCCGGAGTTGCAATTGCAGGTTGTCTTGCTAAAAAAGAAGAATATCTCGGAAAAAATATTGTTGTTATTATTTGTGGCGGCAATATTTCACGAGAAACCTTAAAGCAGGTCATTTAGTTTTTGTAATTCATCACGATTCTTCTCCGCATATCCTAGCATTGAATTTATATGCTTTCTTTGTTTGATGGGTAGATAATTTGATGGATTTTCTTTTGTGATGAATTGATTCATAGGCTCTATAATTACATCATCATTGACTCCAAAAAACATAACAGTACTGTATCGACGCCAATTATTATTTTTAACACGGTGTTCCGTTGCTTGATAAAATCCATTAGTCCACCGTTCAAGCATTTCTCCCAACATCACTACTATCTGATCATTTCCATTAGGCGCATGACACCAATTTCCGTTGATATCTTTCAGTTCAAGTCCTGGATGTGTTTGCGAAATGAGTGTCATACACTCAAAATCTTTGTGCGCTGATATACCTACATTCTTAACTTTAGATACTAATTTTGTTTTAGGCGGATAATGGAGAAGGCGCATTGTACTTAAATCCTGAGAATCGCATCGTTGGGCTAAAAAATTCATGTCTTGATGGAGATTTAGAGATATTGCTCTTAAAACTGCCATTCCTATTTGCGTATACTCGTCCCAAACTTTTCTAGCAATTTCCCTAAATTGAGGAATATCCGGCCATCTGCTTTCCCTAAAATTCTTATTTTCCTTAATTTTTCTTCTTCTTCCGCAGTCGAAAGATTCAACATGCGCCAGAGTTCCTGGTTGATATGCAGGTTCTTGAAATTTGGGCATCCATCCATAGGAGTTATTTGTTCCAGTTGTGTTAATAGATTGTTTTAACGGGCTATCGTCAGGCAAGGAAAAGAACTTTTTCATTGTAGCTAATAACTCGTTACTGGCAGTCAAATGAGAATTCAGATTACGAATACAAAAAAACCCGGTTTCGAGACATGCTTTATGCATAGCTTCGGCAGCTTTTGCAAGATCTTTATCATCACCGAATAAAAGGTTTACATCTATAGACGGCGGCAAGTTTTTTGGCAGATTTTGTATAGATTCAGATTTTTTAGATTTTTTTTTGTTATACATATATGCCTACTTTCTTTGATGATCAGATTTTAGCTTGATCAGGGAATAATTCTGCTAAACCTTCTGCACTAGCTTCACATAACCCTTTTTCAGTAATTAATCCTGTCACAAGATTTGCAGGAGTGATGTCGAATGCATAGTTGCTGATAGCAGATGAAGTTGGGACAGTGTTTATTGTTTGTAGTTGTCCTTTGGATTCTCCATAAATGTGTGAAACTTCAGTTGGATCCCGTTCTTCTATAGGTATATTGGATATACCATCATCAATTTGCCAATCAATTGTGGTTGAAGGTAATGCAACATAAAAAGGAACGTTATTATCTGCAGCAGCTAGTGCTTTTAAATAAGTTCCAATCTTATTTGCTACATCACCAGTTCTTGTAGTTCGGTCAGATCCAACAATGCATAAATCAACCATACCACGCTGCATAATATGCCCTCCAGCATTATCAACTATCAATGTGTGAGGAACTTTATTTTTTTCAAGTTCCCATGTTGTTAGTTGTGAACCTTGATTACGCGGTCTTGTTTCATCTACCCAAACATGAATTTTTATTCCTTTTTGATGAGCATAATAAATTGGCGCTGTTGCAGTTCCCCAATTAATCGTTGCAAGAGCGCCAGCATTACAATGCGTTAAGACATTAACAGTTCCATGATTTTTTTTAGATGAAATATTTTCGATAATTTTTAATCCATTCTTTCCAATAGATTTACATATCTCAATATCTTCATTACATATAGCTTGGACTTCATTTTTTAATGCCTCAACAAGATCTTCATCTTTTACATTTTTTATAAATGAAAGAATTCTTTGAATTGATCCTCTAAGATTGACAGCAGTTGGCCGTGCGGTAGATATTTCCTCTGCAGCAATCCTGATAGATTCATGTTTAGTATTGATATCGGCTTTGAAGCATGCCAAGTAGAGGCTCCATGCTGCTGTGGCACCGATTAGAGGAGCTCCTCTTACGAGCATCTCACGAATTGCAAAAATTCCATCTTGATAGCATGTTATATCAAAAATGATAGTTTGATGAGGGAGTTTTCGTTGATCGATTATTTGAACAACTGAGGGATCATTTTTTTTCAACCAAATTGATCGAAAGCTTTCACCCATACTAATCAAGTGAGATACCATGATTGCGTTTAGCTGCTCTAAGAGTATTTTCCATTAGCATTGCAATGGTCATAGGACCTACTCCTCCAGGAACAGGTGTAATAGCACTTGCAATTTTAGAAGCTTCTTCGAACTCAACATCACCAGTCAATTTTGACTTTTTTTCTCCGTCTTCTTCAATAATTAAGCGATTTATTCCTACATCGATGACAATTGCTTTGTCCTTTATCCATGAACCCTTAACCATATTAGGTTGTCCGACAGCTGCAATCACAATATCTGCTTGCTTCACAACGTCAGGTAAATTTTTCGTACGACTGTGACAAATTGTGACCGTGGCATTTGCTTGTAATAACAAGCTTGCCATAGGTTTTCCAACAATATTAGATCGTCCAATGACTACCGCATTCAACCCCGAAAGATCTTTGCCTATTTGATCTTCAATCATTAGCATGCAGCCAGCAGGAGTGCAGGGAATAAATGTTTCCTTAACATTACCACTATGAAGTTTGCCGATATTTCTGTAGTGAAAACCATCTACATCTTTATCCGGAGAGACACTCTGTGTGATGATGTCTTCATCTAGGTGCGATGGAAGAGGCAGCTGAATTAATATGCCATGAATTTTTGGGTTGTTGTTGAGTTCTTCAATAAGATCGATAATATCTTTTTGTTCAACAGATTCTTCTAAAGAGTGTTTTATTGAATAAAATCCATATGCTTCTGCTGTTCTTTTTTTATTTTTCACATAAACATTACTTGCAGGATTATCACCAATAATAATCACTGCCAACCCTGGGGTTATACCTTTACTAAGAAGAATAGCCGTTTCCTCTTTAATCTTTTTAGCTAATTCGGCAGCTTTTGCTTTCCCATCAATTAAGTGAGCATTTTTCATATCTAATCCTATTTACGAGATTATAGTTATTTTTGATGATTGACAGCTGTTTCTTTTAAATGGGTGATACTAAAATATTCTTATTTTAAGTACGCGGTTCCCATTCAGGAGTTCCTAAAAAAGACCGTATTTTATCAATTGTAGTTTTCGATTTCTTGAAATCTTCAATAAAAGAAACCCAACTGAAAACCGTAATTTTCAATGGATTGGATGTTTTTACATTATTAATTAAACCATAAGTAACAGGCTCTTTTTCTTCTGCATAAGTTCCAAATATACGATCCCAAATGATGAAAAAGTTACCATAATTTTTATCAAGATATTCTGTATTGGTTCCATGATGTACCCGATGAGCCGAAGGAGTGACAAAAAACCACTCTAAAAACCCTAATTTTCCAATACATTGCGTATGTTCTATAACTGCCCACAAAGTAGCAGCTGCTCCTACAACTACAGTAATAGTTGGATCAAAACCTATTAATGGAAGAAAAAAGAAAAAAGGAACGCGCGCAAAAGGATTAAACCAGGCTTGCCTTAAGGATACGAGAAAATTCATTTCTTCACTTGAATGGTGATTCATATGGATTGCCCATAAGAAACGGATTCGATGAGAAAAGCGGTGGTACCAATAAAAAACAAAATCAATGGCAATTAGTGTGGCAACGACAACCATCCATGTAGGGAAGATATTATTGATTTCAAATATTCTGAATTGATATAGGTACAGGTAGAATGCAAATATGGATCCCTTGACTAAGATATTGACGATGATGTTACCTGATAATAAGCCAATGGTTCCCCATGAATCATTTTTCTTGTACAAATGAAGATTATTTTTAGATGAAAAGATTGCTTCAATACAAATCAACATTAGTACTATAGGAGTGCCGATTAGATAAACGGTATAATCAGTCATATTAGTCAGCAACATAAAAAATTATTTATTACATTAAACAACATCATTGATTGAATATTCGCGAAAAGTAAGATTATGATGTTTAATTGGTAGTTCCCTGATTCGAAGACCCGTGGCATTAAATATAGCATTTGTTAGTGCCGGAGCTATTGCCGGTGTGCCTGGTTCACCGGCCCCTCCAATTTTACCACCACCATTAATAATATAGGTGTTGATTTCAGGGGATTCATTCATGCGTAACATCTCGTAGTCATGAAAATTACTTTGTGCCACCGCACCATTTTGGATGGATATATCACTGTAAAGAGCTGCAGTTAATCCATAGACGATACCACTTTCCATTTGTGATTTGAGACCTTCAGGATGTATAGCAAAACCACAATCAACAACACAAGTTACCTTATGGACTAGTGCCTTTTTATTGATAATTTCGACATCAACCACTTGCGCAACAATTGTTCCAAATGATTTATGGATAGCAATGCCACGACCCCAATTTTCGGGTAGCGGTTCATACCATTTCGATTTTTCCGCTGCTAAGTCGAGGACATCAATGAAGTTCTTTTTATTTTTTAAAAGATCTCGACGAAATTCATAAGCATCCTTGCTAACATCATGCGCCATTTCATCAATGAATGATTCCGTAAAGAATGCATGCAATGAGTGATCAACACTTCTCCAGAATCCCCAAGGTACATGAGTTTTGCTGTCGGTATAATGAATCAGCTGATTATCTATAGCATATGGTATGTAAGGTGCTTCTATTGGATCATGTTTATCTACAAATTGATTAATCCATGCTGTTGGATTCCCTTCTTTATCAAAGGATGCTTTGAAACGACTGATATTAGCTTGTCTATAATGATCATGCCGCATATCTTCTTCGCGTGACCAGATTAGTTTCACTGGATAGTGGACTTCTTGAGCAATTAAACTTGCTTGAATTGCAAAATCAGAGAAAGCTCTTCTACCGAATCCGCCTCCCAGATACTGGTTATGTAATAAAATGTTGTCTACATCAAGACCTAGAGCGCTTGCAACTTCAGCTGCAAAGCCCAGAGGGTTTTGGGTTCCAAGCCAGAGCTCGCATTGATCGTCATGTAACCACGCAGTGCAATTCATTGGTTCCATGGTGGCATGTGCAAGATAAGGAGCTCGATACTCCGCTTCTATGGAATGACTTGATTGTTGCATTGCTATATTGGCGTTACCAGTTTCGAAGTCTATTTTGTTAGTGTTACTTTTTTTAGCTTTATCCATTGCTTTTTCAAACTGCAAAAAAATTGCGTTTTGATTAACATTTTCATAACCACTTCTAGTGAATTCTATACTTAGTTTTTTCAATCCTTGTTGAGCTTGCCAGTAACCGTCAGCAATAACTGCAACCGCATCTCCTAAGTTCACTATTTTACGAATGCCAGGCATGTTCTGAATTGATGATTCATCGATGGATTTTACTTTAGCGCCAAAAACAGGAGCAGCCTTTACAGTTGCATATTTCATGTTTGGTAAATGTATATCAATACCAAAGTTTGCAGATCCATCAGTTTTAGAAGGTATATCAATTTTAGGGGGAGATGTCCCCATGATCGTGAATTCTTTTTCTGATTTGAGCTGCGGTTTGGGTGGTATTTCTATATCGGCAGCAGCGAGAGCAAAATCTGAGAATGGTGCAGATCGATTAGTTGATGGATGCAGAATGTGACTCTTGATTGCTTGAAGTTCCTTAACGGGAACTTGCCAAATCTCAGAGGCAGCTTGAAGTAACATAGATTTTGCAGCAGCCCCTGCAACTCTCATGCCGAATATCCCTGTAGTTTTTACAGAAGTACTCCCTCCAGTAATTTGAAGATTCATTGTTTTAGCAGCGGTCAGAAAAAAACCATCGAGCGTATCAATCATAAAGGATGGAAAGTCTGTATCACCCATCGAATAACCCTTAGCTAGGGCATAATTAGCATATTCTTTTTTTGCTGGTGCCTCCATTACCCTAACTTGGTTCCAATCAGCATCCATTTCGTCTGCTAGCATCATTGCAAGAGTGGTGTGTACTCCCTGACCCATTTCAGCATGCGGAACAATCGCGGTCACCGTATTATCCGGAGAAATTTTTAGCCAAACATTCAGAACGCTCTCATTCTCATTAGCGATAAAATCTGCAACTTTTCTAGTACGTTTTCCAGGACGGATTCCGACACCAATTGCAAGCACTCCTCCCGTTATAACACCAGTTGTTACAAATGCACGTCTTGTCCATTTATTCATTTTACAGTTCCTTTGTTAGACGTTGCTTCACTCATTTCGAGTGCAGCTTTCTTTATTCCTTTTCGTATTCTCCCATAAGCACCACAACGACAAATATTTCCACTCATGGCCTGATCAATATCACTATCAGTTGGCAATGAATTTCTTGATAATAATGCTGTGGCGGACATAATTTGCCCAGATTGGCAGTAACCACATTGGGGGACTTGTTCAGAAATCCAGGCCGCTTGAACTGGATGAAGCTCTCCATCAGAGCTGTTTATTCCTTCTATGGTGGTAATTTTTTTGTCGCCAACCGCGCTTATCGGTATAACGCAGGATCTTATAGCAACTCCATCAAGGTGAACAGTACAAGCTCCGCATTGTGCAATTCCGCATCCAAATTTTGTTCCAGTCAAGCCGATGATGTCACGGATAACCCATAAAATTGGTGTTTCTGGATCTACTTCAATTTCATATGATTTGCCATTTATACTGAGTGATATCATAATTTTCTGTCCAACGATTTTCTAAGTAATACAATATACGCTAATGATAAAAAAATTATTCAAAAATGCTAAGGGTTTTATAATATTGTTGATTGTTACGGTAAATACCATTCTATGGTTTTGCCCATTGTTATCTTTTGCAATCGTTAAGTTTCTTATACCCTTTAAATCTTTTCAACGGTTAATGATAAATTGGACTATGGCAATGGCATCTAATTGGGTGTCATGTAATTCAAAAATCTTTTCAATTTTTAATAAAACAAAATGGGAAATATCTGGTTTAGATCAATTAAATTTTAATAGTTGGTACTTATTGATTGTTAATCATTCATCCTGGGTAGATATCATTGTTTTACAGACAATTTTTAATCAACGCATACCCTTCCTTAAGTTTTTTATAAAACGTGAATTGGTCTGGTTACCCATTCTAGGCATTGCATGGTTGGCGCTAGACATGCCCTTTATGAAAAGGTATTCAAAAAAATACTTAGAAAAGCACCCCCAAGCGAAAGGAAAAGATTTAGAAGTTACCAGGATGGCATGTGAAAAGTTTAGGAACGTACCTACAAGTGTTATCAATTTTATAGAAGGAACACGCTTTACAGAAAAAAAGAAATTACAATATAAATCACCCTATAAATTTTTGATGCCTCCCCGGGCAGGGGGAGTTGCCTTGGTTTTATCCTCCATGGGAGAAATGTTTGATGTCATACTAGATGTGACTATTATTTATCCAAAAAAGACCCCTAAATTCTGGGATATGATTTGTGGCCAATTTGACCACGTCATTATTGATATAGTTAAACGACCGGTAGAAGATTGGATGATTGATACTAATTACATCGAAGATGATCAGTACAGAAAAAGATTTCATCGATGGTTAGGCGAAATATGGAATGAAAAAGATACTAAAATAAGTCGTTTAAAAGATTAGGTACAATTATATAAAAATAGTGTTTAAATTTTTAGTATTAATGAAAAGACATTACAACATAGTGACATTTGGTATAAAGAAAAATTCTATGATGCTTCTCTTTGTTTCTAAAAACGCAGACGATTTGATAAATGAATATTTTTTAATTATGAGATCTCATGGTGGTTCTTCTGGAGCAGATATTCATCTTGAAATGGACGAGATAACAGCGGTTGGTAAGGATTGTATTTGTGAAGCCGAATTACTCGATTTTATGCTGGTTATTCGTTTATACGAACCTCAGGAAATTTTAGGCGGAGATAATGAAATTATCATTACATTCGATAACAACAAAGAAAATATGGCAGTAATAAAAGATGCTGTTTTTAAAGTTTTAGGTGATAAATTGGTTGGCGGTTATGCTTGAGATTATATAGTGGATAACTGGAGTATTTATCTTCTTCGCTGCAATGACAACAGCCTTTATACTGGCATAGCAACTGACGTAAAAAAGAGATTATTCGAGCACGTTGAAGGCAGAGGTGCAAAATATCTTAGGGGAAAAACACCATTAGAACTTGTTTTTACTTCCAAAATTGGGAACAGGCGTGCAGCACAACAAGTAGAAATTAAAATAAAAAAATTAACAAAAAGGGAAAAAGAAAGTTTTCTTCAAGATCCTGAAGGTTTTAAGTCATTTATTTTTTCGATTACAGAAAAATAGTAGGATTTTGTTATTTGTTGTTGTTTTTTGGATAGGTTAGATAGTAATTATTAAGAACTTTAAGGCCGACAGAAATGCCAAATGTTAATTGAAGATTTTTTTCATTAATGACATCTTTTTTTGGTCCATCTATGATAATGGTTCCATTTCGAATCATAACTATTCGATTTATTTCAGGAGGAATCTCATCTAATCGATGAGTAACGAGGATAATATTTCGCCCTTTTAGAATAAGACCATTAATTAAATCTAAGTATTCACATCTGGCTAAAAGATCTAATCCAGTGGTCGGCTCATCCAATATTAAGGTATCTGGGCTGTGCACCAAAGCTCGTGCTAATAGACAGCGACGTTGTTCTCCGGTAGACATTTTTTTAAGAGTAATATTTGATAGATGTTCTATACCAATATTTTTCATCAATGTTTCGGCACTTGATTTGTTAATTTTGGTTATTTGTTTTGCTAGTAACCCGTGCGTCCCAATACTAGAAAGGTAACCAGATAAAACTACATTAATACCAGTTATATTTTTGTTATATATAATTTGAAGTTCATTTGATACGATGCCGAGTTTTGAACGTAGGTCCCAAACATTCCAGGTTTCTTTACCCAGAATTTTTATCCATGCACCATCCTCAAAAACAGGATATATTTCTCGATTTATTGCCTTTAGAAGTGTTGTTTTACCTGAGCCATTAGGACCTAGAATAGCTACTTGATCTTTAGCCCTGATTTTCAAATTTAAGTTGTCGAATACTTTTTTTTTATTGCGATATAGCGTGGCATTATGGAAATCAATAAGTGTTTTGTTCGAAGACATAAGTTAATTTCTTATTATTATAATTATTAATTATATAATTTTGTTTCCTACTAGATCTGTTGTTTTAACCAGGAATCTTTCCGAAAAAACCATACAGCCATTACAGTGAGTAGCGTTTCAGATAAAATAATTGCTATAAAAACTCCACTTGGACCAACATTAACTATTGCTGATAGCCAATAGGCTAAGGGTATTTGAATCAACCAAAAGCAGATAAAATTCATGATGGACGGTGTAATCATATCTCCTGCACCATTTAAAGACTGAATTATTATCATTCCGATGGCATAGGCTGGAAACCCAGCGCCAATTATTCTGAGGCAGTTGATACCGTGGCGTATAACTTCTTGTTCAGTTGAGAATAAACTAATAATTTGAGGTGCAAAAATTATCTGAATTAATCCAAGTAATGTCATCAGCATTAAATTATATTTAGCCCCTTCCCATACTGTTTGTTTTGCTCTCTCGGGTTTTTTAGCCCCTAGATTTTGTCCGACTAAGGTTGCTGTAGCATTCCCGAGACCCCAGCAAGGAAGCCAAACAAATTCCATCAGTCTCAAAGTAACCGTGTAAGCTGCAACTGGCGCGGTTCCAAAAAGGGCAATAATTCTTATTAATACAATCCAACTGGTAGTTGTAATTAAAAATTGTCCTATTGCATACAATGAAACTCTAAAAATACGTTTTATCAGAGAGGGAACTAAAATTAGATCTCTTGAAGCAAGTTTCACACGACCGTTACCTACAAATAAAAAATAAAGGAGATACGAAACTCCTATGGTTCGACCAATGGTAGTTGCTACAGCTGCTCCGGTAACCCCTAGTTCTGGAAAAGGACCCAATCCAAAAATCAAGCAGGGATCAAGGATGATATTCAGTAGATTTGCAATTGTTAGTGATCGTAACGCAACTGTTGCATCTCCAGCCCCACGAAAAGCAGCATTAAGTAGAAATAAATATACAATACTGAATGAACCTCCTAGGAGAATGGAAGCAAAATCCTTTCCTTCTGTAATAACGGCTTCACTTGCTCCCAGCAGCCGTAATAGGTCAGGTGCATACAAAACACCAATGCATCCTGTAATAAAAGAAATTAAAGCTCCAATCCAAATAGTTTGACCAACAATTTTTGCTGCGGTACCTGGTTTTTTTTCACCAATACGTCTAGATACCATGGCTGTTACTGTTATACCTAGACCTGTAGCAATTGCATATAAAACAGTTACAATTGCTTCGGTTATTCCTACTGCAGCAATGGCATTGGTTCCAAGCCAAGAGACGAACACAATATCAACAACCGCAAAAATTGCCTCCATTGACATTTCAAGCATCATTGGGATTGCCAGTAAACCCAACGAATATTTTATAGGCGCAACTGTGAAATCTCTTTTGTTATGACTTAATGAAGACAAGAAGAACGCTTTTTTTTGCGCCCATGAAGTTTGAGAAGGTTTTTTGATATTATTAGTCATACCTTGTGAATTCCACCTTTTTTGACTCTAGTTCCAGAGTCTGAGGTATGATAATTACATGGTTCTCAGTAACTCATGGTTTCAGATGGGTTATCAAAATGTCCGTCTTCCCACTGTTTAATAAGATATCTATTATCCATGTTCCAAGGGTGGAAACTTTTTCGAAAATACTTTAACCATGGAATTATCATATGCGGTATAACGCCTGGCGTTATAAACATGAATTTAAAACCATTCATCCACTCTTTTAAATTCCATAGTTTTCCATCTTTTTTAAGAATAAGATAAATATTTCTAAAAACATCTTTATAGAGAAAGAAAGTACTTACTAATAGGGCTCGACGACGTTCATGTATTGTCCCGCCAACTGCACAATAAACATCATAAGCGACAGATTTGTGTTCTGTTTCTTCTATGCCATGCCAATACCACAGCTTTGCAATATTTTGATCTGCATCGATAAAAGAATCTTTTTTAGTTAACATTCTATGCGCCATTATTGCCGTTAGATGCTCCGCTGCGGCAGTCCCAGCTAATCGGCGTCTGGGCGAAAGGTTTTTTTGAACCCAGGACATTCTTTTTCGAAGCGGCTCTTCAAATGCCTCCAAATCATAGCCTCGAAGTTCACAAAGTAGCTCATTATATTGTTGATGCTGAAGCCTGTGGATGGCTTCTTGGCCTTGGAAATTTTTTATCTCATTTAAGAGTTTTGGATCAGTAATTTCTTTTTTAAAATGCAAGACACTATCAATAAAAAACTTTTCTCCTATAGGAAATAGCATAGAAAGGGCATTATACCAAGCGGTTCGAAATGCACTTTCTCCGTGCCAGTCTTTTTTGAGAGAATCAATAAGATTAAACGAAGGGTGCCTTGGGTTGAATTCCAAGTTAGTTGGGCTGTTGCTTTGCAGTATTGTCATTTTGTCTCCTTTTTTGATTATAGCAATACATGATTCGTTATTTAAACTGAAATTTGGGTATATATGATGAGAGTATTTGGGTTTTAAAATTGAGTTCGGGGCTGAAGATAGATAAATTAGAAAACGAATGTATTAAAAATTATTTTTATATGACTTTAATTGATGACAATTTCAAGAAATAGAAAGGCATTGCTAAGCATCAAAACACTGTTGGTTTGCATAGCAGTCTTCACTTCTATCGAATCAGTTGCTGATGCACAAAAGGCCGTAGATTCACTTAGCGAACAAATTCTTCCAGTAAGTATTAGAAGTGTTTTAAAGCATAGAAATATTCCTGTAGATAGTTTAAGCCTATACGTTGTTGATCTTAAGAATAGCGAGACACTTTTGTCATGGAATGAAGGCGAGTCAAAAATTCCCGCCTCGACCATAAAAATCTTAACCACATTAGTTGCTCTTGAGGAACTTGGGCCTAACTATAAGTGGAAGACAGATGTTCATCTTTTAGGTGATATCGACACCGACAAAAATACCTTGCAAGGTGACCTGCTTTTGAAAGGTTATGGAGACCCATTTTTAGTGAGCTCTAGAGTATGGCAGCTCATTCATTATTTGCAATCTAGAGAAATAAAAAACATTGATGGGAATCTACTCCTTGACGATAGTTTTTTTAAAATTGCAGATTACGACCCGTCTGCTTTTGACAATGAACCGCTTCGAGCATATAACGTAGAGCCCAATGCTTTGATGATGAATTTTAAAGTTATCAACTACTTTTTTTATCCGGATGATTCTTCCAAAAACGTTCAAATTTATATGGATCCATTTATCAAGGATTTGCAGATAATAAATCGACTTTCAACTGTTGATGGCGAATGTCGTGGATATCAACGGGGGATTACCATATCCCCAAATGAGAAATACAATAAATTTATATTTAGTGGGGAATTTCCACGAGATTGTAACGAATATTCGATGAGCCGAATGGCGCTTACTCACAATGAATATACATATGGTTTATTTAAATCTATATGGGAAGAGTCAGGAGGAGAGTTAAAAGGTGGGTGGAAAAATGTAAAAAGCGATATCGAGGTTGAGCCGTTTCTATCTTTTGAGTCCCTATCTCTTGCAGAGGTCATTAAAAGCATAAACAAATTTAGTAACAATGTAATGGCGAAACATCTCCTGTTGACTCTTGCAGCAGAAAAATTTGGTCAGCCAGGAACCGAAAATAATGGTCGAAAAGTCATTAAAAATTGGCTCGAAAGGAAAAACATTGATTCAGAAAATCTAGTTATTGATAATGGTTCTGGTTTGTCTCGAAAAGCGCGTATTAACGCAAAACAATTAGTAGATCTTTTAGTTTATGCATATAAAAGCCCATACATGCCAGAATTTATTTCATCTCTTTCTTTGTCGGGTATGGATGGTACTATGTCTCATCGTTTTAATAATGAAGAATTGACAGGCATGGTGCATTTAAAAACGGGAAGGATAGATCATGTTATTTCTATGGCAGGGTACATACAGTCTCAGTCTGGAGAACGTTATGCCGTTGCTTTAATTCAAAATTATGAAGATATTCATAAGGGTTTTGGAGAAGAGATACAAGAAGCACTGCTTCGTTGGATTTCCGAACAATAGCGGTGAATTTTATCACTAATTTTTTACATCTATAGGCGGTAAATTGGATGGCGGAATCAGAAAAAAATACAAAAAATTTAATTGTGGCAAATGCGGAGAATCAATATGAGGTTAAACCAGACGATATCCCATTGTCTTGCCCAATGCCCGGCATGCACCTATGGAACTCTCATCCCAGAGTGTATTTACCTATAGAAGAGACTGGCGAAATAAAATGCCCCTATTGTGGGGCAAAATATTATCTTGCTAAAGACGGATAAATTTATGCACATTATTACCGGCGGGGCTGGTTTTATAGGAAGCAATCTAGCCCGTAAACTTATTGATTCTCGAGAAGACGATGTCCTTATAGTGGACGATCTGACTGATGGTCATAAATTTTCAAACATCGCTGATCTGAACATTTGTGATTATGTAGATAAAGATGAATTTATTCCTTATTTGGAATCCAATCGCGCTTTGTCTAAATCAATTCAGTCGGTATTGCATCTGGGAGCGTGTACCACTACAACCGAATGGAATGGCCGTTTCATGATGGAAAATAATTTTACCTATTCCAAAAAATTATTACATTTATGTCTTACGAAGAATATCCCATTTATCTATGCTTCGTCGGCAGCAGTTTATGGTCAATCTAAAAATTTTGAAGAAACTCCTGAGAATGAAGCCCCTTTAAATGTGTATGGATACTCAAAACTTTTATTTGATCAATATGTCAGGAAGCTAGAGCTATCTTATAAACAGCAGGTTGTTGGCTTGAGATATTTTAATGTTTATGGTCCTGGCGAAAAACATAAAGGTTCGATGGCTAGCGTTGTGTTTCATTTTAATAAACAAATTAAGGAAGGCGGCGAAGTTAAAGTTTTCGAAGGCTCACATGGTTTTGATGATGGTTGCCAACTTCGTGATTTCGTATGTGCTGATGACGTGTGTGATGTCACCCTTTGGTTTTTGGAAAACCCAGGTGTCTCAGGTATTTTTAATGTGGGCACAGGAAAACCTAGCACCTTTAATGATATTGCTAATACAGTCATTGACTGGCATGGATCCGGAAAAATTAGTTATATTCCTTTCCCTGAAAATCTCCGGGATGTTTACCAATATTGCACCAAAGCTCATCTAGAAAAGTTACGACATGTGGGGTGTGATATACAGTTTCGTAATATTTCTCTGGGTATAAAGGAATATTTAGACTTCATATCCACGTGATTCTCAAATGCAACCATATTCAATACTAATTGTTGGGCCTGCATGGGTAGGAGACATGGTTATGACTCACTCCTTAATCAAGGTTTTAGTCAACAATCGTCCATCAGTAAAAGTAGATATGCTTGCCCCTGGTTGGTCAACGCCAATCATCAAAAGAATACCTGAGATACACGAAAATATTTTCTTGCCTGTCAAGCATGGCGAGTTGGCTTTGAGGAAACGTTATAATATCGCAAGACAATTGAAAGAAAACAGTTATGATCAAGCTATTATTTTACCTCGATCTATCAAGGCAGCTCTGGTTCCTTGGTTAGCAAAAATTCCCCGTCGCACGGGATATAAGGGTGAAATGAGATATCATCTCATCAATGACATGAGACCGTTTGATCAACAATCTCTTGATCAAACAGTTAAAAGATATGTAGCACTTGGGTTAGAGCTGGGAGAATCTTTACCTATAATACCTAGGCCTAAATTAACTGTTGCCTCTCATGAAAAGAGTAAAATTTTAAGTAAATTTAATTTAGTAAAAGAAAGGCCTATCGTTGCGTTAATTCCTGGCGCTGAATATGGACCCGCCAAATGTTGGCCAATCAGTTATTTTCATAAACTATCATTACTGCTTAAAGAGTCTGGATATGATGTTTTGGTTTTAGGCTCAAAAAAAGAAATCAACCAAGGCAAACAAATAAGCAGTGGTAGCGGTGCTATGAACTTATGCGGTAAAACTTCTCTGGAGGAAGTTATAGATCTTTTGGCTTGTTGCGATTGTGCTGTCAGCAATGATTCCGGTCTCTTACATGTATCCGCTGCTTTGGGGATAAAAGTTATCGGGATTTATGGATCCTCTTCTCCAGACTTAACACCCCCATTGACTGATAATTGCGAGATTCACTATTTAGGCATCGAGTGTAGCCCCTGTTTTAAAAGGGTGTGTCCTTTAGGGCATCTTAATTGTTTAAGGAACATTACCCCTGAAACTGTCATTGAGACTATTCATTTAGCATAAACTACACAACCTGCAGAGTTTTTGAAAGCTTGTTTCTATGGAGTTAGACTGGAGGTATGAAAAAGGATTCACAGTCTCAATGGGAATGTCTATTTCCCGTTATAATATTTCTCATGTTTATAAATGATCTTAAAATCCTTTAAATTTCATGAAAATCATGAAAAATTAACCATATCAAGATAAATCTACAAATTTAGTGATATTTAAATTCAAAATAACATGAAAGTGATGATATTCTTCTAAAATACTCTATTTTCTATTAAAATCGTCTAAATTCTATAAATATTCTTGTTTTATTACTTTAAATGCTTGATCAATACGATCGATGACTTGATCTAATTTAATTAGGTTCATTACATTGGGGTGTCTAATTCTTTCGCCCCATTTCATTTCATCGACCGATTTTTTAGCAAATGTTTCGCAAGCTAATGGGTAAAGATTGATAGTAAGTTCGTGATCATAGTAAGGCCCTGTTCTATCTGGATTACTTGAGGCATAAAGACCAATTACAGGAGTACCAACAGCCGTTGCAATATGAGCAGGGCCAGAGTCTGGACAAATCAATAAATCCGATTCAGAAATGATTGCCAGAAGTTCTTTTATGTTTGTTTTTCCGATTAAATTTGTTGGTTTGTATTTACAATATTTTACGATATGATCACCAAATTCCTTTTCTGTTGTAGTATTACTTCCTGTTAAAATAGCTTTGCAATCATACTTAGTGTGAGCATGGTCAATTGATGCCGCATAATATTCGGGATTCCAATTTCTATAATTATTAATTCTTTGGCTACTACAGGGACTTATAATTAGCATTGGTTTGTGATCGACTCGATATTGACTCGCAAATTTTTTATATTTCCCGGATATTGGAATATTCCAATTAAGATTTTTTTTCTTTACGCCAATCTCCGTAGCAAATTCATGCATCGCATCAAGAACATGTTTATCCTCGGTTGATGAGATTTGACGGTTTGTGAATAACCATTGTAAATCCCTTGCTCGTTGATAATCAAAACCAAGACGAATTGATGTGGGGATTAGCCGGTATATAAAATTTGCCCGAAGGGATGCATGCATACACAAAGCGATGTCATATTGTTTCCCTTTCAGTTGTTTGCTAACTTCTCTATACGCTTTTATGCCTTTAGTTTTGTCAAAAATGATAAACTCGATATCTGCGATATCACCGATTAGATCAGCTTCAGTTTTTCCGATAATCCATGTGATATTAATTTCAGGTGAGTTTTTCTGGATTGAGCGTGCAACAGCCAATGCGTGACAAACATCACCAATTGCTGAGAGCCGGACAATACAAATATTTTTAGGCTGTATTTGTTTTAACATTTTTTTAAAATATGGTAATGACTAGTTTGAATGATGCTGTTTTAAATACCCTAAATGGAGCTATCCTATACGATAGATCTATTTTGAGCCAAGTATCGGATGAAATATTTTTAATTTCTTCATGGAAAAACAGTTCAAAGATTAGTAATCAATATCAATCAGGTGGCAGGGGAGAGACATTTATAATAAGCAACAACGGCCAGGAATTTGTGCTGCGTCATTATAATCGTGGCGGTTATCTCGCCAAGTTTAATCGAGATTCATATTTTTGGCTTGGGCAAGAAAAAACCAGACCTTTTCTAGAATGGAGATTGTTAAAAAAGTTATTTGATCTAGGATTGCCTACACCAAAGCCGGTGGCAGCAAGATACACTCGAAGAGGAATGTTCTATCACTCAGATATAATTACAGTTCGAATACCCAACATACAACCACTTTCGTCAATGTTAATGGAAAATGACATCAAGAATGATTTCTGGTATTCACTAGGCTCTACTATCTATAGATTTCATCGTGCTGGAGTTTTTCATGCAGATTTAAATTGCCACAATATTCAGATTGACACGAACGGAAAGATTTGGATTCTTGATTTTGATCGAGGTCAAATTTTGGCGCCTGGAACTTGGCAAAAGAATAATCTTAAAAGACTCCAGCGTTCCTTGAAAAAGGTAAGCAAGCAAAATTTGAATTTCAAATACAATGACATGATTTGGAAAAAGATTGCCGAAGGTTATGATTCTAGATCTTCATAAAAATTAGGAAATGGGTCAGGTAGGTTTTTATATTTCCTGTGTATCCAGAAATATTGCTCTGGGCATTGGCGAATATGATTTTCCAATATTGAAATATATTTTTTTGTATCTTCAATCGGGTTATTACTAGGAAAATTCTCAATTGGCGGTTTGATTGTGAGTAAATAACCGCCTTCTTTGAGTCGTCTTGGGAAATATGGCACAACAATTGAATTACCAAGTTTTGCCAGAGCACTAGTAGCGATATTGGTCATGGCCGGAACCCCAAAAAAAGATATTATCGCAGACTGCTTTCTGTTGTAGCTTTGATCTGGGGCATACCAAACAGGAATACCCTGACGTAAATTCTTAACCATTGTTTTAATGTTATTTTTTTCTATATTGGAATGAGCAAACTTTGCTCGTGTAGTGTTCAAAATCTCAGTAATAAAATTATTTCTATTAGGCCGATAGACTATATCGAAGGGAGGAGTATAGAGGCTCAACAGGCGACCGCCAATTTCAAGAGTTGTAAAATGTGCGCTCAAGAAAATAATACCAATACCTTTTGAGAGAGCTTCTTCCAGATGCTGTTTGCCTTCGATCCTAGTAAGACCGCGGAGTTTTTTATTCGATGCCCATCTGCTTAAAGCCATTTCTATCAGTGAAACCCCTAGAGCTGCAAAGTGGTCAACACAAATTTTATCTCTTTCTTCCTCCGATAGATCTGGAAAGGCTAGACCAAGATTACGTTTTACGATAGCCCTTCGGCCTGATGCCGCATAATAAAAAATGCGACCTATGGACTGTCCAAATTTTATTTGGGTAGGATATTTTAAAAAGCAACTCAATCTTAATACAGCTAGTGATATCCATATTATCCAATATTTTGGTCCAAGGAAATTATGAAACTTTTGCTTATTATTTTGCATATACTGTTATTTTATATTTTTTAATTTACTATCACCTACCACAATACATTTATTATTGGCATAAATTTTAAAACTATATTTTTTTATAAGAATTAATCAATGTTTTTCTTTGAAATACTATCAATAAATAGAAATAGAAACTTTTTGAATTTTTTAGTTCTTGTCTTTTTAGTTAATGTTTCTCTTTTGATTTTACCATCAGTCATTTCTGCCAGTGATTTAACAATGGCAGATAAGGTTATTATTGAAAAGGAAAAAAGACGACTTCATCTATTAAACAATAATAAAATTATTAAATCATTTAGTGTTGCTCTTGGCCTTTCTCCATTAGGGCATAAGCAATATGAAGGTGACTCTAAAACCCCGGAAGGTAGTTATTTCCTTGATGGAAGGAATCAAAATAGTGATTTCTTCTTATCTATTCATGTTTCGTATCCAAACTCTACTGATATTCAAGCAGCCAAAAATAACGGCCTCTCCCCAGGCGGAGAAATCATGATTCACGGCCAACCAAATAATCCAATTTATCCTGATGTATATTATGAAACAAAAGATTGGACCAATGGTTGTATAGCGGTATCAAACGGAGACATGATGGATATTTGGATGACGATACCTGACATGAGAATACCTATTGATATTTTACCGTAATCAAGCATCCATTGACTTGAAATTTTTTTTTTGACACCATAATTTTTTCTCAACACCGGTGATTTAATGGATGTAAATTAAAGAAGGGCAGTTTTGTGAAGAAAGATAAGACCAAAGAAACACTGAATTTTCAAACTGAGGTGCAACAGTTATTGCACCTTATGATTCATTCTCTATACAGCAATAAAGAAATATTTTTAAGAGAGCTTATATCAAATGCTTCAGATGCGGCAGATAAGCTTAGATTTAAGTCCCTTTCCAACTCGAAATTACTAGAAAACGAGAAGGATCTAAATATCCATATTATCCATAGCAAAAAGGAAAAAACTATTGACGTTATAGATAATGGAATAGGTATGTCTCGTAAGGAGCTTATTGATAATTTGGGCACAATTGCTAAATCAGGAACAGCCGAGTTTTTAAAAAAAAGAACTGGTGATCAAAAGAAAGATGCACAATTGATTGGTCAGTTTGGAGTAGGTTTTTATTCATCGTTTATCGTTGCAGAAAGAGTTGTAGTGGAATCTCGAAAAGCTGGGCTTCCAAAATCGAAAGGGGTCAGATGGGAGTCTGATGGCCAAGGTAATTTTACCGTTGAAAATATTGTTAGAGAAACAAAGGGAACTAAAGTCACTTTATATTTAAAGCCTTCTGAAGTTGAGTTTTTGGATCATTTCCGATTGGAAACTTTAATAAAAAAATATTCAGATCATATTGCTTTTGCAGTTTCTCTGGAGGATAAGAACGATGAGGGCAAGGAAGCTATTACAGTTAATTCTGCTACAGCCATATGGAACAGATCTCGAACCGAGGTAAAGGATAAAGAATATATAGAATTTTATAAACATCTATCCCATGATTTCGAGGACCCAATAACTTGGAGTCATAACAGGGTAGAAGGAAAGCGTGAATATATTAGCCTTCTCTTTATACCTTCGCGTGCGCCTTTTGATTTATGGAATCGTGACGCCCCCAAGGGATTAAAACTTTATGTACAGAGAGTCTTCATAATGGATGATGCCGAGCAGTTTTTGCCTCTATACCTGAGATTCATTAAAGGTATCGTTGATTGCGCAGATCTACCCCTAAACATTTCTCGCGAGCTGTTACAAAAAAATTCGGAAATCGACGCCATGAAGAGCGCTTTGACTAGACGAGCTCTGGATATGATCACCAAATTATCATCAAAAAATTCTGAAAAAGGACAGGAAACTTATAAGAAATTTTGGAAAGAATTTGGTCATGTTATTAAAGAAGGATTAGTTGAGGATACTGCTAATAAAGAAAAGCTAATGGGATTACTTAGATTTGCTTCTTCAAATAGTAATACAGATGAACAAGATAGATCTTTGAGTGAATATCTTGCAGAAGCCCCTAAAAAACAAGATAAAATATATTATTTACTTGCTGATAATAATGCTGCAGCCAAATCTAATCCTCATCTTGAGCAACTTAAATCAAAAGGAATAGAAGTTCTGTTGCTAACTGACAGAATTGATCCTTGGATTGTTGATCATCTTCCAGAATTTGAAGGAAAAAAATTTCAAAATGTCGGGAAAGGAGAATTCTCTTTATCGGATGAGGGGAAAAAAGTTAACAAAGAAGAGCTTAAAAAAGAACATGAATTATTTTTGAAAAAAATTAGCAAGACACTTGAAGATAGAGTCGAGAAAGTAAATCTTAGTCAAAGATTAGTAGACTCTCCATCCTGTGTTGTGGCCGGACAACAGGATATTACCCCACAGATGAGACGTATGCTCGAGGCAACTGGCCAAAAATTGCCTGAATCAAAACCTGTATTAGAAATAAATTTGAAGCACCCATTGATCAAAAAATTATTTTCTGAAAGTAATGATAAGATGTTTATATCCCTATCTAATATTATTCTTGATCATGCTTTATTAGCTGATGGAGAACAACTCACTGATCCTTCGATGTACTTGAAAAGGATGAATGATTTGTTGTTGGATGCCATGAATGGTAAGAAAGTTTCTAAAAAGAAAGTTTCTAAAAAGAAAGTTTCTAAGAAGAAGGTTTCTAAGAAGAAGGCTCCAAAGAAAGGATAGTTGGGATACTTCATTATGAATCGTGGAAGCAAAAAAAATAAAGAATCACTAACTGATCAGCAATATCAAGTCACTCAAAATAAAGGAACAGAACCCCCGTTTTCAGGAAAATATCTTGATAATCATAAAAATGGTACGTATCTATGTATTTGCTGTGGATCCGGACTCTTTAGCTCCGAGCACAAATATGATTCTGGTACTGGGTGGCCTAGTTTTTGGCAAGCACCCGAGGCCGGGAATATTGAAACTCAACGGGATAAAAATTATGTGCTTTCAGATGGATCTAGTGATGCATTAGAGGTTATTTGTAGTCAATGCAAATCCCATCTTGGGCATGTTTTTGAGGATGGCCCAAAGCCGAGTGGTTTGCGTTACTGCATTAATTCTGCTGCGTTGGATTTTGAGGAAATAAAGTAAGATTTTGTATTAAACATCGAGGTTAGTTAATGAAAAAATATATATACCCCTTCATTTTATTTTTTTCTTTTATCTTAATGGGATTTTCAGCAGAAAATAAGAAACCAATCACACAAGATTCTGCAGTATCTTCAAATGCAATAAAAACGACGCGAACTAGTATTGTTTCTGGTCTCAGTATACGCATATTGAAACGAGGTGATGGCGCTAGCGCTAAAGTGGGTAACAAAGTTAAAGTGCATTATACCGGCTGGATTTATAACCCAGATAGTAAATCAGATTTTCACGGTAAAAAATTTGATAGTTCTCATGATCGCGGCATTCCATTTGAATTTAAATTAGGCGAAGGCCGTGTTATTAGAGGATGGGATCTAGGAGTTGTTGGAATGCAGATTGGGGAAGTTCGAGAACTTTTGATAGCTCCCAATATGGGGTATGGGAATCGTGCGGTCGGTAATCTGATACCTCCAAAATCAACTTTGGTTTTCGAAGTTGAGCTCTTGAGTTTTTAGCCACCAAGCTATCATAGCCGAAGAATTCATGGATGATATTGGTATATTAGGTTTCATCATTTGTTTCAACCAAAAAAGATTTGGCTTGACCGATCCAATCTTCTCGATAAATTCTAGATCGTAAACCTTTTAGGTTATGCGCAATAGAATCAATCTCATATTCGTTAATTTGAGCAATTTGATGGAAATAAAATATTTCGTGGTTATGGAGGATTTTTTCTATAGCTGATCCAATGCCTCTAATTTTTTGAAGATCATCACGAGATTTAAAATCATTAATATCAGGTGTTTCGTGACTTAGGTTGCTATTTTTTTCTTTACTAAGTTGGTCGACTATTGTTTGAGCTTTATTGAGTTCTAATTGGATTTCTTGTAAATCTAACTCTTTTTGTTTGTATTTTTCAACCAACGGTGGGAGATGATTCTTTAAGTCTTGTATCTCCTCGTAAAGAGAGTCAATTTTTTTATCTTTTTCTTTAATTATTGACTCAAGAGATTGATAGGCAGTTGATCTCGGAGTAATTTTTTTTGATGGACTGTCATCTTTATTTACCGTTGATTCCAAATCAGTTCTTAAATTAAAAATTTCCTGTTGTAATTTTTTGTACTTATTATTTTTTTTTAATTGTATGAAAAAGAATATTATAGAGGCTAATGCGAAGCCAAGAATTCCTGATATCCAAGTAATCTCGGAAGTAAAAAAATCAATAAATAATCTATTCATTTTTATTAGTGTTTTTCGTTAAGCCTATATATTTACTCATAAATAATATGGTTTGATAGATTGAAAAAAGATTATAATTGCTTGGATACAAATAATTGCAAAAATGGGGGAAAAGTCTATACCGCTTAAGGGAGGTATTAATTTTCTAAATGGTTTTAGAATAGGATCCGATATAGATCCAGCTATTTCAGCGATTGGATTATACATTTTTGGACCTATCCAGCTGAAAATAATTTTAATAATTATGGCAAAGAAAAAAAGATTTGCACTTTGAATGCAAATTTCGATTATTGAAACAAATGCGATCATATGGACTGCCAGCATTTTTTGATTCAATATTAATAATAAAAAAATTACAAAATATTGTATTAAAAATGTAACTATTAATGTTGCCGTATCTATTTTTCCAATTGGTGGAATTAGGCGGCGGATGGGATTAATAAATGATGAAGTAAGTCGGAATATCCCTTGGACCGCAGGATTTCGATAATTAATATGAAACCATGGAAACAGTAATCTAAGAAGGAACAGCATGATAAAAAGCTGTGAAAGTGTTTTGATTATATAGAAACCTGCCTGAAGCATTTGATATCAGATAGTTAGAATTAATTATTTTCTTTTGCTAATTCAGCAGATCGATGGCGTGCAGTTTCTATTGCATCCTCAAAAATTCCCCGAGCATTTTCAGAATCTAGATGTTTGAAAGCAGCCATTGTTGTGCCGCCAGGGGAACGAACTCTATCTATCATCTTTGCCATAGATTCAGTTTCAGCAGCCGCTAAGGCAGTGGCTCCCCGGGCAGTTTCCACTGCAAGAGTTCGAGCAGTATCAGGTTCCAAACCATACTTAATTCCTGACTCAATCATGATATCAATTAGTAAATAGAAATATGCAGGACCTGTTCCAGATAGAGCTGTAACTGCATCCATTTGAGATTCATCATCAATCCAGACAAATTGACCTACAGATGACATAACATTCTCAGCAAGTGAGCGATATTCTTTTTTTACTTTTGTATTTGCATAAAGGGCAGATATACTTTGATCAATCATTGCAGGTTGGTTTGGCATGACGCGAACAATACTCATCTTACCGCCAAGCCAGCTATCTATATCATCAGCTCTCGACCCAGCTGCAATAGAAATAATTAAAGGTTTAGTCGACTGGGCAAGGTCGCTAAGATTTCTACAGACCGATTTTAATATTTGAGGTTTTACTGCAAATAGGAGGATTTCAGCATTTTTTGCCGCAGTTTCATTATCTGATGTAACCAGTGCACCATAAAACTCTTTTCTGAGTAATTCGCATTGTTGTTCTCCTGGCTCTGCAATACAAAGATCAGTTGAGTGCATCCCACCTCGGATAAGCCCTCTTGCAATAGCCCTACCCATATTACCTCCACCGATAATCGCTAATTTATTATTGATCATCTTTAATCCCTACAGTTTTTAAGATTTTTGACGTTCACCAAAAAGAGCGGTTCCAATACGCACCATAGTTGCGCCTTCAATGATCGCTGCTTTATAGTCATTAGTCATACCCATTGAAAGGGTATCAAGTTTAAGTTTATGTTTCTCTAAAAAATTCATTTGATATCGAAGTTTAGCAAACGGTTTTCTCTGGTCTTCATATTCATGGTAAATTGCAGGGATACACATTAATCCTCTTAACGTTAACTTAGGTAAATCAATTATTGCTTGGCTGAGTTCAAGAAGATTGTCGACCGTAACTCCATATTTCCCTTTTTCACTATCAATGTTTACTTGAATGCATATATTAAGATTTTCAGCATATAGCGGCCTTTGTTTACTCAGTCGTTCTGCTGTTTTTAATCTATCGATTGTATGAACCCAATCAAAATTTTCCGCTATTTCACGAGTTTTATTAGTTTGTATATGTCCTATAAAATGCCAGATAAGATTTTCACGATTTAGATTCTTTATTTTCTTGATACTTTCCTGAAGATAATTTTCACCAAAATCTCGCTGACCACAGGATGCCGCTTGAAGTATTGCCTCGAGCGATTGATTTTTACTTACTGCTAATAATCGAACTGAATTTTCTGGTCTTTTTGCTTGTACTGTTGCTTGAAATAACAATTCTGTAATTTTTCGATAATTTTCTGTAATTTTATTCATGAAATTTGGACTCAGGATATGCTTGATTAAACAGCAGGAAAAACACTGCTTGCTTCGAATACCGGGCCATCCACACAAACGCGTTTCATACTTTTTCCCTCCTTTGTGTGAATCATAACGGCACAACCTGCGCAACCCCCTACAGCACAGGCCATATATTCTTCAAGCGCTATTTGGCAAGGAAGGTGATATTTAGATGCTATATATGACACTTCTTTAAGCATGGGAGTTGGTCCACATGAAAACATTTGTATTTTTGAAAGATCCTCTTTTGGTAATGAGCTAAGATATTTATCAACGACTTCATGCACATATCCTCTGTATGTTCCAGTGAAATTCGAAAGACTTGATAGCACTCCAGGAATACCCCACGACTCAAGTAATGGCATAGTGTGATTAATATTTTTCGGTAGCCATCTATTAGACATCGTTGTTTCTGCTGTTTCGAAAGGGAAAGGAATTTCTGAGCCCATAAATACAATTGGCTGTAGACTTTTAAGATTGTTTTTTAATGTTTCAGCAAGAAATATAACAGGAGGAATTCCAACTCCTCCTCCTATAAGGATAATTTTTGGCCTATTTGGAGATAATTTAAATCCATTTCCAATTGGTCCCATTGAATTAAGTATGTCTCCAATTTCTTTTTTGCTTAATGCCTGTAAGCCATCCCCGACAATTTTAAATAGTATTTCTATCCATCCTTGTTCAGCATTTGCCCGCATGATTGATAGAGGCCTCCTCATGGGAATTTTTTTATCGCATGTTATATGGATAAAATTTCCAGGTATTGAGTTTTGAGCACATTTTGGTGATTTTATTCGAAAAATAAATTGTTCACCCGGATAAGATTCTATTGCTTCGATTCGTGCATTCTCTATAAAAATCTTTTCGCGGCTTATTTTTTCTATATTTTTCATTGAGATTTTAATTTTTTATCATGGTGCTTAATATAGCCATACGAACTGCCACACCATTTGTTACTTGTTTTGTAATAACTGAATGAGGCCCATCGACAATACTTGATTCAATTTCGATGTCACGATTAACTGGTCCAGGATGCATAATAATTACATCTGGTGAGGCAGTCATTATTCGTTTCTGATTAATCCTATAATGCTTAATATACTCATCAATATTAGGCACGTTTTTAAGATTACTAATTCGCTCTTTTTGAATTCGAAGAGACATAATCACATCACTATTTTTTATACCTTCATCAAGATTATGAAATATTTTAATATTTGGCGTATTTTTTGATTCAAAGGTCATTTCTTTTGGAGCAATAAGTCGTAATTCCCCAACACCAAGAGTTGATAATCCTTCAATAGCTGAACGAGCAACTCGAGAATGTTTTATGTCTCCTACTATTGCTACAACTAAATTTTCGAACGAACCTTTATATTGTCTTATTGTTAATAAATCTAATAAACCCTGAGTTGGGTGAGATATATTGGCAGAGCCAGCATTGATAATACTGATGTTGTTATCAACTTGTTCCACTATGTGAGGTATTACTTTTTCATCAGAGTGCCTGATTACGAATACATTGATTTGCATGGCATGAAGATTATTTATTGTATCCAGAACAGTTTCACCCTTTCTTTTTGAAGATTGGTCAATGTTAAGATTAACAGTTTGCCCTCCTAGCCGTTTTGCAGCGAGTTCAAACGAAGCCCATGTTCGTGTACTTGGTTCAAAAAACAGATTAGCAATTGTTGTTCCGTGGAGTTCATCAGAATTAATAGGATTATTTCCATCAGGACTTAGATAGGTTTCAGATTTATTGAGAAGATTTGTAAGTAATGTTTTGCTAATACCTTTCAATGTCAACAGATGTTTGAGTTTCCCATCAGTTGAAAATTGCATTTTAGAAATTTCCTTAGAATTGTTTTTGATTGTATTTTTCATTATATGGAGTGTTATTTTAACTTGATTACAGAGTTTTTTAATTATTTTATTTTTAACCATCTTTCTGCAATCAGTGTGGCTGCTGTTGCATCGACCATCTCTTTTTTAATTTTACCTCTTAGTCCTAACCGACGTTCTAGAATTAATATCTCGTTTGCTTCTTTTGATGAATAACTTTCATCAATCATATTTATTGGTAAGTTGAATTTAGAAAGCTGTTTAACAAAGCTCTTAATATAATTCTGTATGTCTGAGGTAACATTATTTTCTGATAATGGAAGGCCTACTACTAATAGATTAGGTTGCCATTCTTCTATCCATTGTTTAATTTGTGCCCAATCAACACCTAGTTTGCTATTTTTTAAAGTACCAAGAGGGCTTGCAGAATTAGTGATATCTTGACCAACAGCGACTCCAATGCGACGTTCTCCATAATCGAAGGCTAGTATTACTTCAGTACTATCTTCAGGCATGGCCAATTTGAGTAGATAATTGGTTCGGATCAAAGCCTAACGTCTTAACAGCAATTTCCCAGCGTTTTTCATAAGGTAAATCAAAAAGAAGATTCAAGTTGACTGGTATACTAAGCCATGTATTTAAAAGCATTTCTTTCTCAAGTTGACCTGCTTCCCATCCAGCATATCCGAGTGCAATGATCGATTTCTCAGGACCATGTCCACTAGAAATTGCATCAATTATATCTTTTGATAATGTTAGTTTTACATCATCAGATATTGATAATGAATTTTGAAATGCTTCTTGTGAATTATGTAGAACAAAACCTCTCTCTTGAGAAAGTGGTCCACCATTTAAAATTAATTTCTCTTTGATCGATATGTTTGTAGCTGAAAGTTCCAATTGTTCCATCAAATTAGTGATTTTCATATCCATCGGTCTATTAATAATTATTCCAAGCGCACCTTGTTCACTATGTTCACAAATAAGAGTGACGGTATGACTAAAGTTTGGATCAGTCATACTTGGCATAGCAATAAGTAATTGGTTATTAAGCCAATTTTTTTTCGATTTCATCAAATAACATACCTGATATATTAAGATTAAAATTACGATCTAATTCTCTGATGCCGGTTGGACTGGTAGAGTTAATTTCAGTCAAATAATCACCAATTACATCAATACCACAAAAAACAATACCATTTTCTTTTAAGACAGGCCCTATTTTTTTGCATATCTGTATATCTTGATCGGTTAGTTTCTTCCCTTTTCCTCTAGCACCCATAACTAAGTTTCCTCTATTATCTTGTGCAGAAGGTATTCTTGCTAAGCAATAAGGGATAGGTTCACCGTCAATCAGCAATATACGCTTGTCTCCTTCTTTTATTTCGGGAATATAAATTTGCGCCATGGCAAATTTTGTACCGTAATCAGTAAGCGTTTCTATAATTACATTAGTATTTTTGTCGGTATGATGTACTACAAAAATTGACTTTCCACCCATGCCATCTAAGGGTTTTATGACTATTTTTTTGTGAGTCTTTACAAATTGTCTTATCTCGTTCATGGAACGAGTGACCAATGTCAAAGGAGAGCAATCCGAAAACCAAGCAGTGTAAATTTTTTCGTTCATATCCCTGAGAGAACTGGGTTTATTTATAATCAGGGTACCGTTAATTTCTGCTCTCTCTAGAATGTATGTAGTATAGATATATTCCATATCAAATGGAGGATCTTTTCTCATCAAAATAACATCAAGTTCATCAATATTAACTTGTTGTTGCTTTCCAAATTTATACCATTTTTCTAAATTGTCTTCGACAGATAAAATTGTTGTTTGAGCAATTGCTTTTCCAGCTAATAATTTGAGATCACTTTGGAGCATATAGTGTATCTCGTAATTACGTCTTTCAGCCTCTAATAACATTGCAAGTGAGCTATCTTTCTTAGGAACGATGTTTTCTATTGGATCCATTACAATTCCAAGCCGAAATGATTTGTCACACATTTTTAATGATTCCTGTCTTTTAAATATATAATCCTAACGCTTCTAGAGATTTAAATCAGGTTTTAAAATCACCCCATTCAGCTTGTATGATTGAAATAGCAGCAAGTGATGCCGTTTCTGTACGCAGTATTCTTGGCCCCAAAGAAATACCGATAAATCCAAACTCTCTGGCAGACTGGATTTCTTTTTTACTAAAACCACCTTCTGGCCCGATTAATAAATTAATTCCTTTTTTTGGTTTTTCTGTTTTTTCTAAAGTTCTTTTAGAATCAGGTTCAAGCATAAGAAGGCTATTTTCATTAGAAATATTGTTGAAAAAAGATTTCATTGTTATCGGATTTTCAATTAAAGGAATCTCATTTCGACCGCATTGTTCACAAGCACTTTGAGATATTTTTTCCCAATGTTCTTTCTTTTTTCTGAATGTTTCAGCATTTAGTTTGACAAAAGAAAACTCAGTTAAAAGAGGAGTAATGCGTTTAATCCCAAGTTCAGTTGATTTTTGTACAACAAAATCCATTCTATCATTACGAGAAATTCCTTGTGCAAGGTGGATGTAGAGCGGCGATTCTACATTTCTATAAATTTTTTTTACGGGTTTGAGGGTGATTTCACTTCTTTTTATTTGGATAATCAGAGCTATAAATTCACACCCTGTTCCATTGAAGATAGTTATTTTTTCTTCTTTCTTCAATCTAAGCACATGTTTTAAATAATGTGTTTTCTTCTGATTGATTTTAAGTTCTTTATTAAGATGAATTCGCTGATTTAAGAATAATCGATGATTGTGCATTAGTAGTCAGTTTTTATAATTAATGGTAGAACTTCTATCAAGCATTTAGCAGAATGTACAAGTATAAGGGAAAACACTCGAGGTTTTAAAAAACAATGTGTCCGTTTCATAAAAGCGATAATGTTATCAAAAAGGGCCTTATTGAATTTGCTGTTCAATTAAATTCGCCAAATCAGGACGCTCGTCCTGAAGGAACGGAAATCAATCTTATTATTATTCATGGAATAAGTTTACCTCCTGGAGAATTTGGCAATACTTATATCCAAGATTTATTTATGAATAAACTTGATTTTCAAGCCCATCAGTATTTTGAAAATATGAAAAATCTTAAAGTTTCGGCCCATCTTCTTATTAATCGAGATGGCGTACTTTTCCAGTTTGTTCCCTTCCATAATCGTGCTTGGCATGCTGGAGAATCATCATTTCGAGGGAAAAAATGTTGTAATGATTTTTCTATTGGCATTGAACTTGAGGGAACTGATCACGAGCAATATACAGATGAACAATATTCTTGTCTTGGGAAAATATTACAATCGTTATTTAATGAATATCCCTTCCTATCTCCGAGAAAGATTGCTGGACATTGCGATGTTTCTCCATTGCGAAAAACAGATCCTGGGCCAGCTTTTAATTGGTTTCATCTATATACACTTCTGGGAAAATAATTTTAATAATGTTTTTATTATCACAACAATTTAAATATATCGTTATTAGCTTATTTTTTTTAACTTTAGGCTGCTCTGTTGAAGATTTTGATGCTATTCCTGATCAAGATGGTAGCTCCCCCCGAATCATCACACTTGCCCCGCATCTAGCAGAACTAATCGATTTGATTGGGGCAAAAGAAACTCTAGTTGGAGTTAGTACTTATACAAATGTTTTATCTAAGAATGGAACTAAGCTGCCTTATGTTGGAGATGCATTTTTACTTGACCTAGAAAGAATTGCCTATTTAAATCCAACTATAATTCTTGCATGGCAAGCGGGAACACCCAATCACATAGTAGAGGAATTACAGAATCTGGGTTACAGGGTTGAAAAGATAAAGACTAATTCTCTTAATGATATTGAAACAGCGGTCACTCAAGTTGGGAAGTTAACTGGATACAGTATAAGTGCCAAAAAAATAGCTTCAGAGTATCATAAAGACCTACAACGACTTTCTTCTGACTATTCTAAAAAAGAGTCAATACGAGTCTTTTATCAAGTTTCTGAGCGCCCGCTTCACACTGTCAATAAAAAACATTACGTAACTGAGTTAATAGAATTATGCGGAGGAGATAATATTTTTAATGATTTAAATGAATTAGCACCTTTAGTTTCAGAGGAAGCAGTTATAGTACGTAATCCTGAAGTTTTTCTAGCAGGAAGATCTGAGCATACAGAGAATTCACTAGAAAATTGGCAAAAATGGCCAGAAATTATGGCTAACATTTTTTCAAATTATTTTTATATTAATGCTAATGAAATTTCAAGACCCACACCAGGATTAATTGCTGTGGGTGAAGTGATATGTAAGCACTTAAAAAAAGCGCGCTTTAATCGTTCTGAAAATATTAAAAAAAATGAAATGGAAATGTAAGAGTTGGTTAAAGATGTTTGATAAACTAGATTCTATCTCTATTCCATAAAACTTCTTCTTGTTCGTTCGATCGTGCTATTACTCTTGCGATTACAAATAATAAATCTGAGAGCCTATTAACATAGGATAAAATTTCGTTGCGTACCTCTTCTTTACGATTAAGAGATATTATTCTTCTTTCAGCTCTCCTAACTATCGTCCTCGCCAAGTGAGTATATGTTGCTGGCTCGTTACCACCAGGCAGTATAAATTCTTTTAGTGCAGGAAGTTTTCCATTAAATTCATCTAAGTCTTTTTCAAGCCTGTCAATAAATGATTGCTGAATAATTTTATGGCCAGGGATGCAAAGTTCACTACTTAATTCAAAAAGGTCGTGCTGTATTGTCGTCAAGCAATGACGGATCTTTTCAGAAAGAACATCTGACGAGAGTATTATCCCAATTACACTATTTGCTTCATCAATTGTCCCATATGCTTCGACTCTTAATGAATCTTTTTTAACTCGAGTGCCGTCCCCGAGACCGGTGGTGCCATCATCACCCGATTTAGTATAAATTTTACTTAATCTATTGCCCATGATGTTATTTAGTTTATTTCCATAAATTAGTTATTTCAACAAATATACCTCGACCTTGCATTTTATATTTTTCTGCTGTTTCATAGTTTTTATCCAGTACGTTTTCAATACGGACATTAATTTTCCAATCTTCTCCAAGATAAAATTGACTAGTTAGATTTGTGACCATGTATCCAGGTAGAGTACTTTCAAAATCTTTTCGCCTGCCATTAGAAAGAATAGAGAAGCCTAGCTGACTTTTAGAAAATTTTCGGGCGACCTGCAAGGCAAAGCTTTTATTTGGGCGACGTAGTAATCTAGATTTAGTATTTTCGTTAATTGCGTTTTGATACGTAATATTTGTTTTGAATGAAAAGTTTTCTCTACTATATCGGTATCCTATTTGGGCGCCCTTAATTTTTGCCTTACCAATATTTAACATCATATTAGTTGAAAAATTATACTCAATTAAATTCTTTATTTGGTTTTCATATAATTCAAGATGAAAAATTTGACTTGGTATCTTTCTGTATCGGAACCCCATTTGTATTTCATTGGAAACCTCTGGTTTTAAATTGATGTTACCTCCGTAACCATAACGGTCAGTCGCATCAGGCGCACGAAAGGCATGCCCTAAATTGACATGTAAAACTAATTTTTCATTAAGATTGATAGCATATTCACCATTCCACGTGAATTTATTACCAAAAGTCTCATGGTTGGTGTAACGACCTGCAATAAAAAATTTTTGTTTTTCAATATTGATGCTATCGTTGATGAAAATTGCCTTGGTTTTGGTATCTTCTTTAAATCCACTTCCCCATGAAAAGCTGGAAGCATCTTCATTGGATAAAAACATACCAAGAACTAAATTGTGTAATGAGTGTCTAAAATTTAATTGCCAATCCAGTGCATGACGTTGCGATACGACAAAGTCATCCGATTGATTTTGAGTAATATCATCTTTTATATAGCTCAATAAAATTTTGCTACTTAACGATTCTGTCAAAAGATTATTTATTTCCATGGATGAACTTTTATTCAAGAAATCTAGATCAAGTGGTGATAAGAGGAAGTCTAAATATTCTACTTTTCCGCTTGCTTGCCAATGCCTTAAAGTTAGGTCGCTTGTAGCGAATGTTTTTTTCGCAAAAAGATTTATGCTTAAATTATTGTAGCCCCGTTTAATATTACTATCAGATCTAATCTTGTATCCATTTGTCTTTTCTTGGTTAAGTGTAAAACCATATTCTGAGCTATCAAATTTTATGCCACCATTAACTGACATTTTTTTGTAATTATTACTTCCTGTACCAACAGTTGATTCAATATAGTTAGAAGATAATTTTCTTGTTATTATGTTAATTACACCTCCAATTGCATCTGTCCCATATAGTGCAGATCGAGCCCCCTTTACAATTTCCACACGTTGTATTATTTCGGGAGAGATATGTTGAAGTGCTGCACCACCGATAGTTCCCGGATTAATTCGAACACCATCAAGAAGTACAAGTATGTGATTACTTTCTGTTCCTCTAAAAAATAGAGACGTAGCTTGTCCTGGCCCGCCGTTACGACCAATATCTAAACCAGATTCAAATCTTAATAATTCTGATAAATCTTTTGCTTGAGATTGTTTTATTTGATCTCGATTTATTACTATTACTGGCACAATGGTATCGTCCAGAGGAATTTCAGATCTTGTCGCTGTTACAACTATGGAATCTAGATAATCTTTATTTTGGGCAAAACCATTGATCGGTATATAGAGCATTACAGCTAAGAAGATAATAAAAAATTTTTTCATAAAAACCCAATCCTCTAAAACGCTATATTTGCCAGCGGAGGGTTTTTACTACTCTTGCTAAGATAAACAGGTAGCTATGCCCTCCGCACAATAAGTTCAATCAGACCGGTCTCCGGACTTATGAGTGGAAAAAATCCCGTTTTTGACGCCTTCCCACGAATCAAAATATTCAATTTTTCGCAGTGGCTCTTTTTTATTTAGAATAAAAGAAGAGTCAAAAACTAACTCAATCACCGTTGCGGGGGCAGTGTTGGAATACAACAAAGTTTTGTTTTCACCAACTTCCCTTTAGCCTAGAAAGATATCTTCTTTGGCTCGTCTGATGCGATTCAAAGACTAGGATTAATGAGACGAGTTGTCAAGTACTTGTTTCCTTGATCAACAGGCGTCATAGTTATTGATTTTATCAGAGTATTAAAGTTGAATTTTACTTTCCCAGAAAACGCATCCCATGAATTGCAAGTGGCTCTAACGGCCGCAATTGAAGCTGCGAATATTAGCCGTAGTCAATTTCGCAAAAATTTTAAAGTTACTTTTAAAAATGATAAAACTCCGGTTACCGAAGTGGATTTTCAATGTGAAAAAAGAATAAGAGAAATTATTTCTGATTCATTCCCTAGTCATGGAATTTTTGGTGAAGAAAGCGGGGTAACGCAAAAAGATTCTGATTTTTTGTGGTTAGTTGATCCAATTGATGGAACAAAAAGTTTTGTAAGAGAATATCCATTTTTTTCTACCCAAATTGCTTTATTGCACAAGAGCGAAATTATGCTTGGTGTATCCAGTGGCACTATGTTTAATGAAATGGTTTGGGCAGAGCGCGGTAAAAAAAGCTGGTTCAATGGAAAAGAAGCCAGAGTTAGCTCCATTGATGATCTCAGTAAATCGACACTATCAGTTGGAAACATAGCTTCACTAGCACGTTCTAAGGGATGGGGTAATCTCGGTGAAATTGTTACCTTGGTTGATCGGATTCGCGGTTATGGAGATTTTTATCATTATCATCTTCTTGTTTCAGGAAAAATCGATGCTGTTATTGAATCAGATGTTAATATTCTCGACATAGCAGCTTTATCAATTATTGTTGAAGAAGCAGGTGGAATTTTTACTGATTTAAATGGAGACAAGCCCAATTTAGAGACACGTTCAGTGTTAGCTTCTAATCAAATTTTGCATAAACAAATATTAGATCAATTAAAAGGTTTTGTTAGTTAATTAAAAAAGATATTTTTTATTTTAAACTGATGTGAAGAAATAAGAACCATTGGAATTTATTAACTTTATTTCAACCTCATACAGCTCCGATAATATTTCTGGAGACAACATATTTTTAGTCAATCCAAGTTTCCAATTCCCGTTTCCATATAAGAGAAGACACCTATCAGCGAAACGATTAACTAGATTAATATCATGCATACTCGCGATAATACTTTTCCCATGCTTTATTTTTTTTGAAAATAATTTCATTACCTCAATCTGGTGTTGGGGATCTAGGTGGTTTAAAGGTTCATCAAGAAGGAATATTTTTGGGTTTTGTGCGAGGGCTTGAGCTAAAGCCAATCTTCTTCTCTCTCCTCCTGATAATGAAGTGATATTGCGGTCAGAAAAGTTATGAAGATTAACTTCTTTCAGGCACATATCTACAATATTATGATCATTCTTTGATTCATTGCCCAAAGGACCTATATGAGGATGCCGACCGATTAGGACATTCTCATAAACTGTTGATGGAAAAATATCCTCATGATCTTGAAGAACTAGCGATAAGGTTTTTGCGATACTTCTTCGGGGTAATTCAGTTATTCGTTTTGATTCGATTATAACTTTTCCATTTGATGGTTTTCTGAGACCTGCTAATGTATGTAATGTGAGTGATTTTCCAGTGCCGTTCTGCCCTAGAATTGCTATAAATTCGTTAGTTTTTAGCTCTAGATTCAGGTTTCTTACTAATTCTTTATTAGGCAAGAAGATATCAAGATTTTCTGCAGTAAGGGAAATATTCGATGTTTTTTGCATGTTGCTCGGATTTATTGTTTTAATATTATTGATTTAGTGTGGGGGGTATACGGGAACCTCTAACTTGTTCAAAGGCATAAGCAATATTAATTATTTTTTCTTCACTAAAAGCTTCTCCAATAAATGATACTCCTACTGGCAATCCAGAAATGTATCCAGCAGGTACAGTGATGCTCGGATAGCCAGAGACTGCCGCAAGAGATGAACTACTTACCCATGATGATGTGTCGCCATTGATATGATCTGTTATCCATGCTGGTCCGTTTGTTGGTGCGACTAACGCATCTAGTTTGTATTTTTTAAAAGCATTATTAATTCCATTTCTTGCTAGATTTTTGCTGTTTTTTAGAGCATCAATATATGCTTGATCAGATAGAGGGCCTTTGCTGTCCGCCATTTCAAAAATATCTTGATCAAAGAAAGGCATAACTCTTTCATAATTAGTTTGGTTGAAATCTATAATTTGACTCAATGATGTAAGTGGCGCAGAAGAGTTTGTAAGATACTTATTAAGATCCGCTTTAAACTCATACAATAGAACTTCATATTCTGAACTTCGCATGCCTTCAGTATTTATAGTAACGGGGTCTATCATTATTGCGCCGCTGTTTTTTAGGGTATGAATGATACTGTTAAAATTTTCTTCAACTGACTGATCGGTATTAGCACCACTGTAATTTCGTATAACACCAATTCTCGCTTGTTTAAGGGCATTTTTATCAAGATATTCGGCATAATTTATTGGTGTTCTTGAAGATGTCTGCATCAATATGTCTGACTGATCAAGGGAGCTTATTGCCGTTAATAGAATTGCAGCATCTCTAACGGTTCTAGCCATCGGTCCAGCTGTGTCTTGACTATGAGCGATAGGAATAATCCCATCTCGGCTAACCAATCCTAAAGTGGGTTTTATACCAACAATTCCATTAATTCCTGCAGGGCAAACAACCGATCCATCAGTTTCAGTGCCAATTGAAACCGACGTTAGATTAGCTGATACGGCCACTGCCGATCCACTCGATGAACCACACGGATTTTTTTTGATATCGTATGGATTTTTAGTTTGAGAACCTATAGAACTCCAACCACTTGTTGATTTTGTAGAGCGAAAATTTGCCCATTCACTTAGATTTGTTTTTCCTAGAATAATAGCTCCAGACTTACGCAGCTCTTTTACGATGTAGGCATCATCAATAGCATAATGATGAGCAAGCGCTAAAGAACCTGCCGTAGTTGCCATTTCATCTCCGGTATCTATGTTTGCTTTAATTACAACAGGAATGCCATGAAGAGGGCCACGAGGTCCATTTTCAGTTCTCTCGATATCGAGCGCATCTGCAATTTTCTCTACATCAGGATTTATTTCAATGATTGAACGTAGTTCTAACCCAGAATGATCAAGAAGAGCGATACGTTGAAGGTAATAATCAACTAATTTTCTTGAGGTTAATTCATTATTCTGCATTGCAGTTTGGAGTTTAATAATATCGTATTCCAAATAGCTATCTTTGCTTATGTTATCTTTTTTTTCGGATATACAACCAAGGAGAGTGAGAAATAGAATGGTTAGTATTATTTTTTTTTGTTTCATATCTTTCTTTTAGCTTATGGTTGCAATCTACAGCCAATCCAATTTGAAACCATAAATTGGTTATCAATATTTTTTTTAATTTCTCTAGTCCACATTGCACGATCATGAATTCGATCTTGACCTTCCAACCATAATTCTATTTTGGATGCCCATATTCTTATTCCACCCCAATTTGGCGGTCTTTCAATCTTTATTTTGTTCTTATTTTTAGAAAGACCCAATTTTGTAGCTCTATTTTCTATTTGTTCTTTTAAAGCATTGTGTGATTCGATGAGCTGACTTTGATCACTTCCCCAGGCACTGATTTGACTACCTTGAGAACGTGTATTGAAGTATTTATCACTTTCTTCTACCGGGGAACGGACAGCAATGCCGTCAATACGTATCTGTTTGCCTAGATGATCCCAGTGAAATACCAGTGAAACATTTGAATTAAGGGAGATTTCTTGAACTTTTTGTGATTGGTAGTTGGTATAAATAACAATATATCCTGGATCCGGAACAAAAGACTTGCATAGAACCATTCTTACTGATGGTCTATGGTTATCCATTGTTGCAAGGCTCATTGCATCTGGATTAGGCTGGTCTTTTACTTTTAATGCTTCGTTAAACCAATCGTAAGCAATATGCATTGGATTGTTAGGCAGCTTATCAGGCAGATAATCCAAATATCTTTTTTTATCTTTTGACATTTAGAAGTGAATCACTGAGCGAATGCTTTTACCTTCATGCATTAGATCAAAAGCTTTATTAATATCTTCAAGCGGCATTGTATGTGTAATAAACTCATCCACCTTGATTTGATTATTCATGTATTGATCCACCATACCGGGCAACTGAGATTTTCCTTTGCAACCACCAAAAGCTGTTCCACGCCAAACTCTTCCTGTTACAAGTTGGAATGGTCTCGTAGAAATTTCTTGCCCAGATCCTGCAACTCCGACAATTGTAGATTCACCCCATCCTTTATGGCAACATTCCAACGCTGATCGCATTAGCTCCACATTGCCAACACACTCAAATGAATAATCAACACCTCCGTCTGTCGCTTCTATAATCACTTCTTGAATCGGTATATTGTGATCATCAGGGTTTACAGTTTCTGTTGCACCCATCGCTTCGGCCAATTTAAATTTCTCTTTGTTAATATCTATTGCAATAATTCGGCTTGCTTTAGCCATAGTTGCACCTTGGATTACACTCAGCCCAACTCCGCCAAGTCCAAAGACAGCGACTGTTGAACCAGCTTTTACTTTTGCTGTGTTAAGAACGGCACCGATTCCGGTGGTTATTCCACATCCCAGAAGGCATACTTTTTCAAGTGGCGCGGCTTTATTTATTTTCGCAACTGCTATTTCTGGAAGAACGGTATATTCACTAAATGTTGATGTACCCATGTAGTGAAATATTGTTTTATTGTTTTTAGTAAACCTAGAAGTTCCATCTGGCATTAATCCCTGACCTTGAGTGATTCTTATAGATTGACATAGATTGGTTTTTCCAGAAATACAGAATGTGCATTTACCGCATTCTGGTGTATATAAGGGAATAACATGATCACCTACATTTATTTCCACAACATCAGGACCAATTTCCTCGACGACAGATCCACCTTCATGCCCGAGTATGGCAGGAAAAATTCCTTCAGGATCCTCCCCTGAGAGGGTGAAAGCGTCAGTATGACATACACCTGTAGCAATGTTTCTTATTAAAATTTCCCCTGATTTTGGAGCAGCTAGTTCAATTTCTTCAATTTCGAGTTGTTGCCCAGCTTCCCAAGCTACTGCGGCTCGTGTTTTCATTTTTTCCCTCTTGTTTGTTTATATGTAGGGCATGATATTCTCATGATTGAGGAGATGATTACAGGTAATTTAGAAAATGAATTTATTTTTTACTTCTTTTCTGATCGTAAGTACTGTAAAAAAGCGAAAATATTAACTATTTTTTTATTAATGGAATAAATTATGAGTCTCAAAGAACTTCGGAAACGATTATCTAATTTAGATAAAAAGTTGTTAAACACTATTGCAGAGAGGCAACGAATACTCAGTCAAATTGGCCTTGAAAAAAGAAATAATAGTCTCCCACCCAGAGATTATGAACGTGAGAAAATTGTTCTAGATATGGCTCGTGAGTATGCCAAATCAAAAGGTATCAACCCTAATCTCGCTGAAGATATTTTTACCTTGTTAATTCATTCATCTCTAACTCATCAAGAGCAGGAACGTGTAGCGGCCGAAGGAAAAGGGGATGGACAGAAGGCGCTTGTTATCGGCGGAGAAGGGAAGATGGGAAAATGGTTTGTAAATTTTTTTCGTTCTCAAGGCTTTATAACTTATATTGCGGACCCTCGTTCTAAAACTGCTGACAGTAATTTTTATACTTTTGAGGAGGCTGGCACTGATTATGATGTAATTGTTGTAGCTACTCCAATAGCTGAATCAAAAAAAATACTTACAGAATTAGCATCAAAAAAACCTGCTGGTTTAGTTTTTGATATAGGTTCACTGAAAACACCGTTGAGACGGGGCTTGAAAGCTTTACTAGACGTAGGCTGCAACGTTACATCCATACATCCGATGTTTGGACCTGATACAGAACTATTGTCTGGTAAGCATATAATTTTTATTGATGTTGGCAATAAAAAAGCTATACGACAAGCTAAAGAATTATTTGCTGCCACTATGGCAGAGAAGCTTGATATGAACATTGATGATCATGATCGACTTATTGCATATGTTTTAGGCCTCTCACATGCATTAAATATTGCTTTCTTTACTGCTCTAGCAGAGAGTGGGGAAGCTGCTCCAAAGTTAGCAAAGTTGTCATCAACGACTTTTGATGCACAACTACTAGTTTCGTCAACAGTTGCGAACGATAGCCCATATCTCTATTTTGAAATTCAAAATCTTAATGAATACGGTTTAGATCCATTAAATGCTTTACGTCATTCCGTAGAACGAATTCAAAAAATTGTTGACCAAGGTAATGAAACGGAATTTGTTAAATTAATGAAAAGGGGAAGAGAATATTTATCTAATCGCTGATATTTCTTTTTTATTTACAAACCAACTAAAGAATAGTTATTTATTGCCTCTGCCTAATAAGAATAGGAAAAGAGGTACGCCAATGACAGCGGTTATTGCTCCAACCGGGAGCTGCCTAGGAGCGATTATTGTTCTTGCTAAGGTATCTGCAGTTATCAGAAGTGATCCTCCCGCAAGAACAGATGCCGGGATTAAAATTTTGTGCCTGTTACCTGTGATTAGTCTTATCATGTGAGGTACGACTAGACCAATGAAGCCTATTACCCCAACAGCGGTAACGCACATGGCGGTAGCAAGCGCTGTAATGAAAAATATTATAAAACGAATTATTGGAACTGACATTCCTAGAATGGTTGCTTGAAGTTCGCCCCGAGACAAAACGTCGAGGTATCGAGATCCGGCAGTAGTTATTATGGAAATGGAAACTAATAAATAAAGTAAGTTTTGAGGCGCATATGCATAACTAAGGTCACCCATCATCCAGAATAACATTCCTTTTAGATTTTTTTCGGGACTTAGGGCAAGTATCAAAGTTGTTATTGCACTAAAACCTGCTGCTAGAACTATGCCAGTTAGTAGTAATTTCGTTGGCTCCCAATTTCCAGTGCTTTTTGCAATACCAAAAACCAAAAGAGTTGCAAGCATTGCGCCAGTGAATGCTCCGGTATCAATCCAAAAGGAACTTAACCCCATTAACATACATAAAAGTGCCGCAGCTGCAGCTCCTCCAGAACTTCCAAGAATATATGGCTCAGCTAATGGGTTTCTAAGAAGAACCTGCATTAGAACTCCTGTAACAGCTAATAATCCACCCACAGCAAAAGCTGACAATGCTCTGGGTAGTCGTAATTCAAGGATTAGCCGGTTTATATTCGATGGCGAATCACCCTTTAATGACTCCCATACTTCATCTATTGGAACAAAAACACTTCCTGAAATCAGGGCAATCCCTAAAAGAGCTAAGGATAGAAAACCTAAAATAATGAATAGCAGTGAAAATTGATTCATGTTTTTATTTTATTTTTTTTAGCTTATCATTTTCTAATGTACACATGTTGTCGTACTATGCGGTTTTCTACTATATTTAATAATAGAAAATAACTAGATTAGTGTGTATTTTACCTAAGTATTATGAATACTGATAATATAGATTCCGAAGGTTATCGAGCAAATGTTGGTATTATTATCAGCAATAACGAGGGTAAGCTATTTTTAGCCGGACGCATAGGCAGTAATTCTTGGCAATTTCCTCAAGGCGGTATTCTGGAATCGGAATCACCTACGCAAGCCATGTATAGGGAACTATATGAAGAAATAGGTCTTGAAAAAAAAGATGTAAAAATTCTTGCCCAGACAGAATGTTGGTTAAGATATAAAATACCAAAAAAATATTTACGCCGAAGTACTCCACTCTGTATCGGCCAAAAACAAAAATGGTTCATGCTAAAATTTTTATCACACGATGGTTGTATACACCTAGATAAAAGTAAAAATCCAGAATTTGATCGTTGGCGTTGGGTAAATTTTTGGGATCCCATGAATGAAGTAATATATTTTAAGAAAAAAGTATATAAAAAAGCATTGATTAAACTTGGGTCGTATATATATCCAGATGGAATACCTACACAAGTCGATTGAGAAATTTGATTAATAGCTAGTTATCTTGAATGATCTTTTTTTAAAATTAGTAAGATTTGTGATGATTAGGATATAATTTCCTTATGAAAGATAAAGCACCTGAAATTGGAAGCTCAACCATACCATCACCGATTGTTTTTACTGACTCTGCGGCAGATAAGGTGTGCGAACTCATAAAAGAGGAAAAGAATCCCAATTTAAATTTAAGGGTTTTTATATCTGGAGGTGGTTGTTCTGGTTTTCAATATGGATTCACCTTCGATGAAAAAATCGAAAACGGAGATAGCCAAGTTAAAAACAAGGGGGTTACCCTTCTTGTAGATCCAATGAGTGTTCAATACTTAATGGGTGCAGAAATTGACTATAAGGAAGATCTACAGGGCGCACAGTTTATAATAAGAAATCCGAATGCTGCTACCACTTGTGGATGCGGTTCTTCATTTAGTGTTTAAAATTTTTATTTAAAAAATATTCCAGCGTTCATTATTCTGGTAAGAATTCTTTCCCAAGAATGACTTTACGATTCGCGCCAGTAACAGAGGGTATATTAGCAGGTATTCCCTCGAGTTTTTGTTTGGCTAACCAAGCAAAAGCAACCGCCTCCATATAATCTGGACTTAATCCAAAATCATCACTTTTCTTCACAATGATTGGATGAAGGCTATCTGAGATTTGAGTCATGAGATAAGAGTTATGAACACCCCCACCGCATACGATAACCTGTTTCGTATTAGGTGCGCTAGACAAGATAGATTGTTTAATTGTTGATACTGTAAGATTTAATAAGGTTGCTTGAATATCTGCATTTTTGAAAACTGTATTTCCTATATGATTTTTTAACCACGCAAGATTAAAATATTCAAATCCCGTGCTCTTTGGAGGGGGAGAAGAGAAGTAGGGGTCTTTGGAAAGTTTATCAAATAATTCAGGAATAATTTCCCCATTTTTTGCATACTCTCCATTCATATCAAAAGGCAGTTTTCTTTTTTCTTGGATCCATGAATCCATTAGCGAGTTCCCAGGTCCAGTATCAAAACCTCTTACTCGTTTTTGTGATTTGGATAAAATTGTAATATTTGAAAAACCGCCGATATTCAATATCACACGATCGTATTTTTTGTCAGAGAAAAACCACTTATGAAAACTCGGGGTTAGTGGTGCTCCCTGACCACCTGCATCTATATCATTTCGTCGAAAATCAGCAATAGTTTTTATTTGGGTGCCATTAGCTATAATTTGAGGATTTCCTATTTGGAGAGAATATGGGTTTTTTATCCTTGGTTGATGTCTAATAGTTTGGCCATGGCTTCCAATGGCAATAATATTTGAGTGTTTAATTTTTGATTTTTTAAGTAAAGTTGTTGTTGCTTCCCGAAAGCATTCACCTACTTTTCTATCAAGCATTTCAATTTTTTCACTTGTAGTTGATTCCCAATTTCTACTCGAAGAGAGTAGCAATGATCTTACTTTATGAGGATAAGAAATATTGTGATTTTTTTTTACTAAGCAATTGTTATCATTAAGTTCTACAATTACAGCATCTATGCCATCCATGCTGGTTCCAGACATCAATCCTATATAAAGTCCATTCAATTCTTTAACACTCAACATATTGTTTAATTTCTTAATAAGGCGATATTTTGAGTATTTTTGTAATTGTTAAGTTCATCTAAAAGAGATTGGGAAATACCATGAAACTGATTTCTAAATTCGTCTTTGATAGGTTGAGCTCGAGGAGTTTTAACTTTACTCGGATTTTTGTGTACTTCGTTTACTCGATATTCATAATGTACGTGAGGACCCGTGGCCAAACCAGTGCTACCTATATATCCTATCGTTTGCCCTTGATTAACACTTCTTCCAGGCTTTGCTGCTTTCGCATAGTTTGACATGTGGGCGTAAAGAGTCGTTATATTTCTACCATGTTTTAAAATAATAGTTTTACCATAATTTCCTTTGTTTCCTCGGAAAATAACAGTTCCATCACTTACGGCTTTTATTCTTGTACCTCGAGGGGCAGCATAGTCTACTCCGCGGTGAGCTCTAATGGTATTTAGCACTGGATGTTTTCTATTTGGATTAAATCCTGAGCTAATTCGAGCAGAATCAACCGGTGCTTTTAAGAAGGCTTTTTGCATGCTTTGCCCTTCTGGATTAAAGTATTCTAGATTTTCATTTTTATCCTTGAATCTTATTGCTTTGAGTTTTCGACCGTTATTATTAAATTCTGATATTATTATTTCACCATCAGTAATATATTTTCCGTCTTGCCAAATTTCTTCATAGAGAACGTAAAAAGTGTCGTCGATACGAATATCGTAAACAAAATCAATGTCCCAAGCATAAATATCAGCTAAGTTCATAATCAATTTATCAGTTAACCCACTTTTTGCGGCACTCTCATAAAGTGAGGATTTTATAATTCCGTGTCCAAATTTCTTTTTAATTTCTATTGGGCGCTTAATCACCTCTGAAAGGAATTTGTTGTTGGTTTTGGCAATAAATAATGTATCTGTCAAATTAAGTTTTTTCTTGAGATTGATTACTTTTCCTTGATCTATATTTATTTCTATTAAATCACCAGGTTTTAAAAGACGCAGATATTTCTGAGCATCAGCTAATTGCATTATTTCTGAGAGATTTCCTAAGTCAATTTTGTTTTTCTTAAAAAGATATTCAAGATTATCTCTAGGTTCAATCATTAGTTTGATATTGTTGTAATTTTCAGGGTTTTTTACAGGAGTTACTATAGCTGGATCATCCTCAATTTCTTCATTAAGGATTCTTTTTGTAGTTTGAGGATCAGATTCTTTTATAACTTTTGAAACTTCAAGCGTTCTTTTCGGTTCGTCAACATTATTATTTTCAGGAAGAAAAAAGTTCATCCCAATGACAGAGACGCCTAAGCCAAATAAAAACCAATATGCTCGCTTCGGGTTTTTAGATTTAGGTGTGTGTATTGTTTTATAATCTTTTCTTAGTTTGCTTTTAGGGCGACTCAATGGCTGCGTCTCTAACAATTTTTTACCTTGCTACTCTACAGGGGTAAAAAATCACAGTCAAAGAAACACCTAATACCCAATTTTTTTAATTGGTTGCTAAATTTAGTAATTTGAGTGATAAAATAGAGTCTTAAAAAAATATTTTCTATGACTAATATAAAAGAACAACTTGCCGAGCTCTCTCGCGGAGCAGATGAAATACTTCCGGATGGTGGTTTGGAGGTAAAGTTGAAATTGGACCGGCCTTTAAATGTATATGTAGGTTTTGATCCGACGGCCCCTGACTTGCATCTTGGACATACAGTAGTGATTAATAAGATGCGCCAATTTCAGAATTTTGGTCATAATGTTATTTTTTTGATTGGAGATTTTACTGCTTTGATCGGTGACCCTAGCGGCCGAAATGTTACTCGCCCACCTTTAACTCGCGATGAAATTGATGCAAATGCGAATACATATAAGGAGCAAGTTTTTAAAATACTTGATCCAGAAAAGACTGTGGTCGATTTTAATTCACGTTGGTTGATGGAATTGGGGTCGCCAGGACTGATCAGACTCGCCGCCAGATATACGGTGGCGCGTATGCTTGAGCGTGATGATTTTAGAAAACGTTTTGCTAATGAAGAGTCAATTTCGATTCATGAACTACTTTATCCACTTGCCCAAGCATATGATGCTGTTACCTTGAAGGCTGATGTACAAATGGGCGGTACAGACCAGAAATTTAATTTGCTGGTTGGACGGCATATTCAGCAGAGTTTCAAACAAGAACCACAGATTGCTTTTACAATGCCTCTTCTGGAAGGGCTGGATGGTGTTCGGAAAATGTCAAAGTCCTATGACAATTATATAGGCATCACAGAATCACCTAATGAAATGTTTGGAAAATTGATGTCCATTTCAGATGAATTGATGTGGAGATATTTTGAACTTTTGAGTTTTCGCTCGCTGGGAGAAATTAAAACTTTTAGGAAAGCAGTTGATCAAGGAAAAAATCCTAGAGATATCAAATTTGAATTGGCCATAGAAATTGTATCTAGATTCCATGATATGAAAGCTGGCCAAGAAGCTAAAAGAGATTTTATATCTCGTTTCCAAAAGGGAAATATGCCTGAAAATATAAAGGAAATATCTATTTCAGTTGGAAGTTCTGGAATAGGGATTGCCCATCTAATCAAACAGACTGGACTTGTTAGTAGTACTTCTGAGGCATTCAGAATGATAAAACAAGGCGCAGTTAAATTAGATGGAAATAGAATTGAAGATAGAGAGAAAATAATTAAAAGTGGGTCAACACATATTTGCCAGGTAGGCAAAAGGAAATTTATAAAAGTACATATGAAGTAATTGTTGTTGACAGCTGTTACCACTTTTATACGAAAGTTTCTGTAAGTAAATTATTAAATGTCGATTGGAGGCTATAAGTGCTAGCCAAGAGGATATATTTGTAGGTATAATTAGCGGTTGAGCCTAGATAAAAGAAATTAGGAATTGGGATAGTAATTTTTTATTTTTTTATGGCTGTTCTTTAACAATTTGATCAGATAATTTGTGTGGGTGCTTGCGTTTGAGTTTGCATTAAGACAAACATCAAACGTAAGAACCAAGTTCAATTATAGTAATTTTGGGGATTGCGTTCGGAAGTAAAAAGCTCAAAACTTTAAACTGAAGAGTTTGATCCTGGCTCAGATTGAACGCTGGCGGCATGCCTAACACATGCAAGTCGAACGGAAACGAAGGAAGCTTGCTTCCAGGCGTCGAGTGGCGGACGGGTGAGTAATGCTTGGGAATCT